>Ga0315284_10016868_pt1 | contig 10348 bp, 7 predicted proteins | sample YL17G09_16_MG_FD_203696 | JGI IMG/M metagenome (GOLD analysis project Ga0315284, IMG submission 203696) | Sediment microbial communities from Yellowstone Lake, YNP, Wyoming, USA - YL17G09_16 | ecosystem: Environmental > Aquatic > Freshwater > Lake > Sediment | place: USA: Wyoming | collected...
GCGGATGAAGCTGAGATCAATGACCCGGAAGGGGAGTTCTACCAGTCTCCGGAGGAACTCGAGGCCTATCTCCAGTTCACCTACTGCATCAAGTGCGGTTGCTGCATGGCCGCCTGCCCCACCTTGGCCACCGACGCGCGGTATCTGGGGCCCATGCCTTTGGCGGCGGCGCAGCGGTATAACGAGGACACGCGCGACGACGGGCGGCGCGACCGCAACCAACTGACGGGCAGCGCGCACGGCGCTTTCCGCTGCCACTACGCCGGCGAGTGCTCGCGCGTGTGCCCCAAGGGTGTGGATCCGGCCAAGGCTATCCAACATCTCAAGCGCCGGTTAGTGCTGGACTATCTCCACCTGGCCCGCCGGAAAAAGCCGTGTAAGAAGCTGCACGGGCCGGGCCAAGGCAAGCCGCTCCCCAATGTCCCGGCCGCGCCGACCAAGACCATCTGAGGGGATTCGATGACTGTCCCCTAATTTCCCTGGCGTTCGGGAGCTTGGTCGAGGTTGCTGCCTCAGCGATCCCTCCGCATCCGCCCCAAACAACATATTACCGATCCGGTTGCCAAAGGAGGTTCTGCTAATTTGAAGAAAACCTCCGTCCTGACAATAGCGCTCTATATATTCCCTGGAATTGTGGAATAAGGGGCCGCCAAGGAGCGGGGTGAGCCGACCATGACCGGAAAGTGGCCTTGGGCTTTACGCGTGATTTTTCAGGCGGGGTTCAGGCCTTGGGCTGCCGCCCCAGCTTCAATTGCGGGGAAGCGTGCCCGCGCGACATCAACATCACTCGTGCCTGCGGCGAGGTGAAGAAGGAACTGCTGTTCCGCAAGTTCTGACCCCGTCCGTCATCTAGCCTGGATTTCTCACCACGCGGAAACGCTTTGGGGGGGGCTGCCGGAAGGGCGGGGCTTTAGCCCCGCCGAAATCGCGGCTCCCGCCCTCTGTTCGTCCCGCGACCCGCGCAGCGTGGAGCCCCAAGCTGCGCGGGGCGCGGGACACGGGAATAATCAGAAAGACCTTGTAACGGCGGGGCTAAAGCCCCGCCCTTCCAAACCCGTGGTGAGAAATCCGGGCTAGAGCGGCAGGTCACCTGCCCGTTGATCTCAGCGAATTCACGTTGTCGATTTCCTTGAGTGCATTTGCCGGACTGGTCACCGGCGGACCTCCGGCGCCCAGAGAGTGCACCCACCCGTGGTATAATGAGTTCGCCGCTTGCGGTTGAACGACTTCACGTGGAGGCGGGGAGCAGCATGATCTAGCTGCCAATCTTCGAATTCGCTTCGAGATCGAAGTCTGCTTATGAAATTCTCACGTCGAAATTTCCTGAGTTCTTCTGGAATCCTGCTCGGGTCACGGCTGCTCGAAATGCTCACCACGCCCCTTTGGAAGTGGAGGGAGTCAGCGGCCCTGGAAGCTGCCACCGTTCCTGGTCCTGAAAACAGCGGATCCGTGACGTTCGTGGACGTTGCCCAGCAGGCCGGTTTGACTGTCCCCAACGTCTGGGGCGGCGTCGAGAAGAAGAATTACATCGTCGAGGCGAAGGGCAGCGGCCTGGCTTTTTTTGATTACGATAATGACGGTTGGCTCGACATCTACGTGAGTAACGGCGTCCGCTTCGAGGAGACCTACACGGCCGGGAACGCTCCCATCACCCATCTTTATAAGAACAATCGCGACGGCACGTTCACGGATGTGACGGAGCGCGCCGGCATCGGCCGCACCGGTTGGGGCACGGGAGTCTGTGTAGGGGACTACGACAACGACGGCTGGGATGATCTCTTTTGCGCCTATTGGGGGCAGAACATCCTCTGGCACAACAACGGGGATGGCACGTTTACAGACGTGACCAAGAAGGCCGGCCTGTACGAAGAGCGGGTGCGCTGGGGGAGCGGCTGCACCTGGCTGGATTACGACCGCGATGGTCTACTCGACCTCTTCGTGGCCAACTACATCGAACTCGACATCAGCAAGGTGCCGGCGCCTGGCACCACCTCCTATTGCCAGTGGAAAGGTATTCCCGTGATGTGCGGGCCGCGCGGCCTGCCACCCGGCATGAACATCCTCTATCACAACAACGGCGACGGGACGTTCACGGATGTGTCGGAGAAAGCGGGGATTCTGAAACCGGGGCCGCGCTATTCGATCACCGCAGTCTCCTACGATTTTGACAACGACGGCTGGCCGGACATTTATGTGGCGGCGGATTCCATGGCCAGCGTCCTGTACCACAATAACCATGATGGGACTTTCACGGATGTGGCGGTCATGTCCGGCTGTGCCTACACCGAGGACGGTCAGGAGCAGGCGGGTATGGGGGTTGCCGTGGGTGATTACGACGACAACGGCTGGCTGGATATCTTCAAGACTCACTTTCAAGACGACACCCCCATCCTCTATCAGAGTAATGGTGACGGCACTTACACGGATGTAACATTTTCTTCCGGCGTGGGGGTCAACACGCAGTACGTGTGCTGGGGAACCGGGTTCATTGATTATGACAACGACGGCTGGCCGGATATCTTTATCGCAACGGGCCACGTCTATCCCGAAGTCGATAAGGCGAACGTGGGCGCCGGCTTTAAGACGCCACGCATGATGTACCGGAACCTCGCCAATGGAAAGTTCAAGGATGTCTCCAACCAGTTGGGGCCGGCCTTCGGTGCGCGCCACTCCAGCCGGGGTTGCGCCTTCGGCGATTACGACAACGACGGCGACCTGGACATCCTGGTGTTGAACCTTAACGAGTCCCCCTCGTTACTGCGCAACGACGGTGGCAACAAGAGCAACTGGATCAAGATCAAGCTACTCGGTACGGTCTGCAATCGGACGGCGATTGGCACGCGGGTGCGCGTGGTCACGGGCAAGCACGCGCAAATCGATGAAGTGCATAGCGGCACCAGCGTGATGTCCCAGAGCGACCTGCGGCTTCACTTTGGTCTGGGACAGACGAAGGTCATGGACCTGATCGAAGTGAAGTGGCCCACCACGCAAAAGGTGGAGAGATTTACCAACGTCGAAGCCAACCAATTCCTAACCATCAAGGAAGGCGCCGGCATCATCAAAGCCGTGAAGAGCCTGTAGCGGCACCTGCGAAGAGGCAGGTTTGAAACCCGCCCCTACGAACGACGATATCCCCTCTGATGCCTCGGGGGTGGGGACCCGGTTGCTAGTGCTTGGTTGCACAAGAAAGCGTTACAAGGGGCTCGGTGGAAGAGCGGGGTTTCAACCCCGCCGCCACCCAGGCTCACCCCCTCACCCCCAGTCCCTCTCCCCGTTAGAACAGGGAGAAGGGTGCCGGGGAAGCAGTGCTTCCCGTCGGCGGGGTGAGGGGGCTTGTCTTCAGCGGGACTAAAGTCCCGCCCTTCCGGATTCATGTAACGTGAAATTACGCAAGCAAGCGCTAGCGCCTGCCAAACCTCCATCTCCTATCTGACGACTCCCTTCCCGTGTCGACGCTGCGCGGCTATAATCCTTTCCATCGAGGGAGGGGGTGGGTATGGAGCCGTTTCGTCATCACGTGTACGTTTGCGATCAGCAGAAGCCTGAAGGCGTGCCGTGCTGCCCGGCGCGGGGCTCAGGCAAAATGCTTGACGCCCTGCGGCGGGAGATTGCCGCGCGCGGGCTGGCGGATGAAGTTCAGGTCACGGTCTGCGGTTCGCTCGGGTTGTGCGAGTGGGGCCCGAACCTGGTGGTGTACCCCGAGGGTGTCTGGTACTCGGCCGTGAGGCCCGAGGATGTGGCGGAGATTGTGCGCAGTCACTTCCAGGAAGGCCGAGTGGTGGAGCGCCTGGTCAATACGGATGCCGCCGCGCTCAAAGCGGAGATTGGGTCGAACCGGGACAAGCTGCTGGCGGCGCTGCGCGCCAAAGACGCGGCTGGCATGCTTCCCGACGATCTGGCGCAAACCCTCCGGGGTTTCATGGAAAGCCGCGTGATCCTTTCCGCCGTCGAGTTGGATATCTTCACGGCGGTGGGACAGGGAGCGACGGCGGCCGAAGTAGCCGGTCGGGTGGGCACGGCGGTGCGGGCCACGGAGATGCTGCTGAATGCGCTGGTGGCCATGGGGCTGCTGACGAAGCAGAACGGTGTCTTCCACCATACGCCCGTCACGCGGCGCTACTTCGTGGAAGGCGCGCCGGATGATTGGCGCGTGGCCACCCTGCATACCGTCCACTTGTGGCAGATGTGGTCGACGCTGACGGAGTGCGTCCGCTTGGGCACTTCGGTCACCTGCGATGAGACTGTGGAGCAGGAGGAGAACTGGACGCGCGCCTTCATCACCGCCATGCATCGCATCGCCGCGGAGCGGGCGCCGTGGGTGGTCCGCGCCGTCGCCACGGGTGGCGTCGAGCGCATGCTGGATGTCGGGGGAGGTTCCGGCGCCTATTCCATTGCCTTTGCCAGGGCCAGCGAGAAGCTGCGGGTGGACCTGCTCGACCTGGGCTCGGTCGTCCCCCTCGCGCAGGGCCACATCGAGAAGGCAGGACTGGCCGGCCGCATTAAGACCCTCGTCGGTGATTTGCGTACGGCTGAGTTCGGGACAGGGTACAACCTTGTTCTCGTTTCGGCCATTTGCCATATGTTGAGCCCGGAAGCAAACAAGGACCTGTTCAAGCGGTGCCACGCGGCGCTGGCCCCCAATGGCCGGATCGTTATCCAGGAATTCATCCTCGAACCGGATAAGACGGCGCCGAAGTGGGCCGCACTGTTTTCACTCAATATGCTGGTGGGCACCGAAGCCGGCAGCAGTTACAGCCAACCGGAATACGCCGCCTGGCTGCGCGCCGTCGGTTTTCAGGATGTCCACCGCATCCACCTGCCCGGTCCCTCCGGCCTCATGCTCGGGACGCGCCGGTGAAAGGGTAACTGGATTTGGCCGCGCACGTGGCCCCGGAACCGGCGCGGAGCTGAACGATAAGTCCGCGCTACTTGCTATCCCTTGGCGTCGGTTCAGCCGGGGCCGGAGCAACAACGGGGTCAAAGACGTTTCCACCCTCCGGTTCTCCTGCCTGTTGCGGCTCCAAGTTCGTCTCCAGCGGGGCCTCGTAGTAGGGAGCAGTCGGGTTGTGAACGTAGATGACCTGGTCGGATTTGCCGGCGAAAGCGGCGATGAGGCCCATGGCGCCAGCGCCCACGCCGGTGGCGATGGCAGCTGACCGTCTGGAGAGACCCTTGCCGCTGCCTTCGTACCACCCTGTGGTCTCGTCCCAGCAGCCGTGTTTTTCACAGCGATTGGCCTTTGCCCACGCGCTGAGGCCCATCAGGGCCCCGCCGAGAATTCCGAGTAGGAACTTCTTGCCCGACAAGCCAGACCGCAGGCTGACCATTGTCACCTGGTCACGCTCGAGGGTCACTTCTTTGCCGTTCGCTTTGAATTTCAGGTAGTCCTCGGAGACTTCCACGAGGCGGCCTTCCGTCTTCTGGAAGGTGGTATCAACCACTCGGACCTTCTGCCCGGCGCGGAGGTTCTTAAGTTCCCCCCACTGATCCTCCGGCTGCTGGGCGGATCCAACTCCGGGGACAAAGACCAAAAGCACTAACGCTAACATCGCGCGTCGCATCTTGGGCCTCCTTCCCGGGTTCCACTGAACCGCTCAGAGTTTTCTCTACTTGTATTGACGCAATCGGCGCGCCAGAGGTTTCCTGCCATTACAGGCCTTTCATCCGGCGGCTTAGCTACGGGCATACGTGGGGGCGCACCCCGCGGTGCTCCCGTGATGGGGAAACCGATACGGCTTCATCAACACGAGCGGGAGGGGCGCAAGGCCCCTCCCCTACAGCAAGCGTAGCGCAGATGTGTTCTTTACGTCTGCGGCTCTTGGGTGGGATTCTTGGACGAACCGCGGACCTACAAATCCCCGGCCCGTTCCCAAAGCGAAGCGCCGGGGCGGGCAGGTCCGCGCTACCCCGCTTCGACCAACAGCGCGGTCACTCGGTAAGTGTCTCACCTAGGATCGTCACTGTTATGGCAAGAACTGCTAGTACGATAATGGCGATTTTCGCGCCCTTGCTCAGGTTCGGCCCCACCTGCTGCACGTCGCTGTACGCGATTTGTACGGGTTGACTCTGCTGGTCGGGCAACAAAGTGAAGTAGTCCTGGCCAATCGCCTGAATGTTGCCGTGGTACTCTTGGCCCGCTGTCGTTTTCACTACGGCGTGTCTGCCGACGCCCAGCGCTTCCACCACGCGCATCACCGCCACGGCATCGGGTTGGCCTACGGTGCGATAGAGGTTTTTGGCAAGTTTCAGCTCGGCCACTTCCGCGTAGCCCACGCGTTTCGGGGAGGCCTTCTGTCCCTTGACCAATAAGAAGCTGTCATCTTCGATGCCGCTGATGGCGCCGCGCAGGTTCTTGCCACCCGCCAGCTTGACCTTCACTTCGGCGCCCACTCCCCAGCGATCAACTTGTTGTTTGGTTAAGGTAGGATTCGGCGGAACTTCGGCTTGCAGCGACACCGCCAAATCGCCTAATGGAAGTACGAGCATGCATGCGGCAAGCCCGGTAGCAATGAACTTCTGCCAGTTGTTCATGGTTGTCTCCTTAGATGGAAAGTAAGTACCCCATTGGTCATTCCCTAAACTAAACGTGCGTGGCGTGCCCCGGCCCACGCACACTTCCCTTCTGAGCGTCATATGAGACTGGGCGGAGGTCGTGGGCGCTTCCGCCAGCAGCGCTATAAAAGCATGAGGAATGATGGGCGCATTGTCCCACCTGTTTTCTCTAGTTGCAAGGGCAATCGTGAATCGTGGCACGCGCATCTCGAAGCCCCTCACGCTCGCGCCAATCCGAGCTTCCGTCAGCGAAAGCGAGCGTAGCGCAGACGTGTTCTTTACGTCTGCGGCTCTTGGGTGGGGTTCTTGGAGAAACCGCGGACCTACAAATCCCCGGCCCGTTCCCAAAGCGAAGCGCCGGGGCGGGCAGGTCCGCGCTACCCCACTTCTAGCTACGGCTGCGGCCTGCTCCGCTGCTTCTCGGCCCGATAGACGGTCTGCTGCTCAGGGAAACATGCACCAACCAACACCCCTAGCCCCGCACCCACTCCCGTGCCGACCAGTCCGCCCACGCCCATATTGAACGCTCTTTCATAGCTAGAACCAGTTGCTCCCGCACCGAGCCCTACCGCGGCGCCTGCTCCCGCTCCGATTGCCAGGCCGAGGAGCTTGTTTCGCAGGCTCTTGGAGTGCTCGCGGTCACTGACCCGCAGCACGTCCGGGCGTGGCACGGCAACCTCGCTTTCCTTGACACGCAGTGAGATCGCCCCCTCAGAAAAGCTTACGAACGTGCCTTTCAGAGATTTCAGTTTCATGTCCACGACTTCGATCCTCTGGCCCGGCTGGAGCTGCTTCAGGTTATCCCAGGAATCCCGCGCCGTCTGGGCCGAACTCGGCAGCGGCACCAAAACCAAAATCAACAGTCCCCAAAGTAGTCTTTGCATGGCTTCCTCCTTGTCGAGCAATTGGAGGTACGCGGGTGGCTCGCCATAGGCGGAACCATCAAGCTGTAACGCTTCCTCATAGCGACCACCCAACGGACCTCGTTGTGGCGCCGACTATCATTGAAGTCCCTGGGGACTTCAATGGATTAGGAGTTCTGTGCGGGTAGAATGTTTGTCCCCAGGCAACTCAATAGAGACAAAAGGCTTAGGGCGAAATATTCCCCACGTAGAAGGGGTTTGACAAGGCCCGACAAAGTGCTATATTCATTGGCAGCGGAAATGTAACCTCATGAGCGATGCTGCAAGTACCCGAGAGGTAGTGCGCTTCGGGGTCTTTGAACTTGACCTTCGAAGTGGAGAACTGCGCCGGCAGGGCCTGAGAATCAGGCTTCAGGAACAACCCTTTCAAGTCTTGGCGATGTTGCTCGAACATCCGGGCGAGGTAATGACGCGGGAGGAACTGCGGAAGAAGCTTTGGCCCGCGGATACTTTCGTGGATTTCGAGCACGGTCTCAACAAGGACATCAACAAAATCCGAGAGGCGCTGGGCGACACGGCGGAGAGTCCGCGTTTCATCGAGACCGTGCCCCGGCGAGGCTACCGCTTCGTCGCGCCGGTGGGCGGGTCAACTGAACCGGTGGCGCCGCTCGCCGCTCCTGAACTGAACATTTCGCGGGGGACCGCGCGCGGGTTGTTCGTTTCCATCCAGGTGGGTTACCTGGCGATGTACGGGGTTGCTCTCTACCACCTGCCCGCCATCGTACGCCTGCGGTTTCTCTCACCTGCCCGCAACTTGGCCCTAGTCGTCGCTCTGTATCTAATTTGTTGTGCGGCCCTACGGATTTACTTGTTGTCGGCGGTGGCCCTTGACTATCCTGATTCAGGCCGGCTCTTCCAGCGGCTGTTCCTGATAATTTTGCTGACGGATCTGGCGTGGGCAGCTTCACCCTTGTTGTTGTTCGACCGCCTGCGGGAAGTCACCCTGCTTTTCATGGCGGGCCTGGCCTTCCTCCCATTCTCCCAACGCTCTCTTCTGTTCTCTGCGTATGCGCCCGGCGGCGGTCACTTAAGATCCCCAGCAACATGCCAACGCCGGGGATGATTCAAGCCGGGCAAAGACGCTCCCGCAGTCGTGAACGGACTTCGCCCCGCTCAGACAACCGCGTCATCCAGGCTTTGTTTCCTCCACTCAGGACCGCAGATTCTTGTGCTCGCGATACAACATGACCAGTTGGTCTGGACGGACGGCCACATACTCCGGCCCCAGGCCCTTGGCAATGTTCGCCACCATTTCCAGGTGCGTGAGCCAATTGGCCAGGAACACGTGAAAGAATCCCGGCCGTTGGTTCTGGGTCCAGCGCTTGATCTCATCGATCATGTAGAACTCCGCCTGCCGGCGAGACGAAGGGGTCCAGTTGTAGCCCTGCGGGGGTCCGCTGTTGACCGACCGGAACACGGGAATGCCCCCGACCTCGGTCAGCGTGTTTTCGGGCGTGGTGACGTGAGTCCGGCCATAGTTGGCGAAGATACCCTTCATGCCCGGAATCCCCGCCAGGCGCGCCAGGCGTTCCGGCGCCATCTCGGCGAGCGTGGACATGACCGTGGCATCCAGCCGGGCGCGGTAGAGGGACGAGAGCCGGATGAAGTCGCGCCAGATTTGCTCGCGTTGTTCGGGCGGGTAGTTGTCCGCGTAAACGTCCTCGTGGATGTAGCCCACGCCGGAAAGAGCATTCACGAAACAGTCGCCCGGCTTGGCGTGCTTGAAATAGTAATCGACGATGTCCGGCTGGCCGTCCAGAGCGGTGGGCGCCATCTGCCAGCCGATCGGCACGCTGCCATGCTGCGGATCATTGAACAGCTTCCGATAGAAGTGTCTTTGAAAGTTCCAACCGTCCCCGTCGGAGCGCGTGAAGCAATAGTAGATCTTGTCGCGCTGCAACTTGACCGGCGGAATCGGCTGGCGGACGGTGGCAGTCGTGCCGGAGTGAACCGAAAGATTACCCACACAAGGGGAATAACCGTCGTACCCCGTGCAGAGCTCGAACTTGCCGCACTCGCTCACCAGGCGGACGCCCTCCCACTCTCCGATCCCACCCTGCGGGCCGTCGCCGCTTCCCGGCCAGCCGAAGCAAGGGATGTTCGGCGGCCACTTCATCAGGAGGTCGCGCGCGAACTGCTTCTCCTCTTCCGGAGATGCTTGCGGTTGCTTCGCCACGTCCCGCGGCCCCGAAAGCCAGAGGATGGGAATCTTGAATTCCACCAGGTAATCCCGCAGCGCCACTTCATGGGGATCGAGAATGGCGACGGCCTGGCGCGAGAGCTGGTCCCCAATCTGCTGGAAGCACCAGCGATAAGCGTCGAGGTCTTTCTTCCAGTTCATGAATCCGAGGTCCATGCCCATCTTCCAGGAATCCGGCAGGTGCCCCCCGGGTAGATTAAACTGGTCGGCCGTGTGCGGAGTGGCCACCAGCCCCTGGTGCATGCTCGCCAGCATGGTGGCCACATTGATGGTGGCAGGAAGGTTGGGGTCGGTGACGAAAACCACTCTAACCTCAGGAAGGAACCGCTCGAAGACCTGCCCCACATCCAGCCACTTGATTTCGTCCACATCGCCGCGCTCGCGCAGCCAGTCCAACCAGAGTTCGTCGTAGTAATCATGCACCAGGAAGAGCCGGGGCTGGGCGCGGTTCACAATACCCTGCAAGCAGGTCAAGGTGAGTCGCATATCCCAGCTAAAAGAGGTCAACTCCTCCATCCGGAAGGCACAAAGGCTCCGGGCCGGCGGCTTGGATTTGGGGCACACGTGAATCTCCGGTTCAGTCTGAGCCTCCCCCTGCCCCGCCAGCCAAAGGCCGCCCGCGGCGGCGGCCGAAACTTGAAGAAAATGTCTGCGCTGCATAAGTCCTCCTATA
>Ga0315284_10016869_pt1 | contig 10348 bp, 12 predicted proteins | sample YL17G09_16_MG_FD_203696 | JGI IMG/M metagenome (GOLD analysis project Ga0315284, IMG submission 203696) | Sediment microbial communities from Yellowstone Lake, YNP, Wyoming, USA - YL17G09_16 | ecosystem: Environmental > Aquatic > Freshwater > Lake > Sediment | place: USA: Wyoming | collected...
TGGTCGGCAGGCCCTCCCGGTCCCTCGTGGAGGTGTTGCCGTACCTGGCGACGCTGCCCAACGTGATCACCTACAACCCCCCGGCGCAGGCTTTGACGCTGCGCAGGCAGCCCGGCCTGATCACGCTCGCGCCCGAGCGGGTAACCATCACCCAGGTAAAGGACTCACAGGAGGGATTGGAGCTCCTGGCTGCCCTAGTGGAGGCCATCAATGCCACTTGGGAGCATCGCCTTGAGCTCGTGGCAGTTACCAGCGCGCGCCGGGCGCCGCGGCCGCTCGACATTTGGGCGCTTCTACCGCAAACCAACTGCAAAGTGTGCGGCGAGGCGACCTGTATGGCATTCGCTTTTGGGTTGGTCCAGGCCAGACGCAAACCGGTCGAATGCCTGCCGCTGCGAACCGAACCTGCATTCGCGGATCGTCGGGCCACGCTGGAAGCGATCTTCTGAGATTTGGGGGGCAGACGCGGCAAGGCCGGTGGAGCACGTTCGTCTTGTGGGGACTTAGCTGACGACAAGGCGAGTCCATCTTGGCCCGCGAGTGCGTGCGGCCCTCTGGAGTTGAGCGCTCCCCTGAGGGCTTCCCCCGCATGCGGGCGCGTGACTGCTTGAGCTCCTGGTTGGAGGCGCTGCTATAGCTGAAGTACGGGCTTGCTGTCTGCGATCGCAGCTGATGCTAGCGGGCCAACCGTCCGAACTGGGGGCGATCCCTGATTACGTCAGCTTCACAGCTGAATGGCCGGCCCGCCCTAAGGATGGCTCGACGGATATCAACCTGTGGTCCATCCTTCGGGCTTCCTCTTAAGCACGGCCTCGACGGTGACCGGGGCTCCCGGCGCGCCCAGTGGACCTGGCTGGAGACGGACCTGCTCTGGCGGGATTGCCAGAACGCTCATGGTTGCGGCTGGCTCGAAATCCACGAGGAAGTCGGCTTGGCCGACATGCTCGCCGATTGGTCATCCTGGCGGGGGCAGTCAATTGCCCAAGTCGCGCGCCAGGGTAGCGTGGAACATCGAAGATAGCGGCAAACGCCAAGGTTTGACTATGAGCGGCCTCATTCCGGGCGGTGACATCCGTCGCTCGATCGGGCGCGAATTCGCGCTGTTAGGGAAAACTGAAAAGTGAACCCTTGGAACGTTCAAAGGTGAACCCGGGTGACGGCCAGGGGAAGGGTTGTGGACTGGATTAGCCTGTTGTCCGACCAGATGCGGATGTCCAGGATCTGGCGGGCCTGGTCTGGGATGAGATGCAGTTCCACATCATCCAGCATGGGAGCCTTGGGGACCTCGATCTCATGACCGTAGAGGGATATGCGGCGGTACCCGTTGACCATGCGGTGTTCCCTCAGGCAGAAAACGTCTTTGACGGACAGTGTAGGGCCTGGGTAGGGCGAACGGTCGGAAGAGGCTGTTGCCTTCCCGGACGGCACGCGCGAAGCGGAGGCTGGGGATTTCGCCGGTAGCCGAATGCACTTGATGGTTGTTGCCTACCCTGGATCGGTAGGCCAGGGTACCGGTCAAGCTCTTCATGCAGGACAGCCCGCCCATCAACGATGCTGTCGATCCCTTCCAGGGCACAGGTACGGACAATCCGATCTTGCATCCAGCCGTAGGGACGTTCGACCTTGCCCTTGGCCTGGGGTGACAGGGCGTGGATCACCTCAACCCCCAGGAGCTGCATGACCTGCTTCCACTGGGGATCGGCCTCGTCGGTCTGCAACACGTGCTTGCGCCATAGGCTGTCGCGCCCTTGGACGAAGCGGAAGATGCGCAGGGAGTCGACGTAACACCGCAACGGCATTCCGCATGATTCCATGAGACTTTGGGCTGCCTGGATGTGGCTCCAGGTCGTTTCGATGGGAAAGAAGTCGGCAAAGAGAAGCTTGCGGCTGTAGTCGTCGATGGAGGTGATCAGGGTCCATTTCTCCCGGGCATAGGGCGACCACAGATGCAGGGATGCATCATGCTGGATCAGAGCGCCCACCGAGGTGGTCACGACTTCCCGCGTGTGGGGCTCGGCCCTGCGCCGATGGGGGATATAGCAGTCCAGGTCTTTGGCCCGGCGGATGATTGTCGGAACGGAGACGGACACGCCGTGCTTCTTCAGGCGGTCGCGGACGGCAGAATAGTTGTAGCTGCGGATGGGAAGCCGGGGGTCATCCACCAGTTTCTTCTCCCGCAGCAGCTCCTGTTTGATCTTGGCCTCCGCCGCCGCTCCAAGCCGGCCAGGGCTTCCGCGCTCGTAGGACACCGAGAACCCCTGGGGATCCCGCCGGTACTCCCTGGCCAAGGCGAAGAACCGGGTTTTGCCCACCTTCAGCGCTTCCTGGACTTCCTTCCGGCTCATCGTGCCGCGGAGATACGCTTCGAGCATGAACCGCACCTGCTCACTCGTGAACCGTGTATGCACCTGGCCCATGACGCCCTCCCAGCAGTTTCCCGAAGGGTATCAGGGGGTGTTCACTTTTGAGGCTTAAACAGTTCACTTTTCAAGTTTACCTAGCAGGCGCGAATCCGCGCTTGACACGTAGGGGGAGGGGGATATAATTCAACCTGTGTTGAACTATTGCGAGGGACCCGCGATGCCCAAAATCGCTCCTCCTAAAACAAACCTCCAAGCTCTCGCCAACCGGCTCAGTGTGCTGGCCGAGCCCAAGCGGCTTCTGATCCTGAACTTCCTTATGGAGGGTGTGCAATGCAACTGTGAGCTGGGCGAAGGGCTCGACATGGCCCCGAATCTAGTCTCGCACCACTTGAGCGTGTTACGCCAGGCTGGGCTTGTAAGGGTTGAGCGTGATACGCAGGACGCGCGCTGGCTGTACTACTCAGTGAACCGCCAGGCACTGGAGGAACTCAACCGGGCGTTCGGCCTGTTTTTCGATCCGGGTCGCATCCAACCGCGCCGCCTGACCTGTGGTCCACAAGCTTCCTTGAGTCGGATAGGCGAGTCCATCGGCAGCGGGTAGGCTTTTATGTTGAGAAGTTACTTCAATGGAGGTTGAATCTTCATGACCCATCCCATCAAGCCCATTTATGACATGCCGGTTTCGAGCTCTAAGGTCGTGGTGGAGCTCTTCGACCCGCCCATGTGCTGCGCCACGGGCATTTGCGGGCCAACTCTCGACCAGACCTTATTGGACGTCAATGAGATGATCCTAGCCCTTCAAACCGAAGGGATCTCCGTGGAACGCTACCAGATGACCACCCACCCGAACGCCTTTCTTGGCAATGCCGAAGTGATGAAACTCGTGCGCGAGCGACAAATGGCTGCGCTGCCCATCACCGCTGTCCATGGCAAGGTCATCAAAGTGGGTGCCTATCCTGCGTTGACTGAGGTCAAAGCTAACTTGAATGGAGCAACAGTATGACAACCCGGTTCCTCTTCTTCTCCGGTAAAGGCGGCGTTGGCAAGACGAGTATGGCTTGCATCCACGCGGTTCGTTTTGCAGGCGAAGGGAAGCGAACGCTGATTGTTACCACGGATCCTGCCTCCAACCTGGCAGACGTCTTCGAACAGCCCATTGGCCATAAGGTCACCCCCATCGAAGGCGCGCCGAATCTTTGGGCAATGGAGATCGACCCCGACCGGGCGACGGAGGATTACATCGGTCGGGCGCTCGCGCCAATCCGGGCTGCCTTTCCTCCTGAGATGGTGCGGGTCATTGAGGAGCAAATGGGGGGGCCGTGTACGGCTGAGGTGGCGGCCTTCGATCGTTTCACCGACTTCCTGGAGGCTCCGGGCCAGGACGCCCAGCACTTCGATGTGGTCATCTTCGACACAGCCCCCACGGGGCACACACTTCGTCTGCTGCAATTGCCCGCCGAATGGAGCCAATCGATCCAGGCGGCCAGCCAGGGGAGCGGCCAGACGTGCCTCGGGCCCGCAGCCGCCATCCAGGAATCCCAACACAAATATGAGCGCGCTCTGACGACCATGCGCGATCCGCAGATGGCGACCTTTGTCTTCGTGTTGCATCCGGAGGCGATCGCCATCAAGGAGACCCGGCGGGCAACGGCCGAGCTGGCCAAGCTTGACATCCATACGCATGAGCTGATCGTCAACGGGATCATCCCCCCGGAGGAGACGGGCAACCGGCTTTTCGCTGCCCGGGCGCGGATGCAGACCCGCTATCTGAAACAAATCGAGACCGAGCTGCCGTTCCCCATGAGCCGCATGGCGCTGCTGGCCGGGGAGATCAAAGGTCTGTCACGCCTGCGCGAGGTCGCAGGGATCTTCTTCGATGGGCTGCCGGGCGTGGAAATCGCTCCCGTCGAGCTGACATCTGCCGCTTTCGCCTTCACCCCCACAAGCCAGGTGCGACCGATCATCACGCCAAACGGCCATCGGCGGACGCTCTTTTTTGCCGGCAAAGGGGGGGTGGGGAAGACCGTGGCCTCCTGCATGACGGCTGTCTGGCTGGCTCGCCAAGGCTACCGGACGCTGCTGGTCACCACGGACCCGGCCGCGCACCTGGGCGACGTTCTGGGAACCCCAGTGGGTGATCAGATCGCTCCCGTCAGCGGGGTACGCAACCTTTGGGCAGCCAACATCGACGCCAAGGCTGCGGCGGAAGCGTACAAGGCCAGAATTCTCGATGACGCTAGACGACGCGGCCGGCCACCCGAGGCGATCCGGGTGATGGCCGAAGAGCTGGACTCGCCTTGCACGGAAGAGATGGCGGCCTTTGACCGTTTCATTGAGCTGGCCTCGCAGTCTGAATGGCAAACATTGGTCTTCGATACGGCGCCCACCGGGCATACGCTGCGCCTGCTGGAATTGCCCATGGACTGGAGCCAGCAAATCGACGTGAAGATCTTCGCCTCCGTCGATACCGCTGCGGCCGACGATGTGGCCAAGGCGCGCTTCGGCGAGGTCATCGACATGATGCGCGATCCGGCTCGCAGCACCTTTGCGTTCGTGATGTATCCTGAGGCCACGCCGATTCTGGAGGCCTTTCGCGCGTCGGAGGAGTTGCGCACATTGGGAATCCGCCCTGGCCTGGTCGTGGCCAACTACGTCATCCCGCGCGAACAGGCCACGACGCCGTATGTACGGGCGCGGCGTGCGATGCAAGAGAAGTACCTGGCCGAGATCACCCAGCGCTTTCCTGTGCCTCTGGTGCAGATTCCTCAGTTGCCGGGGGAGGTCAGAGGGTTGGATGCGCTCATCGAACTAGGGGACCGGACATACGGCGCAGCGCAGGCGATCGGTATGAAGCCGGTCGCTTTCCCGGAGCCCCAGGTTGGATAAGAATACCGTCCTTCTATTCAGCCGGTTTGGGACGGGGACGGGCCTGCAGAATTGCAGCGGATTCTCATCGACAAGTTCCTACGCCTGCTGGGCGAGGCGGGGACGCTCCCGGCCAAGCTAGTCTTCTATCCTATGCCGAGGGAGTTCAGCTGGCGTGTGAGGGGTCGCCGGTGCTGGGGCCCCTCCGTGCCCTCGAGGCCGAAGGAGTCGAACTCATCATCTGCTCGACCTGCCTGGAGTACCTTGGGCTGAGAGACAAAGTGGCAGTAGGTATCGCGGGTGTAATGCCGGACATCATGTAGGCTATGGCCAAGGCCGGCAAAGTGATCAGTTTGTGACGGGTGGAGGTCGATATGAGGCAGCTGCTCATCATCGGGGGTAGTGACGCGGGGATCAGCGCTGCGTTGCGAGCGCGCGAGATGGACCCGGGCGTAAACGCCACCGTCGTCGTTGCTGATGCGTTCCCGAACTTCAGCATCTGTGGCCTGCCATTCTACCTGAGCGGGGAGGTCCCGGATTGGCACAATCTGGCGCACCGCACGCGCGACGAGATCGAACGCCAAGGGATCGAGTTGCGACTCGAAAGTACGGCGCGTGTGATTGACCCCGTCCGTAAGAGCATCCAGGTTGAAGATGCGAAGGGTCGGATAGAGAGCCTCGCGTATGATCACCTGGTGATCGCCACAGGCGCAGTGCCCGTCCGCCCCCCGATCACAGGGCTCGATCTACCCGGCGTCTACCTGCTCCACACGATGGAGGACAGCTTCCGCCTTCATGAGCACTTGACGGAGCGTCGGCCGGAAGCGGCTCTGATCGTAGGCGGGGGGTACATCGGCTTGGAGATGGCGGATGCCCTACGGCGGCGGGGCCTGCAGATCACTCTCGTCGAGATGGCCGAGGCCGTGCTCCCGGCAACAGTCGAGGTCGGCCTTGGGCGCGTGATCGAGGATGAGGTACACCGACACGGCGTTGACATAGTCAAGCAGGTGGCGATTGAGTCAATCGAATCCAAGGGATCGCGACTGGCGGTTTCGGGTTCGCAGGGGTTTCTGAAGACCGTGGATCTGGTCCTGGTTTCCGTCGGGGTGCGCCCCGCCAGTGAAATGGCCGCCGCCGCCGGCATCGATACAGGCGTTCGAGGCGCGATTCGCGTCAGCCGCGAGATGGCGACCAATGTTGCCGACATCTATGCCGCGGGAGATTGTGTGGAAACCTGGCACCGCGTCACGAAGCAGGCGACGTATCTGCCGCTTGGCACAACGGCTCACAAGCAGGGGCGGATCGCGGGCGAGAACGCCGTCGGCGGGCACCGCCAGTTTGCAGGGTCGCTGGGCACCCAGGTCGTCAAAGTCTTCGACCTAGCCATCACCCGCACAGGTTTGCGCGAGGACGAAGCCCGGGCCGCCGGTTTCGATCCGTCGGGCAGCGAGAGTCGAGTGTTGGATCACAAGGCGTATTATCCCGGCGCACGGGAGATTCAGATCCGTGTGATCGGAGACCGGCGGAGCGGACGATTGCTGGGCGCACAGATGGTCGGAGACTGGCAGGCGGAGATCGCCAAGCGGATCGACATCTTCGCCACAGCGCTGTTTCACGAAATGAGGATGGATGATCTGAGTGACCTCGACTTGAGCTATACGCCTCCGTTCAGTAGTCCGTGGGATCCCGTGATCATGAGTGCCCAGGCATGGGGCAAGGCGAGAGAGTCCGCGTGACCAGGAAGAGTCGAGTTCTCTGGCAATCTGACCCTCCGCTTTCAACCCGACGAGTTCCTAGGGTTCGCGCGAAGGGTAACTGAGGCAACGGCTCGCATGCAGGGAGTTTCATCGACGGGCTTGGTCATCCCGTCTGCGCTCGCCGGGGCACGCTCTGCCTTGCTGTCGGAGCGAGCCTGGCAACGCGCCCACCAAATCGCCGCTGCCGTGACGTGCCTGGAACTCACCGTTGAACCGCGCTACTTTGATGAATACACTGCGGCCCTCTTCTTGCCGCACACGGACCTGGCACTTTTCCCATCTCGCAACTAGGAGGATCGGATGACCCAATCGGCAATGTACGCTTCGACCAAGGAAGGTGCCGCTGAGGGGGGTGCAAGTGAGGCGACCCGCGCTTTCGCGCGAGCACTGACAGAATCGACTGAATTCCAGGCCTTTGAACAGGCGGCAGAGCGGATGCGTCATGATGAGGCCGCCCAGCGTGCGCTTAGGGCCTTTGAGACCAAACAGCAGTCTCTTCAGATGATGTTGATGCTCAATGCGGTGAGCCCAGAAGACCAAGCCGAACTGGAGAGGCTGCGACGGGCTTTTGTCGAAGAGCCCTCGGTCGCCGCCTACTTGCAGGCACAGGAAGCGGTGATGGCCATGTGCCAGGCTGCCGCAGACGTGCTCTCGAAGCGGATCGGCCTGAGTTTCGCGTCGGCATGCGGGCCGGGCTGTTGCTGAGAGTGTCTCCATGAACGCCGGAAGCTCCCTCATCGACGCTCGCCCGCATGTCTTGCCCAGCCAGACGACGCGCATTGCCACGGCTCTGGGCACGGCGTTTGTCACGATCAGTCGGGACAGCGCTCATCAGCCAATGGAGGTCTTCGTCAGCGTTGGCAAGGCCGGCTCTGAGACTTTTGCCGCCGCCGAAGCCCTGGGTCGGTTGGTCTCCCTCGCGCTCAGGCTGGATTCGTCCGTCCCGCGATCCGCGCGCGCGCGAGAGATCGCGTCTCAACTGACACGCATCGGCGCCACAGTTAATGTCAGCGGCCCGCCCTCCATTGCCGAGGCTCTGTCGCGTGTCATGTTGGCCGATCTTGAGGAGTCGCTGCAGACTGCGCCCAAAGGCACCGTCGCGTCAAGGACGGCACAGGTCGCCGAGACGCCATCCTCCGAAACCCCTATATTCAATCTTGAGAGTCTCGCACCAAAGACCGTTCAAGGAAGGAAACCTATGGCCACACCCACTGTACCTCTCTCGCCAACTCTTCTGGCTGCCGCCGAGCACCTGGCTGAGCAACTGGCCCTGGCGGGCCCGGTGGCGGCGTATCAGCTCGCGAAAGCCCGCATGAATGGCGACGCGCACGCGCGCGGGTTGCTGGAACGGCTCTCGGCCGCCCAGTCCGATGTGCGCCTCCGCCAGTCGAGCGGCGGGGTGACCCAGCCCGATCTGGACAGCCTGCGCGCGCTTCAAGGCGAAGTGCAATCTAACGCTGTCATCACGCAATACGCCCGCACGCAGCAGGAGGCCCTCGCCTACCTGCCGCAAATCAATCAGGAAATCAGCGAGCTCATCGGCGTAGACTTTGCCTCGCTGGCCGGCCCGGCTAGCTGCTGACATGTTGGCCGGAAAGACAATCATTGTCGGGATCACCGGCGGGGTGGCGGCGCACTACCTACCGGAACTGATCGGCCAGTTGCGCTTCCGTCACCTCGCGGTCGTCCACGCCGTGATGACTCCAGCGGCGACGCGTTTCATTTCACCCCTGATGATCGCGGCGGCAACGGGTACCGCCGTGTGGACGGACATCTTCGGGGATGCGGCTCGCGACCCGTTGGCCCACATTCACCTGGCCGGGAGGGCTGAACTGATCCTGGTGGCACCGGCTACATATGACTTCATCGGCAAGGTGGCCTCGGGTTTGGCGGATGATTCGGTCACGCTGATGCTCGCCGCCGCGGCTGCCCCAGTGTTCCTGGCCCCGGCGATGCACGACACCATGTGGGCCAACCCGATCATGCAGAGGAACGTTGAGACGCTGCAACGAATCGGATATCGCATCATCCCGCCGGAAGTCGGTTTGCAGGCAAGCGGCGAGGTGGGGGAGGGGCGTATGGCCAGCATCGGCGCGATCCTGGCTGCATTGGGTGACGTGCCGAGAGGATTCCAGGACAAGAGTGAGGAGTAGCTCATGCCGTTCTATGACTTCCGTTGCGCACAGTGTGGTTCGATCTTCGAAATCCGGGCATCGTTTAAGGAGAAGGAAGCCGGGCTCGAACCGGAATGCCCGGAATGCCACAGCCACGAGACGCGCCAAGAGATATCCTCAGCGTTGGTGCTGCACGGCAGCGACGGGGGGGCATTCTCGATGCCGGCCTGCGGGCCAAGTGCCGGACCAGGTTGCTGCTGATGACGCAACGGATACGGGTGGAGATCGTTGGCGCACCTATCGCCTGTGCCGATGGCGTCAAGGATTCCTGGCGGGTTGTGGCAGCCTGGGCGGCAGATCAACTGACGGCCCGGTTTGGCGAAGCGGTGCAGGTCGAATACTACGATCTTTTCGATCTCGGCGCGCCGACCGTCCCCCCCGGCGCCCGTCTGCCTCTGGTCCTGGTGGGGGGCGATGTGGTCAGCGACGGTGGGAAGATATCAATTCCAGCGATACGCCGGCGAGTCGAATCCATGATGGCCTCGGACCAGCCTCCGTCGATGCCAGGACGAGTGGGGCAATAGTCCCCAAGACGAGACCAAGAGCTGGGGCGGACCTGCGACTATGGTCCTAGAGCAACCTTACACGGGCGGATAAGACCCTCGCCCGGGGTTTGCCCGGTATCGCATGAGGGTCCCGTGTTTAGAAGAGGAGAGTTGGGATGGCAACCACCAAAGTTGAAATTCGTTCGGGCGCCTATTACGATTCAATCGTCCTCATGCAACTGCAGCGTGCCTTGACGGAACAGCCCGGCGTCCTCGATGCCGGGGTCGTCATGGGCACCAAGGCCAACAAAGAAGTCCTGGCGCAGAGCAGCCTCCTGGTTGCGCAAGCCGAAGCCGCCGGCAATGATGACCTCATCATCGTCGTGCGCGGCACGGATGAGGCCTCGGCTCAAGCGGCCCTGGCAAAGGTGGATGAGCTCGTGGCCGCGCGCCGAGGTCGGGCAGGGGACCAGGAGTACAACCCCCGTAGCCTCGAGACCGCGGCCAAGATGCTGCCTGAGGCCCAGTGGGTGCTGGTTTCCGTTCCGGGGCGATACGCCGCCGGGGTGTCGCGGCAGGCCTTGCGCCTGAACAAGCACGTCTTCCTCTACAGTGACAACGTCTCCGTCGAAGATGAAGTCGCGCTCAAACAGGAGGCGGCCCAGAAGGGGCTCCTGGTCATGGGGCCGGACTGCGGTACGGCG
>Ga0315284_10016871_pt1 | contig 10347 bp, 8 predicted proteins | sample YL17G09_16_MG_FD_203696 | JGI IMG/M metagenome (GOLD analysis project Ga0315284, IMG submission 203696) | Sediment microbial communities from Yellowstone Lake, YNP, Wyoming, USA - YL17G09_16 | ecosystem: Environmental > Aquatic > Freshwater > Lake > Sediment | place: USA: Wyoming | collected...
CGTGACACAAGAAACGGGCCTTCCTGGCCCGATGACCATCCCCTTGCCAACCACAACCTATAGTATTATCTCCTCAGCAGCCAGCGGGTTTGGCGGAGAGCCCTAACTTCCTGATAGATTCGGCCTTCATCGGCCAGACCGGCCCCCTGGCCTTGTCGAAACCTGAGCCGGCGATGTCGGCAGATGTGGCATTCCAACAGAAGCCAAGAAAGGCTGAGCCGGGTGGCATCCTCAGCCAGTTGTTCTCTACTGAACCGGTGCTGTAGCGGGTGTCTGCATGAGTGCGGCGACAGGGAGTACTGATGGCCGTCTGCGGGAGGTTCAATCTCGTCGAGTGACTGGGGCTCGCGTCTGAGCGCCCATCGCGCCCTGCACTACATTGCGGGTCGATTCGGGACGACAAAGGGCGATAAATCGACCGATCGCTGGAAACTGATAGAATTTGCAATCACTTGAAAAAGCTAGAGTTACCGACGATTCGTTCGACGCAATGTAGTGCCGCAGCGAGTTTAGAAGGCTGGCGCTCTACCATTGAGCTACACCCGCGATCACAACACCGCTTACATTATCGAATCCACCACCAGCGCCAAGCCCCATCCTCCACGCTTGTCCAACCAGCACCAAAATACCCCGCCATTCTCCCTTTCACCACCAACCCTTGAAATATTCCAAACCCGGCCCCGACAGACCCTTTGTGGCCGGTGTTCGGCCCATGGCAAGAAGTCATTCATACGGAGAGCCATCATGATTATCAGAACTGCAAAATGGGTCGTCCTGGGCGGAATCGGCTTGGCTTTGGCTGGCGGCGCGATCTTCGGAACCGATCTGCCCAGCTACGTCTGCTCTTCCGCAAAGTCAGTCCGCACCGCGGTTAAGGATTCCGTCCCGGTCGAGTTCGAATTGACTCGCGCCCGCGACCTCCTCAATGACATCATCCCTGAGATGCAGGCCAACATCCGCCTCATCGCCCAGCAGGAAGTCGAAATCGCAAACCTCAAGCAAGACATTGGCCAGAGCCAGAAGTCGTTGGCCGAAGAGCAGATGCGCGTCGCCAAGCTCCGCGACTGCCTCGCGACCTCCCAGGTCAGCTTCACCTTCGGCACCCTCGATTACTCCCGCGACCAGCTCCGGGAAGACCTCGCCCGCAAGTTCGACCATTACAAAGAGGCCGAAGTGATCCTCACCGGCAAACAACGCCTGCTGCAGAACCGCGAAAAGGCCCTCATGGGCGGCATGCAGGCCATCGAGCGCACCCGTGCACAAAAATCCCTCCTCGAAAGCAAGATTGAATCCCTCCAAGGCCAATACCGCCTCGTCCAAGCCGCCTCGGTCGGCTCGAAGGTCGCCGTCGATAACAGCAAGCTCGCCCAGACGGAAAAGGTGATCGCCCAGATCAAGAAACAGCTCGACGTGGCCGAGCGCGTCCTGGCGCATGAGGCCCGGTTCACCGAATCCATCCCCGTCGATGGAATCAACGAGAAAGACCTCATGATGGCCGTCGATGAGCACTTCAACACCGGCAAGACCGCCGCCAAGACCGAGCAGCCCGCCACCCCGGAATCCCCCGTCTCTGTCAGCCAGTCCCCGGCTTCATGCAGCCGGTAAACCGCCCGCGGCCGTCGCTTTGACCCCTTCGCTCTGCTTCAGCACAAGAGGTGCAACATGACCCCCAATTGCATCACAACCCCCGGCGTCGCAAGCGATGTGCGACAGGCCTTCACCGCCGGAATGGACCGGCTGCGGGCTCGGATGCTGCGGGATCTGGAACTCTACCTGACCGACGCTCTGGCCCACACAGGCCAGCAGCGACTGATCCAGGTGATCACTCCCCAGCCGGAGCATCCGGGTTCTCCCGCTGGCCGCCGGTGTGCTTAAAGGTATAGTTGTTTTTGGGCCGATCATTCGGAGCTACTACCGTGTTGATCTTAAGAATCAAACAAGCCGAATGTGCTCTGGCCGACGGGCGTCTGGAAGAGGCCTTCGACCTCGTCCAGGCCAAAGACCTCCGCGAGCACCGCCGTGGCCAGGATCTCGCGGGCCAGCTCGCCCGTGCCCTGGTGCAACGTGCTCGCCAGCACCTCGGCGCCGGTCAGCTTACCCTTGCCAGCAGCGACTGCGACAAAGCCGCGCGTCTCGCCGGCAACCTCCCCGATGTCGCCGAAATCCGCGCCGCCGTCATCTCCTCGATGCTCGAGAAGCAACAGGCCCAGCACGTCCAGACCCTGGCACTGGCCGCCGCACACCGCCAGATCGAGCAAGGCCAACTTTCGGTCGGCCAGAAACTCCTCAGCGACATCCAGGAGGGCAACCCCCAAGCGGCCGTCCTCCGCCAGGACCTCGCCGCTCGCCGCATTATGATCGACGCCATCGTCGAAAAAGCCGCCGCCGCCCTCCAACGCGACGACTGGGAATCCGCCGTCAACGAACTGGCCAGCGCCCGCGACGCAAGACTCTCCGACACTCGTCTTCGCGAGCTCATCGCCCAGACCACCCGCCTCGTCACCCGGCAAACGCAATCCGCCATCGAGTCCGGCCGTCTGGATCGTGCCTCGCTGCTGCTCAAACGCCTCGCCCGCATCGCCGATGGCTCGGTCGATAGCGAACAGGTGCGTCAAACCCTCGAGCAGTGCCGCCTCGCATTCGCTGCCGTCCAGGCGGGTCAACCCCGCCAGGCCGAGCAGATCATGCGTCGCCTCGCCGTCGTCCTCCCCTCGGCCGCGTGGGTTCAATCCGCCCTGAAATATCTTGACCAAGCGGGCGACGCGACCGACCAACTCGCCGCCGGTCCCCTCGGCCTTCTCGATGCCAGCCCCCAGCTCCAAACCCTCGCCATGAATCCCCAAGACCCTCCCAACGCCAGTCCCAAATCCGTCCTCCCCCTCCCATCCTCCGACCCGTTGCCCCCGAGATTCATCATCCAGGTCGACGGCATCGGCAGCTTCCTCGTCCTCCGCGACAAACGCATCACCATCGGCGCCCTCAGCTCCACGCCCACCCCCGATGTGGGTTTCCTCGCCGAAGCACAAACTCCCCCGCTCGTCATCGAACGCGTTGAAGACGATTACTTCGTCAAGACGCCCGCCGCCGTCCCCTCCCAGCGCCCCGCACTGCTCACCACCGGCCAACGCATCTCCATCTCCCCTCGCTGCCGCATGACTTTTCGCCTCCCTTCCCCCGCCAGCACCACCGCCGTCCTCGAGCTTAACAGCGCCCGCCTCCCCCGCTCCGACGTCCGCCACGTCGTCCTGCTCGACCGCGAACTCATTCTCGGCCCAGGCCCCTCCGCTCACATCCGCGCCGACGAGCTTCCCGAACCTGCCGTTCTCCATCTCAAGGACGGCCGGTTATACTGCCAGACGAAAAATGAGATAAGCATCGAAGATCAGCCGGCCGATCGGAATTCTCCTATCCCCATCGGCCGGCATGTCAGGGTTGGAGCCGTGACGTTTGTCGTCACGCGCGGCTAAGCCGACATTTCAGACGCGTACTGCCGCAGGAGCATCGCGATGCGTGGATTCAGATACAAATACGGTGAGCGTCCTCTCGATGGCTACACCATCCAACGGGCCGCCGGTCGCGGCGGGTTCGGCGAAGTCTACTACGCCCTCTCCGACTCCGGCCGCGAAGTCGCGCTCAAGATGGTCTCGGGCTACGAACAGATCGAGCTTCGCGGCGTCGGCCAGTGCATGAACCTGAAGAGTCCACACCTCGTCACCATCTTCGACGTCAAACACAACGACGAGGGAATTCCCTTCGTCATCATGGAATTCGTCTCCGGCCCGTCCCTCCGCCAACTCCTCGACGAATCCCCGTCCGGACTCGGCAGCCAGAAATCCGCCTTCTTCCTCCGCGAAATCGGCAAGGGTCTGGCCTTCCTCCACGAGTGTGGCATCGTCCACCGCGACCTTAAGCCCGGCAACATCTTCTACGAAAACGGCTACGTCAAAATCGGGGACTACGGCCTCAGCAAGGCCATGGCCGCCAGCCAACACTCCGGCCAGACCATCACCGTCGGCACCGTCCATTACATGGCCCCGGAAATCTCCATGGGCAAGTACGATCGCTCCATCGATATCTACGCGATGGGCGCCATGCTCTACGAAATGCTCACCGGCCAGACGCCCTACCTCGGCTCCAGCCCCGGCGAAATCCTCATGAAGCACATGACCGCCGAGCCTGATGTCTCCAACATCGAAGAGCCTTTCGCCACCGTTATCAAGAAGGCGATGCACCGCGACCCCGCCGGACGCTACCAGAACGTCCAGGAAATGGTCGAGGCCGTGTTCGGCGCCGCCCATGTCCAGCAAAGCGTCTCCTGCTTCTCCCCCGACTCCCTCAGCATGGTCGCCCAACGGGTCGCCGAACGCGTAGCGGTCGGGGGTGGCAGTGCCACCCCGCCGCCTCTCCCCCGCGCCGGCTCCCGAGCAGAACAGGTCGGCGCCCGCCTCGGCCAGGCCGCCGACCGCATCAGCCAACGCATGAGCGAGATCGGCGATCGCTTCGGACAACTCGGCGACCGCTTCGGCCAACGCATGAGCCGCCTCGGCGACCGCCTCAAGCCCGGTTCGCCCACCCAACAGACATCGCCCGCTGCCGAACCCCTCCCCACCCCGACCCCCTCGCTCGACTCCCTCGCCAGTACCCCTCGGATGCTCCTCGCTCTTGGCGCCGCCGCTGTGATTGCCGTCGTGACGGCTGCCCTGAACCCACGCGAATTTGGCGCCGCCCCCTTCCCTCCTGCCGTCGCCGCCTTCGGCGCGATCCTCGGTGGTGCGGTCGGCATGCGCATCGCCCACGCCAAGATCGTGCCCCACATCGCCCGCGAGGCCCCGTTTATTCAGCACCTCGGCATCGGCGGTGTCTCAGGTGCCTGCATGATCCTCTTCTCAATTCCCATCTTCGCAGCAGCCCCTGGGGACCTGCAGCACCTGCTCGCCAAGACCGGCGGCGCTGTCTTCATCCCCCTTCTCTTCATCAACTGGATCGCCGCCATTTCAGTGCAACGACCTGAGCGCATCGCGTTTGGACATGCGTTCGTCGCCGGGCTCTTCGCATTCATCGTCAACCTCTTCTTTGGCGGGTGCACCGAACTCGCGATCGCCGCCGCCGCGGGCATCTCCCTCGTTGCCCAAATGCTCTCCCCCTGGGACCCCACCGCCGCCCAACGCCGCGCCCAGCAAGCCCGCCTTCACATTGCCTCACCAACCGCCAACCCCCCAATCACTCCCTCCCCCTTCGATGCCCCCGCTCCCGCTCCGTTCCCCGTCCCCGCTTCCCTCCTCACTCCGCCATCTCCCTCCGCCTCACCTCTACCTCCACCCCTCCCACAATTCTTCTACCCCGCCCGCCCCGTCGCCACCTTCGTCCGCTACCTCTGGCTCGCCGCCATCCCCATCTTCTTCTCCAGCGGAATCATGCTCCTCGTCTGGGCGGGCACCGAACGCATGAGTGGCGATGAATTCTCCCTCGCCGTCGGCTTCGGCATCGGCCTCATCCTCCTTGCTGTACTCTCCATCATCAAGTCGGCACAATCCACCTTCACAGGCCGGTGGAGCTACCTCATCAAGCCCCTCTTCCTCTACGCCTGCCTCCAGACCATCCTCATTTCCGCCCTCATGCTCGGCAACGCTCGCCTCAGCGGCGATGAGACCATGATCGCCGTCTTCTTCATCATCTTCCCCATCGCGCTCATGCCCATCGTCCTCTTCGTCCGCTTCCGCCCCCTGTCAACGCCCGCGTACTACTTCCCCACACCCCTCGCCCCCGCCCCCCAATCCTCCGCCACGCCCACCGATCCTTCCGCTTCCCCCGCTCCTATGCCCTACCCCGCCTCTGCCTCAACCATCATCCCCCAACCCCCACTCGACCCGCGCCCCATGCCCATCCGCGCCGCCACCGGCCTTCTCGGCCTCGCCGGCGGTTTCCTCCTCCTGGTCTCCATGATCCTCGGCCTCGCTGTCGCCGTCGATATCCCCGGCATGCTCGCCGCCGGTTTCCCCGACCCCAGCATCTCCCGCAACTTCGCCCGCGATGCCCAACAGGCCGGCATCGAAGACTGGCCCCAACTCATGCAAAATGTCCTCGTCATCCTCACCGGTCTCGGCATGGTCGTCGCCTCCGTCCTGCTCATGCTCGCCCGGCGCTGGGCCGGTCCCCTCCACATGTTCCGCGCCCTGATCGGCATCGCCGTCTCCGGCATCTCCCTGATCACCCTCTACCACGGAATCGCCAATCACTGGAACCCCGCCCCCGGTCGCCCCATGCCCGCCGTCGTCGTCGACGTGATCAAGCAGGCCCAAGGCCGCATCGTCATCTCCGCCGCCGTCTTCTTCCTCGTGTCGATCATCTTCCTGTTCTGGCCACCGCGCCGCCAGAACCTCCCCCAATTCCCTTATCGAGGAGCCTGAATCATGAAATTCCTCTGCTTCATTTTCATCCTCGCTCTTCTCACCCCCGCCTTCGCCGGCAAGCAACCCGCTCGCAAACCCGCCCCGGTCGTTCCCGCCGCCTCTGCCGCCGAATGGTCCCAAGACACCTTCGAAGCCGACGTGTACCCCTCCCAGCAAAGCGCCGCCCGCCGCCTCGCAATCAAGTTCGCCGCCGAAATCTCCGCTACGGGCAAACAACTCCCGCCCCTGATCCGCATCATCCGCCAGGGCGCCGTTTCGCCCATCATCCTCCAGGAAATCCGCTCATCGCTCCAATCACACCTCGACGGCGTCGATTGCCGCATCGGCGACCCCGAATCCTCCTCCACGACGCCCACCACCGCGCCCGCCGAATTCCGCGCCGTCGTCACGGTCGAATCCCCATCCCAATCCTCGTCCGCCAGCCGCCAACTCCCCCGCGGAACGATCACCATCTCCCCGGTCGCCAATCCCATCCGATCCCTCTCCGTCGCCTACGTCGAAAAACCATGGGCCGACAACTTCGCCGAGTTCGTCAACCAACGCCCCAACGAACGATGGGTCGTCGGCTGGCCCAGCGGCCCGTCCATGAACGAGGCCGAAGCACACGCCATGGCCCTTCGCGCCGCCGGCGATCGCATCCGCCCCATTGTCGAGGCCCGCATCAAGGAAATCGGCTACTGGAACGCCGCCAACGCCGCCATCGTCCGCCAACAAGTCGAATCCTCCATCAATCAATACGTCAAAGACCGCTTCGCTCAACGCTTCGACCGCGGCTTCGCCACCACCTGGCGCGAAGCCGTCCTCGTCGATGCTTCCGGGCCGACCATCGACCAGCTCGCCAAGGCATCCCTCGCCACCGTCGATCACCAACGCCGAACCTGGGCACACACCGCGATATCCATCTCCGTCCTCCTTGTGGTAATCTATGCCCTGTATCTGTTCCTCAACGCAGCCACCAAAGGCTATTTCACCTGGCGGCTGCGCACGGCAGCGGTCGTGCTCGCGGTGCTCAGTGTGTTGGCGGTGCTGTTCCTCATTCGGTCAGCGAGGCAGGCAACCTCGGAGCCCATGCTACAGCACGTCTCCGAGGGCTACATGATCGAAAGGTGATCCGTCAGGTGGTGAATGAATGATCTGACACAGGCCGAACGATATCTCATCGAGCAGATCCGCCAAGGCAGCTCCGACGCGTGGCAACAACTCGTCGACCGCTACCAGGGCCGTCTGCTCGCTTTTGCTCGCTCCCGTGCCGTCAACCGCACCGACGCCGAAGACCTCGTGCGGGAGACCTTCCTCCAGTTCCTTAAGAGCCTCCCAACCTTCCGCGAAGAGGCCAGCCTCGAAACCTGGCTCTTCATGATCCTCCGCCGGCGAATCGTTGACCTCCTTCGCGGCAAGCGCGTCAGCGTCTGCACCCTCCAGGATGGCCGCCCCGACGACGACTCCTCCGGCTCCGGCGGCTCGATGCAGTTTGCCGCCCCCGACCCCACCGCCAGCACCTACGCCCGCCGCGATGAACGCCTCGACCACGAGCGCGCCGCCCTCACCCAAGCCCTCGCCGAACTCGTCAACGCCCTCAAGGAATCCCAGGACTTCCGCGACCTCAAAATCATCGAAATGCTCTTCTTCGGCCAGCTCCGCAACAAAGACATCGCCCCCCTCGTGCAGCTCGACGAAAAGAACATCGCCCTCATCAAGCACCGCTGGCTCAAACAACTCCGCCAACGCGTCGCCGATCGCCTGAAGAACGTCGACCTCTCCGCCATCGAAACCGACGGCGCCGCCGACTCCCTCCTCACCGAAATCTGGGAAGAACAACGCCTCAGTTGCCCCAAACGCTCCACGGTAGGAGGGTACCTCCTCAATACCCTCGACCAACCCTGGCACGACTACGTCGACTTCCACATCAACCACCTCGGCTGCCGCTTCTGCCGCGCCAACCTCGAGGACCTCAAATCCCAATCTGCCGCCGCTCCCCGCGTCCTCGTTGACCGCATCATGCAATCCACCGTCGGCTTCTTCCGAAAATAACCCGCCCCCCCACAAACGGCAAATAACAACTAAGGAGTACCGGGCGAGGGGAGGGCGTGTCAGGGTTTGAGGGATTCGAGTTTGAAGAGGGTGATTTCGGGGCGGCACCAGTCTAATACTCTTTGGCCGTAGGAGAGACCGCGGTTGACGTAGAGGTGGCGCCCGTTGATGGAGTAGTAGCCGTGGGTGAAGTGGCGGTAGCGATGGGGGTAGAGGGCTCGGCCGAGGCGCGAGGTGGCGAGTTGTCGGCCGTGCGTGTGGCCGGAGAGCATCCATTGCCAGGGGTATTTCATGAGGGGGATGCAGTTGGCGGGGTTGTGGTTGAGGCAGATGATGGGGTGGTGGGAGTGGGCGTGGGCGAAGGCTTTGTCGGGGTCGATGTGGCCGGACCATTCGTCATCGAGCCCGACGAGGGTGAGGGGGTGAGCGGTGGGGGAGGTGCGGAGGGTGTAGGATTCATTGCGGAGAACGATGAGGCCGTGGTCTTGGAGGCATTTTTCGAGATAGTCGGCGCGGCGGGCGCCTTCGGAGGAGATGTGGCGGCCATAGAAGCTGTAATCGTGGTTGCCGAAGGTGCAGATGACGCCTTTGGAGGCCTGGAGGTGGGAGAGGATGTTGGCGATGCGGTGGGCGTAGCGGTAGCCGCCGGTGATGAGGTCGCCGGTGATGGCGACGAGGTCAGGCTCCATGTCGTTGATCCAGTGGATGAACTGGTGGAGGTAACGGGACCAGACGACGGGGCTGTAGTGGAGGTCGGAGATTTGGATGAGCTTGAGGCCGTTGAGGGAGGGGTCGAGGTGTGGGAGAGGCATTTGACGGCGGTGGATTTCGACCCAGCGGCGGTTGAGGGGGAGGGCGTGGAGCCCGGTGAGCCCGACGCGGGACATGGTGGTCCAGATGGCGTGTCGCCAGCGGTGCTGTCGGCGCCAGACGGGATGCTTGATGTATTCGTAGAGGAAGCGCATCGGGGTCAATGGACAACGGTTGAATAGCTCGGCCGGTTTCCCAGGGGCCGCCCTCCAGGCGGCTCGTTTGAGCACAGCGGGTAGAATATACACCAAAAGGGCGGCGGATTGTAGGGGGGAGGGACTATGCGGACTGCAAATGGGCGAGGTACTCGGTGTTTCCCTTTGCGCCTTTGATGGGGCTGGGGATGATCTGCAGGAGCTTGAAGCCGGCGGCGGCGATATCAGTCTTGACGGCTTCGAGGACTTGGTCGAGGTTCTCGGGTTGGAGGATGCCTTTTCTGAGCATGGGGCCGGCGGCTTCGTAGTGGGGCTTGATGAGGGAGATGACGGTGCCGGTTTGGGCGAGCATACGCTTGGCGGGGGGGAGGATGTGGCGTTGGCGGGTCCAGGCGACGTCGATGGTTACCAGGCCGACGGTTTCGGGGAGGACGGCATGCATGGCGTTGGTTCGTTCCATCGGGACCACTCGGGGGTCGTTGCGGAGTTTCCAGTCGAGTGCTCCGTACCCGGTGTCGATGGCGTAGACTTTGCTCGCGCCCCGGCGGAGGAGGCAATCGACGAAGCCGCCGGCATTGCACCCGAGGTCGGCGCAGACCAGGCCGGCAACGTCAACGGCAAAGGTTGCCAGTGCGAAGTCGAGCTTGACTCCGGCTCGGGAAACGAACTCGCTCATTGGGGGTATTGTAGAGGATTGGGGTCTAATTGCGTCCCTGGTGTTGTTCGCGGGGTTTGCCGAGGGGGTTGGCTAGGAAACGGATTTGGCAGGGTCGGCAGAGGCGGTACTCGAATTGCCTGTAAACCTGGTCCTGCAAGTCGTCTGCTGAGAGGGTTTTCATCTGGTCGATCAGCTCGGCGAGGACTTTTTGGAAATCGAGGTTTTCGAGGTCTTCGGCGGTGAGGTTGGGCATTTGGGGGTCGGCGAAGACCTCGATCCGGAC
>Ga0315284_10016872_pt1 | contig 10346 bp, 7 predicted proteins | sample YL17G09_16_MG_FD_203696 | JGI IMG/M metagenome (GOLD analysis project Ga0315284, IMG submission 203696) | Sediment microbial communities from Yellowstone Lake, YNP, Wyoming, USA - YL17G09_16 | ecosystem: Environmental > Aquatic > Freshwater > Lake > Sediment | place: USA: Wyoming | collected...
TGGAACAGTTACTATCAATAATGATAAAATACCACAAATTAAATTACCAGAAGTATTCGAAGTTACATATATAAATAAAAAACTATGTGATTATTCATTAGTTAAAATAGAAGAAATTATATTTCCCACAATATTGGATTATCCTAATAACCCGAATTCTGATGATATATATTTTTCAATTCCGATTTATTTGAATTTAGAAAATAAAATATATACTTGGGGAAATTCATATATAAAATTTTTAGATAATTTTAAAATGGATGCTTTTGGAAAAGGACATTATTCATTTATAAATAAACAAAATATTATTGCAAAATTTGGTCGCAGAGAGCATAATATAATATTTAATGATGATTATACATCATTTACATCTACTAGAAAAGATGATTTGGAAATTGTAAATGGAAAATTGCATAATATATAAAATGATGTGTTTATAATGATTTATCAGATATAAGGAAGTTAAGTCATTCTTTTTCTCCAATTTTACATAACACGCCGAATAACTTTGTCATTTGAACTGAACAAGCAGGAGGAAGAGCAATAATTGGAAAGCAAAGTGCAAAATGTATTTTGGAGGTAACGATATAATACCGATTATTTTAGGTAGCCCAATCGAGCATTATTTACTATGAGATTTAATATAATATTGTGAAACAACGCTCCAATTTACATTATTTAAAAATGTAGTCTGATACTTTTTCAAATCTAATCCAAACTCGCATAAAAAGGCATGCTCCCACATATCCATAACAAGCAATAAGTCAACACCAATTAACTCGCCTATATTAAATTCATTAATCCATAGATTCATTAAATTCCCAGTTTTTTTATCACGACATAGTGCTACAAACCCAACTCCTGGTATTGTTCCTGTTTCCATAAAATTTTTCTTCCATAAAGAAAAAGATCCAAATGAATTATTTATTGCTTTTTTTAAACTTTCATCCATTTTATCCATATTTTCTCCACACATAACCCCAAAATACATCTCATGTAAGCGCATCCCGTTAAAGAAAAACGAAAATTCCTTTTGAACCCCATTATAAGCAACTAAATCTTTCACACCACCTTTGTAGGTATTTTCTATTTTTGCCAATGATGCATTTGTAGCATCGACAAGTCCCTCATATAATTTAAAATGTATTTTCAATAAATTATCATTAATACCTTTAACTTTCCCAAGCAAGTAAGAATAATCAACAGGGGTATATTTTACTTTTTTAGAAGAAACAATGGCTTTTTTTTTCATTTATATATAAATATAATATTTAAGTTGCTGAATAAATATTATTATTTTTAGGATTATTTTTGAATTAGAGTTTTCTGACATAAAAAACAGGAATTATATCAGGTGAACCTGATATTAAATATATAACACATACATTCGGTTGTGTTTCTAAATCTTATATATTTTTATATTTTTACCCAAAAATTTAATGATTTTTCCATAATTCTTCATTTCAACAGATTCATTCTTAACCATCCTCTTTCAATAAGAACTAACATTTTTGTAAGCCGCCATCATCTTCTTTTTCGCCTCTTCGTGGTTTACAATTGGTCGCGGGTAATCCTTTGCATCCCATTCCTGGTTAATTATTTGTTTCGCCGTATATTTGGATAATTCAGGCACCCATTTTTTAATATATATGCATTCAGGATCAAACTTCTCAGTTTGCAGCCAAGGGTTCATCACTCGGAACCAATCCAGAGCACTTGGACCAAATCCGGCGACAACTTGCCAGCCACAATTATTCTGCGTTGGGTCATAATCATAGAGATTATTGGCGAAAAAGCGCTCACCAATTCTCCAGTCATAGAGTAAATCCTTCGTGAAAAAACTGGCGACCAACATTCTCACGCGATTATGCATAAATCCGGTGGTCGTCATTTGCCGAATTCCAGCGTCTATAATGGGGAATCCGGTTCGCCCTTCATAGAACGCAGTGAGAATTTTAGGAGCAGGTTTATCCCATTTTATTTTATCCCATTTGGGTTCGAAAGCGCATCCCAATATATAGGGGTAATAGTAGATAATGTTATAATAGAAATCCCGGAAATACAATTCCCGCGAAATTTCTTTGTCCAATTTTTCCATCAGCTCGCGAATAGATATGCACCCAAATTTATTATAAGCGCTCAATTCCGTAGTTGGAATACTCGGTGTATTCCGCGTCTTCTGGTAATCGGCGGGCAAATGTGCCAATTGTCGAAGGGCATTTTCGCGCCCTCCTGGGTGCAAAAGATTGGGGTTTTTCTTGTAGAATTTAGTTAGAAGGCTGGAGCTATTTTTAGGACTTACTTGGAGTTTTGCGAAATTATAAGTTGTTCGCCCGACTGGCTTTCGAATAGGCAGCTCTTTGGCTTTATTATAATAAGGCGTGTATTTTTTGTAAATTGTTCCAGATCCGGTTTTTACGCTTCCAATCGGCTGTATGCAAATATCCTCCCTGGATAAAAATTCAACGCTGTATTTTTTACACAGCTCTTCTATTTTTTCGTCTCTCTTCCTGGAATAGGGGGTGTAATCCTGATTTACTCCAATGCGGGCTATTTTAAATTTGGGGGATTTCAAGAGTTTTTCCAGAACTGCGATGGTATCCCCGTGAAAAAAGTTCATTTTCCCGCCTTTCTCTTTTATACTATTTTCTAAATCGCACAGAGATTCACACATGAATTGGACGGAATTATTTGAAAAGTAAGGATTTTTAGTAGGCTCAATTTGATCCGGGGCAAAAATGAAAATAGGAATAATTGGCTCCGGAAATTCATGTAAGGCTTCCAATGCAGTATTATCTTGAATTCTTAAATCACGGCGGAAAATAAATAATTGGAAGTTTTTTTTATTCATATATTATGCATATGTTTTATTTCTGAAAATAAAATATACAAGGTTGTAAATGTCAAAATATAAATTATATAATCCTAATAAAGAATATGATAAAAAAGATAATATTTTATTTTTAAATTTTTATACTGATGAACATTTAAATATAATAAAAAAATATTCTAATAAAACAATTTTATATGATTGTAAGCAAACATTTTTTAAAAATTTAGAAAAAATTAAACAAGTTGCGAAATTTAAAATTAATATAGTTTCATTTGATGCTGATATTCTAATGGCAATGAATAAAATAAAAAATAAAAAAAAAGAAAGAATTGGTATTTTATCAGATAAAAAAGGCTTAAAATTTTTAAATGAATTGGAAAAAGTTTATGATATAGAATTTTCAGAAAATAGTGATTATTTTATAAATAAAAATATTCCATTATGCATAGTTGATATTAAAAATACTCCTGGTTATAATAAATTATTAAAAAATAAAATTACTGAAAATATACATGAAATATATATAGTTCATCATAATTGTGAAAATATTTTTTATAGATTTTTTATAAATAATTATTGGGATTCAAGTATAGATTTTATTAATTTATATAAAAATTGCTGTTTTTCAAACAAAATATCTCCTTATTTAAAAAATGCAATTTGTAAAAAATACGGTCTTATTGAAAAAATGGAAGGTCCAGTCATTTATTTTAATGATTGTAATGATAAAAATTATGAAAAAATATTGAATTATAAGAATCTTATTTTTTTTATATGGATGAAAATTGATTCAGAATATATTAAAAATTCTTTAAAAAAGAATAATATATTTCATTTTGCCGCAACAGAAAATTTATTAGAAAATTTAAAAAATTTTAATTTACATCCTCTATTATTTCCTCTTCAAATTGATATCCCAGAAATATTTAAACCACTACAAAAAAAAGGTAATAAAATATTGTTATGTGAATGCCAGAAATATCATAATGAATTAATAAAGAATCTTCCTGATAATGAATTCTTATTTTCTAATAAATATAATTTAAATGACCCAATTATAGCAGAAGAATTATACCGAAAATGTTTTATTGTTATTCGTTTAATTGAATCTGATGGATTTATACCAATGATTGCGCAATTAAAAGCAATGAATATTCCAATTGTGCATAATTTTAGTGATTATGGGTTGAAATGGGAAACAATCGAAGATGTAAAAGCGCATATTGTAAAGCATGGTTCACCAGTTATACAGTATAAACATCAATATTCATTTGATTTAATGAAAGATAAAATAAATAATAAGAATCTTGAAATGATTTATAATAATTTGGATGAAATTTGTAGATTAATTGGGAAATATTGTAATGTAATGTTTATTGGTAGTATTAATGATGAAAATATTATTGACTTTATAAAAACTAAAAATCCAACAATTAATATTGTTTTTATTCAATCCAATAAATTTGAAGAACAAAAAAAATCAGAACCAGACCTTATTATAATAAAAGGAGATTGTTATATTGATTGTCATATTAATGTTCCCACTATTTTTCTTGTAGATGACCTATTTTTGGATAACTTAGATGTTCCATATTGGGACAGTAATTGTTACAAATATATAAATAATAATATTATTGATAATATAAAAAAATACGATTTATCTTTTATTAATAGTAATCATATAAATAATATATTAAAAAAATATGGAATAACTTGTAAATTATTTTACTGGGATTTTATTCCATATTATGGTAAAGAAATTATAAATAATACTAATAGAAAATATGATTATGGATTAATAAAAGGAAGAAGTAAATTAAGCGATGAACAACTTTATTCTAAAAAAATAATTATTGACGATATATCTATTTTACGGAAGAATTTGCATGATATTAAATATATTATTATTGAATCAAATTATTATATATCATGTCAAATAAAAGTAGAAATATTAATGAATGGTTGTAGGTATAATATTCCAAAATATATTATATTTCGCAAGCAAAATATTCTAAAATTTAAAAAAGGTGAAGAATATATACTTCAATTTGAGGGTTGTGTTATTACTGAAAAATTGGAGTTTGGTATTTGTTTTATAGAAGGTGTGAATGACAAAGAAATTATTATTTATTATTATGCAGAAAAAGATTTAGAAATAGATGAAATTGAATTTATAAAAACACAGAAAATAAATAGAGAAATTATTGGATATAATCCAGTTAGTTTAAAAAGTAAAGATGTTGAATATTTATATTTTATATATGGATTGATAGATAATGGAGTAATTTTAAATAAATTGGGGGTGTCCAATATTTTTAATTATTATAGCAATGGATTAATTGATAAAAAGTTTAATATAGAATTATTGAAAAGAAAATGGTGCTATGATTTGGGTAAAAATGATGATAAATTAGATATGGGAGAATTCTCTGATTTTGTTCTTAAATACTCTAATAATATTATTTCTAGAAAATGTCTAGTTATTAGCAAAAAAATAAATGGTTATGGTGGGAATCAAAAAACTGCTATTCAACTTATTCAATTATTGGAAAAATATTTTATTGTTGAAATTTTATCTAATAATATGAATAAAAAAGACTATAATTATATTAATGATTCATTAGATAGTAGAATACATAATATGAAAATTATAAAAAAAAAGAAAGATGATGAAATAATTTTGCATATAAATAAAAATAATTATAAATTTATTGTTAACAATAAATTTAATGATTATTTTAGAATTTGTGATAAAATTATTCATTCAAAATTATTTGTTATAAGTCATAATTCAATGGATCCATTTAATGAATTAATTATAAAAAATCAGGATTATATTACGAAAGTTTTTACAATTAACAAATTTCATCAAACTGTATTAAAACATTATGGACTTAAAATACCCCAGGAAATATTTTATAATTATGTCGAATCAGAAATTTATGAACTTCCACGTATTAAATTTAAAAATAGGATTTGTTTTATTGGAAGAATTTCAAAAGAGAAAAATTTGGAACTTCTTATTGAATGTATGAAAATAATAGAAAGATTGGAATTAGTAATTATTGGAGGAGAAAATTATACTGAAAATAAAAATAAGAATATAATTTGGAAGGGAGTTTTACAGAAAGAGGAAATTTCTAGAGAATTACGAGAATGTGATTATTTAGTTGTTCCATCTTCAACAGAAGGACTACCATTTGTAATACTAGAAGCTATGAATATTGGGATACCATGCTTATATAGTAGAATTATTGGTTCTGACGAATTAATTGGAAAAGAGGGAGAACGAGGATTTACATTTGAATTGAAAGGATATGAAGATTGTAGAATGAATATGGATTGGAGTGTTTTTGAAAAAGTAGATGCACATGTTAATGAAAATATAGAGAATATTGGGAAATGCTTAAAAAATGCATATAATATTTCAATAATGAATTGGAATAAGATGTCGAATAATTGTAAAAAACTTGTGAAAAATAAATATTTAAAAGATATTGCAATATGTGAAAATATAAAATCATTAGAAATATTTTTATAGTATATTATTATGTCTCTTATCGGAAATTTTTTTGGAGAGTTAATTGCTACTTTCTTTTTTATTGCAGTTATTTTATTAACTGCATCACAAGTATATGGAGCATTTTCTATTGGATTAGCACTTACGATTGGTATTCTTTTTGTTTCAAAATTATCTTTGGGTGCTCTCAATCCAGCGGTTGCAGTAGCACTCTGGGCGAAAGGAGCAATTAAAGCGACAACTGCGATAGTATATATTATTGCTGAACTTATTGGTGGATTGCTGGCTGTTTTATGGTGGAATTTTGTTAATAAAAGTTAAAAATTAATATTCTTTTTTTAATGATTTATAAATAGGTAAATTATATTTCTCTCTTATATATCCACCTATACAATATCTACCTATTTTTATTCCCTTAACATAATTTATTTTATCATGTTCTATAGACATTATATTTGTATATGGACACAAAACTAATAGGTGAAACTTACTATTTGGATAAACATTTGTTAATATATTTACAAAATCAATATGTTCATCTATCTTATCATTAAAAATTGCACAAACAAATAATACTGATTTACCAGTATCTAATATATCTAATAATCTTGATATTCGCCTATTATATTTTTCTTTTACAATTGTATATTCATTTATATCTTGAGATAATGTCTTATATTCACCATCATGAACATAAATAAATCCATTATCTTTTTCCTTTGCTGGATTATTTTTATATCTTGCTTTCATTAAATTTTCTTGTAAAAAGAAATTAGTGAATCTTGTTTTCACTGTTTCATTAATTTTCCACATTTCTGAAAAAATCCAATCAAATGGGTAAGAAAAATCACGTAATTGTGTCTCTAAAAACCATTTGCTACCTCACAATTATATCCTAATGATACAACATGTTAAAAATCATATTCGTTTTCCATTTATATAAAAAAGATTTTAAATAAAAATGAATAATATAATATTATTAACGACTGCAATACCAAGAGGTGATTTTCATAAAAAAACCGTTCATTTATTTTATGAAAAATTTATAAAATATTTAGATGGATATATAATTCATCATATAATAAATATAGATTATCCCGAAAAAATAATGCCATTATTTTCCAGGATTGATACAATTGGATTATTTGAACAAATAAGCTATCCAAATGTTAAAAACTACTATATACTTCCAGAGGATGCCAATTTTTGCAAAGCATATTGCAATGTAATCGCAAAAATATATGAAGAAAATATTATCAATGAAGAATCTATTATATGGTGGCTGGAGGATGATTGGACAATCATAAGAGACTATAATTTTGTCCCCTTATTCCAATTTTTGGATATAAAAAATACGGGGCTTTCATTCACAGATAATGCTCCACTTTGTTCATTTCGCGGTGGTCCAGTAATGAATTATTCATTTTTTAAAAATTACTTTGATATTCATAAATCAATTCCAATTCAAGCCGATCCAGAATATAAAGTCGGAAAACGTATTCGAAATCGGATTGACTTCGAGAATGAAATTGGCATTTTTTGCATATATTTACTGGAATTTTTTAAAAATAATATAAAACAATATCAATATTACTATAAAAGAAAATTTGATAAAAATATAAAATTACGGTATTTTATTGGATTTATGGAGCATATTGCAGATGATAGTATATACTTATATGAATATGAAAGTCTAATGCCGAGCATTTCACTGAAAAAAATTCAGGAAATTTCTAAAAAGATGACAATAGAAGAATTCAAACAAAAATTTGAGAAAAATTCGATGAATTATATAAATTTTTTCCCAGATATATTTGAAGATGCTGGGCGGAAATTTGCCAGTGAAAATAATTTGATTAAATCTGATAATAGCTATAAATAATCTGATCTGTCATATCCCGAGTCTATTGGGTCATCCCTATGCCCCGAACTAATCTCTCCAATATGTTGTATAACACTCGGATTTGTTGTTCCAATAATTCCGCGTAATTCTTGAATATAGGAAACAATATTTGAATCCCACTTATAACTTATAAAAGTTTTCCGGATGTAATCAGGGTAAATATCTTTGTGGAAAAACATATTACACCCTCCAACACTATTTTTCAAAATATATTGGCTTCTTCTCTCAATAATACGGTGGCGCTCAGTTTCCGTATTAAAACCACTCACTAAAACAAATTGGTTTCCAGGGTTGTCATTTTTCATTGCCTGGAATGACGCATGAATTTTAGTTATCCAATCTTTGCGCATAATCGTATCGGAATCCAGGGTTATTAAATATTCACAGAATGGATAGATCATGTCCCACCCCGTCAATATACTATCGAACATATTCCCGTGCCTATTTTTAAAAACTTTAATTAAATTTGGGATTTTGAAATTTTTTATTAGGGCATTAACTGAAATGTGGTCTTCATTAACATCTTTCGTCAGTGATTCATCCATGAATACAACAATACAGTTTGAAAGGTCTGATTGATGGAGAGACCCAAGAAATTCTTTTACATAATTGGCGCGGCTGAAAAAAGGCACAACTAGCCCATACTTGTAGAACTTCTTTTTAATTCCATACCGTATTAACCTTCCGTAATTCGGTGGAATAATAAAATCACTGACGTCATGAGGATACCATAATTTGAGCTCCAATTTCCAGCCATCCCCCCAAAGATATTCTGAATTACTTTTTATTTTGGTAATTGTTATTGAGTTCGTTTCACTGGAAAACTGGATTGCGAATGGATTGTCTTTTTGGAATCGCGTACGAGTATCTCCATATGGATATATATACCATTTCTTAGAATAATCTTTGGGATTTGTTAATTGGATGGTTATAGAATTCTTATTGGAAACTCCAATTGGGAAAATAATTTCATTTTGCATAATCTTTCTAACCATTCGAAATATTTGCGAAAAATAGATGTCAGGATGGAAATATTCCTCGTAAATTCGCCGATTGTTTTTTTGTATTTGGAGTAATTCATTCGCGGATTTTGAATAATAGTAATTTTTTACCAATTTTTCGAGATCTGTAGTAACCAAATCTTCTTCTTCTATAAAAATCCCGATTTCTGAATAATCTATTTCATCCTCATATGGAAATAAACTAGATGAATTTATTTGAATAGGAATGCGTCCTCTCATTAGAGTTTCATAAAAACGATCTCGATAGCAAAGCGTGAATAAATTTTCGTTCATATTGTCTTCAAACTCATTTTTGTGGTTATCCTGGAGGCAAAAAATAAAATTAGTCTTCAATCCAGAATCCGTAAAATATTGGCAAATTTTTTCCCGACCATTATTCTTCTGACCTACAAAACCGATGGATAATTCTGGATTTTCTATAAAATATGAGAAGTCATCAGTAATATCGGGCGGCGGAATTATGTATTGATTTATAGGCTTTTGTGGCGTCCATAGAATACTTGTATTCAAAACAATGATTTGTTTATCATTCGGTAATATTACAGGTGGAACATCTCCAGTACAAAGATGCACTAGACGCTTGTTTTCATTTTTAGCCAATTCATATGCATTACGAATATTATCAAGAGTAATTAGACTAATTTTTTCTTGTTTCGATAATATTTTATGATTAAGAAAAATAATATCTCCTGCATCCATTATACTATATTATTCTACAAAAAAATAAATAAGAGAAAATCGAGCATAATATTGCGATATTTCTGCATTGTTTGCGACTTATAACAATCCAATAATTTCCGCCTTTTTTCACTTTCTTCGGAAAAAGGTATATTTTCAAATCGGTCTTCACTATTGTAATTTAAGCTTGGCTGAAATTTATAAATTTCAGGGGATTTTCCGGCTTTGTAATATTTTCGAAAAACATTTTTCATTATATTATGCAGATACGTAAAATCGCAGAAATCACAAGTTATAATTTCTACATTCTTTTAAAGGATACGATCAAATCCTTGGTTATAAACCATAAATATTTATATAGCTTTTTAGTTTTTTTATTTACATCTAAAA
>Ga0315284_10016873_pt1 | contig 10346 bp, 7 predicted proteins | sample YL17G09_16_MG_FD_203696 | JGI IMG/M metagenome (GOLD analysis project Ga0315284, IMG submission 203696) | Sediment microbial communities from Yellowstone Lake, YNP, Wyoming, USA - YL17G09_16 | ecosystem: Environmental > Aquatic > Freshwater > Lake > Sediment | place: USA: Wyoming | collected...
TTTGAGATCCAGTACTCAATTGCTGGTGGTGGCTCTAACAGGGCAAGATGCTCTTCGGTTCTATTAAGGGGTTAGTATGAAAGTTAATAAATTCAAAATTTATTGTGAGACAGACGCGAAGTGGGAATTCGTTTTAAAAGAATACTCGGAGGCGGCACCCACAACGTGCCCCATAAACACCGCCCATGCGGTTACTGCCAATAGTGTATCCATTGATTTTACGACTGGAGATGACGCCGCTAGAAACCGAAACAACGCAATGTTAGTGGACGCATCCAGTAGCGTTGGTCTGTTGGGAGCGCAGTCTATCACCCTGAACTCTCACGATTGGAGTGATCGGACGACTTGGTACCAACGCTCTGTTGCGGTCGCGGATGAAACGATGACGGACTCTGGTGATGGGTTGTTGTTTAATTCTAGTAATGCTTGGTGGATCAATATTGATAGCGATCGGCTCACTTATGACTACAACTTAGTCTCAGAACGTGACGGGACTTTTTCTGATCATGCTATGCGCCGAGTCGTAGTCAAAATAGACGGTGTTGTTGCTACGCCGGTTACAGACTACTCTATTAATTTCGCGGCAGGTACAGTCACATTCACAGGATCTCAAACAGGCAATGTTGTGACTGTTTCCTACTACCACAATGACGGAGTCACAAGACGCAGTGAGTGGCTTTTGAGTCCCCCCACTGGAACAGCATACCTACTTAATTACATCGAAATTCAATTTAGTAAGGCGGTTGTTTTTACGACCAACATCCTCATAGAGTTATGGGCAGGTGCAGACCTGAGTACTTATGCGGATTTCAGTCAAACAGACTATGACCTTGGCTACGGTCAAAATAAATCACGGTACCGTGGGATTAAAGACTTCTTGAATATTTGTACCAACAGAGCTTCGCAGATCATTCCGGCCTGTGGTGGGTTGGCTCAGGATACTATTGTGTTTCCTTTTGACTATTTGATCCAAGCGCAGATCAAAAGCTCTCAGGGTACTGTCATTGCGTTGTCGCTTGAGAACGACACGCCTTACACCGGGGCAGAACTAGCCACAGTCACATTTTACATGCAGCTTTTGCCAGAAACATCGCTATGAAAACTGCGTATGTACTAAGCGGCGGCGGCGCTAAAGGAATTTTTGAAGCCAGCGTCATTCGTGAACTCATGAAAGCAGGCTCAAAGCCTGATTTTGTCGTGGGCACCTCAGCGGGTTCTTTGAATGCAATGGGCTTACGATATCTCGGCCCTGATGGCCTCATGGCGATGTGGTCTGCCATTAAAGGTCGGTCGGACATACTGTCTGATCACTGGTGGAAAATACCATTTAATGGGTCTGGCCGTTATGGTATGGGGCCTCTCAAGAAAACTCTCACTACCCTTGCAGCGCGGAACCCGGCTACTGACATTGAAGCGATAGCTTGCTTTGTCAATTTACGAGACACACTGGCGTACTACAGAAGCTCCGCCCATCACACGCCTGCCGAAATGGTGGAGGCTACACTGGCGAGTTCAGCAATTCCGTTTTACATGGAGCCGGTCAGTGGTTACTTAGTGGATGGCGGCGTGCGCGAGATCGTGCCGATCCAGTACGCTTACGACCGTCTTGAAGACGGTGACGAAATCATAGTCGTGACGTGCCAACCGGTGGGTGCCCAAGCAGTCGATCCACTGGATGAGTCCTATCCTAAAGCGCTTTCGTACGGCTTGCGGGCGCTTGATATTCGGGATCATCAGGTTTTGATGGGTAACCTGGAAGTCGCCGGAGACAAGAAAATTAGTATCCGCCTTTATGCGCCGTCTCGCTATCTTTACGGTACCTTTGATTTTGACCCGGCCAAGCTCGCCATGGCCGCCGCTCATGGCATCGAAATAGTAAAGACAGGCGGGGTTACGGCACCGGGCTGGTAGAGATTAAGCCGAATCGTTCACCGATCTGGATTACCGATTCTCCCTAAAGACCAGCCACCTGCCAAAGCAATAGTGGATGTCGGTAGGCTTCGAACCTTGTCGGTAAGCAAGGTTGATCTGGTTCGATATATCCAACAGGATATCGGAAAGTCCCGCCCACTCGAAATGCTCCTGAGCGGCCGGAGTGAGCGGAACCCCGAAGAGTTCTTTAACCTCGCTTGAGTTTTTCAAGTCGTTTGGCGGGAAGCTCGACGCCCCCACAGATCGTGTAGAGGAACAGGCTTGGCTTGGAGGTTTCGAAGACACCTTGATGGATCGTGAGGGTTTTTTTGTCCGCCCCCATGATGCGGGCCAAGGTTTTGAACGCTTCGTCCACATAACTAGAAGGTAATGTCTGGAGGATATCGAGCGACCCCACCAGGACGCCAGCCCCGGCGGTTGCGGTCGTCAAATCAACCCCCTCCACCAACAACCCCTTGCCGAGGTTCTGACGGATCGCATCCGATATAGCCTGCGCGGATTCGATTTGTTTCAGAGTGGTGGTGCCGAAAATGACGGCCCCTTGATCCAATACGCTGCACAGATCCGCCTTATCGAAACTGCTGAACTGGCTGGGACGACATGCCAGCGTATTGAAGATATCGAACAGCCCACAGACGTTCCGATTGGCGAGTGTGAAAACTTCCGCGATCGATGCGTTGGGCCATTGCTTGGCGATCTGTTCGTTGTCCACCAGGATCAGGGGAGCCAGATCCGTTTTGGCTCTCTCGAACAACTGTTCCATCAGTTTGGCCGAATTGATCTGCGCGGCCCCACGCTCCGAATCCTTCGGCAACGCCATCAGGACCCCCACGGCTCGATCCGGGTTCTTACCCAGTTCCTTCAGGTAATCGCGAGCGATATCGACCATGTCGAGCGTACCGCCGCACCCGGTTCCCCCCCCGCCAGAGGCCAATATCACGATCTTCTCCACCGAATCCCCGAAGGTTCGCTTGAATAGCGATAAGATATCATCACGCTGTTTCTTGACTGCTTCGGAACCCTTTTCGGGATTCTTGCCCGCACCGGAGCCATCGCCCAAGACGAGATGACGTTTAGCTGGGATGTCGAGTCCCATGAAATCGTTTTTGGCCGTATTGATCGCCACGACCTTGCGGTAGCCCAGGCGGTAGAATTCGTTCGCGATCTTGCCACCGGCTTGGCCGACACCAACGAAACCAAATTGAATGGCGGTCTTCTTGAGGTCCGCTTCTACTTCCGGTTCTGGTCGGATGTAGGCTTCCGGGTCCGGCATGGTGATTTCGGGCAGGTCGAACGTTTCGGCGGAATTTTGATTTTCAGTCATTGGGATTCTCCTTAGTGAATCATCGATAGTTTACCAACCCGTCCGGTAAATCAACCGGTATGAAATCCCCCCAGACTGGACTGGAAGCTCTACCGACCACGACCCTCTACCTTCAGGACCCCGATACGGGCCTTTGGTTCCATCCGGAGCGGGATACGATCCAACCCTATCCGCTGTTCCCGACCCCGTCGGAAGATCCGGCATCGGCGGCGCTCGCAGAAGGCTTGTGGCGCAACGTGGCGAAACAAGAACAGGGAACGGAATTGACCGACGTAGCGCCCGCGACGCTCGGATTGGTGCAGACCTGGGGGCAGAACGGCGATTCCAATTGTTCCCAATACCTACAAGCCCTACCCCATCCGACCCCGACTGCGCAGAAAACTCTCTTCACTTACGTCCATACGTTCCAACGACTTCCGTACTGGGCGGCCGAGAAAGAACTCCAGTGCTTGGCGTCGGCTGGGCCCAACGTAAAAGTTTTTCTCCGCCTGCCAGACCACGAGGTCCCGGGGTTCGAACGGGATCTCGCGCCCGCCGTAGTGGAGCAGAATCCGTGCTTCTACACGCTCCAATCAATGCTGGAGCTTTTGTACCAAAATGGTCATTTCATAGTGGACGAAACCTATACACTCAATCCGGGTCAACGGGATTGGATTCTACGGCGAGTCGAACGCCGCCCGACCATATGTGTCGGGATGATCGCGAAGAACGAAGAACGGGATCTGCCGGTTCTGTTGGGATCACTCAAGCCGCTCAACCTGGATGGATTTTGTTTGATCGACACCGGATCGACCGACAAGACCCTGGAGATCGCCCGGACTGCCCCAGCAGCTTTGATCCATACCGATACCTATACGGGAGCGAGCCAACCGGACGAGAAGGGCGATTGGAAGCTTTGGGATTTCGGCAAAGCCCGCAATCAATATTGCGAGTGGATCGAACGTTCCGGCCTATTCGATTGGGTTTTGTGGATGGATGCGGACGATCAGGTTCTGCATCCCGATCGACTCCGAAGGCTTTCCATTTGGACCCAGTACGAGGTTCACGGCATCATGATGGAATCGGGCGGCCCGAGTTGGCCGCATCATCGGCTGTGGAAGACCGGGAAAGGTATTCGGTACGAAGGCCGCTGTCACGAGTACCCGCATTTTGGCAATGCCCCATCGATCGTGCATTCCGATATCGTGATCCGGCACAACGCTGCCCCGGGGGCTGGAGAGAATTCGAACGCTCGGAATCGGCGGATCTTGGAGCGCGAGATGCAGGAAGTCGCTCCGACGGCCCGGACGGCATTTTACTTGGCCCAAACCTACCATCACGGAGGCGAGCCCCAGAAGGCCGTCGAGACCTACACGAAACGAATCGAACTCGGTCTTGGGTACGAGGACGAGTATTGGTTCGCGCATCTGTACAGGGCTCGGTGCTGTCTGGAGGCCAAGAACCCCGAGCGGGCCCTACAGTACGTCCGGGAAGCGGTCGTGAAGCGTCCCGATTGGGCCGAGCTATGGATGGTGGGGGCTGGAATCGAAATGCAACTGGGGCGATTCTGGAAGGCCATCGGACTAGCCCTACAGGCCAAAGACATGCCGATCCCGCCGACGCATCTGTGGCGAGAGCGGGACAAATATCTCGATCAGCCCTATCGGGTCATCTCGTGGTGCTGGGAGCACCTGGGGCTCTGGGGGGACGCGCTGCGGTGGGCCGAGATGGCCCGCGAGAAGATCGGCGTCACGGACCGCGACTGGGAGAACCGGATCGATCGGATCAAAAGTGTCTTGATGAAACAAAAAAGCACCGAGATGATCCAAGACAAGAAGGACAAGAAGCAATCGGCGGGCGTGCAGCACGTCTGGTACCGTCCAGGTGCCCTGGGGGATGTCTTGATGACGCTCAACCTCGTGAAGGCGTTTCGCGAGACCCACCGGCCCGATCGATTGATCTACCGATGCGCTCCCGGCACCAAGGCACTGCTGAAGCCCATCATCTTGGCCGCTGGCTTCGACGAAGTCGTGACGGACGCGGTACCGGGGGCGATCCAATGGAACCTGATCGGCTATCCGTTGGCCGAAGGCTATCCGGAGAAACCGATGAAGCGGCATCTGCTGGAATACTTCGCGGCCGAACTCCTACTGGATCAGGAGAGCGTATTGCCCCGGGGGGAGTTCTCGCTTCCGGAAGTGCCAAAGCGGTTCGTAACGCTACATCCACAAGCCGGATGGAGCCAGTACAAGAATTGGCCTATCAACCGGTGGGTCGAGATCGTCGCGCGTTTGAATCAACGGGGCGTCAAGGTCTTTCAATTGGGGTCGCCGGACGACCCGAAGGTTCCGGGGGCCCTGCAGGACCGCCGGACCGATACGTTCGAGCAACAGTTTTATACACTAGGCGGTGCGGCTTTTCACATGGGAGTCGATAGCTGGTCCAACCATGCGGGTCATTTTGCTTTCCGAGTTCCAGAGAGCATTCAAGCAAAACCAGTCCCCTCCATTATCCTGTGGGGTTCGACCCAATCGAGCGCCGCCGGATATCCCGATAATTACAACCTATCGGCGAATCCGCCCTGCCAGCCCTGCTTCCGGGAAAATCCTAAGATCTCGGCTATGCCGCGCGGCGAGTGCCCCTATCTTATAGACGGGCTGCATCCCTGCATGGGCGACATCTCGGTCGAAACCGTTTGGGCCCAGGTGGAGAAACTGCTCGCGGATGACCCGCAATTTGGAGCTGAATCGGTGGCGGAATGAAACTGCGCCCCCTCCGTTCGGTTGGAAGTTGGATTCAGTGGGTCCGGGCGGTTTGGGCGGGGCGGCGAGTATCGAGATCTCAATACAATCGCCGGATCGAAACCTGCGGGGAATGTCCCGAGTATAATGCAGCCATCCAGACCTGCGGGGAATGTTGGTGCTACATGCCGATCAAAGCTAGGTTGGCCGGAATGGTCTGTCCGTTAAAAAAATGGGGTTAATATGATTCTTTGGTGTGACTTTGAAACGACCGGCCTTTCGACCGAACAGCATGTTTCGATTGAAATCGGTTTGGCCCTGTACGAAACGTTGGCTTCCCAGTACCCCGTTATGCAGTATGTCGGCTTGATCCGCCGAATGCCACAGGAGCTTGAACCGCCGCAGGCTGCCCCGATTGCGGCCGAGATGCATATAAAATCTGGCCTCGCGGGGGAGGTCCTGCAGAAGGGCCTTCCGCTGGAACAAGTACAGGCGGAAGTTTTTAAACTGATCTCGCAATATGTTCCGGCCGATCAAATCGGCAAGGTCGTGCTGGCCGGAAACAACATCAAGTTTGACCGGGGGTTCCTGGAGAAGGACTTCCCATCCGTCATCCCGTACTTGCATTACCGGACCATCGACGTGTCATCGTTCAAGGAAGTGGTTCGGTCGTATGGGGGCGGAGAATGTCCCAAAGTTGCGGCCCACCGAGCCATGCCGGATATAGAAGAATCTCGTAAGGAACTCCAGTGGTGCCTGGATGGGTTGGTCCAGTTGGGTCAATTGGGCGAGTTTTAATCTTTAAATGGCTAATAACACACGCCATGTTGAAGAGAGTTTTTCACCGTTAATAAATCTCGGCGTCGGCATCCCAGTGAAAGATAAAACCTTCTTCCCCCGTTGCATCGGCCCCACCGTTATTGATAAAATTAAAGCCATTGGTTCCGTTTATATTCAGTGCAACAGAAACTCCAATGTCAGCTCCGGTTGAAGCATTAGAAATCCTGTTCAACGTACCATTATTGGCGGACCAGTGACGGTGAGTCGGGATGGCCAGCTTCTGAACCTTGTAACGAAATGTATCGCCTCTCCAGTCACTTGGAATTGTATTTCCAGTAGTCTGAGCTTCGGCATTTGTAACCGTAGCAGTACCGGGGGCAGTATCTATTGCATAACTTTTTTCGTAATACCGCTTACACAAGTCAGCTTCGTGTCCGATGCCATTTCCAGCTAGTCTATGGCGAGCGCTATCGGCACTCTCGTTAATCATCACTTGAGCGAGATCCAATTGAAACACCACATTTAAAGGCATATCGAATACGATAGCTAGATAACTAACAGTGCTGGTTCCTAAAGTTTTCCCCGATAGGGAAGGTATTGTGAACGTAAGGGTGTATTTCAGAAACGGAGTTGTACCAAGAATTGCCGCCTGGCTCGCTGTCGCAACGGAGGCCGAAGGGCTACCACCAGACCCGAAGTTTTGAACCAACTTTACGCCAATAGAAGCTAACGCAGTACCTCTAGCCCAGAAAGAAACCGTAACAGTTTTGTCGGCAAAGTGTCGGACACCTTCGATCCGATGCGATAAGCTTCTTTGGGTGCTACCGGAACCCGCTACGGTATGATCCCATCTCAAAAAATATTGAGGTTCGTCGGGAACTTCCACTTGTCCAAGTGTAAATTCTTGACGACTAATCGTAAACGTTCCAATTGTGCCGTCATATTGCTGCACCCAGCGATCGGCCGTGTAGGTATTGGTAACAGGGGTAGCGAACGTGCTTTCACGCTGCCAAAGGTCGAAGTTGCTATTGATAATAGGATTAAAAATCGCTATATCGAGCGCAGGTCCTGTGTTACCGGTTTGACCCGTGTTACCAGTCGAACCTGTTGCTCCGGTCTCTCCGGTTGAACCAGTTGAACCAGTTGAACCAGTTGAACCAGTTGAACCAGTTGAACCAGTGGCTCCGGTTGATCCGGTCTCTCCGGTCGAACCAGTTGATCCAGTTGAACCAGTGGCTCCGGTTGATCCGGTCTCTCCGGTCGAACCAGTTGATCCAGTTGAACCAGTGGCTCCAGTTGATCCGGTGGCTCCGGTCTCACCGGCTCCGGTTGCTCCGGTTGCTCCGGTCGAACCCGTTGAACCCGTTGATCCAGTCGCTCCCGCTCCAGTCACACCCGTGGTACCCGTCAGCCCCGCCACCCCCGTGGCTCCCGTAGGCCCCGTGTTGGCAGTTTGTCCGGTCGCTCCCGTTATCCCCGCCACCCCCGTGGCTCCCGTAGGCCCCGTGTTGGCAGTTTGGCCAGTGGGCCCCGTGTTGGCAGTTTGTCCGGTCGCTCCCGTTATCCCCGCCACCCCCGTGGCTCCCGTAGGCCCCGTGTTGGCAGTTTGTCCGGTCGCTCCCGTCATGCCGGTCATGCCGGTCTCACCCATAAAACCCGTAGCGCCGGTCTCGCCCGCACCCGTCATGCCGGTCTGGCCTGCCGCACCTAATCCCCCGGTCGGTCCCGTCGGACCCGTGACGCCCAGTGGAGACGGAGTTGGGGGCGTAATGGGAGAACCATTAATCAAAATCTGAAAGACATTCGGATCATACTGCGTCGCTACCGCAATTTCGAACTGAGTTTGACTGATGGGTTTTTCTTCGTAAGGATTGAAAATCAATTCTTGCTGTAGGGTGTTGCTGAACACCAATAGGAATTCTTGCTTCAATCCCGTTAGATTTCTAATTTTCGCAACGTTTGCCATGGTCGTTAACGTCCTTACCTAAGGTTCCTTACCTAAGGTTCCTTACCTAAGGTTCCTTACCTAAGGTTACGCTATTGGTCCTGTCAATCCAGCAACCACAGCTGCTGCTAGCCTATCAATAGCTCCGCTTAGGGTAGTTGGATCTGGATTAGTCCAATCGGCTCCATTAGTGGGAGTATAAGAGTCAGGTCCAGTAGCGCCTGTACTACCAGTTTGGCCCGTAGGGCCAGTAGCGCCTGTACTACCAGTGGCTCCGGTTATGCCGGTGTCGCCCGTAGCCCCAGTGTCACCAGTTAGGCCGGTGGCCCCAGTGTCACCCGTCATACCAGTTTGGCCCGTAGGGCCAGTCATGCCTATAACACCTGTTAATCCAGATCCATCTCCAACAAATGCAGAAGCAGTGATCGTACCTGCTACCGTAAGAACATCAAAACCAGCGGGTATTATACTCCAAACCCCCGCCCCTCGAAAGTACACATCCCCGGTAGTTGTACGATGGTAGAATTGACCGTCTACTCCGGTCCCTGGTAAGATGGAACTACCGGTACCGAAAGTGGCATACACATCATAAATGAAATCGCCCGGCGCTTGAGCGTCAACCCCTATAAAGTGCAAAGGCGTTGATGGCGAAACTACACCAAATTGTGTCAAGAACGGAGTCCCGTTCTTGCTATAAACAATGTCGCTCCCTACGCGAGCGACTCTAACTATAGACCCCATACTGGGGGCTGGACTAACATTGCCTGGAGATACGCCTAAATTAAATGGCGCAAATCCACCAGTACTGAACTGAAGGCCGAAGTCTACGTCTACATAGCTTACTCCAGAACCAGCCTGGAGTCCGATGATCATGTTAACACCTTCAGACAATATCACGCTGCCGATGGTGAACTCTATATAACCATCTCCGATGAAAGAATCTGTAGACGCGATGCCGCAGGTACCCCACCCGCCTGCACCGTCAAATGTAATTTGGGTATCTAGATTAGAAAGTGTAACCTCAAACCCTGTGCCATACACGAGACTCACTAAGAGGTCAGTAGGAACAGTTGCTCCTGTGATCCAAGTTCCTAATGGAGACCCACTGTTTGTGAGTGCGCCACCAATATCCAAATCACCGGCAATTCTAGTTTTACTCGCCATGCTTTACCCCTAGTTGTCCAGCGTTCTAGTTCTGTACCGCATTCTGCTTATTGACGCAGTACCAGTAATGTTTGTTGAGGTGTACTGCACTTGTCCGCCCGCAGTCACAGAGAAGGTAACCCCTGTGGCGTCCCCAAAACTCGTATCGTTAAGAGGTGACCAAGTGGCGGAAGTAGCTTTGTAAATGAGCGCTAGAGTCCCCTCAGCCATGAGTTCTGTCGCACCTCCACCCGTCGTAATGCGCTCTACATAGTACTCCACTAGGGCACTTCTATCGGTCGTACTGCTGAACAACAAACCTGTAACGTCTGCTGCTGAACCTTGGTTGTTTGCGATAGTGAAGGAAGTCTGCGACCCGAACCCTGCTCCAGTAGCACCGGTCAGGCCGGTGGCCCCAGTGTCGCCCGTAGCCCCAGTGTCGCCAGTTAGGCCGGTGGCCCCAGTGTCACCAGTTAGGCCGGTGGCCCCAGTGTCGCCCGTA
>Ga0315284_10016874_pt1 | contig 10346 bp, 12 predicted proteins | sample YL17G09_16_MG_FD_203696 | JGI IMG/M metagenome (GOLD analysis project Ga0315284, IMG submission 203696) | Sediment microbial communities from Yellowstone Lake, YNP, Wyoming, USA - YL17G09_16 | ecosystem: Environmental > Aquatic > Freshwater > Lake > Sediment | place: USA: Wyoming | collected...
ACAAAAATTCTCCCGTGACTTTTTTTTTTTTTGGGCCACATCCCGCCCCCCCCCCCCCCCCAAAGAAAAAAACGAGAACCCCATTGAGTTGCCTCCTTAGAGCTTCCGCGCGGGAAAACCAAATTTTGCCATAGAGAGAGATTTTTCAGTAAACGAAGTAGAAACAAAAACGAAAAGAAAGACAAAAATTGAGTTTTTTCTTTCCTGCAACGTTTCTCCCTTCGACTCTCAACTCAAACGTCAAACCCACGGGGAGCAGCAGCTCCCTCCGCGCCCTCGATCGCGTCCAGCACGTCGCTCGCCAGCGCGGCCCTGCGCCTCCTCGAGAAAGCCGCAGCGGCGGCGCCGCGGACGAGCGAGCAGCCCCCGAACGCCGCCGCGAGCGCCGCCGGAGGAGAGAGGGGTGCTGCCCCCTTCCCGCTCGCCTCTTCTTCCTTCTCTTCCTCTCCTTCGCCTCCGCCTGCCAGCCTCCGCGAGCACGCCCAGGCCAGGAAGGCCGCCACGCTGCCGGAGGTAAGATCCCCCTGTCCCCCAGCGCGGCGCGGCGAGCCCGATCGCGAGCAGCAGGCGGAGAAGACGACGACAGACGGAGACGGAGCGGCGCCGGCGCCGGCACTCGTCGTTCCCGCTGCTGCTGCTGCTGCTGCTGCCGCTCCCGACGGGACCGAGACCGCCATGCAGTCCCCGGCGCCCTTGCGGACGACCACGGGACCCTCGAGGCTCAGCGCCAGAGCCGCGACGGCGTCCAGGGGGGAGTCGGGAGAAGAAGGAGAGGAGGGAGAAGAAGGGCCCGCCAACGCGGCGGCGCCGAAGCGGAGAGGAGGGGCGCCCTCGCTCCCCTCCCTCCCGCTCTCCTCCTCGGCCAGCCCGAGCGACCGCGCCATCCTCTCGAACTCGACGGCGTTGGGCGTCAGCACCGCTCTGGCGTACCCCCTGACGAGCCCGGGCTGCCTCGCGACGAGCTTGAGCCCGTCGGCGTCGACCAGCAGGGAGATCCCGAGCGCCCTGGCCTTCCGCAGCAGGAGCACGGCGGCCTCCTCGACCGCGGGGTCCGAGCCGAGTCCGGGCCCGACGATGAGGGTGTCGAAGCGCGGGAGCCAGGGCTCGATGTCGGAGACGGAGAGGGCCGCGAGGCGAGAAGAAGGGGAAGAAGCTGTTGCTGTTCTTGTCGTCGTTCCCCCTGTTGTCGCCCTTTCCTCGTCGTCGTTTTCGCTGCTGCTGACGCTCTCCCGCAGCAAGGGGTGGACTATCAGGTCGGGAGAGTAGGCCTTGATGACGGGAGCCGCACCAAGGGTGCAAAAGACGTGCGCGAGGTCGGCTCCCGTCTATTTTAAAGAGAGAAGTTTTTTTGGAAGTTTTTGAAGTTGAGGTCGGGTTTTTTTGTTCTCTCGTTCGTTTTCCTCTCTTTCTTCTCTTTCTTTCTCCTTCTCTCTCTCTCTTCTCTCTTCTTACCCTCAGCGCCGCCATCGCCGCGAAGAAGGGCGCGCCCGTGTACTCGCGGCAGCCCCCGATGACGGCGACGCGCCCGGCCTGGCCCTTGCGGCGCGAACCTTTTTTTGATTATTATTTTTTTGAGACAGAGAAAGAAAGTGAGAAAAAGAAAAGAAAGGAAAGAAGGAGAAAGGAAAAATCTCGCGCTCGACTCTTACCGGCCAAAGGCGGCACGAGCTCCGCCGCGGCTGCCTCCATCTCGGCGTCGCCGAAGCGGTGGTGAGAAGCTGAGCTGCTCATCGCAGCAGCAGAAACGGAGGAGACCGCTCGCCGGGGAGGAGGGCGACGGAGGAGGAGGAGGCGGGTTTGCTGTCGAGTGAGGGTCGAGGTGAAAGGAAGGTTGAATGACGATGAGAAACACAAAAACAGATCTACTTTTTGAGGCCTTTTGCTGCCTTCTGGGAACCTTCTGCACGCACCGGCAGCGGCGAGAGAGAAGAGCCGCAACGACCAGAGAGGAGCAGCGGCGAAGGCGTGATAGATAGGAGCATGCGGAGCCGGTGCATCAAGAGAGAGAGAGAGAGAGAGAGAACGTCTCCCGAAGAAGAAAAGGGGGAGCGACGAGGAAATCAAAGTGTTTTTTTTTTTCCCACTATCGGCGAGTGCGAAAAGAGAGAGTTGAGGACGAAGTGGAAGAAGAACAACAACAAGAAGAAGAAGAAAGAGCGCGATGGGAGCTTCGATGCTTCTGTCGCGGAGCGCCTTGCGGCCATGCAAAGCTCCCCACGGTGGCAGCCGTGAGAGACCGGCCTCCTTGCGAGGAGGCGCGACGCGGCCGCGAACGAACAAAGGGTTGACCTTTCCTTCATCTTTCTCTCACGACTCAGCAGCAGTTCCGAGGGTGAAGCAGCGATTGCTCGCCCCCCGCGCTCACCGGGGAGGCGACGATGGCTGTCCTTTTGAGGCTCTGGGGATCCCCGCAGATGCCTCGTCCGAAGAGATCAAAAAAGCGTACAGGCGGCAAGCTGCTCAGTGAGTTCCGAGAAGATTTCCATGGAAAGCCGAGACGCGGCGTTGGTGTCTTTTTCGTTTTTTTCGAACTCAAAAAAAAAAAAAAACTCCTCGGGGCACTAATTTTTTCCCCTCTTTTTTTTATCTTCCCTCCTCTTTTCTCTTCTCAGGCACCACCCGGACGTCGGCGGCGCCCCCGCGCGCTTCCTCAAAGTCGCCGAAGCCTATGCCCTCCTCACGGGGCGAGGAAACCGCAGGGGAGGAGGCAGGGGAAACTCCTCTCCTTCTTCTTACCACCACGCTACTTCTTCCTCTCCTTCTTCCTCGTGGTCATTCCACGACTTCTTCTGGAGCTTCTCGGCGCAGCGCCGCTCCTCCTGGGCCGCCCGGAAGGCCCGTGAGCGCGCCGGCGGGGCGTTCGAGTCGTTCGACGAGGACAGCGACGGCGAGGGGGGAGGAGGAGAGGACCACTTCTCCTCGGGCTCCTCCTCCTCCGCCGCCGCCGCCAGCAGCGGCAGCGGCGCGGCCCCTCGCGCCGCGCTGAACCAGCAGCTTGCCGGCCTGCGCCTCCGCGCGGCCAGGAGACGCGCCGCCGGGGCCGGGAGCGCGAGCGCGGCGCGGGCAGAGGCCGGGAGGCCGAGGCGGGCAGAGGCGGAGGGAGAGGAAGGGAGGGAGGACCCTGCTGCCCCCGCCGCTTCCCCCTCGACTCGCGCCGCTGCCGCTCCTCGCCCCACTCCTCCCGCGTTCTTCTACGTCGCCGACGGGGCCGTCCCGGGCGACTCCGCGACCTGCAAGGAGGCAGCGGAAGAAGAGGACGAAGCCGAAGCCAAAGAGGACGACGACGGCCGCCGCCGTCACCAGCAGAACGGCCGCCCTTCTCCTTCGTTCGATGACGCGACGAGGCGGCAGCTGGCCGGCCTGAGGCGGAAGAGCGCCATCAGGAGGTCCTCCGCGGCGACGCGATGAATGCGACGAGGAGGGGGAGGGGCAGGGAGGGCAGCAGGAGTGAGCTGAGGAAAGAGAAGGGTGGGGGGAAAGAGAAGGGGGGGGGGGGGGGGCTTTGTCCTTTTCTCTCTTTTTCTCTCGCCTCCTCTTTCTCTCTCTCCATCTCACTCTCTCACTCTCCATCTCTCATTCTCTCTCTTCCTCTCCTTCCACTAGATTGGGAAAACTGTACATGGTTGAAACACGCGCTAATACTAGAAACGAAACGAACAACAAACAAACAAAAATTTGAGAGAGAGACAGCCCAGCAGAAGAACTTTTTTTTGAGAAAACCAGTGGACCACTTCCGAATTCCAGATTGACTCGTTTTTCACAACAGAGCCTCATCGCCGTGCGCAACGCGCGCGCATTGTAAACTGTCCAGCTGGTGCAGAGGTGGGGAGCTCTTTTCAGGTCCACCCGGTTGGAAAGAAAAGAAGAAAAAAGAAAAAAAAGCCGAGAATCGTCCGTTTGCACTTTCTCTCTCAATCCTTTGCTGGACGAGTCCTTCTCCCTCTCTACCGCCTCCAAACTCCCCCCCAGCCGAACGTTTTTTCGGTTCCCCATCCGCTCGACAGGCTCGGCGCTCTGTTCTTCCCCTGTTTTTTACAGGAAGCGAGTTCACCAGAAGAGACATCCGGCCTCGATTCTTCAACTCAAAAATGGAGCCCGAAGCCGCAGTCCCAGTGGCGGAGGGTGCCGCCGCCGCCGCCGTCGCCCCCGCTGCTGCTCCGGAGGAGCTCCCGGCCACCCTCGACGCTGCTGTCCCCTCTGTCGAGGAGGTGCCAGTGACGAAAGCCCCTCCCGCCGAAGAGGGGGCGCCAGAGGAGCCAGCAGCGGCTGAGGAGGCTGCTGCTCCGGCCGATGTGGAGGCTGCTGCTGCTGCTGCTGCTGCTGCTGCTCCGGCTGATGATGCTGCTGCCGCCGACGTCGCGGCCGAAGAAGCCGCTCCAGTCGCCGCCGCCTCGGCGCCCGCGCCGCCTGCTCCTCCGGCCCTCGAGGGCAGCGTGCAGATCGATCTCGACGCGGACCTCTCGAAGCGCGTCCGAAAGGTAAGAGGAACAAGGAAGGGAAGAAGTTTAGTTTCGTTCGTCAACATGCAAAGGGGAACTCGGCCCTTCGAAACCAAACAACCTTTTCCGCCAACTTCGTTTCCTCTTTCCTTGGACACCCTACCCTTCCTTGCCCTCCTCCACGTCTTTCTCTCCACTTCTCTCCCAAACTAAATCAAAAATCAAAAATCAAACCTCTCACCAGGTCCTCTACCGCGTCATGCAGCTCTCGGCCGCCCAGGCCTTCTTCAACGAGCCGGTAGACCCGGACGCCCTCGGCATCCCGGAGTACAAAGCAGTCATCACGAGCCCGGTCGACCTCGGCACGATCAGCGACCGCGTCCAGCGCGGTGGCCCCGGCCAGTACTCGTCGCCGGGCGCCGTCGCCGCGGATGTGCGCCGCGTGTGGGCCAACGCGATCGAGTTCAACGGGCCCGGGCACGAAGTCTCGAAGGCGGCCGAGGCGTGCTCGAAGAGCTTCGAGGGGTGGTGGAACAGCGCCAAGCTCGACGACGCGTCGCTGCTGGCCGTGGCAGAGCGGCGCGGCGCGGCGGCCGAGAAGAAGCGCGCGGCCGAGGCCGCGGCGGCGGCGGCGGCCGCCGCCGCGGAGGCCGCGAAGCTCGCCGCCAAGACACACAGGAAGCCCTCGTCCCAGGGGCAGCAGCAGCGGCTCTCCTCCGGCGGGGCGGGAGGCTTCTCGACCCCCGGAGCAGGAGCCGGCGGCGGCGGCGGCGGCTTCCCGGGCTCCGCGCCCGCCAGCGGCGGCAGCACCCCGCGCGGCGGCAGCGGGCAGCTGCTCGGGCCCGACGGCATGCCGAAGAAGTCGAGGTCCGGCGCGAGGCCCACCGCGGCGCAGAAGGCCGCGAAGGCCGCGGCCGCCGCGGCCGCGGCCGCCGCCATCGGGCCCCCGCCGGGGCAGGAGGGGTTCTTCGCCGCCGCCGCCGCGGCCGCCGCCGCCGGCGGCTATCCCGGCGCCGGAGGCGGCTATCCCGGCGCCGGAGGCGGCTATCCCGCTGCCTCCGCGCCTCCCGCGGCGCCCGCCCCTCCGCCGCCCCCGCCCCCGCAGCAGCAGCAGCAGCAGCAGGAGACGACGGCTGACCCGGTCCCGCTCGCCCGCGCCCTCGCCGTCGTCGCCGCCACGCTCGACAGGCCCGAGGCGGCGCTCTTTGCCGCGCCCGTCGACGCCGAGGCGCTGGGGCTCACGGACTACCGCGCCGTCGTCCGCCGGCCGATGGATCTGGGGACGGTCGCCGCCAAGCTCCGCGCCGCGGCTGCCCGCGGCTGGACCCCGCCCCTGCCCTTTGGAGGCTTCGGCGGGCAGCCGGGGGCGGCGGCGCTGCTCGACGACGTGCGCCAGGTCTGGCACAACTGCCGCCTCTACAACGCTCCGGGCTCGGAGATCGACGCGGCCTGCGGCGCGGCCGAGGCCTTTTTTTGCGCCGCCTGGAACGCTGCGAAGCTGTCTCCGAGGGCCGTGGCGAGGAAGGCGCCGTCCGGGGAGGGGGCCGCGGCGGAGAGGAGGGACAGGCAGGCGGGGCTCGTCGCTGGAGGCGGCGGAGGAGGGGCTGCTGCTTCCGCGCCGCAGAGGAGGAAGAGCAGCGGCGCCGGCGAGGGAGGGGCGGCGGCGGCAAAGAGGGCAAAGAGCGGAGCGGCTGCCGCTGCCCCTCCTGCCGCTGCTGCTCCCCAGGAGCAGATGCAAATGCAGATGCAAATGCAGCAGCAGCAGCAGCAGCAGCAGATGCAGATGCAGATGCAGACGCACGCCCCCCCGGCCGCGGCCCTGCCCCCGGCGGCGCCGTCGCCGCTCGTGCCGGCCTTTGACCAGCTCGCGCCGCCGCCGCCGCCGCTGCCCGCGGCGCCCGAGCAGCAGCCCGCCTTCGCCGCGCCTGCTCCCCCGGCCCCCGTGGCCGCCACTGCGGACGCTCCTGCTGCTGCCGCCGCCGCTGCGCCTGCCGCGCCCGCCGCGCCTGCCGCGCCCGCCGCGTCCGCCGCGCCTGCCGCCACCGCCGCCGCCGCCGCTCTGGAGACAGGGCGGCGCCCCGTCCCGCCGGGACCCGGGCTCGCCGCCCCGCCCGCGGCGGCGGAGGGGGGCGGCGACGGCGGCGAGGGGGCCCCGTCGCCGGCCGAGGCCGCCGCGCTCGCCGCGGGGGCGCGGCTCGAGGCCGGCAGGGCCGCCGCCGCCGCTGCAGCCGCGGGCGCGCAGGCCGCCGCCGACGAGGCCGCCGCCGTCGCCGCGCGGGTCCGGCAGCAGGAGCAGGCTGCCGCCGCGGCGGACGCGGCGGCGAGGGGCGCCCTGGCCTCTGCTCCGCTCGAGCTCTGGAACGGCGGAGGAGCAGGAGCTGCTGCTCCCGGGAGCGACGCCGCCGCGGCCGCCGCCGCCGCTGCCAATGCCCCGCAGGTCCCGGACACGCCTCCCTCCGCGTCGAGGCCCGCGGCGCCTCCCGCGCCCGAGGTCGCTGCGGCGCTCTTCCCCGGGGGCGGGGGCGGCGGAGGCGGAGAAGCTGCCCCGGCCGCGGCGGCTCCCCCGGCGCCGGAAGCGGCGACGGCAATGTTCTCTTCCTACCTCGGCAGCAATGCTGCTGCTGCCCCGGTTCCGCCTCCGGCCCCGCAGCCGTCCGAGGCACCGCCGCCCTCGGCGGAGCAGCCTCAGTGAAAGGAAGGGCTTTGGTGACTTTCTTTTGAGTTTTTTTTTAGAGAGAGGGGAGAGAGAGAGAGAGAGAGAGAGAAAGGGAAAAACGAGTTTCGATAATAACAACAACAGCAACACATTTACAACCATAAAACATCAACAACAAGCGCAAGCACGCTGCTTTGCGCGCGCCACTCTCTTGGGCAGAAAGTGGGAAAAGACAGGAAAGGAGAGAGGAAGAGAGAGATCATTTTTACTAACAAAGAAACGTAGTTTTATGTTCAAATGCGAGTGTAAGAACGGAGAGAGAGATGAGAGCGAAAAACGAAATAGAGTTTTTTTTTCACCTTTTTCACTTTTCTCCTTGAATTTCATCCTCGTTTTCTTGTTTTTTGCACGCAGTGTGTTTTGGGAGAGTAACGCGGGGAGGGAGGGAATGTCTTTCGTTGTGCCTTTGGCGCGGAGAAGAGAGAGAGAGTAGTGAGAGAGAGGTCGAGGTTGAGAAAAACGGAAAAGAGAGGGGGTCGGGGTGGAGGAATCATTATTCGAGAAAAGAGAGAGGGCAAAGGCATTCGTTTTTCGCTCTTCGTTTCTCTTTCTCTCTCTCTCTCTCTTCTGCCGGCGTTTTTATCCCTCTTTCTCTTCTTCTCGTCGCCGAAATGGGCACGGGCGCCTCGCGCCTCGTCGGAGGGGGAGCTCAGGGCGCTTTCCTGGCCGAGAAGGGAGGAGCAGCGAGCGGCGACGCCGCTGCTTCTGCTCACGACGCTCCCGACGACAAGGCTCGATTGCCGACGCCCACAAAGGCGGCACTCTCCGAAGAGGACCGCGCCTCTGCCGCGGCTGCCGCAGCCGTCGCCTGCGCGTTCGGCCTCGAGAACTTTGGCAACACCTGCTACTGCAACAGCGTCTTGCAGGTGAGCTTATGATGGAGAGAGAGAAGAGAGAAGGACGAAAGATGGCAACGACGAGATCGGACAATTTTTTTCTTTCTCAGCGTCCCTTCAACCTCTCGCTCCCCGCCTCTCTCTCCCCCCAGGCCCTCTACTACTGTCGCCCCTTCCGGGACCGCCTCCTCGAGCACCACGCCGCGACGCGAGGCAGCACTGCTGGCGACGACTCGCTTCTGGACGCCCTGGGAGACCTGTTCTCGCAGGCGCACGCGGCGGCGGAGGCCGCCGCTGCGAGGGCGAGCGCGACCTCCTCCGCCGCCGCCGCGGCTTCGTCGTCTTCCTTCTCTTCTTCCTCCGGCGGCGCGGGAGCGTCTGCGGCAAACGCCGTCGCCTCCGCCGCCAGCAGCTTCCTCCCGAGCCTGCTGGCGGGTGCCACGGGCCGCGCGAGCGCGCTGACGAGCGCCGTCGGCGGAGGCGGAGGCGGCGGAGGGGGAGGAGGGATGACGGGCTCGGGAGCAAACGGTTTCGGCGACGGCGGAGGAAGTAGGCGGGGCGCCGTGCTCGCCCCGAAGCGCTTCGTGCAGCGCCTGAAGAGGGACAACGAGGCGTTTCGTTCTTTCATGCACCAGGTGAGAAAAAGAGGACTCCGGGAGAGAGAAGAGAGAGAGCAAGGAGAGAGAGAGAGAGAGAGAGAGAGAGAGAGAGAGAGAGAGAGAGAAGGGCAGAGAGAGAGAGAGGTGTGGGAGGAGTCCTCTTTCTTTATTTTTTTCCGTTTTTTTGTTCTTTTCTCCTCCCTCCTCGCTCACTTCCTTTTTCCTTTTTCTCATTTCCCCGATTCCCATTTTCACAGGACGCCCACGAGTTCCTCAACTACCTCCTCAACGACTGCGTCGAGACCCTGCAGAAGGAGGCCAGGGAGAGGGCAGAGGCGGCGGCGGCGGCGGCAGCAGCCGGAGGAGGAGGAGCGCCGTCGTCGCCGCCGCCGCCGCCGGCGAGGAGGGGCCTCCTCTGGGGCCGAGGAGCTGCCGCCTCCGCCGCAGCCGCGGCAGCCGCAGCAGCGGCAGCAGCTTCCCTCGCCGCCTCCCCCTCGCCCCCCAAAGCAGCAGCGGCGGCTGCCTCTCCCCCCGCCGCGAGCCGCGGGGCTGCGAGCCCCGGGAGAGCCCCCCCGGGCCCGGGGCCGACGGCGGCGGCGGCGGCCGGCGCGGGCGGGCACGGCGGGGGGAGCCCCCCCCCGAGCGAGCCCGCCGCGACCTGGATCGACGACGTCTTCCGGGGCACGCTCGTCTCCGAGACGCGCTGCCTGGCCTGCGAGGCCTGCTCGCAGCGCTCGGAGCCGTTCTACGACCTCAGCCTCGAGGTCGCCCCGGACTCGTCGCTGACGGGCTGCCTGCGCACCTTCAGCAAGGTCGAGACGCTGGGCGGGGAGGACAAGCTCCGGTGCGAGTCCTGCGGCGTCCTGCAGGAGGCGCAGAAGCGGCTGCGGGTGCTGGCGCTGCCCCGGGTGCTCTGCCTGCACCTGAAGCGGTTCAAGTACGCGGGGGCGGAGGGCGGCGGCGGCGGCGGCAACGGCTACTACGGCGCCGCGCCGCGGATGCGCAAGCTGGGACACCGCGTCGCCTTCCCGCGCGAGCTCAAGCTCGGGCCCGTCGTCGCCTCGGCGGGCTGCCCCGACGCCGACGCGACGCTTCGCTTATCGGCCGTGGTGGTGCACGTTGGGGCTGGGGCGAGCCACGGGCACTACGTGGCGTTCGTGAGGGTCAGCGGGAAGGGCAAGGGCGGGAAGAAGAAGGAGGCAGGGGGAGAAGGGGGGAAAGGAGCGGCGGGAGCCGAGGCGGAGAAGGAGAAGAAGAAGGCGGCGAGGTCGAGGAGGAAGGAGGAGGAGAAAGAGAAAGAGGCTGCGGCTTCTCCTCCTCCGCCTCGCCCTCTCGACGAAGTGTCTTCCGAGGGGGATGACGACGGAGCAGACAAGATGGAGGAGGACGGCAGGAGCGGGAGCAGCGGGAGCAGCGGGAGCGGGAGCAGCGCAAGCGAGAGCGACGGGAGCGAAGAAACCGCGAGCGACTCCTCCGACTCTGACGACTCCGACTCCGACTCCAACTCCCCGTGGCTCCTCCTCGACGACGACGCCGTCGAGAGGGCTGCCCCGGGGGCCCTGGCCGCCACCTTCGGCGCCACGAGAGGCGGGTCGTTCGGGGGCGTGGATCACGGTTACATCCTGATGTACGAGCGGTGCGACTGAAGAGAAGAGTTTGGGTTTTCTCGTTTCTCTTTTTTTCTATTGGAGAAAGAGTTCTCTTGGAGAAAAGAGGGCAAACGCGTTTGTAAAATAGGGACATAGGAAGTGTTTTT
>Ga0315284_10016875_pt1 | contig 10346 bp, 8 predicted proteins | sample YL17G09_16_MG_FD_203696 | JGI IMG/M metagenome (GOLD analysis project Ga0315284, IMG submission 203696) | Sediment microbial communities from Yellowstone Lake, YNP, Wyoming, USA - YL17G09_16 | ecosystem: Environmental > Aquatic > Freshwater > Lake > Sediment | place: USA: Wyoming | collected...
TCCACCGCGCCTCCTCCAGCAGCAGCAGCAGTAGCAGTCGCCTCGCCGTTGGAGCGAGGCATGGCACCCGTCAAGGCAGAGACAGAGAGAGAGAGAGAGAGAGAGAGAGAGAGAGCTCGTTCGGTCCCGCGCGGCGTGAGAGGGGAAAAAACAGAGCGAGAGCCCCCCACCCGATCTCGGACAAAGAGTTTTGGACGAAGTGAGGCATGCTTCTTTCTTTTTTCATTTTTTTCGTCCCAAAAAACCTCGTTTTTCTCTCACCTCCTCGCCCGCTTCGCACCTCCTCTCGCGGGCCCCGACGAAGACCCTCGGCCGCCGCCGCCGCCGCCGCCGCCGCGGCCTCGGCCGACGCCGCCGCCGCTGCTGCTCCCGCGACCTCCTCCACCTCCCCTCCCGCCGCCGCCTCGCGCCGCGCCAAAGCCCCTCCCGCCGCCGCCGCCGCCGCCGCTGCTCCCGCGCCCGCTCCCGGACCGTCGCGGCACCAGCCCGGCCAGCGTCTCGGGCTCCTCGCCGACGGCCTCCCTGTAAGCAGCCACGTCGTCGTCATCCTCGTCGTCGCCGCCGCGGGCCCTCTTCCGTCCGATCGGGGAGGAGGAGGGCTGCCCTCCTCGCTCCCCGTCGCGCCTGCCGCCGCGCTCCTCCTCCTCCTGCTCCCACCACCTCGTCTCCTTGGCCGCCCGCGCCGCGGCCTCCGGGTCGGCGCCGCGCCTCCTGGCCGCAGCCGCGGCAGCCGCGGCAGCGGCAGCAGCCGCAGCGGCGGCCCTCTTGCGCCGAACGTTGGCCTCCTGCTCGGCGCGCCGCGCCTCCCTCCCCGCCTCCCTCGTCTCGCGCTTGCCCGCGCCTGCGGCGACCTCGGCGGCCGAGCGCCGCTCGTGCGCGTGGTAGAGCACGGGCCCTCCGCAGAGCGCGCCCTCGGCCTTGACGACGGTGGCGTCGATGCGCGGGCCCAGCTCGTGGACGCGGACGCGGGCGGCGGCGCCCGCCGACGCCGCAGAGGCGGGGCCCGACGGCGACGGCCCCGCCCTGCGGCGCGCGGGCAGCGGCCCGAGCTCGACCCTGTTCTCGCCCCCCTCCGCCTCCGACTCGGAGCCGTACCCGCCGGCCCCGAACGCCGCGCCGCCGGTCTCCAGGAGCAGGTCGGCGACGTCCGCGGCCCCCGAGAGGTCGGGCAGCCTCCTGCCCGCGACCAGCGCGCACACGGCCGCCGACGCGCCCGCGGGCCGTGCCGAGATCGAGAAGTGCCGCAGCGAGACGCGGCCCCCGCCCTGGTGCGAGAGGAGCACGACGCGCTTGCACGACGACAGCCGCGTGGAGCGCACGTCGATGGCCGGGAACGCTCCGCGGAAGAGCGCGGCGAGGAGCTTGAGCGCGGCCTGGAGGTCCCCGCCGCCGACGGCGGCGCCGTCGAGCGTCGTCGTCGGGCCCTTGGTCTTCCTCGTCGCGCCCTCTCCCTCTTTCTCTTCTCCCTCTCCGCCAAAGTTGTGCAGCACCACCAGCGGAGCTGTCCTCCACGCCTCCTCGGGGGCCCGCGGCCGCGCCTGCGAGCTCAGCACGTCGCGGATGAGCGAGTAAGCGTCGATGCGCAGCGCGAGCGTGGGCCCGCGCGGCGCCCGCGCCAGGCGGAGGTAGCTCGCGCCTGCCGTCGCCGACAGCAAGAAAAAGTGCGTGACTCCCAGGGGTCCCGCGAGGTCGACGAAGTCGCGCATCGAGTTCCTCTTGGACTCGCGGAGGTTGGAGGCGGTGTTGGGGGACATCATCTTGCGGAGGTCGGCCTCGAGGGGCTTCATTAGGGGCTGTTGTCGGGGGAGGGGGGCGTCGAGGCAAACAGGGGGCGGGGGGGGGGGGGGACGTGAGCGGCTAGTTTTTTCGAGTTTGAACGAACGGCGACGAATGCTCGCATCTGCAATCGCTCTCGTCGCTTGGTGTTTGTTTTTTTCAATTATCTGCTTCCACCTGGGCAAAGCAGAGACAAGTACGGACCCGCGCGCGTAAGCGATTGGGACAGAAAGGAAGGAAGGCACACGAGAGGAGACAGGGGATTTCCCCCCCTCTCTCCCGTTTTCGACGGCGGCTCTCTCTCCGTTTCAAAAAAACTCTCTTACCCCGTGCCTCCCTCGCCAGAACACAAAGGTCTTGGGCCCGGCCTTCTTGATGCCCTCGAGCGACTCCGGCACATGCGTGCGCTTCTTGCGCTGTGATTGGGGTGGGTGGTTTGAAAGAGGGAGAGAGAAAAGGGAGGTGGATGAGCGACGAGAAGAGGAAGGAGAAACGAATGCCGCCGCGTGGTTTTGTTCTTCGTCCTCCTCTCGCGCTCTCTCCCTCTGTCTGCAAGGGGGCTTATTTCGATGCTCTTTGTGTACTCTTGCGGATGCGATACTCTTCGTACCCTCTTGGTTCGCGCCATGGCGCTCTAGTTTTGGGTGGAGAACGGGAAAAGAGAAGAAGAGGAAGGAAGCGAAAGAAAGTGCTATGCGGCTTTTTTTTTTTTTTTTTTAGTTTTTTTTCCCCGACGACGCCTGCTATCAATCACAATCATACATCAACCAAAGCTTTTCAACGGGAGTCGAGTGAGTATCTGTCGCTTCTTCTCTGTTCTTTCCTTCTCCGCTTCGATCGATCGAGCCAGCATCATCGCAATCACTCGCCCGGGCCGGATCGAAAACCGCTCACGCTGTCCCTTTTCTCTCCTCTTCACCCTTTGTCATCTCAACTCTCAGGTCGTTTTTCTCTAAACGACGCGTTGGTACTCCTACCCCCTACTCTTTCCACTCTTTCCTCTTTCTCCACCCCTTCAACGACAAGACAGACAGCATGCTGATCCCCAAGAAGAACCGCAAGGAGGTCTACAAGCACCTGTTCAAGGGTGAGTTTAAGAGGAAGTCGATGATGTCTGCCAGAGCAAAGTCGATCGCCGCTCGACGATCAGCCGCCGCCGCTCTCTCCGATAAGCACGTCCGGATTCCGCCCTGTTCCCGTGATTGGCCTGCTCCGCTGACGCCCGCGGCGTCCTCAGCGCGACTTCCCATGTCCATCGCGCCGCGAAGAAGTGGAAAGATGAAGGCCATCACGCGAACGGAAGTCGACGAGCGAGAGAAGGGAATCGACGCGCGCCGACGGTGGCTTTTTTTTTTCTTCCTCGACTCACCTTCTTCGACCTCCTCCTCTTCTTCTTCTTCAAAAACAAAACAAAACAAAAAACAGAGGGCGTTCTCTTCGCCGAGAAGGACTTCAACCTCCCCGAGCACCCCGAGATCCCGGGAGTGCCCAACCTGCAGGTCATCAAGCTCATGCAGTCCCTGAAATCCAAGGAGCACGTCACCGAGCGCTTCGCCTGGAGGCACTACTACTGGTTCCTGACCGACGAGGGGATCGAGCACCTGCGCGGCGTGCTGTGCCTGCCCGCGGAGATCGTCCCCGCGACGCTCAAGAAGTCGACGAGGCCCCTGGAGAGGGACTCGCGCCCCGAGCGCGGGGACCGCGGGGACCGCGGGGACCGCGGGGACCGCGGCGACCGCGGCGACCGCGGCGACCGCCCGCCGCGCCGCGACAGCGGCTTCGGCGGCGACCGCGGCGGCGACCGCGGCGGCTACCGCGGCGGCGGCGAGCGCGGTGACCGCCCGTCGTTCGGCCGCGGTGGCGGCGGCGGCGACAAGGAGGTCGCTCCCGGCGCTTACCGCCCGTCGTTCGGCCGCGGCGGGGGCGGCGCCGCCCCTCCGTCTTAGAGAGAGGAGAGGTGTTCTGGAAGAATGATGACGGTGATGATGTTTTCTTTTTGTCCCGAGAGGAGGCGAGGAAAAGAAAAAAAAAGTGGAAGGAGAAGAGAGGAGAGAGGAGAACAGAGTTTGGGAGAGTTTCTTGTAACGAGTCTCTTTCTCTAGAGAATGCTCTGGCATTTCTGCTGCTCGATGAACCGAAGATGAGAGAGAGGGGGACGGAGATGGCGTGCGCAAGAAAGAGAAAGAAAGGGAGGGAGGGAGTTGGAAGAGACGCTATCGAGTTTTTTTTTTTTTTTTTTAGCAAAAGGTTGTGTTCTTGGCACACACTTCGAGACATCGAACCCGTTTCTCTCTTTCAAAAGGCACACTCTTCATTCGCTCCCCTCCGTACGCTGGCTGCGAGCCCCAGCATCGGAACGCCAAGGGGTGCGCTTGCTAGCTCATAAAAAGGGCCCCAGAGAGGAGAGAAAAAAGGCAATCCAAAAGGAGCTTCCTTTTTTTCCTCTCTTCTCGCCGGTCTTCCGAGCTTGAGAGATGCGGCGCCACGGCGTCGGCAGCGCTGCCCGTCCGCTGCTCGGATTGAGGCGGCCAGCAGCAGGAACAGTAGCAGTTGCTCGCGTGCTGCCGAGTGCGCTCGTCCTCGCGGACAGCAGCAGCAGCAGCAGGCGGAAGTTGCAGGTACGAGAAAAGAGGGGAAGAGAAAAGAGCGAGGCCAAAGGCAAAGACCGCTGTCACGAGCGTCGGAGGAGGAGAGAGCGCCATTGAACGTGGGCTCTGAATGGCTTCTTTTCGCCTGTCTCGAGGACGCAGAGTCAGAGAGCGTTCGTGAGGCATCTCAGCCAGAGCGTTTCGGGAAAGCCGCGGGTCTGAAAAGGCCGAAGCTTCTGGGCGTCGATTGGGTGCTTTTCATCCAGAAAAGCGGCTCCGGCGGCGGCGAGCGACGATGAGAGGCCGTCGTGGTCGCCTTTCGGCGAGCGAGCGAGCGAGAGCGAGAAAGCGGGAGAAGAACCGTCAGAAGATTTTCCCCCGCTTCCTCCTCTCCCGAGAGGCGCCGCGCCTGCAGCGGAAAGTGCCCCCATTCTTACGCTCACGGCCCTTTTCTCTTTTCCCTCTCCTCCCTCTCACCACCCGAAACGATGATCACAGCAGACGAGCGCGCTCCAGCAAAAGGGCTCGGGCAGCCCCTCTGCCCCTTCCTGCCCGCCGCCTCCTCCCTCTTCTTCCTCGAGTGGCAGCAAGAGCAAGAGCGGCAGCAGCGGCGGCACCACCGCCAGCAGCAGCCTAGGCGTCCCGCGCGCCCTGCGGTCCCCCCTGGAGGCCGCGGAGAGGGAGAGCGACCTCGGCCTCGACCTCGACGTCGGCGGCGCTCTCGCTTCTTCGCCCGCCTCCGCTTCTCCCCTGTCCTCGGCCACTGCCCCTCCTTCTCCTTCAGCCTCCACCTCTCTGGCCCCCTCCTCCCGCCGGTCCCGCAGCGACGGCGGAAAGCAGAAGAGGTGCTCCGTGTGCGGCGGGGCGGGCCACAATAGGATGACGTGCCCCATCCAGCTCCGGCTCGACGCCGGCGTCGCCGCGCCGCCGCTGCTCGACCCCGCGGCGGCGGCCGCGCCGGCTCCGGCTCCCCCGCCGGCCTCGAGCTTCCGCGGCGTCTCGTGGTCGAGGGCCCACCGCGGGTGGCGGTCCCAGGTGTGGGACGCCGGCACTGTCCACTTCCTCGGCGTCTTCGTCAGCGAGGTCGAGGCCGCGGGCGCCTACGACGCGGCGCTGGTGCGGCTGCGGGGCGCCGAGCGCGCGCTCCGGTCGCTCAACTTCCCTCCCGCCGGGGGGGGGCACGACGGCGGGGAGCGGAGGGGGCGGGTGGGGCGGCCTCTCAGCGGCGAGCGCGCGGCTGCTGCCGCCGAGCGGCGGTGGGTCGCTGCTGCTGCCGCCACGGGAGCGGCGGCGGCTGCCGCCGCTGCCGCCCCTCCTCCCCCTGCCGCTCTGTCGGAGAGGGAGCGGGCTCTGGACTCGTTCGACTTTTTCCTTCTTTCTCCGCCGTCTGCTACTGCTGCTGCTGCCGGGAACACCAACGCCGCGGAAGAGAAGCCGGCGGCAGCGCCAGCGGCGGCAGCGGCAGCGCCGCGGGCGTCCCGAGCGTCTCTCGTCGCAGCAGCAGCGGCGGCGGCCTCCTCTCCTCTCCCTCCTACCGCTCCCTCCTCCGACGCCGACGCGCCCCAGCTCCGGCTCCCGCTCCCGCTCTCCGCGGCGGAGGCGGTCGAGCAGGCCGCCGCGGCCATCATCCGGGCCTACCGCGCCGGGGTCCGCAGGGCGCGCGTCGACTTCCTGCTCCCGGAGGACGTGGGCGAAGCCTCGTCTTCGCGGCGGGGGGCGCTCAAGGCGACCTCGACGCGCTCGGAGCGGTTTGCGCTCGCGCGGGACATGGCGGAGGCCACGCTCACGCTCGTCAAGGCGACCCCCGGCCTCGAAGGGAGGCTGTCCCCGCGCTGGCTCGACAAGGACTCCCCCGACGAGCCCGTGGGGGCGTGGGTCGGGGAGAGGCTCGCGGCGGTGCTGCTGCCAACGGCCGACGCGCTGCGGCAGGTGCGCGAGATCGCCGGTGACGTCGACGCCGGCGGAGACTCCGGCGGTGCTTCCTCGAGCCTCTCGTCGCCTTCCTCCGCTTCTCCCTCGCCCTCGCCCTCGCCCTCGCCCTCTCCCTCTCCTTCGTCTGCTTCTGCTTCTGCCTCCTCCAGCAGCCCCTCCGACAGGCTCGTCGTCCTCTTCAACCCGCAGTGGTCCCCGCCGGGGGGCAACGTCGTCTCGGACTTTGGCTACGGCGCCGAGGCCGCCGCCGCGGAGGCCTTCGTCGCCTCGTTCAGCCCGGCGCTCTCGACCTCGCGCCTCTCGCTCTTCGGCGACGACGTCCGCATCCACCACTGCTGGGGCGGGCCCTGGCAGGTGCACTACGTCTGGCCCAACGGCCGCGGCGACCTGCTCGTCGCCGCCGAAGGCGCCAGGCCGCGGTACGACAGGCTGCTGAGCCTGATCAAGAGGGTGCCCGGGTCGAGGGCGTCGAGGCCGTGGACGGAGCTGCTCGGCATCTCGGGCGGCGGCGGCGGGCGCGGGGGGAGCGGCGGCGCCGGCCCGGCTTCTGCCGCCGCCGCCGCTGCGGCGGCGGCGGCGGAGGAGGAGCAGCTGCTGCTGCCGTCGCTCAACGCGGCGGATCTGGCCGCTGCTGCGGCGAGGAAGAGGAGCGTCGATGTCGCGGCGGCGACGACGGCGGCGACGAGCGACGCGGAGAGCAGCAGCAGCAGCAGCAGTGTCCTCGACCTCTCCGCCGCGGCCGCGGCGACTGCGGCGGCGAGGGCGGCGGCGAGGGCGGCGGCAGAGGTGGCGGCGGCGGCGGCGGCGGCTCCTGCTGCCCCCGCGAAGCCGCAGGCCTCCGACCTGCGGTTCGCCGACGTGGACATCGTGACGGGCGCGCCCGTGCGCGATGTCAGGTATGAGCCGCTGCTGCAGTTCTCGAGGTGGTTTTCGAACAAGGGCGGCGGAGGAGGCAGGAGCGGAGGCGGAAGTGGGGGCGCGAGCCCGGCGGCGGCGACGAGCGGCGAGAAAAAGGACGAAAACAAAATCAGAGACCCTTCTGAGCGTACAACAACAGCAAGAGCGGTTTCCCCTGTCCGCGTATCGTCGGAAGAGAAACAGACAAACGAACGGAGCGAAGCAACCCCTTTTTAGTTTTCTTTTTTTTGTAAAAGATGTAGAAACAAAAAACACTCGCAGAACAAAAGTCAAACTTTTTCTCTTTTTTAGAAGCACGACTCGCGAACGAAAACGCGCGCAGCACGGAACTCGCCGGGGGAGAAAGCTTTCAACCAAGCAACACCCACAGAAACACACCCACACAGAGAGAGAGAGAGAGAGAGAGAGAGGAGTTGCGAAGAAGAAGAAAAATTTCGTCGCAAGTTTTTTTGAGTTCTACTTTTTTTCAATTTTCATTTTTTTTGCAAAAAAGAGAGAGCTACCAAAACAAGACTTGAGACCAAAAGAAGAATAAGAAACTCGTCGTCAGTTCAGCTCCAGGAATCGCACGAGCCTCTCCACCATCGTCGGGGGCCACCCTCTTTCGACCGAAGCTCTCGTTTTAACCCACCGCTCGTCTGCCCACCTCGGCTCCCAGAGCGTCGCCGCACTCAGCTCCGCCTCCGCGCCTCTCCTACCCAAGGAGTAACGAAGCGCCGCAAGAGCAGCGTGGAGCTCCGCCCTGCCCCTGAGTGCGGGGCTGCCCTCGGCGACGGCGTCCTCGAGCTCCAGGAGGGCTTCTTCGGGCTTCCCGAGCTCGGCCAGGGCCAGGGCCGCCGGGACGCGGGCGAGCTCGGCGGAGGCGATGCTGCTCCGATAGCCCGCCGCCCGCGCGAACGACGCCCTCGCCGCGGCCCAGTCTCCGCCCTCGAGCCCCTGTTTTTTCGCCAGAGAGATCAGCCTCGCCGCCTCGGTCGCGTCCTGCGCTATGGACACCGAGGAGGACTCGTCCCTCGGCGGCGGGGGCTGGAGCTTGAGCGGGCGGAGCTGTTTCGTGGGGACGCTGGCGGAAGCGCGGGGAGGTTGAGAGAAAAAGAGGAGCGACGAGGAGAGGCGGAGCATCGCCTCTCGCCGCGATTGCGGATGCGAGGTGCTCGTCGAAGCTGCCTCGCTGAGCTGCCTCCTCTCGGCATGGGCTTGCTTTGTTCTTGGAATATCTCTGGGGATGCTTTTCATTGGAAACGTGGCAGCAGCGGCTGCGAGGCAAGAGCGCATTCTGAGGTGCGGTCTTGTTTTTCCGATCTGTCCTTGTTTCCAAAGAGTGAACCGACGCCGAGTTGGAACTCTTCTTCCACTTTTCCTCTCTCTCTCCTGTTTCTCTCTTTGAAGCTCTCTTGCTCGCGCTTCAAGAGATCCCAAATTCATCATCATGGGCAAGCTCCAGCGTGTTAGGCTCGTCGCCACGGACGAGCAGGGGATCGTGCGAGGTGCGTGCTTGTGAAGAAGAAGAGAAGACGGCGAGAGGAGAGGAAACAAGAGAAAGGAGCAGGGCATTTGTTTCCTCAAGCCGTCGCCATCAATCACTTTGCTCACCTATTTCTTTCTTCTTTCTCTCTCTCCCCTCTTCTGATCAATGCCCAATCCAATTCACAGTTGTCGAATCCCCTGCCCTGACGCAGCTCGACGCGATGGAGGCCGTAGCGAGGTGGTAAGGGAGCCAGAGACATTTTTTTCAAAAAGAAACTGGCTCTTCTCTGTCGATCGACAGCGACATGTCGTCCCCTCGGAATTCTCTTCTCGCCTCTCATCTTCTTCAACGCTCTCAACTAAAACAAAAAAACAGGGGCGATGGCGACAAGAAGCTGGCTGTCGAGTGCTCCGCTCTGCACGTCAACGGCGGCGTCGGCTGGGCGGCGGAAGGTGAGTTCGCGGGAAGAGAGGAAGAGACTAAGGAAGGAAGGAAGGAAGAGAAAAAACGAAATTGCACTTGAGCTCGGCGGCCCGGCCGTTTGATTTTCTTTCTCTCACCTCGACCTCTCTTCCTTCCCTCAAACCCCCTCTTCCGAAACACAGGCTCTTCCGTCCTCGCCCTGGGCCGCACTTCGGGCGAGACGCACCTGGTAGACCCTGACACCGGCAGGACGCTCGCGAAAATCCCCCCTCCTGCTGCTGCCGCGGCGGCGGCGGTCGCTCCTGAAGAAGCGGCAGACGCAGCCGCGGGCGAGGCGAGAAACGGCGGCGACGGCGTCTCGGAAAAGCCGGCGAAGAAGAAGTCCAAGGGCGACCCCGTCCGCGGCCTCTCGTTCCTCTACGACGCCGCGGGCACCGGCTGCACCCGCTTCCCCCTGCTCGTTGTCGCCTCCGCATCGGGCAAGGTCCGAATCTTCTCCCCACCGGCGGGCTTCTTCCCGCCCCCTCCCTCCCCCTCGGCCCCTCCCGCTGCTGCGTCTCCCTCTTCGGCCTCCTCTCCGTGGTCGCTCGTCTCCAAGTTTGACGCCGCGCCCAAGGGCGGGCTCCGCGCCCTGTCCCTCGCGCACTCCCCGGGAGGGAGCAGCGGCGGCGGCGGCGGCGGCTCCGTCGTCCGCGTCGCCGTCGTCGCCGACACCGCCGAGCTGACTGTCTGGGACCTCGCCTCTCGCGAGAAGGCCTTCGAGGCCAAGGGCGAGCGGCCCGACCGCCTGCGGCTCGTCGACAGGGTCGGCGGCACCGCCGTCTGCTTCCTCCCCGACTCGGACGACCAGACCGTCGCCGCCCCGAGGTCCCCCGGCGGCGCCAGGTGCTCCGGGACGCTCGTGGCGGTCGGAACGGGCACGGGGCGCGTCAGGCTCTACGACACCAGGCACGGGAGGAGGCCCGTCGCCTCCGTCGTGCTGAGCGGCGACGGCGGCGGCGGCAAGGCGGGGTGCTCGACGAGCGCGGCGGCGGCGGCGACCCCCGTGCGCAACAACGGCCTCTCCGGAGCGGGGGCCGCCGTGACGACGCTCGCCCCGGAGGCCGGAGGCGCAGCTTTCTCGCGCGTGTGGGCCGGGGACTCGGCGGGGCTGCTGCGGTCGGTCGACCTGCGCACCGCGAGGCCCGAGGGCGTCCTGAAGGGCGCGACGGGCGGCGTGCGGGCCGCGGCGCCGCACCCGA
>Ga0315284_10016876_pt1 | contig 10346 bp, 14 predicted proteins | sample YL17G09_16_MG_FD_203696 | JGI IMG/M metagenome (GOLD analysis project Ga0315284, IMG submission 203696) | Sediment microbial communities from Yellowstone Lake, YNP, Wyoming, USA - YL17G09_16 | ecosystem: Environmental > Aquatic > Freshwater > Lake > Sediment | place: USA: Wyoming | collected...
ATCTTTTTACCCAGCTTATTTAAACCAGCTCCTATATTAATAGCGGAGGTAGTTTTACCTACTCCTCCTTTATGGTTACTTATACTAATTACTTTACTCATATTATTTTGTTTACTTAGTTTATTTAAAGTAGCTACTACCAGAGTTACTACTGTTTTTTATTTTACCTTTTTGTCCGTTATAATCTAATAGCTCTGAAATATCTGTACGGGTCTCTCTACTTTTTAAAACGTAGGTGTATAATTTATTTGGAACGTCTAAGGATAACTCTATAAATTCTTTTTTCTCTTTGTTACTAAGGTCTTTTTGTACTGTCTTTTTATTAGTAAACCAGATACCTATAAGAGTATCTAATATTCGCTCTATATCTCCAGCCTCAGAGATATTTGTAGGGTGTAATTTAAAAGGAGTAGTTACATCTCTATTAAATTGGGCTCCCAGTATTATAGGGAGCTGGAGCTTTTTAGCTGTATTATTTAAGTCCTGACAAATTACTTTTAGCTCCTCCTGTCTGGAGTAGTTTTTATAGCCCTCTTTAGGTATCTTTAATAATTGGAAATAATCTATAAAAAAACCTCCTACATTCGCTTTTTTACTAAGCTCAGAGAGTGCTAAATTTAGCTCTGGAGCTGTATAGTCTATCCCTTTTACTCTAAGCCTACCAGAGCTTATAATATCTTTAAAAAACTCTTTTACTTTAGTTGTAAAAAAATCCCTTACCTCCGCTTTTATGTACTGAGTGGAGCCTGTTTTAAAATATGTTTTTATAGCTCTATGGTTACTGTAAACCTCTAAATCTGTATCTAAATAAGAGTTTAAAAATCTTACCAGTATATCCTCCTGGCTCATCTCATAGGTAAAAAAATAAAATTCTTTTTCTGGGTAATTTAATACAGAGTTTAAAGTTAGGTTTATTAAAAAATCTGTTTTACCGTGTCCTGTAGCTCCAGCTATACCAGTAAGCCCTCCAGAGGGTAATAGTAGCTCCTCTTTATTTATGTAAAAACCAGAGTGTAAACTATCCCTCTGTTTACTAAAATGTAGTTTAATATCCTCCTCTGTAGGTATCTCTAAGAGCTTATTAAAAGAGGCTTTTTTATCCTGTAGCCTTACCTCTTTTACTCTACTATCCAGTAACTCCAGAGCTTTATCTGTCTCTCCTTTATCCTGTAGCTGAGTAGCCTCTGAGAGTAGCTTTTTAAATTCTTTAGCCTGAGCCTCTTTATCTCTATTAGAGGTTAATCTATCTACTGTAATAGATAGGCTCTCCTCTGAAATACCCAGCTCTTTTATTGCTGGTAGCTCTATTAGGTCTTTTAAAAATACATCCCTATCTATAGGCTGTAGCTTAGTAGAGAGTATTACTACTTCATCCAGTAGGCTATCTCTATCCCTATGAGTAAGCCCTCCGCTCTCATCCTGTAGGTTTCCATATTTATTAAATATAAGCCTAAGCTGGTAGCTATATTCTCTCTCCTCTGTATCTTCCTCTTTTATGTATATCCGTTTACCAGTCTCCTGGATAAGGTTTATAGCTTTTAGTATCTCATCCTGAGCCTCTGAGCCTGGAGAAGTTATTACTACATCTTCTCCTATAGCGGTTTGTATGTTCTCTATCTTTAGGCTCTCTCCTGGTGTAGATATTACAGAGGTTTCTCTGTTTACTTTGTTTACTACCTCTACTTTTATCAAATCTGTTTTTACCTGAGTAGGTCTTATATCCTCTCCCTTATAAGGCTCTCCATAGCCCAGCTCTAAAAGTCTCCTATAAGTTAGTTTATTATCTCCGTTACATTCCAGTAGGCTAAAAACCTGAGAAGGGCTATATCCTTTATCTGGGTTAAACTCTGTAGAGCTACTAAATACTCTTAATGTTTTTAGTCCTGTATGGTAGTTTCCTGAGGTCTTACTATCTGTAGAGCCTGGTCTAAGTAGGTTTATCTTTTGCCCTTGTTGGTTTACTACTTTCCAGCCCTTACTCTCTAATAGCCCTACTAAATTTCCTCTCTGGTTATAATCCTCAAAAGGGCTAAGCCCTGTAGAGCTGTAGGTAGTGGCTAAGGTAGTAGATACTTTAGGCTTTACCTCCTCCAGTTCGTTAAAGCTCTTAGCTATGCTAAATAGTATATCCCTCTCCTCTTTGGTTATGGTAGGTATATTACCAGGCTCTCCTTGTATGTAGGTATATTTAGGAGTAGGAGGAGCTATTACATAGCCTCCCTCTCCTCTGGTCTCTATTAATACCTCCCTATTTAACTTAGTAGATAGTTTAAGGTTTCCAGCTATAGAGCTACATCTGTAGTAAATATGGTAGCCTCCGCTCCTGGTCTGAGCTATTACCAGTTTTTTATAAAGCTCTGGTAGGTTATCCTCTATTAAGCTCCTTAGCTCATCCCAGAGACAGCCTGTAGTATCGTGTTTAGTATCTACATCTATTACCTCTAAGCCTCCGCTAATAAGTCCGCAAATAATAGCTAAACCTTTTACATTCACTCTACTAAATAAATCCTCTACCTCTTCCTCTTTTAACCTTTGGCTCTGGTATGGTTTCCAGGTAGGTAGAGCTGGTAGTTTATCCTCTTTAGTAGGTATTACTGAGAGCTGAGCTTTTAAATATTCCTTAGCTTTATCCTTAATTTGGTTACTCATATTACTTTGTTTATTCTGTTTACTTATATTACTTAAAAAGGAGTAGAGCCTGTTAAATAGTAGCTATCTCCCAGAGTAGGCTCTATAGCTCCAGCCTGTAGGATAAGATTAAAGCCTCTCTCCGCTCTCTCCTGGTTTACATTGGTAGCCTCCTTTATCCTGGCTACTATCTCCTCTTTACTATAGATATTCTCTCCCTGTATTACTCTCTGAGCTAAGGCTATTAATTTAGGCTTATCTATCTCCTTAGCTTTTATCTCTGGCTGGGGTTGTTTAATATCCTCCCTGAGTTCTATTTTCTTTATCCGCTCTCCTGTAGTATTACTAACTAAATTAAATCTATCTACCAGCTCCTCTATAAGAGGGTTAATAGCTACTAATTTACTGTAGGCTATCTCCTCATCTGTAGGAGGCTTAAGTTTTACCTCCCTTAATGAGAGCCTCTTTACTTTGGTTATATCTATAGAGAGTAGGCTCATCTTATTCTATAACTTCTTTAATAGCCTCCTCTAAGGTGTATATTAACAGTATTGTCTCTACTGGGAGTAAATCCTCCGCTGTAGTCTGTTTACCAGTCTTAGCCTCTAAATAAAGGTTTACCAGCTCTGTAAATTCTAAGCCCTGTAGCTCTTTTAGTAATTCCTGTAAATTCATATTATTTTGTTTAGTATAAACTATCTATTAAAGCCTCTCCGCTATTTTGTAGTCTCCGCTCCTCGTTTAGAGTAGCTGTATAAATTTGAGTAGTGGCTGGGTTGCTATGCCTCAAAGTAAACTGAGCGGTTTCTAAACTACCTCCAGCTCTTAGGATATTTACAGCTGTAGTATGTCTAAGGCTATGAGCTGTAAAGCTCCGCTCATCTAATCCTATAGCTTTTAATCCCTCCTTAGCTATGTAACTTATAGTTCTGGTAGTTAATCTCTCTCCTTTAGAGTTATTACTGGTAGAGGTAAATAAAGGCTCTGAGCTGTTTACTTTGCCTCTGGTAGCTAAATAATCCGCTATAGGCTGGTAGGTCTTATCTGTAAGTAATACAAAATTATCTTTTTCATCTCTACCCTTACCCTGTATTAATAGCACTCTCTGAGAACCTTTAAAGGTAATATCCTCTACTGAGGCTCTTATTACTTCTATAGTCCTTAATCCAGTCCTCAGGAGTAAGTTAATTATAGCGTAATCTCTGGAGGCTTTATCCTGGTAGTAGTTTAGTAGCTCTGTAGCCTGAGCTGGGAGGAGAGGCTGTTTTTTAAATTGCTGTTTACGTTTAGGTGTCTTTATTCCTTTAGCTACATTAGGATAAAATTTATTAGCCTCTGTCCACTCGTAAAAACGTCTTACTGAGGTTATGTAAGAGCCTACTGTTAGGCTACTCATCCCAGAAAATAATAGCTCATCCTTATACTCTAATAGTTGGGGTCTGGCTATTTCAGATAGGAGGTAGCCCTTTTTATCTACCCAGTTAAAATATTGCTTTAGCGTTCTCCTATAAAGTAGCTTAGAGCTTAGTTTTACATCCTGAGAGTTTATAAAACTATCTACCAGCTCTTCTATAATATAAGGGCTTACTATAGTTACATCCTGAGCTTTTATAAATCTATCTACAGTCCTCTCTATTCTATAAGGGCTTACTATAGCTACATCCTGAGCCTGTCTTACTACATTCATAGTTTTTTAATTTACTGTTTACTATCGCAAATATACTATTATTTTTGATATTACAATTATTACCAGTATTTTTTTTATTACTCAGTAAACAGTTAAATAAACTACTATCTGGTAGAGGATAGATAAGCTCTATTAGGGAGGGATAAGTATAGTAACAAAAAATGTAGATTGATTAGGTATTTATACGTAGGTATTTATACCTATCAGAACAGGTATTACAAGCAATCAGCAATGATTTGCCTTTCGCTACTAGCTGTATGTTTGTGAAAATACGTTAAGAACATTTGTTGACATTCATCAAGCATTTTTCCAATATCAGGAGCAGAGCCTGTTGTTGCTAGGCTACTCTCAGCGTACTCTTTTGCCTCTTGATAGCAATCACATATATCTTTTTGTAAAGCATCGGTGTCTTCTCCACAAGATGCGAATGTAAAAGCTATTAAAATTGACCAAAAAATTATTTTCATAAAATGTCTTAATATTTATTCAAATATATGAAATTATAGAAGTAGTAGGATAGCCGACTGTAAGGAGAGGCTAACTAAGTATAAAAACGTATAAAAAAATACAAACTAAGTATAAAGACGTATTTTAGGTTTAATTTCTTTTAAAGGATAGCCGACTGTAAGGAGAGGCTATACTCTTAAATACCTTTAGAAGGTATTTAGATATATTTAAGCAAAAAAAAGCCTTGTAAATTCCGGGAAATTAAGTAGTTATAAAAGCCCTTTCGTATTGTGTGATAGGTTTCTCGTATTGTGTGATAGGTTTCTCGTATTGTGTGATAGGTTTCTCGTATTGTGTGATAGGTTTCTCGTATTGTGTGATACCCTAAACTGGTAGCTATAAGTTGAGGCTTTTATCTTTTTTTAAATCCTGGTGTCTTACATATTTATCTGAGTAGGTGAATAAATACATCCCTGTAGCCTCCTCATAGGAGTAGCTTTTAATATGTTCTTTATCCTGTAGCTCCTGTAATCCTTTAAGGATAGTAGCTCTTACTCTGGGTCTCCCTTGTGTTTTTATTTGCTTCTCCAGTCCTAAGTGTTTTACCAGGTTATCCTCCGCTATTTTTTGGTAGGGTCTACTACTTGCTGAGTAGGTAAATATCTTATAGGCTATATCTGTAAGGCTTAGAGCTAATTTTATAAACTTATCATTAACTACCAGTACGTTACCTAAACCTTTACCCTCCAGAGCTTTTATAAATAGAGGGCTCGGAGTTATCTCTATACTATCTATAGGCTCATCCTTAATAAATTTAGTTAATCCGCTCCCTACTTCTGTAAAATTTCCAGCCTTGTATTTATCTGCTACTTTAGAGTTATATCTGAATTTTACTTTAAATAATTGCTCTGTAGTTAATGTTAATCCGTCCTTATCTTTATCTATAATTGGATATACATAACCTCCTAAGTAGAGTAGGTAAACCTTTATCTCATAGTTACTATTACCCATAATTTCCGCTATAGGGCTAAGGTTCTTTATTATCAATTCTCCTCCTCCGTTTTGTTGCCATAACTGTAAAAGGTAGTTACCTAAAATAGCTGTATTTCTACTAATTACCTCCCTTAAAAAATTACCTCCGCTCTCTGGTATTACTTCTGGTAAACTAAAAAGAGTTTTCTCATCTGTAGTTTTACCTACTAACTTAGCTGTAGTTTTTAGGTAGCCTCTGGGCTGTTTATGTAGTTTCTCTACATCCTCTCCTGGCTGTATTACTTTAGCTGGAGAGTAGCCTCCTCCATTATCTAAGCCTGGTAATAAGCTCTCCTCTATATTTTTTCGCTTATTACTCATCTCTTAAAAATTCTTTTTTAAAGTAGTTATAAATCTCAGTATCTACCTCCAGCTCTCTGGTATTAGGAGTAATAGAGTATTTAGCTTTTAGCTTATCCGCTCTTTTACTAGGGATATTTGGTATAAATAGCTTCTCATCTGACTGGTATTTAGTCCAGCCTATTATAGGCTTATGTATATCCTCAGTCATAGAGTTAATTATATCCTTGTAGGTCTTAATACTAAAGCCCTCCTCCTCCATATAATCCAGTATAGCCTCTCTCCAGGATAAAAACTTTATAGCTGAGTTTATAGCCTCCTTTTTTACGTTATTCATTACAAACCAAAGGCTATATTTTTTACTTATTATACTATTCTCTTTTTTTAGAGTTATTTTACCGTTTTCATCTCTGTGAGTATCTTTTTCAAAATCTATACTTATATCCAGGTAGCCCTCTTTATCTGTCTGTATATCGGTAAATAAAAATTTACCCAGCTTACCAGCAAGAGAGCTTATTTTTATCCGCTCCTCCTGGTCTTTTATTTCGTGGAGGATATGGTTACTTAAAACTTCAGCCTCCTGTATAGTCTCCCAAACCAGGATATAGCCTCTCAGGTTTGAATAGTGCATCAATACCTCAAATTTTAAGCCCTGTAAATTCATTATAGCGGAGGTTACTACTCTATCTACCTTTAGCCATTTATTCCAGAGCTGTATCTCATTAGGTTTTTTAAAACTCTGAGAGAGTTGGTTTATTTCGTGGTCTGTTAATAGTCTCTCAAAGCTATACTTTGCTTTAGCGTTATCCTCCGCTAAGAGGAGTAGCCTCTGTTTAGTAGAGCCTGTAGTAAGTATTTTACTAATATCTTTTTTAGCCATAGCTGTTAATCTCTTTTTAGTGTGTTCTCTATATTCTGTAGTCTCTCCTCTAAATCTGTTACCTCTATAGCTTTTAATACAGAGTTTAGTAGATAGGTCTCTTTATAAGCCTGAGCCTCTGTAATAGCTCCAGTATTATATCTCCTGTAAACTCTAAGGAGTAGCCTCTTAATATCTTTAGCCTCTATCTCTTTATCTGTAATCATTGTTTACTCTGTTTATTTGGTAATATTTTAGCCTACTTTTAGTCTTCTTACTGGTTCTATCTGTAGGTTAGTTAGCTCCTCCAGTAGTTCTCTATCCTGTCTCTCCTCTTTAATCTCCCGAGAGCTTTTAAAGGTAGGCTCTATTACTTCTTGGCTTAATCTCTCAAAGTAGAGGAGGTATAACTCTAATAGTCTCCCTGTAGGTACGTTATTAAATTCTCTACTTTCCAGTTCGTTGGTAATTTTAGAAAGGATAGCTCCATACTTTTTAATCTTTGCCTCTTTAAGTAGGTAGTAAGTTTCATAAAGAGCCTCCAGTTCTAAGGCTTTCCTATTAGCTATCTCATCCTGTAGCTCTTTACTCCAGTCTATTAGTGTCTGTTTAGCTTTACCTGTCTCCTTAGCTATTTTATCAAAGCTCCAGCCCTTAGCCCTTAGCTCTATAAATCTCTCCTTTATCTCGGTAGTTTCCATTTACTACATATTTTATTTATATCCATTAACACAGAGTAAGGAGCTTCTAAATCCTGAGCTATTACTTTTAGGTCTGGTCTTACTGAGGTATTAGGCTCATCTATTCTATAAGTATCCATTATAGCCCAAAGGATAGAGGTATAAGCTGTATTTGGCTCTCCATATCTACTACCCCAGCTCTCAGGTAGTCCGTAATCCTGAGGCTTAATTTTTAAGAGGTCTTTATACTTAGCTCCCTCCTCTAAGGCTTTATCTAAAGCTCTGAAATATTTGCTCTCTCTGGAGTTTCTTACCGTGTCCTCTAAGCCCTCCAGCGTGTCCTCTTTAATCCCTGTAAGTTTTTGGAGGTGTTTACCGTCTTTTACTTTGGTCTGGTAAATTTCCTCTACATAATCTATAAAAGCCTCCTGAGAGCTTTTAGAGTCCTCGTAAACTACAGTAGTTATAACTTTATCCCAGCTCTTACTCTGCTGGTAGGTCTCAGCTATAGCTTTTTTTTCTTTAGAATACCAAAGATAATTCCTTAGGATATTTTCTACTATCTCTTCTCCGCTCCTTAGCTTTTTTACTTCATTATAAAGAGCCTCCGCTCCTAAGTTCTGTAAATCTGTAAAGGATAATATAGATAAGCTGGTAAGTTCGCTCTCTCTATATCTACTATAATCCGCTACAGCTCTATCTATATCCTGGCTATTTAGCCCAGCTTTAATAAATACATCTCTAAGCTGTCTCTCTGTAAAATCTACTATTTCTTTATCGTTTATTGGTTCGCTCATAAGTAAGTCTTTAAGATATTTAATAACTCCTCTTTAGTGTAGTTTTCACTTAACTTATTTTTAATCTCTAAAATCATTATTTCAGGGTCTCCCATATCCTCCGCTCTTTTACTATTCGCATCCGTCTGAGAGGTAGATAAGGGTATTAAACCAGGTAAAGAATACTCATTTAATATTCTATCTCTTTTACTACATAGAGTTTTAGCTATTAATAAAGCGTCTGTTATATTAAAGCCCTCTATTTGTGCTACTTTGGTAGTTAAATTTATTAATGTCTCCTCTTTTTCTTTACTCATATCTTTTTACTTCTGTAATGTAATGTTTATGGAAGTAGGCTATATTATACGGTCTATTCTGTTTACAGCGGTCTCCCTAATTTTAATTAACTCTCCAGAGCTTTTAAAATAATCTAAAATCTCTCTATCTGTAGAATTACCTTTAGCTCCAGGTAGAGTAAAATTAGCCAAGTATTCTTTATAAGTATTATTTAATACCTCCCAGCTTTTTATAGCTTCTGGCTCTGTATATCCCTCATCTATAAAATTCTGTATAAAAATCTCCTCTATCTCCTGTAGTAAATTATCTTTATTCATAGTATTAAAATTTAGCTAAAAACTCCTTTAGGTTACTCTCTGTAATTAGTATAGGTCTCCCTATCCTCTGGCTCTTTATTCTACCCTGTTTTATCCAGGCTCTAATAGTCTGAGGAGTTACCCTAAGAGCCTGAGCTGTCTCTGGTATGGTATAGAATTTAATACCTTCTATTACTGTAGCCATAGTTTTTACTTTTTAGGTATTGGTTTAATAGCTCCGCTCTTTTTCTCATACTTAACTATTATCTCCTGGAGAGCTGTATTTATTACGTCCTTAATTAATACCCTATCCCAGTAGGCTATAGCTTTTAGTTTCTCCAGTAGCTCCTCATTTATTATAAACGTGGCTCTGGTTTCATTCTCTTTTGTGCCCTCCTGAGAGCTTTTAGTAATCTCCTTAGTCTGGGTTACTGGTCTCCCTCTTTTTACTTTATCTGGCTGGTCTCCTAACAAAGAGTTTAAGCCTCCTTTAAAATTCTTTTTAGTCATAATTGTAAATTTAGTGTTTATTTTGTTTACTTAGTAATTAATGTTTACTTTCTTTTTAATATTTCTTTACAGAGAGAGAGGTAATCCTCCGCTCCATAGCTTTTAGAGTTATATCTAAATATATCTAAGCCCTGAGCTGGAGCTTCTGCTAAAGCTATATTATCTCTTACTTTAGTCTTAAATACCTCCTCCTTAAAATGAGTCTCTATAGTAGCTACTACATCCCTGTTTAATACTTTCCTATTATCGTATTGAGTAATAAAAACTCCTCCTACTTTTAACTCTTTATTTAGACGTTTCTTAATTTTATCTATTACCTCCAGTAGCTTAGTTAATCCCTGTAGAGCTAAATACTGAGCCTGTAGCGGTATAAATACCAGGTCTGAGGCTGTAAAAGAGTTTATAGTAAGTAAGCCCAGAGAGGGAGGGCTATCTATTAATATGTAATCATAGGAGCCTCTTATAGGCTCTATTAGTTCTCTGAGGATATACTCTCTACCAGCCTCTCCGCTCATCTCTACCTCCGCTCCTGAGAGGTCTAAAGTAGAAGGTATTACATCCAGTCCTTTAAGTATCTCTATAGGCTGTAGTTTATATTCTCCTCTTAAAGCTCCGTAAATATTCCGCTCTGGGTCTATTAATCCTAAGCTCTGGCTAAGGTTAGCCTGAGGGTCTAAATCTATTAGGAGTATCTTTTTACCCAGCTTATTTAAACCAGCTCCTATATTAATAGCGGAGGTAGTTTTACCTACTCCTCCTTTATGGTTACTTATACTAATTACTTTACTCATATTATTTTGTTTACTTAGTTTACTTAAAATAAATACTACCAGA
>Ga0315284_10016877_pt1 | contig 10346 bp, 14 predicted proteins | sample YL17G09_16_MG_FD_203696 | JGI IMG/M metagenome (GOLD analysis project Ga0315284, IMG submission 203696) | Sediment microbial communities from Yellowstone Lake, YNP, Wyoming, USA - YL17G09_16 | ecosystem: Environmental > Aquatic > Freshwater > Lake > Sediment | place: USA: Wyoming | collected...
ATCTAATTATGCACCATCAACCGTGACATTCACTCCAACGGTGACATATAATGGTAATGGAACTGTTTCGGGTAAGTGGTACTATGGTGAATACTCTGAAGCTGGAGCTCAATATTGGAGTCCATATGATAGCGCTTCATTGACAGATGTTCGTATATATGATACTCGTTCAGGTGTATCGACAACTGATGGTAAGTTTACTGCATCATTACAAATCACCGAAAGCACTCACAATATCGCAACGCAATTTACCAAGAGTTTTGCTCTTGATCTTCCATACCTTAACGTATCATTTATTACTCGTTCCTTCGGAAATGGTGGAACAGAAGATAGTTATAAGGAACCAGTGTCCATGTCTTATACTTCTAGTATTGTATATGGTGGTAATGGAAACTTTACCTTCTTATGGGATTTCGGTTCCGGAAGCTTCTATACAACTGTTCTCGGACAACAAACGAGTGGTTCTATTATCCAAGGCCCACATTTCAGAGCAGACTATATGGCAGGAAGTTATACAGCATCGTTCCAGGTCACCGAAAGCTCTTATGGACTCGAGGGTATTTATACCCAGAGCTTCGCAGTCGCCACCAGTCCGCCTTAAGACATCAATATCAAAACCCCCGCTTTGGCGGGGGTTTTCTTTGTACACTAAGATTTTGGTTTTACAAAGAATGTCTTGTAAAGGTCATCCGAAAAAATATCATTAAGATTAGCAGTGGGAGGTAAATAACCTCGTTCTTTTAATGCGGCAACTTCACCGATACCTGGCCATATGCCGGTCCATCGGGCGAATTGTGGATCGTGTCCTTCACAATCACAGCATAAACGTTGTTCGCCACACACCGAACACCGTTCTGTGTCGCATCCAGGTTTATGGGGTTGCCCGGGTTTGGCACCGCAATCGTGACAATTAGGTAATGGTTTAATAATCATTTGAAAAATTCAGCAGCTTGAATGAATTGAAATCCACAGCGTTTAGCAAAAGTTTCATCGGTGGTCATATCACCAACCATAATACATTGGGAAGGATTTAGCTTGTAATTTTCAATAAATAATGCTCCAAGTCCACAATGAGGCTTTCTACAATAACAAGACACTGGTGGGATACGGTGAGGGCAAAATCTATAGTATATATTAACATCGAGCAACGAATTGGTTTCCTCGAAGCATTCTATCACCCGTTCTTCTGTAACACTACCTCTAGCAATGCCAGATTGATTAGATGCCCCAAGGAGAATATATCCTTTCTTTTTGTATTCTTTTATTCTCTCTGAACGCCCGGGTAGAATCTCAATTTCACTTGGGGTGGTGGGATAATCCTGTTTGCCTTTACTCAGACGCAAGGTGCCATCGTAATCCAGAATGAGTGCCTTATTCTTATATTCCGGACCCCAATGACGAATGAAAGGGACTTCTTCCACTTTAGAAAACCCCTCTATCTTAGTAGGATTTTGAAATTCTTTTCTATAGTGAAACAGGGCAACGGGAGGAAATAAATTAGGGTCATTTATTTTCTTGAAGTCATCGGGCTGAAGCAATCTGCCAGTTTTACGAACCATTCGCAAACAAGCATTTAGCTGAGCATCCTCCATAGAAGTAGTGAGGTGTACACACCGAACAGGTATTTTGAATTGTTTACCCAGGTCAATCACTGGTTTACGACTTTTAACGGATGGATAAGTATTATCAAGAACTACTTGCATGTTTCCTGTCAATAGATGATTACCTACCATCTTATGAAGTTCATCCATAGAGCAATAGGCAATGTCGCGGTTAAAACGAGTATAACCATCCTTAACAAATCCTTCCACCAAGGTACTTTTGCCGGCGGCATTTATCCCACAGATTATTACTATCTCCTTATTCATATAAATCTTAGTATTTTCGTACCATTCTTCCCCATCCAACAAATACAAACCAGTAACTATCAAAATCTTCCCGGAGAGTTTTTGCTAAATTTGAAGTTTTAATATGTTTATATGCTGGATTTGCAGCGAAGGTTATTCCTCCACCACAAGGATCATTTCGATAGACTACAGTATATTTTTTTGATTTCATATTTCCTTTAAATCGTCTTTGATAAATTCGCGTTCTGCTTCCCACCATGCTTGGATGTCTCTACGCAACTTGGCGTCTATTTCGATTCGTTGAAGTCCTATAGAAATCGCTTCCGACAAAACACCGAAATGTTCTGCCGGAAGGTGAACCGTAATGTCGGGCGAGTCCATTTACGTATTTTGATTGAAATTTGCTATTTTCTTACACCAATAGATAAAATCTAATAAGAAATGTTTTATGGAAAGGAAATATTATATTCATACATAATTAAACAACAACTTGTGAACGTGAAATAGCATCCGGGTCATCAATAATGACATATCCAATCTGAGTGATATAAGATTTCAGTTCATCACAAGTGTACCCAGTACTTACTTCCCTTTTAATCGCGGATTGAATATTTTTGATAGTAGGTCGGAAACTGCGATTAGTACAATTCGCCAAATAGGTACGAATACGGTCAACCATCATCGAATGAGACGGAGTCGGGGGAGTAGTCACCTTGTCCCGAGTCACAACCACAGCCGGGGCCGGGGCGGCCGGGGTAGTAACAGCGGGAGGAATAACTGTAGCGGGACCAGTATTCACTGGTGAAGGCGTGTACTCAAAGTACAAACCGTTGGATTGCCGACTGAGAGTGAAGTTGGGATCGAAGACACCAGTTCGCCAGAGCTTGTCAAACAAAGCCTTGACCATGACATGAGGGATGTTGAACCGGAAGGATGCGCCAGAGACCTCAACCTCCGGAATTTCCAACTCGCCGCTGGCAGTTTTTTTCCGAATATCACGAGTGATGTCATGAACCGAAAAGGCGGTATTTGATATGGCGAATTCTTTGACTTGCAGCAACACTGCGGTCTGAAGAGTCACCGATGGAATATTGGTTTGATCACACATATATTTTGTTTTTGATTTTATATTTTGTTGTTCTGTTCTCTACGTTACACCGATATTATACCATTTCCCAGGAAATTGTCAATACCTCATTATGAGGCGTACGCAACAACTCCCCAAAGGACGCTAACATTCTGTTCTCCAAAGACTTCCTTTAAACGGGTAATCTCTTTGGAGAAATCATTTTCCATTTTTCGAGTCTCCGTTCCGATAACGGATTCATCGAATGGTATTTCGGTGCAACTTTCACAATCCAATATTCTCCCCGCCCCCAGGGTTTCCTTATTAGAAATGAAAATTTCGGTGTCAGTGATGCAGTAATGTGATCCAATCTCGGCTAAGTTTTCGTCAAATTCCTCATAGACATCAAATTTAATACGAGATTTGCATGGGACTTCCACCAGTTCAATCTTGGTTCCACAATTGGCACAAAATTGATCCGAAATTCGGTGCCTATATTTTCCGCAAGTACGTTTTGGGCAACCGTGATATTTCTCGGTGGACTCCTTCTCTGGGTTATTCACCTTAATATAAGGTCCAACGTAAGAATGATATTGTACACTCATAAGGATATTTACTTAGGGGTGGTAAACACAAAGTAAGGACACACGCCTTGTTTCTTCGCCTTAATAAGCATCCACATGTAAACGATGAATATTCCCAATTGACAGAAGGCCCATTTAATGGTGCGACCAATTGACCACACGCTTTCGGCAATAGCAACAGTGATTTTAAGACACATAAGGTGTGACCACGATTGTTTCTTTGCTTCTTTCTTTGCTTCTTTTTTTGCCCATTTGGCCTTATCAGCCGCCCGATATTCATCTGCCATCGCTTTAATGTCGGGATCGTTGCTCACGATGTCTCTCATGGTTGCAACGAATTTGTCAATATCCAATTTGGGAAAGTCGGCGACGTTCGTCAGATTATATCCGAGGGTGAAAAAACGGAAGTTACTGCTACCATCATCATCCAATTCATTAAGTGCTTTCCATCCACCTTGTTTGAGAAGAGGGTAGATATTCTGAAGCTTGGTGAGTTCATCTTTCCACATTACTTCAAAGGTTTGACGAAGGATAGTATAACGATTGATGCCGCATACTTTTCCAGTATAAAGTTCAAAACATTGATTGAAGATTTCATTTTTCTTCCATTCTTTGTTCATGAGGAGAACCTTAACGAACAAATCTAACCAAGCATTGCAGAAGCGACTGTGCAATTCGTCGGGATTGACCCGTAGAAGACGATTCATTTCTTTTTTGTCAAGGTACTCCCCAATCTTATTGCAAATCCAACCGATTGCTGACAAAACGAGCATATAACCCCACCATGGAATAAGAAGAATCTCCAGGGGATTCCACAAGGCAATGTATTTAATACCAATCCATATCCCTCTCAATCCATAAGCAAACCCAACTGCAAGCAATTTGATTCCTGCGGCAATACCAGTAAAAAAGATTGTCATTACTTGGATGAAATCTTGGGAAACGAATACAAATGCGGAAATGATGAATAGCGCGAACCACACAAAAAGATAGTACATCGTTTTACATTCGGATTGTGTAATTGCTTTATGCATGATAATAGTGATGAATAGTCCGATAAAGCTGGCAATGCTCCAAAAACAGTATAACCCCGCTTGTACTCCGTCGAGATATTTGTATAGATCATGTACTTTGATCCCCAATCCTAGAAGCAGAAATCCTACAGCCGCGGTTACAAGAGCATAAAGAACGGTCATTACAATGCCACATGATGGAAAATAATCGTCAGACCCAAGGCCGAATTTCCGTTGAAGGTTATACAACCCCTTATCGACCATATAAGCAGGTTTGCCAATTGCCTTGATAATTGGTAAAAGAACGTACTTGATGGGTGCCACGAAGAATGGGCGGAAAATGAAGAAGCTGAATAGGTTCAGCCAGAAATAGGGGCATACAGAGAACCCATTGGGGATTTTCTTATGCCACAGGGGATTTTGGAATAGATAAGCAAAGTTTTTGTAAACCCAGCTATCGGTTTGATACCAGTTCTCGACGATTGATTTTTTAACTAACATTTTTGATCTTTCTGTTGTATATTTATTGGTGTATGACTAAAATTTGTTTGAAATGTAGTTGTTTAAAAGATGAATCCGAATTTCAGCGGGTTGGAAAGAATAAACAATTTACCCGAAATTCGTGTAAAGAATGTAGGTATAAAAGTGAGATTGAATGGCAAACGAGGAACAAAGAAAATTTGATTTGATGATACCAGATAATCAGAAAAAATGTTTTCATTATTTAAATCTCCAACCATTATGGTGGAAAGAAAACATAAGTAAAGGCAATAAAACATGATATTAGGGTTAATCATTTACATTCAAGCAAATATTTCACATCACATTGGTTATTTTTAGCAACAATCAGTTCGTCATTTTTGAGACCAGATGAAGACGCCTTTGCCCATATACTATCATATCCACCCGGGCGGGAACATCCATACGCGGTGGTAGAATAAGTTCTGCCCATAGCAAACAAACATACAAATAACCAAGCAGAGTCGCCAACGCCTCCTTGTCCCCATCTTCCCAATGAATATCCTAATGATTTGGTAGAGTTTTTTGCGCCATAAATGCCAGGACCAAAGAGAGCACCCGCGATTGCCACAGTACTTGGAGGACTCATTTTCAATCCACATTTTAATATTGACAGGCAATTTGCCTGACTGGTTCCATGGTACGTTTCTTCAATGTTTCCAAGTGATTTGTTGAAAGAATTCGTCATATCATGGATAGTGACTTTGAAGATTTCTCGCACGCGGACATTATCATATCCATGCATACGTTTCTTACTTGTTTCAAAACATCGATCAAGCCGGGTACGTTCTGCCTGATCAGTAAGTACATCCAAATCCACCTTGAATACTTGTTCTTGGGGTTTATTATCTAAGGTCAGTGTAACCGGAATAGTTTGTAATGCTTGATATGATGACTCCAACGAATCGATAAGATTTTGTTGTTTATCCAATGCATTGTCATCGGGAATGACGGTTTCCGTACTAAAACGTCCCATACCCAAATGCTGAGGAATAAGGCGAAGGTACTTGCTCAAGAGAGCATCGGCATCCGTACCAAATTTTCGGCTACGCACCCGTGGAGCGAGTTTGGCAAGCAAATCGCGGGCCTCAGTAAGTCCTTCCATCGTCACAATACCTAATGGAGTCGCAAACAAACCCGTGGTAGAATTATAGGTAATCTGTGTACTGGACGTAATCTTGTGAACGTTTGCTTCCACGAAACGCTTGATGAGCCGTTCCAGGGTAGGGTTAGATGATTTGATGATCTGTGCCTTGGCAATAGAATGAAGATCACTGTTTCTTACAGCAACACCAGAATTTAGAGAAGAAGTCGCTTCGCTTACAGTTTTGAGCTCGGTATATCCCTTTTTTATCTTCTCACGAACTTTCTTATCCAGATAGGATTGTCCGCCGCTCCATTCTCCGCTATCACCGCTATAACCTACACGGCCCCAGTTTGCTTTAACGGTGTCATCGTCAAATAATTGACCAGTCCACCATTTGTTTGCGTTTTCACCGACCTCCGTTTTAATCAGACGGATTTCTTTTATGAGTGTAGGCATAACATTTTTAGTCCAAAACTTGTTCTCTCTACTATTTATAGGTATATGAAAACTTGTATTCGTTGTCATTTACCTAAATCATTATCAGATTATCATCTGCAATCTTATAAACCCGATGGTCATCGTTCAATTTGCAAATCTTGTCGTGTTCCCGACACTGCTGATTATTATACCCGAAACAGAGAGATTGTCAAGCAACGATGGAGCGAGTATCTAAAAAATCATCCCGATTATAACCGAGAATATTACTTCTCCAATCCACAATACTTTGAGCAGTATAGAGTAACACACGCTGACCATTACAAAAAATGGAGACAAAAAAACAAAAAGGAGTTGGCATCATATCGCATTCAACTAAAGACCCGAGATCCCAATTTTAAAGTTGCCTGTTCTTTAAGATCTCGTATTTCTAGCCTCATACGCAAGAGTGGTGTTAAAAAAGAAACCAAATCCACCGAATTGCTTGGATGTTCCATAGACGAGTTTAGGAAACATTTAGAATTACAATTTTCCAATGGAATGACATGGGATAATTATGGAACGTGGCATATAGACCATATTGTTCCTTGCTCATCATTCGACTTAACTAAAATAAATGAACAAAAACAATGTTTTCATTATACTAACCAACAACCGTTGTGGGCAATGGATAATTTGCGTAAAGGAAATCACTAATTCAAATATCTACTTGTAGAATGATGGATTTTATTTCGTCGAAAGTTCTTTCCGGAGACATTTCCCATTCCCACACATTTGGAGTTCCAATTATAGCGATGATTTTATGCATTTTCGCTGCCAGATCCTTTTTATAATTATCGGTTTTCTTTTCTGCGGGAACAGTGAGAAAATAACAATAATTAATTGCTCCACTAATATTCCAAGACGCGGCTGATGGATCATCTGCATCTACTTCAAATCCCAAGGCATTACGGGCATAAGCATTTTGCGTCCATTTCTCGGGGCGATCTAAAAATTCATATATTTTCATAAAGTGTTGCCATAATTACGCCCAATCGATCTAAAAATTCATATATTTTCATAAAGTGTTGCCATAATTACGCCCAATTATACGGGTTTTACGTCAATTGTCAATGACCAAACACTTTGTTCTGACAATCTTGACACAGACCGCTGATAGTGAATTCTTTACGGGATATTTCATCCACGAATTCAATTTCAGGATCAATTTGTCTTCCGCATCCGATTGGTGCGGGAACACATTGGTTGTTACGAATTGTTTCTTGTCGGTCAGCCCCAATGAAAGCGTTAATGTCCTTTTCTAGGGAGTACGATTTATGAGTTGGATTCATGTTACCTCCAGCTTTCAGCAATTTGAACTTTCTTGAGAAGAACGATGCTTACTTTTTCAATTATATGAGGCACACCATTAGTGCCTTTCACTATAAGATCAATTGTGGTGTTTCCTGTAGCAATAGTACCCCAAATTTGATTAATTTTCCCGGTAACATCCATGCCATCAACGTAAACAATATCACCTATTTGAAATCTTCCCGGTTTTTGAACCTCTTCTTGCTGATGTCTATTTTCCTGAATAACTTTAGATTTCTTCACCGCACGGTCAATAGTGGGAATTAGTAAAGCACCGAGAATTGTGATGATGGAAATGAGTACTAACACTTCAATCAGAGTGACCGTGTTCTTATTTTTCATATGAGTTATTATACCCTTCCTTTGGGGGAAGTCAAGAGGAGAGTTTAGTTTTGATTTGAAGGCTGGTCTTGCCAGTAAAGAGCATTTCAGAAAAACAGCGGATGAGCTTCCACGAAGTAGAACCCCGATTTCCAGAAAGATTAATCTTGATGGTCTTGGATACCACGGGGTTGGTGGTGGTAAATGGTTTTCCGAAGGCTTCACCGAAACCTTCGAACAGTTTGTCAAAGTCGTCTTTCATTATCGCCCATTATACCGATTGCGGGAATGAAATCAAGAACGTTTGCGAAGTCTGCGATGAATCTTGGTGTTCACGGTGTAGAACCGTTCGCCTTCACCAAAAATCTGACGAAGTAATCTATCTTCAGGAAAAAGAACGGATGATACATCCGATAGGTTTTTCCTTCGGCAATAAAAACAACCGGGTTCCATGGAACTGGGATGCTGACGACATTTGCGCATTAAGGCTTTACAACGAATCATAAAAAGATGAGGGACAACTTGTTTCCATTACTTTCGTTTACATTGAAGCAGAAGAGTTTTGAGTGTTGACTCTTAACTTTTAAATCTTGAGAAATTGAGAATTTAAATTTGAATCCCAATAAATTGGGGCTATCTTTCTCTTTCTCGAAATATAATAGAGAGGATTTGACGCCTCCATATTGCTTCTTTGTAGAACGATTTCATTTCCACAAGTTGCCCCCCGAGATGAAGCCGAAGCAGTATCAGCGGAATGGGATAAAAATTATGGAATATATGTAATTTGATTATATTTATCCACTTCATCCTGGAGCGAATTAATCTCTTTCTGTAAGTCAGCAACGAGTTCGTCACACTTTTGCTGATTGATCAAGCTGTTCCAGGTGTACACCAGCTTTTCTTGATCACGCCCTACGAAGGATATTTCCTCACCTTCACGCTTCTGTAACATACCGAGGAACGAAATGCGGGATTTAAGCTCCGCCATACGTTCAAGAGCGGGATAGACATTAACGTTGGCTTGGGTGATTTTCCCTTTGAGGTCGCCGAGTTTTTCGGACAATTCCAAAACATTTTTCCATACGGCTTCCCGATCAACAGTGGATACACTATCACTTCGGCGAGCATTTTCCCGTTGAAGGATTTGCTGTTGACGAACGATTTCGCCGGCTAGGCGATTCTTTTGTTTAAGTGCTTGTGCTAGATTCATATTGTGTCCTCTGTTTTAGATTTGATACGCCAACTATAGCAGACCTCGCAGGGGTTGTCAACATCTTTCGTAGTTTTACCAGATATTTGCATCATTATCATCGGCTGGGTCTATAGGCATATTGGGCATAAATTGTTGAATGATATTGGTTTGTAACTCGGCACAGTCAATTCGTTCCTTTGCCATTTGAAAATATTCAGCACTCTTCTCTATACCTATAAAGTTTCGACCCAAGCGTACTGCGGATTCTCCGCTAGTACCACTACCAAGAAAATTATCCATGATTAAATCTTCCTTATAACTAAACATTTGTACTATAGCATTTGCTAATGCTAATGGATATGCTGCTGGATGTTTACTTCTGGTTACTGGCATAATTTCCCATACATTTTTGATGTATGTAAGAAATTGTTTTGTGGAAATGGTGGATGTACCTTTTGTAGAGCGTCTCCATTGTTTCTTATAAAATATGATCAGTCCTTCCGATGGGTCTATTATTTGGGGACACCTTGCACTTTTCCAGCTTCCCCAACATGTTTTTGATGATCCTAGTTTTTTCCATACTATAGTACGATAATATTTATATCCAATTTTTCGACAGATATTTGTCATATCAGATACCATTGGAAAATTTATCGAGTCATCTCCTCTTTTCTTTTTGATATGAATAGGAGTAGTTGTAAATGGAATATTAATAATGATTCTGCCATCATCTGGTTGTAAATTATAACATTTCTTAATCCATTGTTCTGACCATTGTAAATATTCATTATAATTCATTGTATCTACATGATTTTCATAAGAAATGCCGACATTATAAGGTGGAGAATTTAGGATTACATTTATAGGAGGAATTCCCGAAAAATCCACATTTAAAAAATCATCATTTATTAGTTTTATCATAATGTTTGTAT
>Ga0315284_10016879_pt1 | contig 10346 bp, 10 predicted proteins | sample YL17G09_16_MG_FD_203696 | JGI IMG/M metagenome (GOLD analysis project Ga0315284, IMG submission 203696) | Sediment microbial communities from Yellowstone Lake, YNP, Wyoming, USA - YL17G09_16 | ecosystem: Environmental > Aquatic > Freshwater > Lake > Sediment | place: USA: Wyoming | collected...
ATCCTGAAGAGCTGGATAAAACAGAGTAAATTGTGCTAATAGTCTGACACACAGACAGAAATATAACAGTTTAGAATTTTCAGTATACGGCAGGGTAGTTAGGATTTTTTCCGTTTGACATCCAGTTGACATCCTTTCTATAATGCCTTCGCCATGAATCACACTCTCATCAATTAAACTCGAAGCAAAGATTGAGGTGAATCAGCGATGAAGAATAAAAAGAAGCTTTTGCTAATAGATCCCGAGAGTGCTGTGGCCTTTTCATTTGGAGACATGCCTTTCCTCAAGAAGATATTGAAGGGTCGAGGGGGTATCATGAATGCCTCCTTGGCCACCATCGCCGCCCTGACGTCCAAGGAGGAGTTCGACATCACGATCGTCGATGAGAAACTCCAGGATATCGACTTCGACGCCCCTTGGGACATTGTTGGGATAACCGCCATTCTCACCCAGTACATCCGGGCGCGGGAGATAATCGCTGAGTTCACCAGGCGGGGGGTACTCGTCGTCTGCGGCGGCTCCTCGGTCTCGCTCAGCCCCGAGCGTTGGCGCCCCTACGCCGACGTGCTCATTATCGGCGAGGCCGAGAGGATCTGGCCAAAGTTCGTCGCCGACTACCTTGCCGGCAGGCACCAGAGGGAATACCATGAGACGGAGCGGTTCGACTTGTCCATCAGCCCCGTCCCTGACTACTCGTACTTCAGTGAAAGTGCCAAGGGCTTGTATTCCATAGGGATCGTCCAGACGAGCCGGGGCTGTCCCTTCAACTGCGAGTTCTGCGACGTCATCAATTATGTGGGGCGTAAGATGCGCTATAAGCCGCTCGACACGGTCATGCAGGAGATCGAGCAGATGCGCAGGCTCGGCATTAACATTGTGTTCCTCGCCGACGACAACTTCTCGGCCAACCGGAAGAAGGCCAAGGAGATTCTTAAGGCCATCCGCGACTGGAACCGCAGGCAGCGCCAGCGCATCTCCTTCTTCACCCAGCTTTCCATAGACATCGCCCAGGACGATGATTTCCTCCACCTTGCCGCTGAGGCCGGCCTCCTCAACGTCCTCGTCGGTATCGAGAGTCCAAACATCGAGAGCCTGAAGGAAGCCCAGAAGTTCCAAAACGTGCGGAGCGACATGATCGCCGACCTGAAGAAGTTTCAACAGTTCGGCATCCAGGTCGTCGGGACCACCATCGTCGGCTTCGACCACGACGACCTCTCAATCTTCCGGCAGCACCTCGATTTTCACAAAAAGAGTGGAATCCTCAGAGTCCAAGTTTATCCCCTACAGGCTCCCGACGGTTCGGCTCTAAAGCAGCGCCTCATCAAAGAGGGGAGATATCGCGACTGGCAGACCCATATCACGGACGACCCCCGGTTGGCCACCATCCTTAATACATTCACCGTCGTGCCCAAACAGATGACGATCGATCAACTCAGGGGCGGGACCCTCTGGCTCCTCTGGCAGCTCTATCAAACTGAAAACGTCGTCGAACGGGTGGAGACCTTTTTCGACAACTTTAACAACTCCCCTTACCGCCACGATCTTCACATACCCAAGCCTTCTCTCAACCCGAAGGTGATAGGTGTGCTCTGGAGGTTTCTCAAATACTACTTCTGCGAGACCTCTCCCGAGGATCGGCAGATCATCACCCGCCTCCTCCGCAGTGCCCGACGCTCCACCCATCCTCTGCGCTTCCGCATAGCCTTCATCTCGTATTTTTCTACGATGTATATTCGCGATGTCCTCCGCTTCCACGAACCACAAATAGAGAATCTCGCCTGCCCTGGTGACGGGATGCGCGCCACTGAGAAACCAGCCTAAAAAAAAAGGAGGTTTAGCAATTACGGGGACACCTTACTGCTGAGCAAATCAATGGTTCTGTCGTCATCACCTACTCTGATATTCAAGGTGGTTGGCCAGGGACTGGCAATATTAAGGCTGGTCCCCTCTTTGTCGGTGGGGGCTTTTTTATTTTCCATTCAATGAAAGGAAAACGAAATTGAAAAAAATAATGTTCCAGTGAGCAAAGGAGAAACGAATGAAACTGAAGCTGATCATGCCGAGGTCAAAGAGACTTGCGAAGAACAGCTCTCGTTGGCTGATGCCGCCTTTTGGTTTGACCATGATTGCGGCGCTGACGCCGAAGACGTTCAAGGTCTCCCTGGAAGATGAAAATGTCGAGGAACTCAACCTTGCAGAGGACGTTGATCTGGTGGGGATTTCCTCCTTCACGACGAATGTGGAGCGGGGCTACGAAATCGCCGATATCTATCGTAACCGTGGGACACCTGTTGTCATGGGCGGATTTCATGTCTCCGCCATGCCTGAGGAAGCCCTTCAGCATGCTGATGCCGTACTCATTGGGGAGGCCGAGAAGATCTGGGACACCGTGTTGGAGGCTTCCAGGCCGGAAAAATGGAGGGAATATATAAGGCGGAGAGCTTCCACTCCATGGAGAGCCTGCCTCGTCCGCGTTTGGATCTGCTTTCGCAATCGTGGAGGTTCCGGCGGCCCCCTTGGTTGGGGATGGTGCAAAGCAGTCGGGGATGTCCGTACCAATGTGAGTTCTGCTCCACCTCCGCTTTTTGGGGACACAAGTTCAGGTCACGGCCCACGGATGAAGTAGTCGATGAGGTCCGGAGCCTCGGGATAAGATTCCTTTTCTTTGTTGACGATGATATCGCCGGAACACCGAGCAACACGAAAATACTCTTGGAAAAGCTGATACCCCTAAAGATCCGGTGGGCATCCCAGGCGGGTATCGGGATCGCCAAGGACGACAAGCTGCTTTCCCTGGCACAACGAAGTGGCTGCAGGCATCTGTTAGTCGGTTTTGAATCCGTCGAAGAAAAGAGCCTGGAAGCTGTCCACAAAAGACAGAATAAGCCCTCAGAATACAAGGAACTCATACGAAAAATTCACGATTATGGCATTGTCGTTCAAGCTGCCATTGTGATGGGCCTGGACAACGACTCAAACGAAGTCTTCCAGAAAATTGACTATTTTCTTCAAGAGGCGGAAGTCGACATCGTTCAGTTGAACATCCTGTATCCTTATCCGGGAACGAAAATCCGGGACCGTCTCCAGAAGGAAGGTAGAATAACCAGCAAGGATTGGTCCAACTATATGTTGGCGGGAGTAAATTACCTTCCCCACAAGATGAGCCAGCAGGAACTTTATGACGGATACAAGTGGCTCCTGGAAAAAAAACACCTCCTACGGGGCGATCTTGAAAAGAACTTTCAAAGCCCTGGTGTCGGGGCGAAACGCCGCCATCACCCTGAGAATGAATCTGGGCCAGCGCCGAAGCTTCCAACAGATTCTGGCCACACCCAATATGATTCGACCTCCCCAGGAACGTGCGAATGAGCGTTATTGATAGTGTCCTGCCCCCGATTATTGTACCACTCTGAAAGTAAGTTTACAGGCACTCTGAGGGCACCCCGAAAACTGGTCCGCGTCCATATCTTGCGGAAACATTTTCGTTGACCATTTTCGTTGACACACAATTGCCTTTACCTTATACTTTCTTTCATAAAAAATGGGTGCCTGTAAAATAAATATCTTATCCAGCACGGCGACCCGAAGAGACAGACCATCATGGCAGACGATAAAACGAAACAGTAGGAAGTGTCGCCGGATATGATGCAACGATTCGCCCTGACAGCTGCAATATTGTTGACGCTCGCCGCGTGTTCGCGGCCGGAGCCAAACGATTTTCCATCGCACACTCCGGAGGTATTGACCAAAGCTCCCGCCACATCTGTTCCCACAGCGACACCGCTCCCACCTAAGTCATCGTCTATACAACAACCACCCTTCGCGATTGACACCAGGCCCGGCAGCATCAACCGCAACGTGACCTATTGCACGAGGGACGGCGTCGCTCTGATGATGGACATCTACTTTCCCAAGCAAGCGAAAGACGTCGCGATGCCAATTGTGGTCTACGTACACGGGGGCGGCTGGATTGCGGGGAGCAAAGGCCGCGGCCCAGGGATGTCAGACACGCCAGCGCTGCTGGCACGCGGTTATGTTGTCGCGGCGGTGAACTATCGGCTCGCGCCGCGGTATAAGTTTCCTGCGCAGATTGAAGACATCAAGTGTGCAATTCGCTTTTTGCGTGCGCATGCCTTGGCCTTAAACATTGATCCCAATCGGGTTGGCGCGTGGGGCAGCAGCGCGGGCGGTCATCTTGTCGCGCTCCTGGGTTTGACAGACGCGAGCGCGGGTTTTGACGTGGGCGAATACCTCGATCAATCCTCGCGGGTGCGAGCAGTCGTGGATATGTTCGGTCCTACCAATCTAATGACCTGGTCCCGTGGCGCAAACGGGATGTTCGGTAAGCGTGTCTTCGAAATAACTTCTAAAGATGATCCGATGCTCACACGCGGCAGTCCAGTGACGTATGTGTCTAAGGATGCTCCGCCGTTTCTGATTCTGCAGGGAGACAAGGACAGGCTCGTGCCGCCAAGCCAATCGCAGGAATTGTATGACCGATTGAAAGCAGCGGGCGCAGACGTGAACTTGGTAATGGTGAAGAATGCCGGACACGGCTTTACTCGGTCAGGAGGCAAAATCGATCCATCGCGGGCGGAGCTGACAAAGATGATGGCGGATTTCTTTGACAAGAATCTGCGTTAGAAACCCAATGCCTGCCGAACGAATCGGCAGGCTTTTTGATTTGACTCGCTCCCAACCTCATGAAACTACCTTATCAGCCCCTTGTTCTGCCTGTGCTGGAATAAATGTCAGCCTCGTTTTACTTGTCTAACCGCTTTTTCTATCCGTTCCTGCTCTGCTTCCATATCTTGCGGAGACATTTTCGTTGACACACAATTGCCTTTTCCATATACTTCCCGCATTAAAAAGTGAGTTCTTGTAAAACATAGTTTCTATGGTCATTAGCCGATGAACGCCATCCTCAATGCCTTGCTCAAACTGCTTATCCGCATCTTCGTGCCGAGATACGCGCGCGATCTCGAGCACGAGGGCCAGTTCGACTTCCGCAAGAAGATCGTCGACCGACGCGACATTGACCCCTCGGTCTACATCAACGTTGAAGACAACGGTTCCGACGTGACGGTCATCAGTTTTGCGGGAATGGGTCTGCTCTACGCGGGGATGCCCAGGTTCGAGTTCCGCAGAACACTGCGAGAGGGAGGACGTTCGTATAACCTCATCTTTGTCCGCGACGTCCATCGTGCCTTCTACTGCATGGCTCCGGATGGTTCGCCCTCAGGCCTCAAATTTTTTGAAGGCATCGTCCGGGACGCCTTGTCGCAGCTCCACTCCAAATACAACGTCGCCATAGGCACCTCTGGCGGTGCCTCCATCGCGTTCTACCTGAGCAGAGACCTGCCCCTCCACCAGATCATTGGGTTCAATGCAACATTTCCTTTGGATGTCTACTCCTCCCGCGCCAACCGTCGTGCCGCCTTGCTCGACTTCAGGAAACTCATTACTGCGCCCGGCCCATACATTGAGATCCTTCTCATCACGTTCGGCGGCCGGCTCGTTTACAATCGTATGTGCAGGCTGCTCGGTGAGCAGAATGTTCCCGACATCACGAAGTGCTATCTGAGCAAGCGGCCTCGCCCCGCCCGCGCCACCATCTTCTACAGCGCGGGGTGCCGGCCCGATGCGGAGCAGGCACTCCTCCTCAAAGATATTCCCACAGTAACCATCAAGCCCGTCGACTGCAACCGCCATAACTTCATGGCTGACTGGAAACGGAGCGGGCGCTTGGGACAAGCAATCAAAGAGGAAATCGAGGCCGGCCTCGCCGCCTGGCGACAGGAGAGTGGGAACCCGCAGGATGAGGATGTCACGAGTGTATTGAAGTGATGATGCTGCTTTCCTGGAGTGCCGCAGCTATTCTTTCCCAAACCACTTACGGTTATGCCGGAGTGCATCAGCAGTATGACAGAGGGGACAGCGCCACAGTAAGCTGAGTATCATGGGTTATATTTAATCTTCCCAGTCGATATATCCAAGTCGCTGCAATTTCTTGAGATAGTCCTTTTCTTCTTCTGCTATGGCTGTATGGGATGTACCTTTGGAAATAGCTGAAACTTCATGGAATTGAATCGGGTTTGTTTCCAGAAAAGCTGGCATGATGATCTCCTGCAACACCTTTCCATCGATATCCTGAGGTATTTTGATGCCCATGATATACAGGATCGTGGGGAAGAGATCCAGGATTCGTGCACCTTCTATGGTAATACCCGAACGGAGAGGAATCCCTTTGCCAAAAAGAATTCCCTTCCTCTTGTGGTGAGCGCTCATTCCGATAGGCCTGCTGATTACCCGGTTAGAGGTGAATCCAAAAATACTCATGGCCAAGTATTCGTTATTCATGGGGAGGAAGGTTATATCAGGTGCCATCGGGAGGTACTCCCCTGTATAGGCTTCATCCCTCGTATAAAGATCACCTTTGATTTCCTTTCCTGTCTCAGGATCTCGCAAAGCCTTGAGCTTCGTTACCAGTTCTGTTCTCAGCTCCTCGTATTCCTTTCCCGAACTCACCACACCATAAGGAAACTTTCCCTTCACATTGATGACAATCTGTCCGCTCCCGGCCACACCAACATTGCTGAACGCCCGCGTCCTTGACCAGTCTACATCGTGAATAGTGAGGAGAGCGAATCGTCTGGAAAAGAATTTCGCAAAATTCGTGATAAGAGATTCATCGCTCTTGTAACGATACCCTCTTTTGACCAGTGGAATAAAAATCCTGCGATAGAGGACCTCATGGGTCAATCCCTTGTTCCAAAGGAAATGACTCAATCGGGTGGATACTTTTTTCTTGAGAGCAAGATAACCTTCCTTCAGGAGCCATACATTAAGGTCGATAACCTTTCTAAGACGGCCAAATCCGTGATCAGAAATAATAAAAAGAGGCGTTTCTTCCCCTCCCATCTTCTCCCAGAGCCTTTGCGTTTCATGGTCGAATCGCCTGAAATACGTAAGAATCTTTTCACCATACTTCTGAAACACACTCTCTTGAAATAAAGGGTGGCCCCTGTCAATCACATGCCAGAGGGTATGACAGATGGGATCACTCTCCCAGATGTGGAGGATAAGGAAGTGGGGATCAAATTTCTCTTGCAAGTAGTGGGCAATCTCAAACTTGTATGTCAGCGCATGCGTACATTCCTGAAGAAAGGTCTCGATAAGCGAATCGGTTAGATTAACTGCTAAACTGGGAGTCTTGAAGAAGAGAGGGTATTTGCCAAATTTCCCCTCTATTTCTTTTCCTAAGTGAGGGGGGTAAGTGAAGTCGTCCTTGCCGGAGGGAGTTAAAAAATCAGTGATCAAAGCACCCTTCAGTTCTCTCGGTGGATAGGTGGTAGGGAGGTTTAATACCAAGCTGATGCCACCTTCTTCACCGATGATTTCCCAGATTGCTTTATCTTTTCTGGTATAAGAGTTGATGGGATGGGGTTTGAAATCGGCGTCTCGATAAAAAAAGTCATAGATCCCATGCTTTCCCGGGTTTTTCCCAGTGATGAAGGAGTTCCAGGCCGGAGCAGTTATCGGAGGGATAACCGATTCCAGTTCTCCGCTTATCCCTTCTACCATCATGCTCTTTAAGAAGGGTAAATCCCCTCCTTCTATCCAGGGTTTGAGAAGGTCGAAGCTTCCCCCGTCTAAACCGATTACTACTACCTTACTCTTCATTTCTATCTTTGAGGGCAGAGATAGATCTGAGCTGCTAACCCCATTTACAACGCCCATTTAGTTTTCTCGCCATCTCTTCTTTGGCGACCGACTGGGGGCTTATAAACACCTATTTCTATCAATCGGATCACCGATAGTCATTCAAGCAGTAGATGATACCCCTCCACTCAATCTCTTTGGCCCTCCATGCGGCAAACCACAGGAAAAGGCTCAGAGTAGGCATGAGAGGATCGAGAAGTAAGATAAACAGATGCCACCTGATATTTCCAGCAGAGAGAATCTCCACTGCCCGTTTGCGCAGCAGGATTCCAACTACGCGGGACAAAAGCAGGGTTGGCAGAGCTACCCTCAACCATCCACCAGAAACCCATAAGAAACCCGACCCAATGAGGGCCAGATGGTAGAAGACCAGCCCAAGAAGGCTTACAATCCAGAGCCTCCTCATATAGAGACGCACCATAATCATCTGCCTGGTTGCCCATCTCCAGAACTCCGACAGGGAAGATGGAGATGGAGTGATGCCGCAGGCAAGCGGAGAAAAGGTGATCCGAAACCCCTTTTCCCTCAGCACTCGCCCGAGACTCAGATCATCCGTGAGGCTCTTGCGCCAGATTCTTGCTACATCCAGTTGCCTGAACAGCTCACATCTCATGGCCATGCTTCCACCCCATGGAAAGGAAATTCTGGGATAGCTAAGGGCAAGCAGGTTGACACTGTCCCATAGGGCACAAACGGAGTCCCAGAACTTCCCTTGTGGACGGAAGAGGCGGTAACCTGTAGTGGCCCCCACGCCAGAGTGGTCAAGAGGTGCTACAAGTGATCGAAGCCACATAGGAGATACCCGAAGGTCTGAATCGATGAAGGTTAGCACCTCCGTGTCCTTCGACACCTCACGCAGTGCCCGCAATTGGTTTGAGAGCTTTTGATTTGAGGCGACAGCTTCACCTGCAGTTACAAGTTTTGCCCTCACATCTGGCCTTGAGGCGAGAAACTTTCGGATCACACCATAGGCAGGGTCATCTTCCGACTGGGTGACGAAAATGATCTCAAAGGATGAGGGATAGTCCTGGGAGAAAAGGGAAGCGAGATTGTTTTCCATTTCCGGTTCAATCCCCTTATATGGGGCAATTACTGCAACAATAGGCCATCTTTCTGACGAAGGGGAAACAGCCTTCTTCGCCCCAAGCAGAGACTTGAAGTTAGATATCACATAGATCATGCCATACAAAAGGAAGAAGAGAACTACCAAATCGGCTACCATACCAATCTGCCAATAGGCTCTCCGCAAGAGAGAGCCGCTCTCGTGGTCTCATCATCCAGATGCTCAATCACCAGAAAATTAGGTATCATGGTTATGTTCAGTCTTCTCAGTCGATATAGCCGAGTTGTTGCAATTTCTTGAGATAATCCTTTTCCTCGTCTGAGGTGGAGGTATGAAGTGCACTTTTTGAAGGCACGGAAGCCTCACAGAATTCAATCGGGTTTATTTCTAAAAAATGGGGTGAGATGATTTCCTGTAATACTCTGCCATCAGTATCCTGAGGTATTTTGATGCCCATGAGATAGAGGATGGTGGGAAAAAGGTCCAAGATCGTCGCTCCCTCTGCCGTGAGACCGGAATGTAACAGATTGCTCCTTCCCAAAAGTATTCCTTTCCTTTTATGATGAGCGCTCATTCCCCAGGCCCTGGTGATTGGCTGGTTAGAAGTGAAGCCAAAGATACTCGACGCTAAGTAGCCGTTGTCCATGGGAAGAAAGGTAATGTCAGGCGCCGCCTGTACATGATCTCCAGAGTAGACTTCATCTCTGGTAAAGATGTCACCCTTGATTTCTTCGCCATTTTCAGGATCTCTCAAACTCTTGAGCTTAGAAACGAGTTCTTCCCTCAATTCCTCATATTCTTTGTCGGGATTCACTGTCCCCTGGGGAAACTTCCCTTTGACATTGATGATGATCTGACCGCTACCCGACAAAACATTACTGAAGGCTTTGGTCCTCGACCAGTCCACATCATGAATTGTGAGGAGGGCGAATTTTCGAGAAAAGAACTTGTTGAAATTCGTCAGGAGTGATTCCTGACTTTTGTATCGATATCCCTTTTTAACCAGGGGTATATACAGGCGACGATAGAGGGCTTCGTGGGTGAATCCATGTTTCCATAGGAAATGCTTCAATCTGGCAGACAATCCCTGTTTTAAAACGAGATAGCCTTCTTGCAGGAGCCAGACATTGAGATCAATAAACTTTTTGAGTGGGCCAAATCCATGGTCAGAGATGATGAAGAGAGGTGTCTCGTCTCTCCCCATCTTTTCCCAGAGATGTTGAGTCTCCTGATCGAATCGCCTGAAGTAGTTGAGGATCTTTTCTCCATGCTTCTGAAAGAGGCTCTCTTCAAATAATGGGTGACTCCTGTCAATCACATGCCAGAGCCAGTGGCAAATCTGATCACTCTCCCAGATGTGGAGGAGAACGAAGTGGGGATCAAATTTCTCTTGCAAATAGTGGGCAACCTTAAACTTGTATGTCAGCGCATGCATACATTCCTGAAGAAAGGTCTCGATAAGCGAATCGGTTAGATTAACTGCTAAACTGGGAGTCTTGAAGAAGAGAGGGTATTTGCCAAATTTCCCCTCTATTTCTTTTCCTAAGTGAGGGGGGTAAGT
>Ga0315284_10016880_pt1 | contig 10345 bp, 7 predicted proteins | sample YL17G09_16_MG_FD_203696 | JGI IMG/M metagenome (GOLD analysis project Ga0315284, IMG submission 203696) | Sediment microbial communities from Yellowstone Lake, YNP, Wyoming, USA - YL17G09_16 | ecosystem: Environmental > Aquatic > Freshwater > Lake > Sediment | place: USA: Wyoming | collected...
CTCCACCGTGTCGCCGGCACTGCACTCGGTGGAGAGGAGGGCGAAACCGATGTTCTTCTTCAGGCGATACGACCAGACACAATTGGTGAGGTTGCCCACCTGCTTCCCGTTCTTCCGGATCGCATGCCAGTGGAACCCCAGGGCGGTCGGCTCGTCGCCTTCGAGCACCAGTCCGAGCTGGTGGCGGCGTGGTCCCGCCGCGTGCACGCGGCGGAGCGACTGGATGCCGACTACGTCGTCCGGGACGTTCAGGTCGACGTACCTGGCCAGGCGCACCTCGAACGGGTTGGTGCTTTCGTCGGTATCGCCGCCGTAAGACAGGAGGCCGCTTTCGACCCTCTCGCAGAAGTTCGGGTTGCCGGGGCCGATATCCCAGTGCTTGCCGGCCTCCCTGACAATGCTCCAGAGCTTCGTACCCTGCGTCCCATCCATCAGGTACAGCTCGAACCCGCCCTGCTTCGACCAACCCGACCGCGCGACCGCCACCGGGATGCCCTGCAGCGCCGTCTCGCGGAACCAGAAGTACTTGAGCTCCCGAACCCAGTCCCCGAATATCGACGCAACCACGTCCTCGGCCTTCGGCCCCTGCACGGCCAGGGGCGACACATCGGGTTCGCTGACCTCGACGTCGAGGCCGCGCTCGGCGGCGATCGCGCGTGCCCAGAACAAGATGTTCGAATCCGCGATCGAGAACCAGTACCGATCGTCGTCGAGCTTCAACAGGATCGGGTCATTGATGAGGATGCCCGCGTGATTGCAGAGCGGCACGTATTTCCCCTGGCCGACCGTACAGCGGGTCAGGTCACGCGGACTCAGGATCTGCGCGAGCCGCCCGGCGTCCCGCCCCTTCAGCTGCACCTGCCGTTCGCAAGCCACGTCCCATTGCGAGACACCCTGCAGCAGGCGCCAGTACTCCTCCTCCGGATGTCCGAAACTCGTCGGCATCAGCATGTTGTTGTAGGTCGTAAAGGCCGTGACGCCGGCGGCGAGCGTGGCCTCGTAGTACGGCGACGGGCGCAGACGGGCGGAGGGAGTGATGCCAAACACGGGTGTCGTTCCTCCAATGGCGGGTCGCGCTTTTATTTCACATTCGTCCGACAAATGCTAGTGTAAGGCTCCGGCATTCGGCAGCTTTGCAGCAAGGACCGCCGCTCACGATGGCAATCGACTATCAAGGCCTCGTCACCCAGGGGCTCGCCAAGCAGATCTCGGAGAAGATTCGCGATGCGATCCTGGAAGGACGCCTCCAGGTTGATGAACGACTGCCCACCGAAGACGAACTGGCCGCGCGCTTCAGCGTGTCGCGCCCGACGGTCCGTGAGGCGTTGAAGCGCCTGGCCGCCCAGAATCTCATCCGCTCACGGCGCGGACCGACCGGCGGCACCTTCGTCAACCGGCCGACCCGGGATGAAGCCCGGTTGACGGTCGCGAATGCCGCGTCCCTGCTCGTCTCAATGGGAGAGTTCGCGCTCAACGACATCGCGGAGGCGCGCGAAGCCATCGAACTCGACTGTTGCCGCCTGGCGGCCGAGCGGCGCACCGATGCCCACCTGGCGGCCCTTGCCGGGGAGATCGCGCAACAGCGCACTACGTCGCTCAGCGACGAGGAGTTCTGCGCGTCCGACGTGCGATTCCATCGCACCCTGGTCGAAGCGGCCGGCAATCCGGCGCTCGACTTTGCCGCAGCCGGCGTCATCGAGTCGCTGCAGCCGGCAGTCAACATGGTGATCTTCCGTTTCCGCGACCGCCGGCAGGTCGCCACCCAGCACGAGCACCTCTATCGTGCCCTGAAGGCACGCGACAGCGATGCCGCGTGTGCGGCGCTGACCGGGTACATGAACGCTCTGCGCAAGCAGTACCGCAAGGCCCAGGCGGTTCGCGCAGGCCAGACGGCAAAGTCGGCCCAGACCCCGCGCCGCGCGTGATCCGCGGGGTGAGCGTCAGGCGATCTGGCGGTATGTCGACTGGGCCCCGGCGTCCGTACGCGTGTCCGCCTGCACCCCGGCCGCCAGCTCCTCCGACTCGAAATCGTCCACGTGGATGATGTCCATCACCTTGTGGTCGTACTCGCGCAGCAGTTGCGCCTCAGCCGCGCTGATCAGCCCGATCGCCAGCGCCTGCCCGATCTGCCCCGGCAGGTCGAGCGCGCCGATGCGGCCGGTCTTCACGCCCTCGACGCGGATGCGCTTCTCGAGCGGCTCTGCGGTCATCGCCAGCACGAGGGCTGCCTGCAGGAGGCCGATCGGGTTGCCGGGTTCCACCGTCTTGTAGATGCCGTCGGAGAGCCGTTCGCGTGATTCGCTCGGCACCATCAGCGGCTCGACGATCCTGCGGCCGAGGCGGTCGCTTGCCGCAAAATACGTGCGGCCGCGCGGGAAGATCACGAGGCGCATGGCACCCGCCACCCAGCGGTTCGGGAAATTGCGCAGGAACCCGTGCAGCTGCTCCTGGGCCTTGTAGAGCAGCGTGCGGCAGCTCCACTCGACCAGCGGCAGGTCCGCCTCGGGGCGCCCCTGGTTCTCGTAGTGCTTGAGCACCATCGACGCCATGTAGAGCGAGGAGAGCACGTCGCCGAGGCGCGCCGATAGATGCTCCTTCTGCTTCAGGTAGCCACCGAGGGTCAGCATCGCCATGTCGGTGGCGAACGCGAACTGCGCGCTGAACTTGTTGACGTGCTGGTAGTAGCGCTGCGTGGCGCCGGTGTCCGGCGCGGCCGAAAAGCGCGCGAGCGTCGCGGCCATCACGAACGAGCGCGCCGCGTTCGACAGCGTGTAACCGATGTGGCCGAACAGCGCCTGGTCGAACTCGATCAGGCTGCGGCTCTTGTCCTTGTCCTTCGCCGCGTTCATCTCGCGCAGCACGTAGGGGTGGCAGCGGATTGCGCCCTGGCCGAGGATCATCAGGCTGCGCGTGAGGATGTTCGCGCCCTCGACCGTGATCGCGACCGGCACCACCTGGTAACCGCGGCCGAGATAGTTCTTCGGGCCGAGGCAGATGCCCTTGCCGCCATGCACGTCCATCGCGTCGTTCGCGACCTGCCGGCCGAGTTCGGTGCAGTGGTACTTGAGCATTGCCGACGGCACCGAGGGCTTCTCGCCGCCGTCGATCGCGCCGGCGGTCACCGAGCGTGCCGCATCCATGATGTAGGTCGCGCCCGCCATGCGGGTGAGCGCCGCCTCGACGCCTTCGAACTTGCCCACCGGCTGGTTGAACTGCTTGCGGATGCGCGCGTACGCGGTCGACGCGTAGGTGCCGGCCTTTGCGCCACCCGTCGCGCTCGAGGGCAGCGAGATGCAGCGGCCGACCGACAACTGCTCGACCAGCATGCGCCAGCCCTGGCCCGCCATCTGCGGCCCGCCGATGATGGCGTCGAGCGGCACGAAGACGTCCTTGCCCGAGACCGGGCCGTTCTGGAACGGCACGTTGAGCGGGAAATGCCGGCGGCCGATCGTGATGCCGGGGGTCGCGCGCGGAATGAGCGCGCAGGTGATGCCGTACTCTGTCTTGTCGCCACCGAGCAGCTTGTCCGGATCGTAGAGCTTGAACGCGAGGCCGACGACGGTCGCCACCGGCGCGAGCGTGATGTAGCGCTTGGCGAAATTCAGTCGCAGGCCGAGGACTTCCTTGCCGTCGTACACGCCCTTGCACACGATGCCCGTGTCGGGGATCGACGCCGCGTCCGAGCCGGCGCGCGGCGCCGTGAGCGCGAAGCACGGGATGTCTTCGCCGCGCGCGAGGCGCGGCAGGTAGTGGTTCTTCTGCTCCTCGGTGCCGTAATGCAGCAGCAGTTCGGCCGGGCCGAGCGAGTTCGGCACCGCGACCGTGGAGGATACCGTCGCGCTGCGACTCGCGAGCTTCACGAGCACGCAGGAATGCGCATACGCCGAGAATTCGAGCCCGCCGTAGCGCTTCGGGATGATCATCGCGAAGAAGCCTTTCTTCTTCAGGAACTCCCACACCTGCGGCGGCATGTCTGCGCGCCGGTGCGTGATGTCCCAGTCGTCCACCATCCGGCACAGCTCTTCGCAGGGCCCGTCCACGAACGCCTGCTCTTCCGTCGAAAGCCTGGGCGCCTTGGCGGACAGCAGCTTCGACCAGTCCGGCCTGCCGGTGAAGAGTTCGCCGTCCCACCACACCGTGCCCGCTTCGAGGGCTTCGCGCTCGGTGTCCGACATGGACGGCAGCAGGCGGCGGTACACGCGCAGGAACGGCCTGGTCACGTACCGCAGGCGAACCGTATCGACGTTGAGCCCGGCGATGGCGGCGAACGCGAGCCATAGCAGCAACTGCCACGGCAGCGAGCCGTGCCCGAGGAAGGTATACGCGGCGAGTGCGATGCCGAATGCGAGGGTGGCGGTTCGCAGTGCAACACGCTCGTAAGCGAGGACGAGCGCGCCGCCGGCGAAGAGGACGATCCAGAAAGCTGTCATCACCGCTGCAAGCCCTCGCAGTGGGCAGGACGGGTTGTCCTGCAATGGTGCCGAATATGCACCGGATTGCTGCAGTGCCGCAATACCGAAATTGCTTGTCACACCAAGGACTTGCTTCGCTGCGGCCGGGTCGAGCGCGAGGCCCCCGGGCACACCGGAGTCATTGTGCGCCGCAGTAAGTCTGTCGATTCAAGGGGATAGGAATCCGCCAGGTCCGGCGGAACGCCCTTCAGGCCGGCGCCGGGGTGTCTCCATTCGGCGCGTCCGATGCGCGCAGGGTGACTGGCAGGATGACGAGCTCGACGCCGCGCTCGTTCAGGATGCGCTGCATGGCGAGCGGCGTCTGGCTGTGCAGCCAGCGGTTCCACCACTGCTCTTTCTCGAACACGAGTCGGCTGGCGAAGAACACGCTGTGCGGAAAGTGCTCCCGGACCTCGAGGGCGAGTTTCTCCAGTTCCGCCCGCCGGTCGCTGCCGTAGGCGTCGAACCAGCGCGAACCCCTGCCCTGCACGTGCGCGAAGTTGACCAGCGCGTCCAGTGTCGCGCGCGTCTCGTACTGCAGCGTGCGAAGGGACTGCTCGCTGCCGTAAGACTCGCTGTCCACCGTACCGACGCTTAGGAAGACGAAGTTGCGAAAGTGGCCTGGGAACAGGGCCTCGACGCGCCCGACGGTATGCAGGCCGAGACCGCGATTCGAGCTGACCAGGAACACTGCGGTCGGCAGCAATGGATCGAGGGCGGGCGGCTGGCCGCTGATCTCGCGGACCCGCCAGCGATGTTCCCGTTCGAACTGGCGCGTCAAGTGACGCACGCGGGCGTAGTGGCGACGGATCAGCAGGCCGGTGGCGACCACCAGTGACGTGATGAACAGCGTGATGATGCCGCCCTGCAGGAAGCGCTCGATCACGATCACGACGAGAATCGCAGCGGTGATCAGCAGCGCAAATCCGGACAGCGCCAGCCGCCGTCGCGCCAATTCGTCATCGCGGCGCTGCTTCCACCAGTAGATGGTCAGGCCGAGCAACGACAGCGTGAACGTGATGAACACGTTGACGGTGTAGAGGATCACAAGCAGGCCGACGTAGCCTTCGGTATAGATGAGGATGCCGAGCGCGGCCGCGCCCATCAGCAGCACGCCGTTGCGCGTGACCAGCCGGGAGGACAGGGCGCTGAACTGGTTCGGCACCCAGCGGTCCACCGCCATGTTGGCAAGCACGGCGGGGCCGCCGAGAAAACCGGTGTTGGCCGCCACGAACAGCAGCGCGCCCTCGAACACGAGCACCACGGTCAGGATCGCGTGGCTGGTCGCGCCGTGAAATCCCAGGCTGTCGATGATGTTGCCGAAGACGACGGCGTTCAGCGTCTCGCCCGTCTGCGACGGCACGACGTCCCACAACAAGTACAGCAGGATGATGCCGCCGGCCGTGATGGACAGCGAGAGCGCCATCAGGAACATCGTCCACTTGCCGGTGCGGACGCGCGGCTCCTTCAGCATGTTGATGTTGTTCGAGACGGCCTCGATGCCGGTGTAGGTGCCGCCGCCGAGCGAGTACGCCTTGAGGAACAACGCCAGAACGAAGAAGCCGCCAGCCTGCGACGTGAGGTCGCGGGTTTCCTGGAGGGTGCCCGCGATCTCGACGTGCAGCCCGGCGCCGCGGCTGGCGATGCCGTAGGCGATCAGCGCGAGATGCGTGATGACGAAGCCGACGAAGATCGGCGCGAGGATGCGAATCGATTCGCGCATGCCGCGCAGGTTGAGGTAGATCAGCAGGATGATGACGCCGATCTCCACCTCGAGCTTCACGATCTGGTGCGCTGCGGGCAGCAGGCTGAAGAGCGCGTCCACGCCGCTCGCCACCGAGATGGCGATCGTGAGCACGTAATCGACCACGAGCGCCGCACCGGCGACGAGCCCCGCGTGCGCGCCCACGAGCTTCGTCGCGACCTTGTAGCCGCCGCCGCCGTTCGGGAACAGCTCGATCACCTGGTTGTAGGCAAGCGAGATCACGAACACGGTGAAGGCAGTGGCGATCGCGAGGTAGAGCGCGAGCTGGCTGTGCGGGCCGAGCGCAATGAACGCTTCGGCAGGGCCGTACGCGGACGAGGAGAGACCGTCGGCGCCGATGCCGATCCAGGCCAGGAACGCCGCGAGCGCAATGTGCTTGCGCGTTTCGGGCGACATCGGGTCGCGCGCGGGACCCAACAGCACGTCACGCAGACGACGCTTCTCGGCAGTGATCATTGTCGTGGGGCTGGGTCGCGGGGCCCGGCCCACCGCCCTCGCTCTGTGGGATCAGTGGATCAGATCAGTTCCTTGACGCCGTCGCGCTCCTCCAGGAGCTCCTTGTGCGTCGCATCCATGCGCGCCCGGCTGAACTCGTTGATCGCGAGGCCCTGGACGATTTCGTACTGGCCGTTCTTGCAGGTCACCGGGAACCCATAGATCACGCCGGCCGGGATGCCGTAGCTGCCGTCGGACGGCACGCCCATGCTGATCCAGTCGCCCTCCGGCGTGCCCATCACCCAGTCGTGGATGTGGTCGATCGCCGACGACGCGGCCGATGCGGCCGACGAGGCACCGCGCGCCTTGATGATCGCAGCGCCGCGCTGCTGCACGATCGGGATGAACTGCTCCTTGTACCAGCCTTCGTCGACGAGCGAGAGCGCCGGCTTGCCGTTCACGGTGGCATGGTGCAGGTCGGGATACTGCGTCGAGGAGTGGTTGCCCCAGATCGTCATGCGCTTCAGCTGCGAGACGTGCGTGCCGGTCTTCTCCGCAAGCTGCGACAGCGCACGGTTGTGATCGAGGCGCACCATCGCGGTGAAGTTCTTCGGGTTCAGGCTCGGTGCGTTCTTCATCGCGATGAGCGAGTTGGTGTTCGCCGGGTTGCCGACGACCAGCACGCGGACGTTGCGGTCCGCGACGGCATCGAGTGCCTTGCCCTGCGCCGAGAAGATCTGCGCATTGGCCAGCAGCAGGTCCTTGCGCTCCATGCCCGGGCCTCGCGGCCGCGCGCCGACGAGCAGGGCGACGTGGCAATCCTTGAAGGCCGCCTTTGCATCATCGGTCGCGACGATCCTGTTCAACGTCGGGAACGCGCAGTCGTTGAGTTCCATCACCACGCCCTGCAGGGCGCCGAGCGCCGGCGTGATTTCGAGCAGGTGCAGGTTCACCGGCTGATCGGCGCCGAGCATCTGGCCGGAGGCCACACGGAAGGCGAGGGCGTAGCCGATCTGGCCCGCGGCGCCGGTGATCGCGACGTTGACAGGGGTCTTCATGAAATCTCTCCGTGGTGCGTCTTTTTCCCGGCCCGCCGTAGGCTTATGCCCGTTCGGCGGCGGGGCCGAGCATTTTAACGCGCTGCAAAGGAACCCGGCCGCATTGCTGCGGCGTCAGGTGGAAATCAGGGCCCCGGGGGGCTTGCAAAGTGTTTGGTGTTGTAGTTAACTATAACACCAAACACACAAACAGAACCAAGGCAGACAGGGTATCCCCATGCGCGTCTCAAGCAGGTTGTTCGCAACGGCGATTGCGGTCGCAGTCTGGGTTTACGCAGGCTATGCGGTCACATCGGGACCAACGGCATACAAGGTCACCGCACCGGTGGCCCTCGATGCGGCCGTAGCTTTTGTCTGGCGGAATCTGAACTGACATCCGGGGTCGAAACTGGTGTTCTGCTACAGTACAGCAGCGCATCACCTCGGCCCCAAACCTGCCGCATGGACTCTCACTGGCACGACAACCAGCCGATCTACCGCCAGCTACGCGACAAAGTCGTCGCGATGATTCTGGAAGGTGCCCTTGCCGATGGCGACCCGTTGCCGTCGGTGCGCAGCGTCGCCGCGGATCACACGCTCAATCCGCTGACCGTCCTCAAGGGTTACCAGCAGCTTGTCGACGAGGGGTTGGTCGAGAAGCGGCGCGGTCGCGGCATGTTCGTCACGGTCGGAGCGCGGGCCAGGTTGACGCTCGACGAGCGCAAGAGCTTCCTCGAACAGGAATGGCCGCGTGTGTTGACGCGGATCGAGCAACTCGGACTGGATCCTGCGCAGTTACTCCAGGCGAAGACGAAGACTACGAAGAACGGCCGGTAGCGGCCGGGTTCGTGTAGAGACGTTGACCACCGGCGCGACACTGACGTTGCCGCGGAAACGTCAACCAGCTCTTGAGAATGACCGAAGCGTGAGGAAACGGCCGCAACTGCACGACCACCGTTCTCCGGCAGCCGTCACCGACGAGCCTGGTTACAATTCTGTCTGCCTGGCGATCTGCAGTGCGTCGTCGGCCTCGATCCCGAGGGAACAGACGGTGCTCTCCAATTTCGTATGTCCGAGCAGGCCTGGGCAACATCGTGAACGCGGATCGCCCAGATCTCCCGGGGCATCAGCGGGGGCTTCTCGCGAAACAATTTGCCCTTGTTTGGCGCCGCACGCTGCGCCGCAGCGTTGGCCGGTGTGACAGCGCAGTTGAATACGGCCGCGATCACAGGCATAGAGTCAGGTTGCTGATCGCCTGCTTGGCCCGGCCGGGGAGTCGCCATGGGGTTGACGATTCGGGCCGCCGTCGGGATCGAGCCGACGTCGGCGTCTCGGGTGCCAGCGGCTACGGTATGTCGAAGCCCCGAACCTGATAAAAGGCCACGAGACGAGGCACGCATTCCCGATGTCGACGCAGCAATCCGCAGGACACCGCAGGTCGCCGGGTACACCGTGTTCCCAGACCGGCCGCACCGCAGCATGGCCACGAGTCCTGCGGGGGGCGCTGGTGCTGACAGCGCTGTTGGCGGCGGGTGGCTGCTCCGTCGCGAACGAGGCGATTCGTTCCGACTTCACGGTCTTCAACTCGATCGTCCAGTTCAACCAGACCCAGCAGATGCTGCTGAACCTCGTCCGTCTCCACTATCGCGAGACGCCGTTGTTCCTGCAGGCCGGCGCGCTGTCGGCTTCCTATGAGAGCCAGGCCGGCGGCAACGTGCGTTTTGGCACCGATTCGGACAACTTCACTGCCGGTGGCGCGGAGCTCGATTACACCTTCGCCTCGAGGCCGACGATCACGTACACGCCGATCGAGGGCAATGCCTTCGCGCAGCAGTTCATTTCGGAGATCAAGCTCGAGACGCTCGGGCTGCTCCTGCGTTCGGGATGGAAGGTCTCGAAACTGTGCGACCTGCTGGTCGAGTCGGTCGTGATCGGATCCGACATCATCCGCAACGAACCGAAATCCCCCGGCTACGCCCGTTTCGTCGAACTGACGCGTGCACTGCAGGCAGCCCAGGATTCCCGCCAGCTCGGCGTCTTCGTCGAGCACGGCACGCCCGTCGTGCGGGCGGGCTCCGAATCGATCCCCGTCGCCAACTGGCAGGTGCGCTCGCTGTTCGACGTCATGTTCTTCGCCGCCGCGAATACGGAGACCCCGGCCGAGTACAGTGGCCGCACGAAGCCGCCCGTACCCAACGACGCCATGCGGATACGCGCGTCGCGCTCGCGTCCCGCCGACGCCATGGTCTGGGTACAGCACGGCGGCTACTACTACAGCATCGACAATACCGACATCCGGTCGAAGGACACCTTCGCGCTGCTGATGCAGCTGTCGCAGATACAGGCGTCGCCTGCGGCCGCTGCGCCGATCCTGACCCTGCCGGTCCGCTAGCCGACCCACCGGTGCCGGCTGTTGCGCCTTTCGACCGGGCGCGCCCCTGGGCCCAGGTCTGGTCCTCACGCGAGCGCAGCGTCCCACTGTCCCGGCGCCTTCGGCTCGATCGGCGGCGGCAGCCCCATCGCCGGCGCAAATCGGGGTCATCGACAGGTCCTGTTGGTTTGGCGGCCTTCGCACCGGACAATGCACGCCACTTCAATCACCCGGCATTGCCGAGGAACTGCCATGCACACCACCCGGATCGACCTTTCGGCCAAGG
>Ga0315284_10016881_pt1 | contig 10343 bp, 14 predicted proteins | sample YL17G09_16_MG_FD_203696 | JGI IMG/M metagenome (GOLD analysis project Ga0315284, IMG submission 203696) | Sediment microbial communities from Yellowstone Lake, YNP, Wyoming, USA - YL17G09_16 | ecosystem: Environmental > Aquatic > Freshwater > Lake > Sediment | place: USA: Wyoming | collected...
CTCTACAGAAAGTATGATTAATGTGTTAGAAGTGTACGGTAAAAATGTACCAGCTAGTGCAAAATCAGATTGGTTAGAAGCAGAATTAACAAAATTAATTGAAGATGATAAGAAGAAAAATGGAGGTAGTTTTTCACCTCTTGATGAATTTTTAGCTATCGTTGAAGATAAAGATTTTGATTTAAGAGTATTGATAACAAAAGCTGTAAAAGTTGGAGCATTAAGAAGAGCTGGTAAAAACGGTTATAAACTTCCTGGTGTTGATGATTCAGAAAATAATACAGCTGATAACATTGCTGAAATGTTAGAGTTCTTAAAAGACCCTAATAATCAACCAGTGGTATTGAAAATTAAAGCTCAAATTGAAGCAAGTAATTAAGAATGACTAAACAAGAATTTTTAGATGGTTTTTATGTACAATCAGATGAGGTTGGTGATTTATCATCTCCTGGTTATACCCCTGCAGAACTATCTATAATTGTTAGTAAGATTCAAGAAGATTTAGCTGTAACAAAGTATAGTCCTAAAAGTAATAGACTACAAGAAGGATTTGAAGAAACAGAAAAAAGAATTCAAGACCTTGGAGAATTAGTGAAGTATAAAAGCTACACAACTTTTACTACAGGATTTTTTGATAACTCTGTTGAGATAGTATTACCAAATACTTTGATTACAGTTGGACCTACAGACTTTAGTGATGTTTATTGGTTTACAATTTTTGAGGAAGTAAGAAGTAATATATTAGATTGTACTATCCCAGATAATACAACAAGATATGTTAAACCTGAAATTAGTGATGTTGCTCATGGAAGCTTATTAGTTGCTTTAAGAGACCCATTTAGAAAACCTTATATTAAGGCTAATAAAGGTAAAGTGTTAAGAGTAAGAACTGAAGGAAGAAAACATTTACTTATTACTGATGGAAGCTTTAATGTTACAGAATATATGTTAGGTTATGTTAAGAAACCACAACCAATTGATTTAACAACAACTCTAACTACACAGGTATCTGAGTTATCAGACCCTTTTCACAGAGAGTTATTAGATGCTACTATCAATTATTGTTTTAGAATAACTGACCAAGCTCAAAAATTTCAAATAGATACAACTATACCAAAAGAATAAAAATATTATAAACAACATAAAGAAATTATAAAATGTCAATTACAAGTAAAAAAATAACAGCAGCTACAGTTTTAGCGGGTGGAGCTCCAGAGAGATTCCTTCCAGTTAAATCTTATGACCACAATTTAGTGGTTGATGATTTAATTGCATTAGATGCAAGAGTTACTGATTTAGAAGATGGTGATGTTACATTTGTAGATTTAACCTTAACAGGAGATTTAGCTGTACAAGGTTCAACAACTGTAACAGATTTAACTGCATCAACTGCAGTAATAAGTGATGAAATTCGTGAAAGAACAGGTGCTGCTGGTGTAACTATTGATGGTGCATTAATTAGAGATGGAGGATTATCAGCGAACTCTATGATTGTAGGATTCTTTCCAATCACAGCAGCTCAAGCATTAAGTGGAGCTGGTGCAGTAAACATTACAGCATATTTAACTAAGTTCACTTCAACTGGTGCAGGTAATGCATTAACAATCGCTTCAGGTTCACAACTTGGTCAAAAAAAAAGAGTATCACATGTAGTAGATGGCGGCTCTGGAGTATTAACAGGAGTATTTGTAGGTGGTACAACTATTACATTTACAACTGTAGGAGAATTTGCTGATTTAATCTGGACATCTGAACAAAGCTGGGCAGTTCTAGAATTAGGAAATACTGCAACCCCTGGAACACCTCCAGTATTAGCATAATAAGAATTAAAGAAATTAAAAATATAAATTAAAAAAATTTAAAATCAAAATGATAGCAACAATGAATTCATTCATGCAGTTACTAGTTGGTAAGAATATCGCTAGAACAGCATCAGTTACTGCAACTGACCCTGCAGCAACAACTTATGCAGTAAGTGGAGAAATCGTAGTAACTGATATTTCAGGTACTGTGTTAAATTCTACAACTGTATTAACAGCAGACCGTATTAAAATTGTACAGTCTCAAGGTCCTTTATTACCATCAATCCAATCTCCAGTAATTGAGAGAGCAGGTTTAAAATCTTACGGAAGTAAACTTTATACTGCACCAGCATTACAAGTAGATTATATTGGGTATAACAACGTAACTAACACTGGTAACATTGATGTTATCAATGATAATGGTTATGAAATATTAATTCAAGATACTAATTCTGCAGCTTATGGCTCAATTGGAATTGGTAAATTTGGATTCTATGTATCAGATTCATCTGCTACTAGAGAAGAAATTTGGACTGGTCTAGCAATTAATTTATTCCAAAATACAGTTAGAGTAACTCGTAGACCATTTATTGTAGAACGTGTAGCTAGTGTTATTGCTGGTACTAATACAACTGGTGCAACAGGTACATTAACTTTCACAAATGGTTCAACTTTAGTTACAGCAACTGTAGCTTCTGGAGCTAACGGTGCAATTGTTGGAGCATATTTGAAAACTGATGATATTGCAGTTGATACTGGAGTATTATATAAAATCACTGCTTTACCAACAGCAACAACTTTTACAATTGACCAACCTTACCAAGGAGCAACAGCAACTTTTACAGCAGGTAATGCTTCTGTATATACTGCTGCTTTGTTAAGTGCAGGTTCATTAGGTATTCAATTAACAGGTCTTGCACCAGTATTTACTACTCCTCAGTCTACTGAGCCTTATGTAAATCGTTGGTCAACAACTGTTAAAAATGGTGGTTCTACTGCTTATACTAATCAAGTTGGTGGTACTCAAGGTGTAGGTTCTTATCCTTTCATGGCATCATTGGAATATTTCTTAATTGGTAATGAAGGTTTCATTGCAAGAAATGATGTTCCTTATGTTTCTCCTAGAGCAAACATTTTAAGTACTGGTACTTATAACTTGTTAACTTTAGAATGGGATTCAGTTAAAACTGGTCAAATCTTCAATCAAGAAGCAGCTTCAAAACAATTGTTAATTGCATTTGATTTCACTCCAGCAGCGGCTCCCACTCAAGTAACAGGTGTAGTAACAGCAGTTCAGACTGTATTAAATGCGTGGGTTCCAACCACAGTAGGTACTGGAACATTGGCGTAATCTAATTCAAATAGATTCATAGTAAAGGTTGGGAGAGATAAAAGCCTCTCAACCTTTTTTAATAAACAAAAATAAATGGCTTTAATTCCTAAATTTACAGTCTGTCCTAAAAGAGGTTGCTCAGTTATTATATTCAATGAAACAACTGGAGTATATGATGCTGATTTAAATGTTGGTGGATATGGGGCACCTAATCCTGTTGTTGGAGATGCTACTACTTGGAGTATTATAGTAACCTTAACAGATGATACTATTGTAACTATAACTGACCCTGTTGGATTACCAACAAGTAATGGTGACTTAGAATATGAAATAACTGCAGAAGCATTAGACCTAGATATTATTTCAGATGGTTTATATACAATTGAATATACTGTAACTGTAGGTGCAACCACTTATACCTCTGGTACACAATATTTCTTATTTACATGTAATATAGAATGCTGTATTGATAAAATGTTTGCTAAAATTCCTTCTACAAGTTGTGAATGTGATAGTACAGTAATTAAAAATGCATTATATGCTAGAGCCCTTTTACTTGGTTTAAAAGCTAATGCTAATTGTGGTGATGCTGATGTTATCAATGACTTATTAACAAAATTAAATAAAATATGTGGCTTCAGTGAATCTAACTGTGGTTGCAACTAAAAATATAAAACATGTGTGGATGTACAGGTAGTTGCTCATGCAGCTCAACAAGATTACCAATTGGTCCTACTGGAGCTACAGGGGCTGATGGAGACCAAGGTTTATATGGTGGCTTCTCATCTGATTGGGTGTTTAGTACATCTACAGGAAGTGGACCAGCTTCAACAAATATAAGATTAAATAGTGCAACTTATGCATCTGTTACTACAATTTATATTTCAAATGTAAATGCTGACGCATTAGATTTAACAAATTTCTTATTGTCATTTGAAAATAATAGTAACTTCGGTTATATAAGACTGTTTAATCAAACCAATAATACAAAATATTGGTATGGACAAATTACAGCATTAGTAAACAATGTTTCTGAAATTGTATTAACAGTTACATATATAGATCATAATGATTCTTTTACAGCTGCTGATTCAGTAGTTGTAACATTTAGTCCATCAGGTGCAGGAAGTTCTATTATATTAAGTAATAATACTACTGATGTTTCTACAGTTGGTGCTGGAACTGACCCATTAATGAGTTATGTAGTTCCTATTAATACACTTAAAAATAATGAAGATGTTCTAGAAATAGATGCTTCATATATTATGAGTGGAGTGACTCAAGGTAAATTACTTACTTATACTATTAATGGTGCAGCATTTTATCCTAAAGTATCTGGAGGATTCATAGCTACAAAAGGGATTAAATATGTTAAAAGTAAAATTACATTAACTAGAAAATCTGCAACTGCTATATTTATTACTATTGATATGTTTTATAGTGATGATACTTATTTATCTTTAAGAGGTTATCATTTAGATGAAGGTTCTGGTGCAGGTATAGTAGTAGCAGATTTATCAACAAATGTTTTAACCTTTGCATGCTTTGGTGAAAACACTGATTCACCTAATACTGAAACAATAACTCAAAATCAGTTATTAGTTAAATATTTTAATAAATAATAAAATGGCTAAAAATACAACAAATAAACTATTAACAATTTTAGCAGCAGGAGTAACAACTAGTTTTGCTACTACTGATGCAGTTGATTTTTATGATATAAAAGCAAGTGGTGGAGCTGTTGTCTTAGCAGGCAATGTTACTATTACAGGTTCAGGAACTCCAAGTATTGGAACTACATATACTATTTTAGTAGGTGGTGGATTTACTTTAGGAGGATTTACATTTGGTATATTTGGTTCAACATTAACTGCAGCTCAATGTCTATACAAACAAATTGTTTTCTGTTATTATAATGGAACTACTTGGGATGTGTACATTAGTTCAGATGATACTGGAGCTTCGACAGATATTGATGGTGCAGATATAGTAACTGGTACTATTACAAATGCTAAATTAGCAGGTAGTATTGCTTTAACTAAATTAGCAGTTTTAGGTGCAAGAGGATATACTTTAAGGGGTGGAGCAAATGGTGTAATAGAAGCTTTTGATGGTAAAACAGCAGGAACTTTCTTAGGAGGTAATGGAATTGATGTAGTCATGCAAACTATGTCTGGTGCTGGAACTTTAAATGGTTCTGGTGTTTTAACTTTATCAGCTAACTCAGTTGTTACTTCAAATATTACTGATGCCAATGTAACATTGGCTAAACTTGAAACAATATTAAAGACAGAAGTATTACCACTAACTGTATCTTTTGAAACAGGAGAACAAACAGGTTATGAATTATATTTACCATATGCATGTACTATAGTTGGAGTAACAGGAGTTGTAGTAAAAGCTATAGCTGCTACTGATGCTGGTACAATAACAGGTTCTTGTAATGGTGTAAATATGACAACAGGAGTAATTACTTGTGCTTTATCTGACGCATTAGGAACAACATACTCTATAACACCAACAGGTAATAATGTATTAGCTATCGGTCAAGTCTTAAAATTTGTAACATTAAAAACAACTGTAGGAGGAAAAGTTTTACTATCAGTTTCAGTAACTAGAGCATAATGACAGCATTTGCAGATTTAACACAACAAGATTTAGATGTCCGCCTACAATTAATTAATTGTTGTATAGGTGAAAAGACAGCTGACTTACTTAATAAAATAAAAATAGGAGCTAAAACTGTACCTTGTAAATTACAAGAGTTACAGATTATGCAAGAGATGGTTGAAATTCTTAAATGTTATGATGTAACATTAGAAGAAGTATTAGCAACTGGAAGCATAACAATGAATACATCTACACCAGATACAATTATTAATGTATCTGTTGGTGGAATTAGTATTAGTGGAGATTTATTAATAACTACATCAGATACTAATGAACAAATGTCTATTTTAACTGATGTTATTAATGCATATCAGTCAACTTATACAGCTACTTTGAATACTGATAATGTCTCTTATATTATAGAAATAGAAGGAACATGTACTAATCAAATAATTACAGTAGAATCAGAAAACACTATTTTAATTGAAAATTTAGAAGATGGTGTATGTTTGACAGATAACTGTTTAACCGAAGAACAAGTACAATCAATGTTTAATTGGATGGCAAAAAAATGTGGAATATGTTTCCAACCTCCAGGATTTGATTATGAATCATAAAAATATAAAATAAAATGAACCCAGAATTATTACTTTTAACAAAGATAAGAGATTTATTAGCACCTAATCAAATTTGTGTAGGTTTTGAAACTCTAACTGTAACCACAGGAGCTTTACAATTAGCATCAATTCCTGCAGATGCTAGTGGAGCTATTATCCAAGTAGAATCAGATGTATTGACTGATGCTATTAGATATAGAGAAGATGGTACAGCACCTACAGCAAAGGTAGGAAAATTCAAAGCTAATGCTGATGAATTTGAATTAATTGGTGCACAAAGTTTGCAACAATTTAAAGTTATTCAAGGTAGTGCAGGTACTACCCAATTAAATATTTCATACTATAAATAAGATGGGAAAAGGTACAACAAGAAAAAGAGTTGTTTCCATAGGTGGAAATAGTTCTAGTAGTGGAGGAACTTCTCCTACTAATACAACTTACGGAACTTTATATACAAGTGTAGTAACAAATAATAATGCTACAGAAGGTTTTTATTTACTTACAGATAAAGCTGATAGAGGTATATTAGTACAAGTATTTAATGATACGGCTGGAAATAATAGAGTTAGGATGGAAGCTGAAGGAATATTTCTTAATCCAGATTTTCAATCAGTAGGAGTTTATACAGGAGTTTTTGGATTAACGGGTGTTGCATACACATCTACTCAGGGAGTGTGGTATGCAGCAGGTGAAGCAGGGTACATCAATGGGGATGTCGTATTTTGGGATGGTTTGCATTACCAAGTAATTGATAGTAATGCTTTTCAAGGTTTAAATCCAGCCTCAGCACCAGGCAGTTTTTTTGGTACTCCTTACCAAGAATTACCAAAAGCAACAGCAAATGTTGGGTACATATCAGATGCTGATTATATTGAATACGACTTAATTTTAGACGCTTATATTGTAAGAAAAGACAAAAGAGCAAACATAGTTTACAGTCATTCAAGCATAGATTATTTTCAATGGGGAAATGACAGCGTTCATGACAATCAAGTTTATGGAATTATGTTTTGCTTAAATTATTGCACAGCAGGAATGGTTGGTAACGTAATTTCAAATGGAATTAATGTTAATAATATGGAGCAGATGACTACAACATCTACATTCAATTATAATAGACTTTATCCAGCAACAACAGTCGGAGTTTATCCTTATATTGTAAACATGACAGGAACAAATCCTATACAAGAATTTGATAACAACACAATTGAAGTTCCAGATTCTGGAATAAATTTTACAGACAATTCTCAAGGAGCTTTCAATGGAGAAACAATGTCTGGTGGTAATTCGACATTTAGACTCTTAGTAGACCTTGCAGGTTCAACAACATTAACTCTTGGAACAGCGGCTACATATGTAGGAAGAATTGACATACAAGATACAACCGCAATAGTTGCTTCGATAGATACAATATCAGGAATTCCAAATGGAAGAACAATAAGAATGTATCCAGATACTGGACTTGGTGGTGCAGCACTTGTTGTGACATTCGTACATAACACTGGAGCAAATCAACCTTCTTGTCAAGGAGGTGTTAATGCAGTTATTGATAGTGCAACAAGCGATTGGATTGAATTCACAAAGCAAACAAGGCTTAACGATGGAATTTACAGAACAAAACAAACAAACATAGGAACATACTAACATTTAATAAACTTATGTCACAAGAAAAATTACACGATCTATTAAATTACATATTAGTAAGTGCTGGTACAGCTGGTACAGCTACAGTCACATTCTGGCAAAATTTAGATCTAGGAATGAGTCTGTTTTTAAAACTTATATCACTAGCTTCATTTGTATGTTTTCTATTGATTAATCAAGATAAAATACAATCTGGATGGATTAAATTTAAAGGAAGATTTAAAAGAAAGAAATAAATATGGCACAGTCTGCTAATGAACTTAAAATCATACATACTAGAAATTTAGCAACACCAGGTAGAAAATACTATGGTGATGATGATAAAGTATATATAGGTACTAAAGATGGTAGATTAAGATTATTAGAAAAAGCTTCAGAAGTAATAACTAATAGTAATTCAAATGTACAAATATCATTAAGTACTAATGATGAAGCTATTAGTGAAATAGAACTTCAATTACAAAGTAGTTCTTTATTAAAATCAACAAAACTAACTTATGATTCTCAAGGGAATATAATTCAAAAGGAAGTATTTGCTGACGCAACTGAAGCTGAAAAACTTTTTGATGTTACATTTTCTTATAATAGTGATGATAATATTGATAGCATAGATGTAATAAGAATGTCAGATGGGTATTCTTATAATAAAGAGTTATTATATGACTCTGAGTTTAACGTAACAAACATAAATACAACAAAAAATGAGTAAATCAAACAGTTTTGAAAACAGTCTATTACAACTATTGTTTAACAATGTTGATATAGCAAATATTGGTGATGCTGCTGGAATTCAAAACTCTGCAGCTGCTGGTAGTTTATACCTTGCATTGCATACAGGAGATCCAGGAGAAGCTGGTGACCAAACAACTAGCGAATGTGCATATACATCTTATGCTAGAATAGCAATTGCTAGAACAGTAGGTGGATGGACAGTTGCTACTAATACATCTACTAATGCAGCTTTAGCTCAATTCCCTGAGTGTACTGGTGGTTCAGAAACAATTACTTATGTAAGCATAGGTACATTATCTGCTGGTGCTGGAGTAATACTTTATTCAGGAGCTTTAACAGCTTCTCGTTCAGTAAGTTCTGGTATCCAACCCCAATTTGCTGCAAGTGCTTTAACAGTAACTGAAGATTAATAATTTAAAATATTACTAAAATAATTTGCTTATATAGATTTTATTTTGTAATTTTGCATTATGAAAACAATAAAAGCTAAAATAGAACTTTATCAACAAAATGGAGATAAAGCAAATTATGACTCTTATAAAGATAAAGAATGCAGATTATCATATGATAAAAATGGAGGTCTTTATAATAGCAGGGCTATAAAATTCCCTACATGTGGAAAAAAATATAAAGGGTTTAATGAAATTGCAAAAGTCAAAGTCACACTTGAAAATGGAGTTATATATGAATCTTATATAAGCAGTATAACTCTTGGTACTTGCGAAATTCAACTAATTTTTGGAAAAGGGAGATTAACAATAAATAACCCATAAGAAGGAATAATATGTATAAATGTAGTAAATGTGGATTAGGTGTTCTTGTAAAAGATTTACCTAAACCAATTAGAAAATGTAAATGTATGGTTTCTGTAGAAAGAAAACCAATTACATTAGTAGAAAAAATTAAATCATTTTTTGGAATAAAATTCTACACTGAGAAACAAGCACCTATATCATGTGATATGGATGGACATGCTTATGGTAGAAGTCAATTTAGTAACTAATGGCAGGATTTAAAACTATAGGTGAGGTTGTTGATGCAGAATTAGAAGGTAGAGTAAGAAATTACATCTGGCGTAAAACTCCTGTACAAGCAACTACTATTGGTATATGGTTTGATATGAGTATGTCTCCTGGTATGCCTACACCTAAATATTGGTTTGATGCTGCTCCTCTAACAGCTAAAGCTGTTTATCAATCAACAGATGGTGGAATACAACATGGAGCAAATGTTTCTCCTGGTGAAAAATTTTTAAGAAGTATTACTACTCAAGCAGTAAGTACAACTTCTACTTCAATGGGACCTATGAATTGTTACTTATTAGATTATCTTTTGTATTATCCTTCAATAGATGATGGAACTACTGATGTACAAGTGATGGATAATACTGTTACTCTACCAAGATATACTGATGGTAAAGGAGTTCAAATGATGGCTATTACTACAGGTACAAGAACTGGTGGACAAACATTTACAGTAAAATATACTAATTCAGATGGTGTAACTGGAAGAATTAGTCAAATATGTACACAAAATTCTACTGCATATGTTGGAGCAATAACAAATAGTGATAGAGCAGTGAGTGGAAATGCAAGTTGGATGATA
>Ga0315284_10016882_pt1 | contig 10343 bp, 7 predicted proteins | sample YL17G09_16_MG_FD_203696 | JGI IMG/M metagenome (GOLD analysis project Ga0315284, IMG submission 203696) | Sediment microbial communities from Yellowstone Lake, YNP, Wyoming, USA - YL17G09_16 | ecosystem: Environmental > Aquatic > Freshwater > Lake > Sediment | place: USA: Wyoming | collected...
TTTGGCGATCAAGGCCGATTTCGTGTTTCGGTATTTCGCCAGAAGGGCAACCTTGCGCTGGTTCTGCGTCTTATCCCGTCGAAAATTCTGACCTTTGATGAAATAGGTTTGCCGAAGATTTGCCAGGCTTTGTGCCGCAGGCCGCGAGGGCTGTTCCTGGTTACAGGACCAACCGGATGTGGCAAAACGACCACCCTCGCTACCATGATAAACTATATTAACGAAAACTTCGACCGCCACATAATAACCGTTGAAGAGCCGATAGAATACTATCATACCCACAAGAAATCAATTATTAACCAGCGGGCAGTCGGTGTCGATGTCCCGAGCTTTTCCGAGGCGTTGAAACGCGTTTTAAGAATGGATCCCGACGTGATTCTGGTCGGTGAAATGCGAGACCTCGAAACGATCGAAGCGGCCATAAGGGCTGCTGAAACCGGCCACCTTGTCTTCAGTACAGTGCACACGACCAGCGCCGCAGGAACAATTACCAGGCTGATTGACGTGTTTCCCGTGAACCAGCAGGAGCAGATTCGCATCCAGTTAAGCAGTAATTTGATCGCCGTGCTCAGTCAGGCCCTTTGTCCTCTGGTTGCCGGCAAAGGAAGAGTCGCAGCTTATGAGTTTATGGTTGTAACCCCGGCTATCGCCAACCTTATACGCGAGAACAAAACTTACCGAATCGATTCCAGCATTCAAACCGGCAAGAAGCTCGGCATGCAGCTCCTCGACGAGCATCTCTGGCGGCTTTATGATACCGGCACAATCTCATTGGAGGAGATGCTCGACAAAAGCCGTCAGCCGGGAGCTTTGCAGGATAAGGCCACGGCCAAAATAGAGTCCTTAAAAGGAAAACAAAAGCACATGAAGAAAGCGGCTCAGAAGGAAATGGATGATTTAGGTCAAATTCTAAGGTCCTAATCGTGGCGAGGGCATCTTGCCCTTGTTTTCGTCCGTTGGCAAGCGCATAGGGTGCGAAATTTCGCACCATTTGAATTATATAAATTCATTCTACCATCCTGCAAAAAAAATGTACCGTATCCCTTTAATTTTCACATGGTTATAGATACTCAAGAGACGCTTGCACTCCGGAAATGCGCACTTCCTGTCAATAGCCGAAGTCTTTAGTGTTTTTGGCATCGTCACTCCTTTATATTATATATCGTTTGTACCACATTATTGGCCATTGGCCTTTGTCAAGCAATCTTTTGTTTTTTCTCTTTTTTCTTGATTATCCGAGTCCGCCGGGGTTATATTAACACCTTGCGAGCCCTCCGGCCCGAAGAGATATATTTTTGAGGAAATAACGAGATGGCGGAAAAATTGCCGGTCATAATGGGCAATTCGGCGAAAACAAGGCATGTATAGTGGCCTGCACACGCCAAAATAACTTTTCAGAGGGATAGTCAATGGCAAGGAAGAAGGCTGTTAAGAAGAAATGTATCGCCGTCAAGATCATCGACGACAGGGGCATTGAGAGCCTGAAAATTATGGAGCTATAATGGAAACGACGAAAATAGCAGTGTTCAAAGGCAAGCAAATCCGACGTCACTGGGACGATAACCGGCAAAGCTGGTTTTTCTCCGTTGTGGACGTTGCCTCAGCTTTGACTGACAGCGAAAATCCGGCTGTTTACTGGCGAGTATTGAAGAAACGCCTGAGAGATGAGGGCGCAGACCAAACCGTTACAAAATGTAACGCTTTCAAAATGCCCGCTGCCGATGGCAAAATGCGACTGACGGATATGGCTGATACAGAAACGATGTTCCGCATCATTCAGTCAATACCCAGTCCCAAGGCCGAACCTTTCAAACGCTGGCTGGCAAGGGTCGGCTACGAACGCATCCAGGAAATCGAAGACCCTGAACTCGGCACAAAGAGAACCCGCGCGCTGTACAAGGCCAAAGGCTACTCGGACGGCTGGATTGAAAAACGTATGCGCGGTATCGCCATCCGCGAAGAACTGACCGACGAGTGGAAGAAACGCGGCGTCAAGGAAGACAAGGAATACGCGATACTGACGGCGGAAATATCAAAGGCTACATTCGGCCTGACGCCCGGCCAATACAAAAAACTCAAGGGATTGAAACGCGAGAATCTCCGCGATCATTTGAACGACCTTGAGCAGATTTTCTCGATGTTAGGCGAGGCTGCTACCACTGAAATCACCCGCAATAAAGATGCACAGGGCTTCCATGAAAGCAAAGACGCCGCACACGAGGGCGGGGACGTCGCAGGAAAAGCCAGAAAAGACCTCGAATCAAGAACCGGCAAAAAGGTAGTCTCAAGGAGAAACTACCTCCAGCAGCCCCAGGACCGAAAACGGTTGAAGGACAATCTATGAGCCGCACTACAATTGACCATCTGATTATCAATTCTCCTTTTGAAGAGCCGAAGTCTTACTGGCATGTAGCTTCCGCTTCAAATCGTATTTTTTGACTACCCTCTTACTGCTCTAAGAAGATGGAATAGGAGGGAGCCGGAGCGGGCGAATTGGACCCACTGAAAAAAAACTGCAAATTTTCTAAAAAAATGTCAAAAAAACTATCAACATTTCGGGTCGAGAAACGCTGTGTATTATGAGGGCTGGGAGTTTGTGAGTTATTTAGGATGGTTTTAGTGGAGAATTTGGTTGATTTTCGGTGACTGAAGTGCTAAGTTTGGGTTTTTGAGAGGCTTGCATCACGAAGGAAACACAATTAGGGAAACGGCGCAATGGCGGAAACAAGTAGAAAGAGTAGGTCAGAAAAGCTTAAGAATCCGGTTCGGAAGATGACCGGTAATTCATATAACCCGCAGAAAGAGCTTCTTGGACTGCTGAAGTCAAAATGCCCGGCGGTTTTCACGGAAGGCAAAATCGACGCGTGGAAATTGAAACAGACTCTTGGCGAGGAGCTCGAGACCAATAACGAACGCTACGGCTTAACCTGGGCGGGTAAAGCCGAATGCTTCCACCATATTCAGGAGACCACAACCGCCACGCTAAAGCCGATCCGCAATGAATCCGTCGATTTCGATACCACTGAAAATATCTTCATCGAAGGCGATAACTTAGAAGTCCTCAAAATCCTGCAAAAGACGTATCAGAACAAGATCAAGATGATTTATATCGACCCGCCGTACAACACGGGTAACGACTCCTTCATTTATCCCGACCGCTTCAAAGAGGAAAAAGAGGACTACGAACTCCGCGCAGGGATAAAAGACGCCGAAGGACTCCTGACAAAAGACGGCTTCTGGCGTAAAAACTCAAAAGATGCAGGCCACTTCCACTCAAACTGGCTTTCAATGATGTACCCTCGCCTGTTCCTTGCACGCAATTTGTTACGGGAAGATGGCGTGATCTTTGTTTCCATCGATGATAACGAAGTCCATAATCTGCGTATGACAATGAACGAAGTTTTCGGGGAAGAAAATTTTGTAGTCAAACTTGTTTGGGAAAACAAGGAAGGTGGAGGTGGATCAGATAGTAAGTATTTTAGAATTAAACATGAATATATCGTTTGTTATGCCAGAAATATCGAGAAACTTATAATAGGCGGCATTCCGATTACAAATGCAGATAGATATACTTTGTCCGATGAATATATTGAAGAAAGAGGGAAATATTATTTACAAAAACTTAATCAGGCAAGCATTCAATATTCAAGCTCTCTTGACTATCCAGTAAAAACCCCCGATGGAACAGAGATTTATCCTAAACAAGGCGATAAAAAAGCATGTTGGAGATGGTCGAAAAAGAAATTGGATTGGGGAATAAGAAACCAGTTTGTAGAGTTTAAAAAAGACGGCAATAACCAATGGCAGCTTTATAGCAAACAATATATGAAAGTTGATAATGAAGGAAAGCAGATCGAAAGAACTAATCGCCCCATGGGAGTGATCGAAGAATTCTCAAGCACGTTGGCTTCAAAACAATCAGAAAGTATCCTCGGAACTGGTATTTTTGATTATCCTAAACCTTATCAATTAATTCAGTTTTTGGCATCGTTAATACTTGATAACAAAAACGAGGATATTGTTCTCGATTTCTTTGCTGGTTCCTGTACGACTGCTCACGCGGTTATGGCTCTGAATACCGAAGATGGTGGAAACAGGAAGTTTATCTGTGTTCAATTGGCTGAGCCGTGCGAGGAAGAGAGCGAGGCGTTTAAGGCGGGCTTTAAGACCATCGCGGATATAGGCAAGGAAAGAATTCGCCGGGCGGCGAATAAGATAAAAGAAGAAACAAAGGGCAAGCTCGATTTTGATAAGAACAAGCTCGACCTGGGCTTTAAGGTCTTCAAATTAGAGCAGAGCAATTTCAAGCAATGGCGTGAGAATGTAAAAGAACCCACCGAGTTCAAAAAACAGCTTTGGGAAATGGTAGATAACGTCAAAAAGGGCGCGGCGAGCGAAGATATGCTCTTTGAGATAATTCTTAAAAACAGCCGATTCGACCTGAACGTCAATATTGAGAAAAAGACCTTGGACGGCGTGGATTATTATGTATTGGCCGATAGCTTGGAGATAATCTGCCTTGCGGAAAAGATAACAAAGAAGCTGGTAGAGAAGGTATTGAAGGATAAGCCGGAGAAGTTCACCTGTTTGGATGTTGCTTTTAAGAACAATGACCAGTTAAAGACAAACACCGCCCTGCAAATGGAATCGGCTAAGATAGAGTTTAAGGTGATATAATTAGGCGCAGAGAAAACAATTGTTCGCCACAGAGGGTACAGAGACCTCAGAGAAAATTAAAATGGAAGAAGAAAAAATAATAAATGGCAACTGTTGGGTCGCCTGCTTTGACATACTCGGATTTAAAGAAGCAATATTGGGTTTTGAAAAGTGTTACGGAGTAGGCCGCCTGGATCGCTTCGCGGACGTTATCTATAAAAATGAAATATTGGACACACTAGAGCGTGGCGAGAAAGCTTTTCAAGGCAGAGTTTACACCTGTTGGGCTTCGGATACATTCGTTTTCTACACCCCTGACGATTCCGGTACATCATTTAAGTTAATAAGTGCAGCAGCGATTCACTTTTTATGCAGAATGATTCGCCATTCTTCTTCTTATATGCTGAGAGGAGCATTGGGAACCGGGCAATTTTATGTGGATAAGCAAAATAATATATTTTTAGGGTCTGCGCTTATCGATGCTTATGAGTATGCTGAAAAACAGAATTGGATTGGGTTTGTTGTCACACCAAGTGCTGAGAAAAAGATAGGCGATATAGAGTCACAGCCTCATAACTTGTTATCCCAATATAAGCAATACAATGTTCCTATTAAGAAGAAGGAATCGAGAAACGAAATTAGGTGTATTGTTGAGGATACAGAACTGTTGTTCGCAGCAAAAGTCCAAAGTTACCCGGAAATCAAAAGGTTCTTCCAACCAAGACGAAAGGGGACTCCGCAAAAAGAATGGGCGAAAAAGTATGAAAATACTCGGCGATTCTTCGAGCAGCATCCTTAATTCTTTGTTAGCTCTGTGGCAAAAGAAATATGAAGCAAGACAATCAAATCACCATTTATGAAACCGAAGACGGGAAGGCCCGGATAGAGGTTCGGTTTGAAAACGAGAACGTCTGGCTGACCCAAAAAACAATAGCGGAACTCTTCGAATGCAGCGTTGACAATGTTTCTCTGCACCTGAAGAATATATTTGCAGAAAAGGAGCTTGACAAAAAATCAGTTATCGAGGAATACTCGATAACTGCTTCAGACGGGAAGAAATACAAAACGAGGCATTATTCTTTAGAGGCCATAATTGCCGTCGGTTACCGGGTGAACACCCAAAGAGGCACGCATTTCAGGCAATGGGCGACTGACAAGCTAAAAAACTATATCCTCAAGGGATTCGCTCTCGACAGTGAAAGGTTTAAACGGGGTTCGCGGTTTGACAGGCGATATTTTGACGAGCTGCTCGAGGAAATCCGCGAGATTCGGGCAAGCGAGCGATTGTCTTACCAGAAAATAACCGATATTTATGCGACTTCGATTGATTATTCGCCCAATACCGCCGAGGCGGAAAAGTTTTTTGCAACCGTTCAAAATAAGCTTCACTTCGCCATAACAGGCAGGACAGCGGCAGAGATTATCGCCGAACGCGCCGACAGCAAAAAAACCTTTATGGGGCTTACCGCGTGGCAAAAATCTCCAAAAGGCAAGATATTACCCAGTGATATCAAGATAGCGAAAAATTATCTTCAGAAGCAGGAAATTCAAAAACTCAACCATATTGTTACTATGTATCTTGATTACGCGGAGTTTCAGGCGAGCCGCGGCCGTCTGATGAAAATGAAAGACTGGACCCAAAAGATTGATGCCTTTCTCAAATTCAATGAGCAGGATATATTGCAGGATAAAGGCAAAATCTCGCACGAGGTGGCCATTGCTCTGGCGGAAAAAGAATATGATGCTTTCCGCATAGAGCAGGACAAGAACTATATCTCCGACTTTGACAAGATTGTGGAAAAAACCAAACAACTGGAAAAGAAAGTTTCGCCCAAAAATAAAACCAAAAAGAATAAGCAATGAAATTACAATTCGACGCCAACCAGGATTTTCAGTTGGACGCGATAAACGCGGCGGTGGATTTATTTAAGGGCCAGCCTGCGGGGGCGAGTGACTTTGCGTATTCAAAGGCATCGTCGGTCAGCGGGACTTTTCTAAGCGTCGTAGCAAATAACTTAATCCTCGATGAAGAGACAATTCTGAAAAATCTCCAGACGGTCCAAAAAACAAATACTATTGAAGAATCAAAGACGCTTGACGGAATGCACTTTTCAATAGAAATGGAGACGGGGACGGGCAAGACATACGTATATCTGCGAACAATCCACGAACTGCACAAGCAATACAGCTTTAAGAAGTTTATTATAGTCGTGCCTTCACTTGCCATAAAAGAAGGGGTTTTGAAAAACCTCGAAATTACAAAAGAGCATTTCGATATCATTTATGAAAAGCCCGTAATGAACTGCTTTGAGTTTGACCCGAAGAAAAGGAGCTTATCGAAAAACTTCGCTACGACAAACAGCTTGCAGATTATGGTAATGAATATCGACCAGTTTGCAAGGGCGGGTAATATATTCTATCAGCAAAGCGACTGGGGCGTCCCTGCGGAATTCATAAAGGCAACAAGGCCGATTGTTATCGTCGATGAGCCGCAGAATATGGAAACAGATATAAGGAAAAACGCAATAAGCAATCTTAACCCATTATGTACGCTTCGATATTCGGCAACGCATACGGTCAAATATAATGAAATATATCGCCTTGACCCCGTGAGCGCTTATGACAAGGGATTAGTCAAGAGAATCGAGGTAGATGGGATAACCGAGGCGGAAAATTTCAATCAGGCGTATATCGAGGTAAAGAACATAAGGCCGCAGAAAAATAAGATCATCGCTAAACTTAAAATCGATTCAAACGCAAAAGAAGGCGTTATAAAGAAGGATGTGAACGTAACCATAGGCGATGACCTCTTTGAAAAATCGAACAAAAGGCAGTTATACAAAGAGGGATTCATCATAAGCGAAATCGACAGGGAAACAATAACCTTCAATAACGGCCTTGTGCTGAATATCGGTCAAAGACAGGGCGGGCTTACCGATGAGATAATGAAATACCAGGTTGAAAGCACGATAAAGAACCATTTTGAAAAGGAAAAACGGCTCAAAGCCAAGGGGATTAAAGTGCTGTCCCTTTTCTTCATCGACCGCGTTGCCAATTACAGGAATTACGAAAACGATAATCCAACCAAAGGGAAAATTGCCTTATGGTTTGAGGAGATTTACGAAAGAATCAGTAAAGACAGCAAGTTTAAGGGAGTGTTTGAATACAAGCCCCAGCAGGTTCATAACGGCTATTTTGCACAGGACAAAAAGGGAAACTGGAAGGATTCGAACGAGGGAAGGGATACAAAGGATGATGATTCGGCGTATCAACTGATTATGAAGGATAAAGAGCAGCTTTTGGATATTAACGAACCGCTGCGATTTATCTTTTCTCATTCAGCGCTGCGCGAGGGATGGGACAATCCGAACGTATTCCAGATTTGCACGCTTAACGAGACGCGATCGACGCTGAAAAAGAGGCAGGAAATCGGCAGAGGGCTTCGATTGCCCGTCAATCAGGATGGCATCAGGATATTCGATGAATCAATAAACGTGTTGACTGTTACCGCAAACCAGCATTATGAAGAATTTGCAATGCAGTTGCAGGCGGAAATTGAGACCGAATGCGGCGTTAAATTCGACGGCGGCAGGATAAAAGATAAAAACAAAAAGAAACCGATTACGCTGACGAAAAACCTTGTCCTTGATGAGAACTTTAAAGCCCTCTGGGACAAAATCAAGCATAAGACCCGATACAGTATTGATTATGATACCGGCGAGCTTATTAAACGGGCCGCAAAGAGGATTAATGATATTGTAATATCGAAGCCAAAGCTTGTAAGAAGCAAGGCTGATATCCTGATGGACAAAGATTCTATCAGGGCGGGATTTACAAAAGCGCAGGAGTCAAGAGAACTTTTTGCAGAAATAAATATTATCCCCGACGTTCTTTCCTATATCCAGAGCAAGACCCGCCTGACACGCGATACTATCTGCCGGATTTTAATTGAATCGGGCCGAATCGACGACGTCTTCGTTAATCCGCAACAGTTTATGGACAAGGCCTGTGCGGAGATAAACAGTGTCTTAAACGAAATGATTGTCGATGGTGTTAAGTACGAGAAAATCGCCGGTGAGTATTATGACCAGATGCTCTTCGATGATAAGGAACTTTATAGCTATCTCGACGATCTGTTTAAAGTAAACAAACCGGAAAAGACGGTCTATGACTATATTGAGGTGGACAGCAAAATCGAAAGGGAGTTTGCCAATGCCTGCGAAGCAAGGGACGATATAAAATTCTATTTCAAACTGCCTTTCTGGTTTGTAATAGAGACGCCCATCGGGAAATATAATCCTGACTGGGCGTTGGTCTATGAAGGCGATAAAAAGGTTTATTTTGTTGCGGAAACCAAAGGGACGAAAGACATTAACGATCCGTGCCTCTCACAGGGCGAACGGCAAAAGATCAAGTGCGGCAAGAAGCATTTCAAGAATTTCCCCGACGTTGTGTTTACAGCACCAGTCAAAGAACTGAGTGATGTTACTACTTGAGTTATTGAGTTCGACTTAAACATGAGTAAGAAGGCGCTATACAGACACAAAAGAAGCGGGGACCTGTTCGCCATCGAAACGGATGACAATGGCCAAGTCCTATCCACCAGCGGACCTCTTTTCACGAAAGACCTGAATCCCGAAGCGTTGGATTATGATAATTACTGGGACCCCGATATAAAAGCCAATCTCAAAGACTTCGAATTGCTTTCCGAAGCTGAGTACAGAGAGCTTCTCAAGCGAACCGGCTTTTTTATTCAGGAATCGCAACGCTCTATCTTTAGTGAACTCAATCGGCGTAAAAAGAAAAAGCGGATGTAGATTTTCGCCGCCCCCGGCGGCTGGCCCTTTTGATTGACGATTGATTATTGACTATTTCTCTGTACTACAATCTTTCAACTTCTTTTTTTTCTGCTTGATATTGGAATCCGGCTGCCATAACGACCCTCGAAATAAGACGTTATGGTTTGTTTTGAATTTTGAGTTTTGGTGATTCGGATTTGTTTAGGATTTCGGATTTAGTGCTTCGAATTTGGTTGCGGCCTTCAGGCCGCGCCAAGTTAATCGGTGTCTAAGTGGCTTGATAATTAACTCTCTCTCTGCGGTTTATTCGGGACAGTCACGTTTTCTGTGTACTGTCCCCAGCCATTAATGGGTGGCTGTCCATAGTTTCAAACGTCATTGAGCTTCAAGAGACTTTGCTTTTCATGAGAATTTCATACTGTGGATACGGTATTGTTATACCATTTTCGTCAAGAGCGAGCTTGAGTTTTCTTGTCGTATCGAAACGGACGTCCCAGTAGTCGGCGGCTTTAACCCAGGGGCGAACGACAAAATCAACACTGCTGTCTCCAAGCTCTGAGACCGCCACAACAGGCGGCGGATCTTTGAGAATCCTGCCGTCCTCAGCCAGAACACCCTCGATAACCTGCTGGGCTTTCTTAAGATCATCGTCATAGGAAACTCCAACGACCAGGTCGATGCGCCTGGTTCCATTGGCCGTGTAATTCATGATATTGCTGCCCGTGGCCTGGCTATTGGGAATAATGACCCGCACGTTGTCAGGTGAATTGAGAATCGTATTGAAAATCTGAATCTCTTTTATGGTCCCCGTCACGCCGGCCAACTCCACAAAATCACCAACCTTGAAAGGCTTGAAAATAATCAGCATAATCCCCGCCACAAAATTGG
>Ga0315284_10016883_pt1 | contig 10343 bp, 7 predicted proteins | sample YL17G09_16_MG_FD_203696 | JGI IMG/M metagenome (GOLD analysis project Ga0315284, IMG submission 203696) | Sediment microbial communities from Yellowstone Lake, YNP, Wyoming, USA - YL17G09_16 | ecosystem: Environmental > Aquatic > Freshwater > Lake > Sediment | place: USA: Wyoming | collected...
TCAATCGAAGATAAGAATGTCCTTTTAGTTGATGATGTCCTCTTCACAGGGAGAACCATCCGGGCTGCCCTCGATGCTCTGTTAGATTTGGGTAGGCCCCGTCGAGTTGAATTAGCTGTATTAATTGATCGGGGGCATAGAGAGTTGCCTATTTGTGCCGATTATATCGGGAAGATCTTAGAGATATCCCGGCAAGATTCTGTCAATGTGGAATTGAAGGAACTAGCAGGCATCGATCAGGTGGTCATCGAATACGGAAAATATCCGAACAACTAATTTCGGATTTCGGAATTTTGAAATCCGAAATTTAGATTCCGCATTCCGCAATCCGAAATAGAGTAGTCTTTAATGGAAGTGTCTTCTTCATCCCACCTCAAGGTATTCTGCTTCTGATTCCTAAATAGTAAGAGCTCCCTTTAAACTTTATCTTTAGGCTTCCCGCCGCAAAATCAAAATAGCAAGACTGGTCGAAGTGTCAATAAACAAGTCTGACGGTTGGAAATTGCTATAAAATTAAATTTTTGGTATAGTTAGGTCGATTTCCGGGGGTGATTGAAACAGGGGGTGAAAGAATTTAAGATCGGAGTCAAAAACGAACCTCACAGAAGCCAGCTTTTTTGCGATGGGGAAGGAACAAAAACTGAAATGATTGAGTTTAAAAATTGGTTGGCCTCGTCTGGGAGAACGGGGAAAAAGTAATAAGGAGAGATCCGAATGAAGAGATTTTACGTTTATATTGATGCCTCTGTCATTGGTGGTTGCGAAGATAGCGAATTTGCCGAAGCGACCCTTGCTTTGTGGCAACTGTTCATCCGGGGAGTCTACATAATGGTTCTCTCGGAGCATACGTTGCGGGAGCTTCAAGGGGCGCCTCAAAGCGTCCGGAATCGCCTCCTTGAAATACCTGAGGCCCATCAGATCATCCTTTCGGATACGCCTGAAGCGGATACGCTTGCAGAGGCGTATCTATCCCACGGTATTGTAGGCCCGGGCAGTCGATCAGATGCTCTTCATGTGGCATTGGCAACAATTGGCCGTGTTGATGTTCTCGTCAGTTGGAATTTCAGGCATATTGTCAATCTTGGTAGAATTCGATTGTTCAATGCTGTAAATTTAGAACAGGGTTATGGTTTGACCGAAATTCGTACTCCGAAGGAGGTGTTATCCGGTGAAAAAGACGTTTGATGCGGTAGCTTGGATGCGAAAGCGACGGGAAGAAATTGACAAGGAGGACCAGGGACTTTCCTGGGAAGAGAAACATGAAAAAACCCGGAAGCTTCTCGAAAAGGATCCCCTTTGGGAAAGTCTGAGGAAGCGCTTGGTTGAGCCAACATCGGTTCCGTTTGGGAAGACCAAGGCCCATAAACAGAAAGTTACCGAAAGACATCCCGATTGAGCCTTTCATTTAATCCCCTTTGATGGTCTTCCCGGTGATCTTCGGTCAACTTCTTCCGGATCTTAACCTGCCGTCCTTGCCCAATCAGCTCCCCCCATGGTGGTGACCTTTCCTTCAAGAGGGAATGCTTGATAACTGTCCTTTTTGAGCTGTCGTTTTCTTTCTGGTGCTTTTCGTCTGCCGCTTCCTGCTCACTGATTACCGTTTACTGCTTCCTGCTTACTGCTCGCCCTCCGAAGCTTCAGCGTAGGAGGGCTTTCTCCCTATCTCCTCATTACCCCATCTCCCGATTATCTTCTTGCAGTCTCCAGCCATTTCGTCCTCTTAGTCTAAGGTCTGAAGTCCAGTGCCTGAAATGCGGGTGGAACCATCCTGAAATTGCTATAATGTTTGGTTTTTGGTATAGTTAGGTCAACTTCCGGGGGTAATTCACTCCGACAAACAGCGAGGGGCCGAATACAAATAATGAGCCAAGATCAACTTACTCTCAGCCAGCTGGAATCTCATCTCTGGGAAGCCGCGAACATCCTTCGCGGCCCCGTGGATGCCGCCGACTTTAAGACCTACGTCTTCCCTCTGCTCTTCTTCAAACGCATCTCGGATGTGTATGATGAAGAATATGTGGCTGCGTTGGCCGAGTCCGGCGGCGATGAGGAATACGCCCAGTTCCCGCAGAACTACCGCTTTCAAGTGCCGGAGGATTGTCACTGGAGTGATGTTCGCGCCGTTACCACAAACGTCGGGCAGAAACTTCAGAAGGCGATGCGCAGCATCGAGAAGGCGAACCCGGAGACGCTCTACAGCATCTTCGGCGATGCGGCGTGGACCAATAAGGATCGCCTGCCTGATTCGCTGCTCCGCGACCTCATCGAACACTTCTCGCGCATTACGCTCGGCAACCAGGCGGCACAGGCAGACATCCTCGGCCAGTCCTACGAATACCTGATCAAGAAGTTCGCCGACCTCACGAACAAGAAGGCAGGCGAATTTTACACCCCGCGATCGGTTGTGCGCTTGATGGTCAATATTCTCGACCCCAAGGAAGGCGAGTCTATTTACGATCCCGCCTGTGGCACGGGCGGCATGTTGCTGGAGGCCATTCATCATGTCCGCGAGAACCACGGCGATGACCGCACGCTCTGGGGCAAACTCTTTGCGCAGGAGAAGAACCTCACCACCTCCGCCATCGCACGGATGAACCTTTTTTTGCACGGCGCTTCGGATTTCCAGGTCGTGCGGGGCGACACGCTGCGCCAGCCGGCGTTCTTCTCCGGGGACAACCTCGCCACCTTCGATTGCGTCATCGCCAATCCACCCTTCTCGCTGGAGAAATGGGGTGACGAAGTCTGGGCCAGCGATCCCTATGGTCGAAATTTTGCCGGGATGCCGCCCGCCAAAACCGGCGACTTTGCGTGGGTGCAGCACATGATCAAGTCCATGGCTCCCGCGACCGGTCGCATGGCCGTGGTGCTCCCGCATGGCGCGCTCTTCCGCATGGGCAAGGAAGGCGGGATTCGACAGAAGATTCTCCAAATGGATTTGCTCGAAGCCGTCATCGGTCTCGGGCCAAATCTGTTCTACGGTACTAGCCTGGCCGCCTGCATCCTTGTCTTCCGCCAGCGCAAGAAGAAGGACCGGAAGAAAAAGGTGCTCATCCTCGATGCCTCCCGCGAGTTCAAGACAGGCCGGGCGCAAAACGAACTCCTCCCCGAGCACGTCGAGCGCATCCAAGGCTGGTATCGCGATTACAAAGACGTCGAGGGAGTTGCCCGAGTAGTGACACTCGACGAAATCGCCGCCAACGACCAAAACCTGAACATCTCGCGCTACGTCGAACCGAAGAATGAGCAGGAAGTGCTCACGGTGGAGGAGGCGATGAAGCGACTGCAAGAAAGCGCCAGCGCGGCATTTGCGGCGGAAGAGAAGCTTGTTGGCATCCTGAAACGTGAACGTCTCCTGGTGACGAAATGACATACAGAAAGGATCAATCTATGATTACTAACCGCCTCATCGACCAAGCCTTTTCCGATCTCCGCTCCACTTGCGGCGGAGTCAGAGAAGATTACTTCGGCCTGCTCCACCTGGAACAGGAGCACAAGGTGCCACGAGAGAAAGCCGTCAACCAAATCGCCTTTGGTGGGAATGACTACGGCCTTGACGGGTTTCATTTCGATGAGCAACGCCGCAACCTTTACCTCTTTCAGTTCAAACTTTCAGACTCGCACACCCAGTTTAAAGGCTCTATGCAGCGCCTGATTGAAAACGGACTGGAGCGAATCTTCGTCGCACCGAACAAAGACGACATGAAGAACCAGGTTCTGCTACAACTTCGGAGCTGTCTTCTAGACAGCCGGGCGATGATCGACCAGATATGCTTCCGCTTCGTCTTCACAGGCGACCCGGAAGAGGCTGAACGGAGCAAAGTCTTGGACAAGTTGCGCGAGGACCTTGAGAATAAAAAATACCTCGTCGATCAATTCTTTGGTGAACGCAAGGTGGGGTTCGTTGTAGAGTTCCGTTCCTCCAGCGGTCGGGTTGGAGTGCCCCGTGACCCGCACCAAACTACCACCTTTGATGTTCCTTTGACCGACCTCATTGATATGGACGGTCCCGTGGGCCAAAAGATGTACATCGGCTTCATCCGCCTGGCCGACCTGAACCGAATGCACCGAGACTTGGGCCAGCGTTTTTTCGATAGCAATATCCGCTATGGACTTGGCGAAAGCGAAGCGGTGAACCGGGCGATCTCGAACGCTCTCAAGCAGATTGTCCTTGACCAGTCGGAAAACCCCAGCGTCTTCGCCTTCAACCACAACGGTATTGCCCTTTTCGCTGAGAAGGTTGAACGGCTCGATGGCCTCTGTCGCTTGACGGCGCCCCGCCTGCTCAACGGAGCGCAGACCGTCACCACCCTCGCGGGCTTCCTGGATAAGAACAAAGACAACCCCAAACTCGCCCTAGGCAAGGAAACCTACGAGGCAGTGCGCGTTCTCTGCAAAGTCATCACAGATGCCGACCAGAAGTTTGTTACGCGGGTCACTATCAACAACAACCGCCAGAACCCAGTGGAACCCTGGAACCTTCACGCCAACGACCTGATTCAGCTCGAGCTCCAAGACAAGTTCCGCTTGGACCTCAAGATCTACTACGAGCGGCAGGAGAACGCGTTCGACCAGCTCAGCACTGAGGACCTAAATGACTACGGAATCCGTGAGGAGTCCAGGGCCATTCAGATGCTAAAGCTGACACAGGCTTTTCTGCTCACCGATGGCAACATCAGTCGCCTTTCCGAGATGCGTCGAGTCTTTGAGGATGATCGAGTTTACGAGCACGTCTTCCGTCCTTCACGGCTAAAGGCTGACTCACGCCACATTCTGCTATGCTACAAGGTGCAGTTCCGCCTACGCAGGCTGGCCACTGAAATCGAGCAGAAAGGACAGAACAAATACGCGTTTATTCACCGTTCCCGCTACCTACTCTGGGCGCTGATCTGCCAGGGTCTGCTCAATCGAGACGATCTTGAAGACACCGCTGAGAACTTCGGCAATTCCATGACAATGCCGGCTGATTACACAGAGATTCTCAGCCATCTGGCCACGGCGCGGGTCCGACTTCTTCTGTCGGCGCTCATGGAGCACCCCGAATACCGGGATAAGGTTGCTGAGGGCAACCTAAGCTTCCTCCGCACCGACCGGGCCTTCGAGAAGTGCATGGAACTCGCCTACACTAAATGGCACTGGGTTCACAGGAAGCTCGCATGAGTACCGGCATCTCCCAACAACAACTCGAATCCTACCTCTGGGGCGCGGCGACGCTCCTGCGCGGGACCATCGATGCAGGGGACTACAAGCAGTTCATCTTCCCGCTGCTGTTCTACAAACGCCTGTGCGATGTCTTCGACGAGGAGACCCAGAACGCGCTCAAGGAATCCGGTGGGGACGCGGACTTCGCCGCTTACCCTGAGAACCATCGTTTCCAGGTCCCGCCCGAGGCGCATTGGCGCGAGGTGCGGCAGGCGGCCAAGAACGTCGGCCAGACCCTCCAGGCCGCCATGCGCGCCATCGAGACCGCCAACCCCGACAAGCTCTACGGCATCTTCGGTGATGCACAGTGGACCAACAAAGACCGCCTCTCCGATGCTATGCTGCGCGACCTCGTCGAGCACTTTAGCACGCTCGAACTCACCCTCGCCAATTTGCCCGAAGACGAGCTGGGCCAGGGCTACGAATACCTCATCAAGAAATTCGCCGACGACTCCGGCCACACCGCTGCTGAGTTCTACACCAACCGCACCGTCGTCCATCTCATGACCGAGATGCTCGAACCGCAGCCGGGCGATTCCATTTACGACCCTACCTGCGGCTCCGGCGGCATGCTCCTCTCCTGCATCGCCCATCTCCGCCGCCAGGGCAAGGAGTGGCGCAACGTCCGCCTCTACGGCCAGGAACGGAATCTCATGACTTCCTCCATCGCCCGGATGAACTGCTTCCTCCATGGCATCGAGGATTTTCAAATTGTGCGTGGTGACACTCTCTCCGACCCCAAGCTTGTTCAGGGCGACCAACTCATGCGCTTCGATGTCGTACTGGCCAATCCGCCCTATTCCATCAAACAGTGGGACCGTGATGCTTTCGCCTCCGATCCCTGGGGGCGCAACCTCTATGGCAACCCGCCGCAGGGCCGCGCTGACTACGCCTTCTGGCAGCATATTATTCAAAGCATGGCACCCAAGACCGGTCGCTGCGCCATCCTTTTCCCGCACGGAGTCTTGTTCCGGCAGGAGGAGGCCGAAATGCGGCGTAAGCTTATCGAAGCCGACATCGTCGAAGCCGTGCTCGGACTAGGGCCGAACCTCTTTTACAACTCGCCGATGGAGGCTTGTGTTGTTATCTGCCGAACGGATAAACCAAAGGCGCATAAGGGCCGTATACTCTTCATCAACGCCGTCAATGAAGTCACCCGTGAACGCGCCCAGAGCTTCCTTACCGATGACAACATCGAGCGTATTGTCCAAGGCTACGAGAGCTTTAAGGACGAACCAGGCTTCACCCGCGTGGTGACGGTCGATCAAATTCGCAAACAGGAGTGGAGCATCAACATCCCTCTGTACGTCGTGAACACGGAGCATCGGCGGACTGAAATCCGCTCGTCGGGCGGCTCGCTGGGTGAAACGTTTGCCTTTTGGATAGAGGGAGCGGAAAACGTGCGGCAATTCATTAACGCGATGCTGGCCAACCGGGACCATAAGCGGCTTCTGGATGCAAGCAAGTTAAAGGTCAAGATGCCAGCGTGGCTCGACCACTCAAAACGGCAGCGGCTTCGCTTCGACCAAATTGCGGCCAATATTCGAGAACCAGGCCAGCCGACACCGGAGGACTCATCAACTTATATCGGCCTGGAGCACATGGATTCGGGTTCTCTGCACGTCCGCCGTTGGGGCAGCCAAGCCGACCTGAAAGGCCAGAAACTCATAATGCGGAAAGGCGACATCCTGTTTGCCAAGCGCAACGCCTACCTGCGCCGCGTAGCCATTGCGCCGCATGACGGTTTCTTCTCGGCGCACGGAATGATTCTCCGAGCTAAGCCGGACGTAGTGCTGCCGGAGTTCCTGCCATTCCTGATGATGAGCGACAAGTTCATGAACCGAGCCGTGGAGATTTCGGTAGGTTCGCTCTCGCCCACCATTAATTGGACGACGCTCAAACTTCAGGAGTTCGCCCTCCCGCCGCTCGACCAGCAGCGCCGCATCGCGGAAATCCTCTACGAGGTGGATGAGTTGATGGAGAAATACCGAGCGCTAGCGACGGACGCCAGGACACTTCGTGACTTGAAAGTGAAGGAAGCAGCCGAATCTGTAACTACGTCCGTCAATATAGGAGATATTGCTACCGCTATCACAAGCGGGTCGAGAGGGTGGGCTGAACACTATACAAGCGAAGGAGCGGTCTTCGTTAGGATCACCAACCTCCAAAGAGGCAACATTAGATTCGATTGGAGCGACATCCAACGTGTGTCGCCGCCTAGGACGAAAGAAACGGAACGAACCAGAATTCAGAATGGGGATGTATTGGTCTCAATCACCGCTGAGCTTGGATTGGTTGCAGTAGCCGAAGGCTTGCCCGGCGATTCGTACATCAACCAGCACATTGCCAAAGTGAGTCTAGATCGAGGCAAATACGATCCATACCTTGCTGCGATGTTCTTGTGTCTTCCGCCCTGCACAAATCAGTTTCGGAAGTTCAACGACCAAGGAGCAAAGGCAGGTATGAATCTAAAAAACGTGGCAAAACTCACTTTGCCTTCCCTGTCGACGAGCGCACAGGCAAGAATTGCTGCTGAGATTCGATCCACAGAATCCGCCATCGATTGTCTTCGGATGCTGGCGGAAGCAACACATGCTTTGAGGGATTGTGTTTTTCAAGACCTAACGGAGAGTTGATAACCTATGTTCACCGAAGCCAACACCGTCGAGCAGATGATTCTCGATGCCATCGCCAGTCACGGCGGCATGGAGGTGCACGCATGACGGTGATGGACCTGAAAGTCAAAATCGCACTTGACAAGGACAATGCTGTCGTTGGAATGGTTCAATGATGCTGTGACTGAAATCCGTTAGGATACAAAATGACTTCCTTTCACGACAAGGTCTTTGACGAAGGGACGCAACTCAAGCTGGAAATATTTCGCGGCTACATCCGAGAATGGTTGCCGGTGTTCCTCACAGAATATACGGACTCTCGTGGCAACTACGGCAAAGTGAATCTGTTCGATTTTTTCGCTGGCCCTGGCCATGATGCGGCTGGGAATCCAGGGTCGCCCTTGATCATTGTGAGCGAACTTAAACAATTCTGCATAGACCGGGGTGCGCAAAAGGTCTCGACAATCGATGTCCAATTGCTATTCAACGATGCCAGCACGACCAAGATCAATGAGCTGAAAACTGAAATTGCCAAGATCGCCTGCGCGCGAGGCTGCTGCCGAATCAATTACTCCGCGTTACCCTTTTATGAGGCACTCCGGGCCAGTATGGGGACCATCCAGGATAGCAACTCGGCCAATCTGGTCATCATGGATCAGTGTGGCATAAAGGAGGTCACCCAGGAAGTGGTCCAACAGTTGGCTGCTTGCAGAGCGACGGACATTCTGTTCTTCGTGTCCTCATCGTATTTTCGCCGCTTCGCTGAAGTGCCAGAATTTACTGGGAAATTCGACGTTGAGGCGGAACGGATTAGAAACGTTGATTACAACAACATCCACCGTTTCGTATGCGAGTACTTTCGTCAGAAGTTGGGCGATCAACGTTACTACCTGGCGCCATTCTCGATCAGAAAAGGCGGCAATACCTATGGCGTTATCTTCGGCAGCGGCAGTCTGCTCGGGCTCCAGAAGTTCCTGAAAGTCTGCTGGAACAAAGATGCTATTACCGGAGAAGCGAACTACAACATTGACGGCGATTTCACATGGGCCGGAGGGAAATCCCTGTTTGAAGAGTACAACGTGGTCACCAAGGTCGCCCTATTTGAGCATGACCTGAAGAAGTTCATCCGTGAAAGGTCCCCCACTAATCACGATGTTTACAAGTTCGGCCTATTGAAGGGTTTTCTGCCCAGCCAGGCCTTAGATCTGCTTCGTTCAATGCACAAGGATGGCACACTTATGGTCTCTGATCTTTGCCCAGACCTTCCGAGCAGGACCGGCGCCTTCTATCTGACGTGGGACGAGTACAGCAAGAAGCCGCCCCGGGTAAGATTTGCCACCAGGAGCGGAAAGTGAGCAAAATCGAGTGGACCGAATCGACGTGGAACCCGGTTACTGGCTGCACTAAAATCAGCGCGGGTTGCCAGCACTGCTATGCGGAGCGCATGGCTAACCGGTTGCATGCAATGGGCCAGCCAAACTACCGCAATGGTTTTGAGGTGACATGCCACGAACGCTCACTCGGACTCCCGTTTCGATGGACAACGCCACGCTTGGTATTTGTGAACTCCATGAGCGATGTCTTCCACGAGGACATTCCAGAAGACTTCATTAAGAGAATCTTCAAGGTTATGGAGCAGGCTTCCCATCATCGGTTTCAAGTGCTGACCAAGCGAGCAAAGCGGTTGGAGACCCTTGCGAAGAAGCTGCCGTGGCCGGGAAATGTCTGGATGGGGGTGACGGTCGAAAGCGGAGATTGTACCTTGCGTATAGATTGTCTAAGGAAAGTCCCGGCTAAGGTTCGGTTTCTGTCGATGGAACCGTTACTTGAGCCCTTGCCCAGCTTGGATCTGACTGGAATTGACTGGGTTATCGTGGGAGGCGAATCCGGTCCTGGGGCTAGACCCATGGAAGAGGAATGGGCCCTGAACATCAAGAGGCAGTGCCGGAAGGCAAGGGTGGCGTTTTTCTTCAAGCAATGGGGTGGCGTGAACAAGAAGAAGGCCGGTCGTCTTCTTCGGGGGCGCACCTATAGCGAAATGCCTACGATCCCTTCTCGGGGAACCTAATGGAGAGGGACAGACCATGAAATTCACCGAATCCAATACCGTCGAACAAATGATTCTCGATGCCGTCGCCAAGCGCGGCGGAGCGGAGCCGTGGGTCGTGCACGAGGCCTCGCCGGGCTGGGGCGAGTCCCTCGGTGGCGAGTTCCATCCGACCCGCTGGGATTACGTGTCTGCCGCCCAACTCCCGCGACAGAACGGCGACGTGATGGTGGAGCTGTGGCTGCGTGAGGCGCTCATCCGGCTCAACCCCGAAATCGCTGCCCAACCCGACCGCGCCGACGAGGTCATCTATAACTTGCGCGCCTGCATCCTCTCCGTGCAGGCCGACGGGCTGGTGCGGGCCAACGAGAACTTTATGGCCTGGCTGCGGGGCGAGAAGACTATTCCGTTCGGCCCCCACGGTGAGCATGTTACTGTGCAGCTGGTGGATGCTTCTCACCCAGCCAACAACCGGCTGACGG
>Ga0315284_10016884_pt1 | contig 10343 bp, 7 predicted proteins | sample YL17G09_16_MG_FD_203696 | JGI IMG/M metagenome (GOLD analysis project Ga0315284, IMG submission 203696) | Sediment microbial communities from Yellowstone Lake, YNP, Wyoming, USA - YL17G09_16 | ecosystem: Environmental > Aquatic > Freshwater > Lake > Sediment | place: USA: Wyoming | collected...
AACTCTTTGTACCGCCTGTTCAGGAACTTTTATAAGACTCAATAACCAATAGTTATTTGTCAATCTGAAAGACGCTGATAAATATCAATTGTTTGGTCTTTCCCCATAATGGTTTATTCAAATCCTAATTTCTCCAATATTTTTCTTTCTTCTTCTAAATTGCGATTATTAGCGTTTTCTTCGGTAAATTTTTCTGGATAACGAGAGCGTAGTTTATCAATATTATTTTGTAAAATTTCTTCTAAATCTAAATTTAGAATACGACATAAATTAGCAATATACCAACACAAATCTCCAATTTCTTCTGCTACATTTGTTTTGTCCAAAGACTTATTATACGCAAATTTCTTTTTATAGGCGTCAAGTAATTCTCCTGCTTCTGTGCTAATTCCAATCGTCATGTGCATTTGATTATTAAAATCAATTCCCAAATCTGGACAAGTTCTACTACTTTCGATAATATATTGTTTTAATTCCATTATTCCTCTTTTAAAATCCAAGAACAATTTATGCATTTTTTATGATTATCAATCATAACCAAATCGTTGCCACAATTAGGACATTTATCTTTTTTGATATTTTTAGGAGTTAATACTTCTTGCTTTCGACTCCCGTTCCTATAACTGGCGATTCCTTTTGCACCCATTTCCCATGCCATCATAACAGCTTTTGCAATAGTTTCTCTATGAGTATGATTTGGAAAATTGATAGTTTTTGAAACGCCCGAATCTATATATTTTTGAGCGGATGCAAGAATCAAAATGTGTTCTTCCCATGTTACTTCTTTTGCTCCATTGGCGGAAACCGCACACCTAAAATAAGATTCGTTTTCTAAGTCGTTCTTAAAAATATAAGTACCAGTTTTATCATTGCGAATCGTTATCTCTGAGAAAATAGGTTCTACTGAGTTAGAGCATCCCGCTATTAAGCTAACCGTGCCAGTCGGGGCAACGGTATTTAGAGTAATATTTCTTCTTGGAATTGGCAGTAATTTACACATTTCTGGAACGCCTTTTTGCAAACCCAATTTTATAGATTCGTCTTCCGCTATTCCATAAATAAAAGACAATATAGATTCTAATAAATCACAAGATTCCTCTGATCCATAAGCAATTTCTTTCATTAAACATAAATCTGCAAATCCCATAATTCCTAAACCAATTGGTCTATTTTTATAAGACCATTCTTCTATTTCTTTTGTTGGGAAACTATTTTTGTCAATTACTGTGTCTAAAAATTTTACTCCCAATCTAGACGCTAGTTCTAATTTTTCATAATCTATTTCATTTTTTTTGTTTAAGAATTTAGATAGGTCTAAGCTGGCCAAATTACATGTTCCATCTGGAGGGAGAGGCTGTTCTGAGCAATTGCCTGTGATAACATTGGCTAAAGAAAAACAATGTGTTGTATCATTAACCCTAATATCCCAAACATCCTCAAATAAATTTGTTTTTTCTATGTTTTCAACTACTCTGAAATAATAGTCTCTTTTTTTAGAAAATTTTTCTAGTTTATCGTTTTTATATTTATTCGTAAATTTCCATGTCTCTGCAAATCTAGAAGAAAAACATATATCGAATCTTTCAGATAATTTATCTTTTGAAAAATTTCCAAAAAATTCTGTTTTATTATTATTTGCAGAAATACCCATAAATCCAAGAATCTCTGTTATCTCATTTGCTAATATATTGTGAGCGGTTGTTATCTTTATACGATATTTGTCAACGTATCCATCCGAAGAAATTAGCCCATCTAAAAAACCCAGTGTAAATTCTTTAGAGCATTCGTTCCATATTTTCGAAGGTAACCCTCGTGTTTTTTCTTTTACACCAAATGAATCTAAAAATTTGTTTAATTTTTCATTTACCGTATTAAATTCGTACCAAACAGATTGACGATTTTTTCTCTCTGGAAAACTTGTTTCTACCCCTATTTCAGATAATTTGTTTTGTAAAACATCTTTTACTCCGTTATCCGCATCTTTTTTAGAAATAATTATTCCAACTTGTTGCTTTCCGTTATCCGTTCTTTTTGTAATCCAACCATCTCCATAAATCCAACCGATAATAAAACCATCGGAGTAGTTTCCTAAACCCCCATAAGTTTTTTCCATTAAATTTATAGGAATTCTGTCTCCTATGGCTAAATCTGAAGTTAGAAATTTAGAATAATTTCCAAAATCATCTAAAACCGCCCATTTATGTTCTTCGGTACAATAAATATCTTCGCTTCCACTAAAACTTATTTTCCAGAGATTTCTATTTTTTCCAGATAAGAAACAGGAAGCCGGAGACAATATTCCATTTAAATTAATAACATTGAAAAATTTTCCCTCCAATTCCTCAATGCAAAATATTCCAGAATCGGTTAAAATTTTCGTTCCTTTTCTAAGAGATGGATTTGTGCTAAAAATTTCCTGTCCAGTATATTTATAAGGACTATCATTTATCCTATCAAAAAATAAAATCGAAGGTTCACCATTACACCATTCACCTTCAATAATTAAATTAAAAATATCTTTGGCGTTATATTCTTGATATTTTACACCATTAAATTCAGTCCAATATTTTTCATTATTTTTAACTTTATTCATGAATACATCATCTACCATAACTGACATATTCGCGTTTGATATTGACCCCTCTTCTTTTTTTGAATTAATAAATTTTATAATATCGGGGTGATATATGGATTGTACGAACATTATAGCCATACTTCTAAATCCAGCTTGTGTCAACGCTTCCATGTCATGAGAAATTGTATCCGCAAATTTCAACGGGCCTCCAGCAAAACCGTGACTTGAACCCGCAACCTTAGAATTTTCTGGTCTAATTTTACTCAGTGAAGTTCCGCAACCGCCACCTTTTCTAGCGATCAAGGCAAATTCAAGTTTTGTTTTATAAATTTCTTCTATGGTGTCGTTAAAATCAACTACGAAACACGCGAACAATCCCGCGTTTTTCTTTCCTGCGTTTACAAGACATGGTGAATTAGGAATAAAATATCTATTCACCATCATTTGTCTGGTAGTTTCTTTATCCTCTTGAGTTGCTTCATCTAATATATTATCTACAACCCTATCTACTAATTGTTTCCAAGTTTTTTCTCCTTCTTGGAAATATCTTTTTTGTAAGATATTTTTTGCGGTATCTGATAATGGCCTTACATCTGGAAAATTCACTTATTATTACCTCCTTAAAAATTTTAATTTACTATCAATTTCATCAATAGTTTCTTGCAAAGGTCTATCATTATTAACAATATATGTAGTTTCTTCTTGAACACCCTGAAATACGCCTTGATCTGAAAAAATTCTTCGAAAAGCTTCCATCAAATTATCTCCACGATTAATCATTCTTATAAGTCTTATTCTTTCTGGCGCATCAATAAAAAACGATATAATATCAAAATTATTAATTTTAGATTTTTTCAATAGTTGTCTGAATCCATAAGGCTCTACAACCGCTATGCTTTCTGGTTTCAAATCTTCTAATGCTATTCCATAATGCCAAGAATTATATATAGTAGATTCTGCAAAAAAATTTAACATTTTAAAACTTATAAATTCTTTTTCACTTATAAAATGATAGTCTCTATGATTTTTTTCGTTTTCTCTTATTGGGCGACTGGTATAAGATATAATATTTTTATAACCAATTTCTACCAATTCTTTTTCTATGGTAGATTTTCCAGATGCAGATGCGCCTATTAGAATGATCATCTTATAATTTTATCTAACAAAACAGTAAAACACAATTTAGCAATTTGTAAGCTAAATATAACTACCATATCTACTTCGGTAAAATGTAATATAGTAGTTTCAAATAACTTAAATTCCTCCCCCCTATACCAACCTAGGTTTACTTTTAGAATCCATTTATCCATTTTTACTCCTTTCGTAAGAATTATATTTTACCACATAAATCATTTTTTGTCAATAGAATTTTGTAATATTTGATCGAAATCTTCTGGATTGATTACAGAATAAGAATCCAACCACCAGACTTTATTTGCTTTTTCATCTTCTATATATTTTCCATCAACAAATTTTACTGCATTTTTTTCAATGAAATGTTTGCAATATAAAATTTCTCCTCCGTAAAATAAGTTGTTGTCATAAGTACGCTTTTGTATTTTTAGGGAATTTGTTTTACCATTGGCTAAACAGTATACTTCAACTCTTGGAGCAAAACGCGTATCCACACTTTGCACAAAGACATATCTTTTGTCTATTGGATAAGTAGTTGAAATATAACCCAATATATCTTGTTCAAATTGAATTTGTTGTAAGACGGGGAATGAAACGTTTTTTAATTGTAATGCGTGATTTCTTATTGCCTTTAATCTTTTATCTTTTGTCTCTTGCTTAAGTTTTTTATTATATTTAAATTCTCCGCTAGAAAAAGTTTCGTAAATAATAAATAAAGTTTCATTCTTTCCAAACTCATCAAAGAAACCAATCTTGATCAATGTTTCCATTTGTCGTGAATTTACTTTTAAGTTTTCTTCTACATAAATTAATAAATCAACAAAATCATCAAATATTAAATCCTTAATACTATATAATTGCTCACTACATTCTCCGCTTACAAATTTTATAGAATCAATGTTTTTATAAATTATTCTTGTTTCTTTATCAAAGAAATAGTCGTCTTTTGAAAAACGAAACTTTGGCGCTTTGACTAAAATTTTACTATGTTTTGCATACTCTATAATTTCTGCACTTTTTTCTATGTTCTTTTTGTTGATATTTAGCAACGTTGTTAAATATTCTAATTTATAATAATATCTTAAATAAGCGCACATGTATCCAATAATGCTATATGGGTATGAATGGTTCAAACTAAACAAATAAGAACTAGCATCTTCGATAACCGTTAAAAAGGATTCGATAAGTTTTTCAGATTCTTCTTCAGATACCCCATATTTTTCTTTCATTGTTTTTATAAATCCAGATTTTATTTCTGGAATAAATTGTTCTGTGCCAGATTTTTTGGCAAATCCACGCCTTACTAAATCTGCCATTCCCATAGTGTACCCACAAAATTGATGCAAGAAATTTAAAACATCTTCTTGATATACCAAAAATCCCATTGTATCTTTTAGCAACTCATTTAACGCTGGATGACCATTATCATTAAATTCACCATCACACATTTTATCACGATATGAAAATCCCGCCGGTCTGATAGCTCCATTTGCCATAGATAAAAGAGACATTTTATCTATTTTCCCCACTCTCAATTCTATCTTTTTTAATGTTTCTGGATTGAATAATCGTTTATAAACTTGGTGTGCGAAATCAGATTCCCACTGAAAAACGCCCAAACTACTTTCCAAAATATCATTCCAAATATTATCGTCATCAAAATTAACGTTGTCTGGATTAATTCTTTCTATTCCTGCAAGTTTACAAGTTTCATTAATTGCTTGAACATTATCTAATCCTAAAATATCTAATTTAACAAAATTCAAACTATCAATACATTTCATGTCAATTTGCGAGATTAGATAATTGTCAGTGGAAGTCGTAAATAGTCCAATCTCTTCTTCTATATCTCTTTGACTTGTTAATATCCCGCAAGGATGTGTACCCACAGAAACTATTGTTCCCTGCAACAATTCTGCGTATTTAAATAATTTTGGATACTGTTCTTTGTAAGCGTAATATTCTGTTTCATTATCTACGACTTTACATATTTCATTTATTTCTGGCAATGGTATTTCAAATGCTCTTCCAACGTCACGAATTGCACCTTTGGTTGCAACTGTATTAAAGGCAACAATATCACAACAATTTAAATTTAATTTATTAAAAATAAAATCCTTTACTGCATCTCTTTTATTTGGAGGATAATCCAAATCTATATCAGACAATGAAACTCTTTCTTCGTTCATAAATCTTTCAAAATTCATACCAAATTTAATCGAATCTATTTCTGTGATTCCTAGTAGGTAAGCGCAAATACTTCCCGCCACTGAACCTCTGGACGGGCCAGCAAATATATCATTTTCATGACACCAAGAAGTTATTTTTTCTTGTAGTAGCAGGTAATCTATTGCGCCATTTTTAGCAATAGCTTTAATTTCATATTCTATTTTATCCTTGTATGTTTGATTATTTTCTAATCCTTTTGCTTTTAATCCTTCGTATATTTTTTGTCTAAATACCACTTCTGAGTTTTCATATATTTTTGGATATTTGTAGGTATAATCTAATTTAAAATCTTCTACCATAGAATTCATTAAATTAGTATTTTCTATTGCTTCCAGATAGACAACTTTAGGCAATGCATTTTGATCCGCGTAGCATTCAACTAATTCATCGTAAGTCTTAAAATTTAAATCCCAACTTTCTTCATTTGAATAATTAATGTTTTTTGATTTTTGAAGTATGATTCGCAGTTCAGCAAATTGAGCATTTAAATTATGCGTATCAGTTCCAGCAATTAAATTTATATTATATTTTTTATTTAATTCATATAAACGTTTATTGTAAACTATTTGTTCTTGATTTTGATGATGTTGTATCTCCAAGAAACAACGGTTTTTATTACCAATCAAAAACTGCAAAAATATATCACGAACATCATCATCTTCTGAATTTAACAATCCGCCCAAACAAGCAGTTGATACGATAATGTTTTCACTGGTATGTATCAACTCGTCTAATGTAATTCGTGCGTCATAATAAAAATGAGAATCCTTTTTATATGCATTTGATGATAATTTATTTAATTCTTTTACCCCTTCGTAATTTTTAGCAATTAGGACGGCGTGATGATTATCTCTTATTTTTGTTTCAATGGATTTGGTTACGTAGAACTCTTGGGCGTGAATATATTTAATTTCATTTTTATCGCAATATTGTTTTTTGGAAACCCAATTAAAAAAATTGCCATGATTACTTATTGCGAAAGCATTCATTCCCAATTCTTTAGCTCTTTGTATATACATTTCATATTTGGTACAACTGTCAAGTAAAGACATGTCATCGTGAGAATGAAACACTATATAATTATTCATTTATGCAATTCCTAATTTTTCCAATTGATAACGACAAAACGGAGATACGCCGCAGAGGAAGGAACAAAAATAATCATTTGACTTATCAGTATTTGCTTTCCACTCAGTGTCATCTTTTATTCTCTTAATAACTTCTTCAAATCCCACAACCACATTCGCCACCTCAAATAGATCAATTGGAACATTTACCATTTTTCCATCGCGTACAAACCAAATTGTAATTTCATCAATTTTAATATTTCTTTCAGCATATAAACTCCATGCATAAAAATAAAATTGAATTTTGTAATCATCTAACTTTTTTGCGTCAAATTTATTGCCTTTTAGTTTACTTGTTTTATAATCAAATAAAATATATTTTCCAGTTTCTTTTTCTTTCAATACAAGATCAGGTTTAGCAATAAATTTTATTCCATTATATTGTGTGTATACAGAATCTTCAATTAATATAATTTCATATTTATTTTTATCAAATTCAAAGTTGTCAAAGAAATTCAATCCATCATCGTAGTAAGTTTGAGCCATATTTTTTGGATATGGAGGCGGAGAGGTTTTCACCATTGTATCATAATTATTCTGATAGTACAAGGACAAATCCCAAATTTCTAATTCTCCAGTAAAATATTTTTGAAGAATTTCGTGTAAAAACGAGCCATATTCTCCGTAAAAATTATTCTTGCGTTCTTTGTGGTCAATATATGAAAGTTTAAAAGCGTAAGGGCAAGTTTTATAACTTCCTACGCTGGAAAAAGAAAATATTATTCCGTCAAGTATAAAATTGTATTCATTTGTCATTTTAGTATTTCCTCTCCTTTATAAGCAAATTCTCCAAATAATTCTTGTTCTTTTTGTTTACGAGTATTAATAGCATCTTGCAAGTTGACAAACGATCCTAAATAAATAATATGACCATTTACTCTTATACTTGCACTATATTTTTTATTCGACTTATAAACACCTTTTATTCCCAATTTATTATTGCTGTTAGCACCACGATTCATTAAATTGTTTTGACGAGTTGCATATCTAAGATTTTCTTTTCTATTGTCATGTTTTTGATTGTTTTTATGATCTATTTCCATATTTTTTTTATCCGTTGCATTCATAATTAATCTGTGCTGTCTTATTTTATGCAAAGAGTTATATATATATCCATTTTTATTTTCTGACCAACAATGATTTTTTATTTTTTCATAATCTTCTAAGTCAAAATAAAATTCTTTTTTTGTATTAAATGTTAACCCTTTTCCAAATTTTCCAGATAAATCATAATTATTATATTTTTTCTTTTTAGAATTAAAAATTAACATTACTTCTTTGTGGTGGCATCCACAACTCGTTGTTTTACCATTTAATAAATTATATTTTAAAATCCATTTTTTATTTCCACATTCACATGAACATTTATAGAAAATATTTCCCTTTCTTTTTTCGGTTTCATTTAATACCAATAATCTTCCAAATTTTTTACCAATTAAATCTTCCAATTTTTTAATCTCCATTTATCCAATCTGGTGTTTTGTTTTCTAAATTAGGGTTATCTATTCGCAAAGGCGAAGTATCCTTATTCCACTTATATCTTTTCCATAATTCTTCTGGTTTGTTAAAAAATTTATAAGCAGTATAATTAAAATATAATTCTAATGATTTATTCGCATGACCAGTAATACGATTTTTGTAAATATCCAAAACGCAATCATATAAAGTTGGCTCTTTACCTTTTTTATAATTGCCGCTAGAATTCTTTTCCCCTTCTTTTTCCGTCTTAGTATAACGATGTATTCCCAAAACATAATGAGCCAAATTGGTAATGTCTCCGCTTCCCGCGACATCATCTTGCGTGAGTCTGCGATATTCGGCGGTTTTCCTTGGATGGGATATTAACACAATTAAAACATTATATTTATTAGCAAAATTAACTAATCTTACCATAAATTTCTTTTGTTCTTGCCATAGATTATTTTGATCACAACCTAAATCTATAGTTAATAAATTATCTAAAATTGCAACCTTGACTCCAAATCTTCTAATTACTGTTTCCAATCTATCAAGAATAGAATCTGCGGATAAATCTTTGTCGTTATCGTATACAAAAATTCTATTTTTATACCATTCTCTCATTGTCGGCAATATGGTCTTGTCTATTTTATGTACTGTGCTATTTGTCATCTTTATGTTTTCTGGGCCGGCTAAGACTAATTCTACCCAATTTTTCAAAATTGGTTTGCCCATTTCTGCGCTATAAATAAAAACATCCATTCCTTGATTCAATGGTTCTGCGATAAACATTTGATTCAATAAACTTGACTTTCCCGAACCATTTCTTCCAGTAAAGACAACAACAGTTCCTAAGATAAATTTATAAATATATTTATCTAGTTGCTCAAATCCAGATGTAAGTCCTGGAGCAGTTTCAATGTCAAAATCATTGACGTCGTACAAATCTACAACATTTGTTATGGGAATTTCATTTGCATTTTCTATTAAAGATAAAACTTTATCTTTGCCGAAATAAAATAAAACATCATTTGCATCTTTTACTTTTTGAGTTGTTCCATCTTCTTTTTCCAATTCTTTTGGCAAATCAATGTAAAAGCACTTCCAGTTTCCTATTCTGGCACAAGCTTCTTTTCTCATTTGTAATCCGGGAGCATCATTATCAGACCAAATAATTATCTTGTTAAAGTTTTCCAACCAGTCAAAACATTCACTAACCCATTTCATATTTTCCGTTCCAGAAGGAACGGATACTACATTTTTATATCCAGATTCTATAATAGCAAGCGTGTCGAACTGCCCTTCCGTCACCACCAATGGTTGAGTTGGATCAATTTTATTCATATTGTAAAGAATTGATGTATTACTATAATTTGGTAAAAACCATTCTTTTTGTTCGCCCTTTTTTATAATTCTAGGATGCCTACATTTTACCGTGAGTAATACATCATTTAAATCATAAAAATTCCACATCAATAATCCATTTTTGTCTTGTCGCACATCACAATAATCCAATGTTTCTTTGCTTATTTTTCTAGTTGCACAATATTTATTAACTATATCTCTATTTTCATTTTCTTCATATTCTGGATAAATATATTCTCTTTCGGTTTTTACATTCTTTTCGCCAAAACGATAGGTTATATCAACTTCTTTAAATAATTTTTCAACAGCACCTAGAAATGTTAAATTATTAAAAGAAATAAAATGATCTATGATGCCATGCACCCTGCCACAGCCGAAGCATTTAAAACTATCTTCTTTCGGATTCCATACAAAAGAAGGAGTCAATTCATCGTGGAATGGACATAATGCTTTTA
>Ga0315284_10016885_pt1 | contig 10343 bp, 5 predicted proteins | sample YL17G09_16_MG_FD_203696 | JGI IMG/M metagenome (GOLD analysis project Ga0315284, IMG submission 203696) | Sediment microbial communities from Yellowstone Lake, YNP, Wyoming, USA - YL17G09_16 | ecosystem: Environmental > Aquatic > Freshwater > Lake > Sediment | place: USA: Wyoming | collected...
AGAGGCGAAGCGGGTGACAACGTCCTGTTTGTTTGTTTTTTGGGGTTTTTTTGGTTTTTTGGTTCTTTTCGGTTTCGGGTTTTTTCGGGCGTCGAAAGCAAGGGCGGCGGGAGAGGGTGGAGTTTCTCTCGTTTTTTCCAACTTTTCTTTCGACGGAGGAGGAAGCAGAAGAGGAGCAAAATCGAATCCTCCGGTTCGTCAACCTCGCGCCGCCGCTCTCGAATCCCCCCACCCCCACCCCAGAAAGAGCAGCAAAAGAAGGTCTCCAGAGAGAGCAAAGGAACGAACAAAAATCACCTTGATCGTCCCCGCGAGGAGGTGGCCGTAATGAGGCAAGCCGGTCGCAAACGGCGGCCCGTCGTAAAACACAAACGGCTTCCCTCCCTCTGTCCTGCGGAGCTGCTCCCCGAAAGCGTCGACGGATTCCCACCAGGCGAGGATGGCGTCCTCGGAGCGCGGGAAGGAAAAGTCCTTGGACTCGGGGACGTCCTCCATCTTTCTTTCTTTTCTTTTTCTCTTCGAGGGCAAAAAGAGGTCGAGGTCGAGTTTTTTTCTGCCTCTTCTCTCGATTGACGACGACGGCTGCGGGGCGGGGACGAGCGAGATCAATCAACAAGACTTTTTTTGAAGCCGAATTGAAAGCGAACGCGCGCAGTTGGCGTCCAGGCGAGCTCCTGGAGAGAGTGCAGATCCTTCTCTCAGCTAGGTCGCGAGCGGGAAGTGGAGGGAGAGGGAGAGGAGCACGAACGCGCGAGCGCGAGAGGGAGAGAACGGAGCAGAGAGAGAGATGAGGCTCCGCTGTCTATCGAAAAGAGTGGAGTGAGCGGGCGACGGGTGACGGAAAAAAACGAAGTTCGCCTTCACTTTTTCTCGGCTCTCTTTTCTTCCGACCTCGTTTCGAAAAGAGCGCAGGCCTCGCGTCCCGCGCGTGTGTGATTTCTTTCGTCAGCTCTTCGTCGTCGACTCTGCTGCTGCTGCAGCTCGCATCATCTGAGCAGCAGCAGGGGCGAGAAGCAGCAGGGCGAAGGAAAAAATGGCAGCGCCGCCGCCGCACGGAATGGCGATGATGCCATCAGCTTACGCTCCTCCCCCCCCTCCTCCGCAGCAGCCGCAGCAAATGCAGCAGCAGCAGCAACAGCCGCTGGGCATGGGCCTCGACCCGGCCACAGCCCTGCCGACGACGGACACGATCCAAGCTGTGAGTGAAGGAGACGTTTTGATTTCTCTTTTCTTTTTTCCCAGCGTCGACGTCGGACGTTTTGTTTTTTCGTCGTTTTCTCTCTCGCTCGCTCACCCTCAACCTCGACCTCTTTCCCCCTCCATCCACTCTCTTCCCTCCCAGTTCCTCGAGGACAACGACCGCCTCATCGGCGCCGTCTCGCAGGCCTATGGCTCGGGCAGGCTTGACGCCGCGGCCGCCTACCAGGCGAGGCTGCACGCGAACCTCACCTACCTCGCCGCCGTCGCCGACGCGTCGACGCCCTCGGCCGCCGAAACGGCCGCAAACCCTCCTCCTCAAGCTCAGGCTCAGGCGCATCCTCAGGCGCATCCTCCTCCTCAGCAGCAGCAGCAGCAGCGGTTTCACGCGCCGGTGCCGCCGCACATGCAGCAGCAGCAACAGGGGCTGCAGTTTTACCAGCAGCAGCAGGGAGGGGCGCCTCCTCCGCCTCCTCGGCAGTATTGAAGAGAGCAAGCTCTCTCTCGCTTTTTGCCTTTGCTCTCTCCCTCTCTCTCCCTTGTTTTTGAGGTGATCTTTTTAAAAAAATCAGCACTGTGCTCTCTTTCTTGAAAGAAACGGAGAGAAATGTAACAAAACTCGAAGGCGGCGAAAACTGAAAGAGGATTAAAAAGGGAAGTAAAAGCAAGCGAGAGAGAGAAGAAAAGCGGAAATCATTCTTTCGTTTTGTTTCTCCGCTCGACGACAAGAGCGAGAGAGGGGACGCGGAAAAAGAAAGGAGTGCTCTCTTCTCTATATATTCCTCTCTCTCTCTCTCTACTCCCCCCCCCTTTTTTTCTCGTGCGTGGGACCGCTCGAGTAAGATCTTGTGTACCGCTATCCGATCACGGAAAAAGGAAACAAAGAGCGTCTCAGCTTTTTTATCGAGAAGAGTCAGCGCGTCAAGAGAGAAAACTGAACGATGGGCGATCCAATGCCCGTCGTTGACGCCGCTGGGGACGCCGCCGCCCTCGCCGGCGCGCTTCCCGTCGTCGACCTCCGCTCCGTGCTCGACGGCGTCGTCGACGAGGGGCAGGCGAGCCTGGAGAGCCTGGCGGGCGACCTGGCTGGCAAGCCCGACGGAGAACGGTAAGAGAAGAGAGGAGGAAAGAAAAGGAAATCAAAACTCGAAGGCATCTCGGTCTCGACCTTCCCGACCTGACCCTCGGCGCCGATCAAAAAAAAAAAAACTCCCGCCGCAGAAAACGCCTCCTCGCCCTGCGCTGCCACGGCCTCCGCCAGCGCCTCCTCCGCCTCCTCATCGTCTCGCAGTGGTCCAACAAGGCCCGCGCGATCTCCGAGGTCGGGCGCGTCCTGGACGCGAGCGCGAGGGCCGCCGGCGCGGCGGCCGCCGCGGCCGACCAGCTCGCGTACCTCCACTCGGAGCTGTGCGCGGCCGCCGCGCCCCCCGCGGACCCCGACGCGGCGCTGGCCCTCGCGCGGTGCGGGCGCAGCGAGAGGCTGCCGCTGGCGGCGACGGAAGAGCTCCGCCAGGGGGCCGTGCCCTCCTCCTCGGAGCAGCGGCGGCTCCCGCGCTCGGCGGGCGAGGAGAGGGAGCGGCGGGCGGCCTCGGGACGCATGGGCCGCATGCTCCGCGCCGCGCTGCTGCGGCGGGATCCGAGGAGCGGCCTGCCCGCGCTGCCCCGGGGCGCGCGGGTGGTGAGGAGCGCCGCGGGGAGCGTGACCCTGGGCTGCGGCGGGGAGTACCGCGTGCGGCTGTCGCTGGCGCCACCCCCGGAGGCGGAGGCGGAGGCGGGGGCGGAGGCTGAGGCGGGAGGCGCGGGGGGAGCGGAGGCGGGAGGAGGGCCGAGGCGGGACCGGCGGGAATGGCGGTGGAGGGTGTTGGAGGCGAGCGTGCTGCCCGCCTGGACCGCGGAGGGCGGGCCGCCCCCTTCGGGCCCTCCCGCGCGCGCTCTCTCCGCCGCTGCCGCGTGGGCTGCCGCCGCCAACCCCGCCAACGCCGCTCTCCCTCCTTCGGCGGCGGCGGCGCTCGACGGCGGCGCCGCCCTCCTCCCTCCCGGGGCCCTCGCCCCGGCTGCCCGCGGGATGCTCCGCGCCGGGCTCGAGGCCAGGGCGTGGGCGGCCGCGGACGCGCTCGAGGAAGCTGAGGTGGAAGAAGAAGAAGGGAAGAGGAGGAGGAGGGCGGCGGGAGCGGAGCAAGAGGAGGAGACGGAGGGAGACGACGACGGCGACGGCGGCGAGAGGACGTCGAGACCCTCCGCCGCCGCGCCCCCTCCTCCTCCCCCTCCCCCTCTGCCGCCGCTCCAGCTCGTCCACCGCGCCCTCCGCTCGATCGCAGCCAGGCTCATCGCCGGGGAGGCGGCCGCCTGGGCGAACCCGCCTTCCTCCGCTCCCGGCGGCGGCGGCGCGGGCGGGCGGCAGGAGGTACAGCGGCCCCGGGGGGCGGCGGCCCCCGCCGCCGGGGGAGCGGCCGGCGGCGGCGGCGCCGGCTGCGGCCGCTGGGCTGGGACCGTCAGGGTCGAGCCCGCGAGGCTCATGCGCTCGGGGGTCAGGATCAGCTTCTGGCTCGGGGCTGCCCCCGTGGCCGGCTGGGGCGACCTCGGCGACGACGGCGGCGGGGGGGGAGGAGGAGGAGCGGGAGCGGCGGCGGCGAGACCCGGAGGAGGAGGAGAAGGAGGAGGAGCGCCTCCTCCGCCCGCCGCCGCCGCCGCCGCCGCTGCTCCGCTCCCGACGCCCGCGCGCCCGGCCCCGCCGGCGATCGAGGTCGGGCTCCTCCCCGACGAGTGCGTCTTTCGTGACGGCTCTTCCTCTCCTGCTTCTTCTGCGTCTCTGCCCGGAGGGTTCCCTGGGGACGCGGGGCCCGCGGCGGTTGCCGTGCCCGACCTCCGCCCGAGAGGAGCGAGGGGGAAGCGGGTCGTCGCCGCCCCCGCCGCCGCCGCGTCGGCCGCCGCCGCCGGGAGACCTCCGCCCCCTTCCCTCGCCGCCCCGATGGCGCTCGACGTCTCGAGGCCGGACCCGGAGCTCCTGCTGCTGCGCGCCGCCGCCGTCGCCGCCGCGAGCCACCTGGCGGCGGTCGGGAGGGCCCTCTCGCGCCTGCCGGCGTTCCGGGACTTTGGGGCCTCGTCGAGCGGGGGGGGCGGCGGCGGAGGGGGAGGGAGAGGCGGCGGAGGGAAGCTCTGCGTCCGGCTCGTCGGGGCAGACGAGGCCGTCGCCGCGATGGGCACTGCCGCCGCCGCCTCGTCGGCGTCGGCGTCGTCGCACGCGCCCCCGGCGGCCCCGAGGCTCCTCGTCGTGTGGCGCTCCGAAGGAGAAGGGGAAGGGGGAGGAGGAGGCGAAGGAGAAGGAGGGGCCGAGAAGCACCACCAACAGCAACCGCCGCTGCTGGAGCTGACGATGCTGCTGCACTCGGGCGAGCTCGCCCTCATCTCCTCCCCTTCTTCGACCTCTCCCTTCGCCGACCCTGCCAACGACAACAACAGCAGCAGCAGCAACCTGCTGCTCCCGGCCGCCTCGTCGCTGAACGCCGCGGCGAGGAGGGCCGCGGCGAGCCCGGCCGCCGTCGCCGCTGCGGGGGGGAGCCCCGGGGCCGCCGCGGCGCGCGGGGCGGCGCAGGCGCTGTGCTCGCTCGTCGCGGCCGCGGCCGCCGCCGCGGCGGCCTCGGCGGCGGTGGCCTCGGCGACCGCGAGGGGCCTTCCCAGGGCGGATCTTCCGTGGAGGCTGCTGAGGCAGGCCCTGTGCGTCTCCGGGCTGCTGTCCGCGGGCGACGCCGCGGCGGCCGCGGCGGCGGCGAGCGGGGGGGGGAGCGGAGGGGCGGGAGGCGGAGGAGCGGGCTCGGGCGCCGTCGTCTCGCTCGCGCCGCTGGCCTTTGCCCTCTCGCCGGCGCCGCCCCTGCCCCCTCGGCTCGCCAGGATCGCTGCCGCCGCCGCTGCGGCCCCGGGCGGAGGAGGATCCGGGGGGGCCGCCGCTCCCAGGGGCTTCCTGGTGCTCGTCCCGCCGAGGGCGCTGCTGCTGAGCCCTTCCTCGGCGGCAGACGGCACCGACGGCGGCGGCGGCGAGAAAGTCACCGCTGCTTCTGCTCCTTCCGCCTCCGCCTCCTGCTGGCGCGCCCTCCTCGCCGTGGCGGCCACGGACGGCGCCGGAGTTCCCGACAGGCTCCTGTCGTCCGTCTCCGTCCCGGAGGCCGCCATCGTCGCGCCGCAGCAGCAGCGGGAGCAGCAGGGGGCAAAGGCGAAACAAACAAAGAGCAGCAGGAAGCGCGGCCGGAGCGACGACGGCGGCGGCGGAGAGGAGCAAGCGCAGGAGATGGAGATGGAGGCCGACGACGAAACAGCCCGAACCTCTCCCGTCGTCGCCGGCTGGGGCCCCCCGCAGGACGCGGCCCTCTCCGCCGCGGCCGCCTGGGCCCGCGCGGCGGCGCCCTGGGAGGCCCTGAGGCACCAGCTCGCCGCCGTCGGCGTCGCGTTTGTCGACGAGTGGACTCCGGCGGCAACCGCCACCGCTCCTTCTTCGGAGCCTCCTTCCGCGCCGCTCGCTCCCCCGCCTCGTCACCGCGGCCCTCGTCTGGTGCTCAAGGGGTTGGACTCTCTCGATGCGGTCGAGGCGCACGCGGCCGGGGAAGGGGGAGGAGGAGGAGCCGAGGCGGGGAGGAAGAAGCGCAGGAGGAGGGCGCTGGCTGAGCTCCGGCCGGCTGCTTCCGCCGGCGCCGGCGGAGGAGGAGGAGGAGGAGCATCGCCGCCTCTCGTCCCTCTCCCGCTTCCTTCCTGGGACCTCGTCCTCTCCTCCGACTATTTCTCGGGCCTCCCGGAGACGGCGGGCGTTCACCGCTCGGCGGAGCCCGCCCCGGCGGACTCGAGGCGGGCGAGGCTGCTGCTGCTTCCTTCGGCCGAGGAAGGCGGCAAGAACGAAGAAACGTCCGCTTCGACTGCTGCCGCCGCCGCTCTCGCGCTCCGCTACTGCCCCGCCGACGGCGACTCCCCCGCGAGGACGATCTACGACCTGCAGCGCTTCCTGCGCCTGCACACCTTCCTGCTCCGGTGCCGCGCCCTCTGCAGGCAGCGCGGCGGCGGCGGAGGAGGAGCGACTGCTGCAGCAGCAGCAGCAAATTCTTCCCTTCCTCTTTCGCCGCTCCTCGCCGCTGCTGCCGGGGGCCAGGGCCCGGGCTCCTGGCGCGTCCCGCGGACGGCCACGTGCCGCCTCGCCGCGGCGTCATTCTCGAGGGCGCTGTTCGTCTTCGAGGAGGAAGGGGGCGGCGAAGGAAAAGAGGAGGGAGGAGCGGAAGACGACGACGAAGGCTTCGCCGCCGCCGGCGACGACGACGGAGGGAAGGAGCGGCTCCTGCTCTCTTTTCGCTCCTCGCTCTCCGCCGCGAGGGAACAGGGAAGAGACAAAAGGAAGAAGAAGACGCTGATGCGCCTGCGGGTCGACTGGGGCTCCGCGGGAGGAGGAGGCGACGACGCCCTCGCGGGAGGAGCGAGCAGAAGCTGCGACGGCAACGACGGCGGCGGCGGCGGCGAAGGAGGCGGCTTCATCTCCGGCCGAGGGGGCGCCCCGCCGCGCCCTCACCTCTCCGCGGACCCCCCGCCTCCGCTCGGCGCCCTGACCGACCTCGAGAGGGCCGCGGACGCGGGGTGCGAGGCGGCGTTCCTCGACGCCGCCTGCGTGGTCGCCTTCGTGACCGCGGCGCTGGCTGAGGCCTCGGAGGACGCCGGCGACGGCGGGAGGGCCCCTCCCCCTGCTGCTGCTGCTGCTGCTGCTCTCCGCGCTTCCGTCGTCACCGCGCCCCTCTCCGTCGCCCCTGACGCTGCTGCTTCCGTTTCCGCGGCGGCGTCCGGAGGCAGAGCGCTGCCCTCTGCAGCTGCCGCGGTGGCGGCAGCGGCGGCGACGACCGCGGACGGCGGGCGGGTGTTCGAGGTCTCCGTCGTCGAGGGAGGGGAGACGATCTCTCCCTCCTCCGCTCCGCTCAGGCTCCGCCTCGTCGCCTTCGCCGGCGGCGCCTGCTGGCTCGAGGGCGTGGACCGTCGGGCCCGGCGCGCGCTCTCGAGGGAGGTGACCCGGGGGACGCGCGTCGGAGGAGGAGGAGGAGGCGGAGGAACCCCTCTCCGCTCCTCGTCCCCCTCCTCGGAGGGGGGAGCAGAGGGCAGCGGCTGCTGGCTGCGAGGGAGGGCGCAGCTCTCGGCGGCGCTCAGGCGGCTCCGGCTCTCGTCGCTCGCGCCCTGAAAACGGAAATGTTGGAATGTAAAAAAAAGGAACAGGGTGGATTATCAATTCTATCTATTTACACAGTTCTGTTTATTCGTTCGGGGGGAGCGGGACGAGAGTACTTTCAATTCGGAGTGTGTGCGTGTGTGTGGGAGGGGGGGGAAGGGGGGGGGTGACAAAAAAGAAGAAGAAGAAAACTTTTCAACTTCGCATTCTTTCTTTGCCGGCCTCTCCGTGCATCGCGCCGAGCATCAGAGGCGCCGCCTCCTCGTCCTCCTCGTCTTCTGTTGCTTCGGCAACTCCCGCAGCAGCAGCAGCAGCAGCAATGGGCCCCACCTTTCGAGACAAAAGCAGAGCGGCAAGCAGCAGCGCGGCCCCGAACGCGAAGGGCGCGCCGGCGAGCGCCGCGGGGAGCGCCGCCCTCGAGGAGACGTAGTAGATCGCCGCGAAGGCCAGGGGCCCCACCGCCGCCGCCCCGCTCCTCGCGGCGCTCAGCGCGCCCTGCACCGCACCCTGGCTCCCCGCGGCCGGGCCGGCGTCGGAGACCAGGGCCGAGGCCGCGGGGAGCGCGAGCCCCCCGAGCGCGCCGACGCCGACGGCGGCGAGCGCCAGCGGCCGCGACGCCGCGACGGCGAGCAGCGCGTGCTCGAGCAGCGCGGCGGCGAGCCCGACCCGCAGCAGGCCCGCCTCGCCCGCGACAGCCCCCGACCGCAGCAGCAGCGGCAGCACAAACGCCTGCGCGACGACCCCGCCGGCGCCGGCGACGGCCAGCAGCAGCGCCTGGTCCCCCGCGCCGAACGAGAGGCGCTGCTGCAGGAACTGCGCGATGGTGTCCGAGAGGCCCGCCGCCGCCGCCGCGGAGAGGACGACGCAGGCGAGGAGGCGCCGGGCCTGCGGGGTGGAGGTGAGGATCCCGAAGGCGGGGAGGGGGTTGGTGGAAGAGGGAGAGAGAGAAGACGGAGGAGGAGGAGAAGAAAGAGAAGACGGAGGAGGAGGAGGAGAAGAGGAGCTGCTGCTGCTGCTGCCGCTGCTGCTGCCTCTGCTGCTGCTTTTCGCTTTCGCACCTCCTCCTCCCTGCGCCTCGGGCAGCCACGCGGCAAGCACCGCAGAGACCGCCACCCCCGCCGTCGCGAGCCACGCCGCCCTCTGGGCGCCCATAAAAGCTCCCCCGCCGGCCCCGAGCAGCAGACCCGCGGAGACCGCGGCCGACACGGCGGCAAAGGCCGGGGCGCGGCCGCCGGCGGGGAGGGCGTCCGCGGCGTACGCGAGGCAGATCGCCGCTCCCGGGGCCGCGGTCGCCAGGGAGGAGAAAAGGAAGTAGAGGTAGAGCAGGGGAGACGGGGCGGGAGGGGAGGGCGAGGGCGCGGGCGGGGCCGGGGCGGGCGCGGCGAGCAGCGACTGGTGCAGCGCGAGCGTGAGCGGCGGCAGCGCCGAAGACAGCATGGCGAGCGAGAGGTACCTCGACCTCAGGCTCCTCCTCCGGGGAGGGGCAGGGAGGGTCCCTGGAGCCCCGCCGCCGCCGTGGCTGCTCGCGACGACGACGACGACGACGTCCGAGGCGCGGCCGAGGGCCGGGGCGACGAGCAGCGCCAGCGAGTTGCCGAAGAAGTCGGAGAGCGAGGCCGCGGCCGCGGCGGACGAGTGGGCGCGGGCGCACGCGGCGGCGGTCGAGCCGCTGTCGTCGCCGTCGCCGCTGCTGCTGCCGCCGCCGTTCTTTTCTGTTGCTGTATTTTCACTGTATCCACACTGCACCCCTCGGCCGAGCTCGCGGGACGCGAAGAAGTCTGTCATGACGGCGGGGCGGGTGGGGGCCGGGAGGACGGCAGCGGCGACGAAGAGGAGCAGCAGCGGGACGAGGCGGACGAGGACGAGCGACGACGAAGATGATTGCGTCCTCGCCGTCGCTCCTCCTCCTCCTCGGCCCCCTCCTTCGGGCACGGCCCGCGACCAAGAGCGCATGGCTCCCTTTGCTCCGATCGTGTTTATGATCGCTCTCTCGCTGAGTGAGAAGACAAAGAATGATAGCCGAAAGCCTCGTTTCAACGCATTGTGTTTTTTTCTTCTCGATCTGTGACACGCCGTGGCCTTGGCATTTACCACAACATCGCTCGGCATCGCCCTCTTCGCATGAGGCTCGCATCCGCAATTTAAAAGCACGGGATAACAACCCCTCTCGCCAGAGCGGGCACACGAACGTGACCTCTCGATCTAGAAGTTTGAAGGCCCGATCAGAGATAGAACAAGAGAGGGGAAAAGAGAGCGATGCTCCTCCGGCAGGCACTGAGCCGCGTGACCTCTGCTTCGTCGACCTCGACCTCGACCTCGGCCTCTCTCGCCGCCGCGCGCCTCTTGATCCGAGCCTCCTCCTCGGCCTCGAGAGAAGCAGCAGCAGGAGCGATAGCAGCAGCAGCGAAAGCTGCGGGAAGCGAACCGCCGCCGCCGCCGCGGCGGGGCCGCTGGCTCCTCTTCCTCCCCCCGGCCGCCGCGGCCTTCCTGTGCCACTGGCAGCTCGAGCGCAGGGACTGGAAGGCGCGGCTGCTGGAGGAGAGGGGCAAGGCCCTGAGGGGAGAGCCCTTGAGCCTCGAGGAGCTCCTTTCGGCGCTGCGGCGGGATCGAGGAGGGGGAGAGGGAGGGGGAGAGGGTGGGGGAGGGCGCGCTGCTCCTCGCCCGCGGGAGATGGCCCGAGTCGTCGTCGGCGTCGCCGGAAGCGGGAGCGGCGGAGGCGAACAAGGAGAGTTCGTTTTCGACCGCTCCTCGACTCTGCTCGTGGGGCCCAGGCCCCGCTCCTTCGGCGGGTCCACCGTCGGGGGATCCCTGGTCGTGACCCCGCTGCTGAGGAGGCGAGGCGAGGGCGAGGGGGGGAACGAGGGGGCGCTGGTCGTCCGAGGGTGGGTGCCCTCGGGGTGGAGGGAGGAGCGGGGCGGCGGCGAGGGCGGCGGCGGCGGGCTGGGCCCGGCCGCGCGGCTGG
>Ga0315284_10016887_pt1 | contig 10342 bp, 7 predicted proteins | sample YL17G09_16_MG_FD_203696 | JGI IMG/M metagenome (GOLD analysis project Ga0315284, IMG submission 203696) | Sediment microbial communities from Yellowstone Lake, YNP, Wyoming, USA - YL17G09_16 | ecosystem: Environmental > Aquatic > Freshwater > Lake > Sediment | place: USA: Wyoming | collected...
TCCTCTTTTTCTGGTGCCGGGGTTGTTGGAACATTGGACAGTATGGGCTCGGTTATGACAGGCTCCACTTTTTCTGGTGCCGGGGTTGTTGGAACATTGGACAGTATGGGCTCGGTTATGACGGGCTCCACTTTTTCTGGTGCCGGGGTTGTTGGAACATTGGACAGTATGGGCTCGGTTATGACGGGCTCCACTTTTTCTTTTGTCTCGATTGTTGGCATATCGGACGGTATGGGCTCGGTTATGACAGGCTCCTCAAGTGACACCTGGACTTCCTTGCTTTTGTACTCGTCTATGGTAAACCCTTGCCTACAATTTGGATTCACGCATTTGTAGATTTGAGTGTGGCGATTCCAGAAGAGAGCCCTTTGACGGCACTGGGGGCAGATAAGTAATCCCGCCTGGGAATCGGGGTCTAATTCATTGGCTGAAGCGGGTTTTGTATCTCCCGTATCTATTTTGCCTGAATCGACTCTGGTAGACTGGCCAGCATCCTTCGAAGGGGGAGACTCAATATACCCACAATTCAGACATCTATGGTCGCTGTCGTCTATATAGCCACTGCACTTTGGGCATCTTGCCAAATCGACTCTCTTCTTCGTTGACGACTTCTTATTCATGCTGATTAATAGCTTTGACTCTGAGATATTTGTAGATTATTTAAGCCTTACGCTATTCCGAGCTGCCTAGTAGATATTATGGCAAGAAAAATTGCTTGCGACAATGAGATTAATGTACTCTCTGGAATAGTACTTCGTTATCATTGCGATACGCTATCGTGCTACCCAAAGAGGAGAATTTAGTTCTAGGGCTACGACTGATGTGTATATGTCAAGGTGATAAGTACTAAAGTATATAGGCCAAATATTACTAATAGGTGATTAATTAATCGGTCAACCTGCGCTATGGTATACATGGTATACCCTAATAATACTCTAGAAGTGAAAGGACATGCCTGTATTATTGGATGGCCATAGCTATTACAGAACTGCCGAAGTATGCCGTATGGCTGGAATAAGCAGGAATACTCTATTTCGTTGGGTGAAAGAAGGTAATGTTATCGAACCTACACGCAGGGACTGGAGAGGATGGAGATTGTTCACCCAAGATCAAGTAGACCGGTTGAGGGGGAAGACCAACCAGACAAGTGAGCCAGGGCAGGCTGTGACCCCAATACATTTTGCCGACGAAAGATGCGATGGGGATACCGTCGCCGCTCCCAAAGTGCAAATAAGCGGGAAAGAGCAAAACAATGCTTGAAAAACAACTCTTCCCGTCGGGCGATTTAGAGAGTTCTCAGGGCTCCAGCCTGCATATAGATGAACTCCTCTCGCTAATGGTATATAAAGGTGCTTCAGACTTGCATATCACCGTGCCCAGCCCACCGATACTCCGCATTGAGGGGAAGCTTGTAGCGCAGCAAGACTTTCCACCCCTCAGACCTCATGATGTTCAAGCCATTTTTGAACAGATTACTAATGCAGAGCAAAGAGAAACCTTCCACAAACAACTGGAGCTGGATTTCGCCTACAGTATCCCCGGTCTCGCTCGATTCAGGGTCAACGCCATGCAACAACGAGGCTCAATGAGTCTCGCCTTCCGGTTAGTACGATTCAAAATCCCATCTATTTATGAACTGGGCTTACCACAAGTCTGCAAGGAGCTTATTCTCAAGCCCAGAGGGCTCATCTTAATAACCGGCGCAGCCGGAAGCGGCAAGTCAACCACTCTGGCAGCAATGATCAACCATCTCAATCAGACAGAGGAGCGAAACATTATCACTATTGAAGACCCTATTGAATTCTTGTTCCGTAACGATAAGTGCGTCATCCGGCAGCGAGAACTGGGGCATGATACCGCAGAATTCTACGATGCGTTGATTCATGCGCTCCGCCATGACCCAGATGTAATTGTAATCGGGGAGATGCGGGATTTGCCTACAATTAGAACCGCCATAACAGCGGCAGAGACAGGCCATCTTGTGCTTGGTACGCTGCACACCATCGATGCTGCCCAGGCTGTTGACCGCATTATTGACACTTTCCCTGCGGGCCAACAACAGCAGATTAGATTACAGTTCTCACAGGTAATAGAGGCGGTGCTATCACAGGTTCTCCTCACCCGTATTGGAGGAGGCAGAGTAGCCGCTTTTGAAATAATGATTGCAACGCCTGGGATAAGAAAACTCATCCGTTCAGGTAAAACCTTCGAAATACCTTCCAACCTTGAGCATGGTGCAGCAGAGGGGAAGCAGTCTATGGACCAGGCGCTGGCTGACCTGGTAAGAAGAAATATCGTTACCAGAGAAGAAGCCATGTGGAAAAGCATCGATCCAATGAAGCTGAGCGAGTTTCTTAAATAATCATTGAAACCTATAGCCTGCTAATCTTATCCATGAATAAATAAATACTCCCGGGAACAGATCTTCCGAAACAACAAAAAGGCCTCTCTTTTTCAAAGAGAGGCCTTTGATTATTTCTGGTGGAGACGGGGGAGAGTCGAACTCCCCGTCCAGAAGAACCCGCCCAGAGTATCTACAGGCTTAGACGGCTGTATGTTCTCGCTTCGCTGTCATCCGCCGACTGATTTCAGTGAAGCCAGTCGATGAGTCTTAGGCAACCCTTATCGACGTCGGGGTCGCAGCACCTCGACATTTCGGCGCCCGCTCCCCAACCCATCGAGGAGAGGTCAAGGCGGGCGTAGCTGCCTGTTTAGGCAGCTAGGGCGTATTCTTTTTCGCCAGTTACTTTTTTGCCACCGTTTTACGAGTGAGATGGCGTCTCGATCTGCAACTCTGAACTACAGTTCCCCTGTCGAACCACACGTCCCCAAATGAGCAAATTCGAAATCCTAAACTCTAAATCCTAAAGGGGAGATGTCATGGCTAGACGCTAGCGTTTTTTGGCTTGCTTTAACGCCTGTTCAATCTGGCGCTGGTCGTCTCGCTGGGCTATGGCTTCGCGTTTGTCGTACTGCTTTTTGCCCCTGGCGAGACCCAGCTCTACTTTCGCCATTCCTTTTTTAAGGTACAGTTTGAGGGGTACCAGTGTGTATCCCTTCCTCAGCACTTCACCGCTGAGGTCTGCTATCTCCCTCTGATGCAGCAGGAGCTTGCGCGGTCTGGTGGGCTCGTGATTGTATCTGTTGCCGCCCGGGTACTGTGCGATATGGGCGTTCACCAGCCACATTTCACCGTTTTCCGCTCTGGCATAGGCATCTTTGAAGTTGACTCTGCCTCCCCGGATGGATTTTATCTCGGTGCCGGTGAGTACCAAGCCAGCCTCAATGGTATCCTCGATATGGTAATCGTGATACGCCTTGCGGTTGACGGTGATTATCTTTTCGCTCATGGAATACTATACCACAATTATAGAGTTATGTCAAGTGTCTTAAGTCACTAAAGGAGGCGTCCTGTACCTCTATTGTATCGAAATCAGCCCCCTAAATCCCCCAGTCTTGGGGGACTTTAAGAACTGGGGGGATACCCCCAGACCCCCAGCAAAGGGGCTACGCCCCTCTGTACTCCCCTACTTGTGCCAGTTTGGAGCCGATGCCCTGTGGCTACCACTTCTCACCTGTTATTGTAATCCTGCTGCGCCTTTTAGGAAAGGGGGAATATTTAGGGGCGACCCATCGGGTCGCCCCTACGGTTTGTATTCTGTGGGGCTGTAATCCCCAGATGGGCGAGAGAACCTCGCCCCTACGTTTATCGGGCACAAATTTTTGTGCCCCTACGAAATGGTTATCTAGTCTCGGGCGCCCACGATGACCATGCCGGAGATGCCCCCGCCGGGAAGTCCGCCGTAGTTCTGGGAGACGCCTATCCTCGCGTTCTTTATCTGGCGAGCTCCTGCTTGGCCTCTAAGCTGAAGCCAGGACTCGAAGACCATTCTCAGACCGGTTGCTCCTACGGGGTGGCCGAAGCACTTCAGTCCACCGTCTGAGTTCACCGCCAGCTCGCCTTCTATGTTGAAGGTGCCTGCTTCGATGTCCTGCTTGTATTTGCCTCGTTCGGTGAAGCCGAGGTCTTCGCAGATTACAGCCTCAGTGATGGTGAAGCAGTCATGTACCTCGGCGACGTCGATTTCCTTGCGGGGGTTCTTTATGCCAGCCTCTTCATATGCCATCTTGCCGGAGCGCACGATGGCTTCTATATGGACATAGTCGTAATCGCTGGGGATGACTCCGAATGTACCACCGTCAGCGCAAACGCCGAATCCTTTTACCAGGAGATAGTCGTCCCTGATGCGTTTGGCAATCTCGGGCGTTGTGATGATAGCCGCTGCCGAGCCGTCGCTTACTCCGCAGCAGTCGAAAAGCCCGAGGGGCCAGGCAATCATGGGTGCGTTGACAGCCTGCTCGATCGTTATGTCGCGCTGGAAGTGCGCCCTGGGGTTGAGGCTGCCGTTGTGGTGGTTCTTCACTGCAATCATAGCCAGCATACGCTTGCCTTCCTGCGGGGTGATACCATACGTGTGGAAATATCTGGTGGCAGTCAGGGCGAACCTTGCAGGCGCTATGACGGGCGCCCAGACCCAGCTTCCGAACTGTCCTTCGCCTCCCATCTGGGTTACGCCTGCGGCACCGGTGTCCTTCAGCTTCTCTGCTCCGCAGGCAAGCGCTATGTCGTATATGCCGGCTGCCACAGCGTAGGCGGCGTTTCTGAAGGCTTCTATGCCTGTAGCGCAGTAGTTTTCCACCCTGGTGACGGGTATATAGTCGGTCTTCAAGGCTCGCGCCAGCTTGCAGCCGCTAAAGCCTGTCTCGGCGCCCTGGATACCCAGCCAGGCTGCCTTAATCTCTTTGAGGTCTAGCTTTGCATCTTCCGAAGCTGCGTAGCAGGACTCCACCATCAGGTCCTGGTCGCTCTTGTCGAAGAGCTCGCCGAATCGAGTGCAGCCCATTCCCACTACAGCGACCCTATCTCTAATGCCAGGCATTCTATTTTTCCTCCTTATTATTTCCGGTAAGTATTGGTTAACCCCTCAAAGGGATAGATTTCCAGAAGTAGTTGTGGAATCCGTCCTGGGTAGCCAGCTTCCGGAAGCTCATCTCGACGGGCATTCCTATCTTTATCTCTTCGAGCACCCTGTCTGTCATCATGGTCGCCATGCGTCCGCCGCCCTCGAAGTCTATGATGGCGGTCACTCTGGGTGCCTCGCGTCTCTGGCAGAGGTAGTCTGCCGCGAAGGTGAACAGCGTGCCTTTCCTGTCGGAGAGACGCCACTCTTCGGACTGGTCCTTGGCGGTGCACTTGGGGCAAACCCTCTGCGGTGGGAAGTGGATATCGCTACAGACCTTGCACTTTTGTCCGTGCAGCGGGTAAATCTGGCTGCGGTCCCGGTACAGAGCAGCGGCGGAGATGTGGCCTCCCGGAGGGGTCGGTGTGGCTTCGAAGGTCAGCAAGCCACGCCACTGGAGGTATGTTCTGTAATCATCGACTATTTTTTTAGAGGCGAGGTGGGTCTTCATGCCCCGCCTGCCTTCTACCTTCTTGCTTATCTTGTCGGTGACGGTTATCACTAAGGAATCGCTGCCGTTGCCGTAGTTATTTAGCAGCAAGCGGTCCCCTGCTTTGGCCTCCTCCAGAGCTGCCACCAGCAGCATAAAGGCGTAAGCTGCGCCTGTGATTCCCATGGTATCCAGCAGCGGGTTCTGAAGCTGTGCCTTGGGGTCGATGCCGAGCTTTTTCGGTATGTCGGCAAGCGCTCTGGGGCTGGGAACAGGGATAATAGCTTTGGCGAAATCCTTGGGGGTGAGATTGACTTTCTTGAGCAGCGCAGCCACATTCTGCGCCACTATGTCATAATAAACGGCATTGAAGATGAACCTGTCCTCCCAGGAGCGGACGAACGTGTCGCCGTCCAGACGCCAGTAATCGTGGGCCTCGTTGGATATGGAATGCCAGGCGTCTATGCTGGCAATGCAGTCTTTTTCTCCTAGGAGCAAGGCTGCGGCGCCGTCGCCGTAGATCTGCTCGAACTCAGTACCCGGGGCGCCCATGCGGCAATCGGCTGCTACCACGAGCACCTCTTTAGCCGAGCCGGCTTTTATAGCGTCAAGAGCTGCTTTTATGGCAGATGTAGCCGACCTCAAAGAGTTGGTGAAGTCAGCGGTAGTGATATCGCGCCTCAGGTCACAGGCAGCAGCTATGGTTGTTGCTATCTGCTTCTCTTTGTAAGGGGCGGTGGTTGAAGCAAAGAACACGGCGTCTATTGCCTCTCTCTTCTGTCCTTTGAGACAATCAATAGCAGCGGCTACAGCCATGGTGGTGCTGTCCTCGTCGAAGTTGCGGATAGCCTTCTCGCCACGCAATCCCTTCATGATGGCTTCACGGCTCAGCCGCCACAGGGGCACATAGGCTCCATACGAAGTGATGCCGACCATTAATTATCCTCCTTGTTATCAGCTTCGGGCAAACCTTATTTAGGATACCAGTCTACGATGGGAATGTCAATTAAAGGACATGCCCCCCTCGGGCTCCCCCAGTCTTGGGGGAGAAGGGAAATTTGGGGGTGTTGCAAAAGTTTTTCAATTCCCTGCATTCCCTAGTATTGGGGGACTTTAGAAGCTGACTGCTGATAGTTGATAGCTATATGGTGAATTGCTGGCTTGGGGAAAAGCTGATAATATCAGAATGTTGGGCGTTGAAAGGAGATGTTCATGCAGACAAGGAACAAGGTTTCATTACCGTGGGTGATATTCATAGTTCTCATTATCGCTATACTCGCTATTTCTGTGCTGACTAAGCCTTCTACTGAGCCGGGATTGGGTCAGATTGAGGAGGCGTGGCAGGTGATTTTCAATGATTATGTGGATAGGGACAAGCTCGACCCCCAGGCATTGAGCAGCGCTGCGATAAGGGGCATGCTTGAGGCTTCGGGTGATGTCCATGCTGCCTATTACGATGCTGAGGAATATAAAGCTCTACAAGCTAGACTGGATGGAACCTACGGAGGCATTGGTGCGGTGATTACTATTGATGATGGACAGTTGACCGTGATTGCTCCAATCGTGGGCACACCTGCGGAAAGAGGAGGCATCAAGCCCAGGGACAAGATTCTGGAGATAGATGGTGAGTCAACGGTGGGCTTGACTCTGGAGGAGGCTGCAATCAAAATCCAGGGAGAAATCGGCACACAGGTAACGCTGCTGGTGCTGCATGAGGGTGAGGAGAATCCAGTGCCCCTAGTGTTCACCCGGGAGGAGGTAAATGTTCCCAGCGTTTATGAAGAGGTGCTTCCTGGAAACATCGCTTACGTCAGAATAACCAGTTTCTCGACTCGCACTGACTCCGAACTGGTTTCTGCTCTTGAGAATGTGCTCGGGGAGGATGTTAAGGGCATCATTCTCGACCTGCGCAATAACCCTGGAGGCACACTGGACGCGGCGGTATCTGTAGCCAGTCAGTTCCTTGAAGATGGGCAGGTTCTCTATTCTTTAGACAGCAAGGGGGATAGAGAGACCTGGGAGGTAAGGGATGGGGGTCTGGCTACGGACTTGCCTCTGGCGGTTCTGGTGAATGGCAGCAGCGCCAGTGCCAGCGAGGTGGTTTCGGGCGCTATACAGGACCAGGAGCGCGGGGTGCTGATAGGTACGCAGACTTTCGGCAAGGGCAGCATAAACCATTACCGGCAGTTGAGCGATGGGTCTGCTATCTATATCACGATAGAGCGCTGGTATACACCGAATGGGCGTCAGATTGAGGGCAATGGCTTGACTCCTGATATCGTGGTCGAGATGACGGAGCAGGATATTGAAGAGGGCAAGGACCCCCAGCTCGACAAGGCTATAGAATACATAGAGGGTCAGGTATGGGCACAGGTGGCAAGCGCGTCGTTGTCGCTATGAGCGGCGGCGTTGATTCCTCGGTGGCAGCAGCCATCCTGAAGAAGGAAGGCTATGAGGTCATCGGGGTAACGATGAGGCTATGGAGTGAGGGAGATGGCGATTCGCCCGCTCCCCATCGGCGTTGCTGCTCTGTGGAGGAGGTTGAGGATGCGCGGCGGGTCTGTCAAGTCCTCGATATACCGTTCTACGTCGTTAATTTGGAGACTCAGTTTCGAACTCATGTGGTGGACTATTTCTGCCGAGAGTATCTCCGGGGCAGGACGCCCAATCCCTGCCTTGCCTGCAATAGGTGGATAAAGTTCGATTCACTGCTCAACAAGGCTATGGCGCTGGGGGCTGAGTATCTGGCTACGGGTCACTATGCTCGAATCGAGAGGTATGACGAAGGCTACAGGTTACTAAAGGCTTTAGATGCTTCTAAGGATCAGTCCTATGTCCTTTACGCCCTGAGACAGAAGGAGATGGAGCATCTTTTGTTCCCGATGGGGTTGTATAGAAAGAGCGAGGCACGCAAGATGGCGCAGGGGTTGGGGCTGCCAGTCTGGGATAAGGAGGAGAGTCAGGAGACCTGTTTCATCTTCAATGGTGATTACCGTCACTTCCTCGCTGAGCGCAGCTCGCACCAGCCCGGAGATATTGTGGATGCTGATGGTAAGGTGAGGGGCAGGCATTCTGGCATAGCCTTTTACACTGTGGGGCAGCGTCGCGGGTTGGGTGTGGTATCCAGGGAGCCGCTTTATGTCTTGTCGATAGACCGTGTCTCCAACCGCGTAGTGGTGGGGAGCGATGAACAGCTTTTCCGCAGCGAGCTTGTTGCCAGCGAGGTTAGCTTTGTCTCAGGGGGGACACTGCTGGAGCCTGTGAAGGTAACTGCCAAGATAAGGTACAAGTCACCCGAGGCGAGGGCAGTGCTATATCCTGATGGTGGGCGTGTGCGGCTTTTGTTTGAGGAGCCACAGCGAGCGATAACACCGGGGCAGGCTGTGGTTTTCTACGACGGAGATGTTGTGCTCGGCGGGGGTATAATCGAGTAGAGTGTTTTTCTATGCCGAGGCTTCGGCTTTGGGATATGACCCGAGTATTTTGATGAAGCTGGTTGTTTTCTTGAGGTCTTCCAGAGCCTGTTTGCAGATGTCATCCTCTAAGTGCCCCTCGAAATCAACGTAGAAGATATATTCCCAGGGCTTGTCTTTGCTCGGTCTGGATTCCAGTTTGGTCAGGTTTATGCCCCTGGTGGAGAATGCGCCAAGACAGTGATAGAGGGCGCCGGGGATGTTCTTGGTAGCGAATATGATTGAGGTCTTGGTCTTTTTGGCGTGTTTTGCTTTCTTCTTGGAGATGGCGAAGAACTTGGTGTAGTTGCCTTTGATGGTCTGGATATTCTCGGCGAGTACCTGCATATGGTAAATCTGGGCGACCCGCTTGCTGGCAACGGCGGCGCAGTCCGTCAATTTTTTCTCGCTGATTAGTTTAGCGCTGCCGGCGGTATCGTAGGAAGGCACGATTTCGGCGCCCAGCTTGCTCAGGAATTGCTCGCATTGAGCCAGAGCCTGGGGGTGTGAGTAAACCGTTTTTATGCTGTCCAGTGTCTCGCCGGGAAGCGCCATGAGGCAATGGTTGACGCGGAGGTCCAGCTCGCCGCAGATGTTGAGGTCGTATTTCAGCAGGAGGTCGTAGGTCTCGTTTATGCTGCCCGCCTGGGAGTTCTCGATGGGGACGACTCCGAACTCCGCATTGTCCTTGGTAACTGCTTCGAAGACGTGTTTCAGGGAGCGGCAGGGTGAAGGCTCAGCGTCGCTGAAGAATTTCAATACGGCGTCTTCGCTGAAGGCGCCTCTCTCGCCCTGGAAAGCGACCGTGGTCATTTTTAACCTCTATTTGCTGAGTATGGAACGTATTGCTTCTTCGTTCTCAGCCTGCGTTATCGCTACCACCTCGTCTTCGGCTGCGATAACGATGTCTTCACTGGGTATCTGGGGTCCTTTGGTCTTGTTGACGACCAGCAGAACGGCGCTGCCCTTAGGCAGTTGGAAAGAACGAAGTTTTTTCCCTATTACCTTCGAGCCAGGTGGGATTTTTACTTCAATGACCTCGAGGTTCCCGCTCTTCAGTTTGAGGAGGGTGATGAGAGGATGCGAAGGTAATTCCTGTTCTATGTGAGCCAGGATTAGTTCTGTGCTGCAGACTGTTACGTCAACGCCCAGGATTTTGAAGATATTCTTGTTTCGAGGGTTTGTGAGACGTGCGATAGTTCGGGGAACATTGAACCTGTGTTTGGCTACCTGGCAGGCTACCAGGTTGCGCGCGTCGTCGTCGGTGACGGCGACCAGCATGTCGGCTCTGGCGGTTCCCACGGTCTGCAGGGTTGCTGCTTCACAGCCATCGCCGCGCAGAACTACGCTGCCCAGTTCATCGGCGAGCTTCTCGCTTCTGGCAGCATCCTGCTCCAGGATGAGCACTTCTTGCCCATCGGTGAGCAGTATTTTGGCTA
>Ga0315284_10016888_pt1 | contig 10342 bp, 15 predicted proteins | sample YL17G09_16_MG_FD_203696 | JGI IMG/M metagenome (GOLD analysis project Ga0315284, IMG submission 203696) | Sediment microbial communities from Yellowstone Lake, YNP, Wyoming, USA - YL17G09_16 | ecosystem: Environmental > Aquatic > Freshwater > Lake > Sediment | place: USA: Wyoming | collected...
CCAGCCTTAAGATCTAGGATTAGGGGTTATGGTTATGAAATTTACATGGAATCTGAAATGGATGACACAGAAGAAAATAGATTACAACTAGCCCAATTTGTAGCCCAAGAAGTCAAAAAAGATGGAAAAATTCCTCATTTTACAAGAGAAGCTGTTCTCTCAATTATAGAAGAAGCAAAAAAAAGATCAGGAAGATCAGGAAAACTTACTTTAAGATTAAGAGAACTAGGTGGCTTAATAAGAGCAGCAGGAGACCTTGCTTTAGAAGAGAAAGCAAAATATGTTCTTCCAATTCATATTCAAAAAGCAAAAACACTTGCCAGAACACTAGAACAGCAAATAGCCGACAAATATATAGAACAAAAAAAGAGATATCAAGTTATAACTGTAACTGGAAACATAGTAGGAAAAGTAAATGGCTTAGCAGTAATGGGTGGTGAAGGCTATTATTCAGGCATTGTACTTCCAATAGAATCAGAAGTCACTTTAGGTGGAAAAAAAGCAGAGTTTATAGCAACAGGTCAACTAGGTAAGATAGCAAAAGAAGCTTTAAAGAATGTCTCGGCCATAATTCTAAAACTATTTGGAGAAGATATAAAAGAGAAATATGATATTTATACCCAATTTCTCCAAACAGCTTCTGAAGGCGGTGTAGAAGGTGACTCGGCATCAATAGCAGTTGCAACAGCAATTGTTTCAGCTCTAAAAAAAGTACCAGTAAGGCAAGATACAGCAATAACAGGTTCTTTATCAATAAGAGGCGAAGTTTTAGCAGTAGGAGGAGTTACTCAAAAAGTAGAAGCAGCAATAGAAGCAGGCATTAAAAGAGTAATTATTCCCAAATCTAATGAAAAAGATGTTTTAATCTCAGAAAAAGAAAAACAGAAGATAAAGATCATTCCAGTAACAAGAATAGAAGAGGTCCTAGAACAAGCATTATACTGGAAAGATAACGAAAAAATTCTAAAACAAATTAAAATCAAAACCAAATAGCTAAGTAAATATATTTAAAATATAAAAAATAACCTTGCTAAAAATATAATCTAAACAATTTAATTTTAAACTTAAAAACCCTAAAACCTTAATACAATTTTTTATATTCTTCATAAACCTCTTTGCTTAATCCCCACTTTCTTCTTATACCTCTCCCCTTTTTCTCCTCAAAACCCGTAACAAGATTATCCTTCTTAAGCTCAAACATAAGCCTTAAAATAAACTCATCCTTTCTTAAAAGTTCATCGCCTATTTCTTTACTGTAATACATCTTAGGAAAATGATTATAAAGAACCTCTAAAATCTGTTCCTTTATCCTCTTTTCCCTTTCTTTAGATATCTTAGACATTTTACATCTCTAAATGAAATTAAACAAGCATTATATAAAAACCTTTCCCATCCCTTTAAAGCAACACCCAAATCAAAACATATTTAACTTAATAACTAACATAATATTTTATATTATACATAACATTAAAGATATAAAAAAGATTTTAAAATGGAAATAGAAAAAAGATTAATTGATTTAATAAAAAAGCAAACAAGCTTAAAACTAGATATAAAACTAGAAATCCCTCCCTCAGATTCTTTAGGAGATTATTCCCTTCCCTGCTTTAATCTCTCTTCAACATTAAAAAAAAACCCAGTAGAAATCTCACAAGATTTATCAAAAAAAATAAAATCCCCCCTTATAGAGAAGATAGAATCAAAAGGCCCCTATCTAAACTTTTTTATCAAAAAAGATTTCCTCATTAAAGAAACCCTATCAAAAATATTAAGGGAAAAAGAGAATTATGGCTCAAAAAAAGAAAATAAAATAATCTTAGTAGAATCTCCAGGCCCGAATACAAACAAGCCATTACATCTAGGTCATTTAAGAAACATGGCACTAGGAATATCAATATCAAGTATTTATAAAAAAACAGGAAACAAAGTAAAAAATGTAGATATAATTAATGATAGAGGCATTCATATTTGTAAATCAATGTTAGCCTATCAAAAATATGGTAAAAATAAAAATCCAGATAAGAAATCAGACCACTTTGTAGGTGACTTTTATGTTCTTTACAATAACAAATTAAAAGAAGATCCCTCATTAGAGCAGCAGGCCCAAGACCTCCTCTTAAAATGGGAAAACAAAGACAAAGCAACATTAGCATTATGGAATAAAATGAATACTTGGGCATTAAAAGGCATGCAGCAAACATATAAAAAATTTGGTCTAAATATAGATAAAGCCTATTATGAAAGCCAGTCTTATGAAAAAGGCAAAGAAATAATATTAAATAACCTAAACAAGGTTTTTGAAAAAGGCCAAGATAACTCCATAATAATCAACCTAGAAAAAGAAGGACTAGGAAAAAAAGTAGTTCTAAGATCAGACGGAACCTCTATTTACATAACCCAAGACATCTATATTGCAAAAAAAAGATACGAAGACTTTAAGATGGACAAATTAATTTATGTAGTTGCCTCAGAACAAAATTATCACTTCAAGGTATTATTTAACATATTAAAGAAATTAAATTACTCTTTTGCTAATAATCTATACCATCTTTCTTACGGCATGGTTTATCTTCCATCAGGAAAGATGAAATCAAGAGAAGGCACAATAATAGACGCAGACAACCTTATAAAAACACTAGAAGAACTAGTCAAAGAAGAAATACTAAAAAGAAATAAAAAAATATCAAAAAAAGAACTAGAAAGAAGATCTGCAATAATAGCACTAGCAGCAATAAAATTTTATCTTCTTAAAATAGAGCCAATAAAAGATATTTACTTTGTACCGGAAGAATCAATATCTCTAGAAGGAGAAACAGGCCCCTATATTCAATATTCCTACGCAAGAATACAATCAATATTAAAGAAATCAAAATCCCCATTAAAAGTAAAAAAAGTAAACACAAAATTATTAACACACCCTTTAGAATATAAGCTAGTAAAAGAGTTGTATAGTTTTCCATTAATTATAGAAAAAGCCTCAAAAGAAATAAAACCCAATATAATAGCAAACTACGTATTTTCTCTATCAAAAACCTTTAACGAGTATTATCACTCCTGTAATATATTAAAAGAAAAACAAGATCTAAAACAAGCAAGACTAAGCCTTATTTTAGCAATATCCCATATAATAAAGATTTCTTTAAACTTATTAGGAATAGACACTTTAAAAGAAATGTAGTTAAAATAAATATAAATCAAATAACCACAATCTTTAAATAAAATCATTTTATACCACTTGAATCAAGTTATTTAGTATATAATCAAATATTAATATAAGATTATTAAAGACATAATAAAGGAGGAATAAAAATGCCAATAATTGGTTTTAATTTTGACAAAATATTAGCACAAAGAACAAATGTTATAAAGGGTAATGTAAATATCAACCACACAATAAATATAACTAATGTTAAAAGAGACGAAGTTACATTAGAAAAGAAACAGGAAATATTAAAATTTGAATTTAATTTTAAAGTCGATTATCAGCCAAATATAGGCAATATATCCCTAGACGGCTCTGTTCTTTATATGGATGAACCAAAAAAACTCAAAGAATTTGAAGATTCATGGAAAAAAAATAAAAGACTACCCACAAGTTTAACAGCAAACATAATCAACACAATCTTAATCAAATCTAATGTAAAAGCCCTAATACTAAGTCAAGACATTAATCTACCACCACAAATACAGTTACCAAAAGCATCAATAAATCAATCAGAAGTTAAAGCAGAGAATTATATAGGTTAATATACGAGTTAATAGAAAATTATATAGGTTAATATACGAGTTAATAGAAAAATAACATAAATAAAAATAAATAAAATAAGCTAAGCAATAACCCAATCAACAATAAGAAACAAGATATAGCAATCATAAAATAATAAATCTTAAAAAAATCTTTTTAAAGAGACCACCTCTTTTTCCCTCTCTCTAGCCTCTTCCCAGGAACACCCCTCTTTTTTCATAATTTCTAAAATTCTTAATTCAATATCCATAAAATATTATTAAAGAATTTTGTTTAAATACTTTCTCAATTTTGATAATACACTTTAAAAAGTATCTTATCAACAAAAATTAAATTTATAAACACCCCCATTACAAAGAAACAAAAACTCAAAACAAGTAGTTACTAATAGTTATTCTATTTTTTATCTCTTTACTTCATATTTTCCGAATTCCCTCATTGCAAATTCTTTGTCCTTTTTATCTAACCTAGTGCTCCTAAATAGAAAAAATCCACCCAAAATCAAAAGAAAACCTATAAAGATCTCAATCAAACCAAATTTACCCACAAGCTCATTAAATCTTCTATATAAAGCACCAATAACAACAATTAAACCAAGGGTCATAGAAGAATAAGCAACTAAATACATCTTACCTGGATTCAAAGTAGTTACTATTAAAATAAATAAAGTTAAAATAACAAAAGCTATCTGTTGAACTTCACTACCCCCAATATAAACATCCTCCCCCGATAAAGAAGAAGTTATATTTCTACCCTCGATAACAGCTAAGAAAATAACTCCCAATAAAATAAGTAAAAAACTAATATTCGTAGGAAAATGTATTTTAGCCACTCAATCACCCCTTATACATTCCTTTATTTTTCCTCTATTTATTTTATTAATTAAGTAATTAATATTAAATCAAACCCCTTTATAATCCTTTTGTTTTTATTATTATGCCCAATTATGCAATTAAACACATCCTATGCACATCCTAAACACATCAGCTTTTTATATTTATTCATTCAATCTATATCAAATAAAAATGGAAGATAAAAACACATTAATTGAAGAAAAATTGAGAAAATCCTTCTCCTTAATAAAAGAAGAGATAGAAAATATTAGAAAAGACATAGAATGGTCTAAAAATGTTCTCTACAAGCAAAAGGATATAATTTCAGCCTTAAATAATAAAATAAAAGAATTATCAAACGAAAATAAACTTTTAAAGCAAGATTTAGAAGAAAATAAAACAGTTTCCACAGGAAACGATGGGGTTATTCATTCATTCATTCATTCATTCAACAGTCATTCAGACAAACAAACAATGAATAACCTAAGTAAAACAATGAATGAAACAATGAATAAAACAATAAGTAAAACAATAAACGAACAAACAATGAATATTCAAACATTCAAAGAATCCCTCGATAATACATTTAAAAATCTCCCAAGACAAGAATTCTTAACATTTTTAACAGTCTATCAATTAGAAGATGATCTAAAAAGACCAATTAATTATTTTGATATATCCTCTCATCTTAAACTTTCAGAAGGATGTATTCGAACATATATAAGTAATTTATTGAAGAAAAAATTACCTCTAACTAAGACAAAAGTAAACAATAAGCTAGTTCAACTTCAGATTAACTCTTACTTCCGAGAGTTAAATCTAAAACAAAAGCTTATTTCCCTCTATGAACTGTCAAATCTAGATCAAAAAACACTCTCAGACGCATACGCATTTTAACTAAATCAAATTATGATCTAAACATGTTTTATTACAAAAATCATAAAAAATTAATAAAATAACCTCAAGGAACTCTCACTTTTCATAACAAACTCAACAAATTATCAAAATAACTAACAAAAATCAACAAACTTTAGTATTTTTACCCTATTTTAACTCTCACTTTTTACCTCAGTTTACATCATTTTACCTCATTTAACGTCAATAATCATCAATAATACTTATATAATGCTCAATAATATATTCACATCTCACACCTCTTTTTTATTATTTTATTATTATTTCATTTTCTAATATTCTAGTCAATTCTTATTCAAAAAACATCAAAAATCACTAAATTTATTCAAAAAAAGCGTCGACGACATGTCGTAGACGTGTTGTCGACATGTCTATAGACGTCTACGACATGTCTACAACAAAAACAAAAAAATTTAAAAACAACCGAATTATATGAATAATATGGTTTTTTGGTTATTCAAAAAAAGGGTTGATAATTCAGAGGATATAAACATCAAGTTACATCACTCTTTTTCTAACATAAAGAAGGATATGATTGATATAAGTGAATGGATCTCACACTTTAAGACAAAACATAATAATCATGATGAGAGATACGAAACTCTTAACAAAGAAATTAATAATCTAAAAGAAGAAATAAAATATTTAAAAAGCCTTTTTATAACCCATTATCAACAGTCTAAAGAAGAAGCAAAAACAAATACTCAAGAAGGAATAGAAGAAATATTTCAGCCAATACCTCAAGAAAAAATTTTAGATTCTTTAACAATAACTCAAAAAGAACTTCTAAAGGCCTTAGCCAGAATAACACACGAGCACGATATAGAATCAGTTTCTTTAAAAGACATAAAAGAGGAATATTATCCAAATAAAAGTTATAGTGAAGTAAGAACAACAATATCTCAATACCTAGACATCTTAATAGAACTAGGCCTTATTTTAAAAAAAAGAAAGGGTAGACAAACATACGTATCTTTAACAGAAAAAGGAAAGAGACTATTTCCCAATTATAAAAAAGAACTCGAACTAAAAAGTAAAGCCAAAAAAAATAATGAATCTTCAATATAAAGGAACATATCAAGAAGAAAATTTATTTTCTGTATTAGAAGAAGCAATTCCCAGACTTTCAAATATAGGGATACGTCCGGAAACAATTAATTATGCTATCGAAAAAATATCGGGAGAGGTAAGAGATAGAGAAGATTCTCGAGAATTAAAGGTATCTCTTTTTTCACCTTTAGAAACCTTAATTATAGGACACGACGTCTTTGAAAAATTAGCATTAAAAAAAGCAAATATAATCCTAAACTCAATAAGACATACCACAAATGAATTTTATATATCAAAACTCCTTCAAAAATTTGAAACACTCGCGTTAGAAGTCTATTACTTTAATGAATTTTTACCACAAGAATACAAAATAAATTTTGATACACCTTGGCAAGCATATAAACAACTAATAAATATTCCCTCAACACAAACAGCCTGATCTAAATACAAATTTGATAGAAACCTTTAATCATATCTTACAATTAACATCAAACAAACTCATTTCTTTTCAATCAATCCCATCTTATAAAAAGTATTGATCATAATAAAATATGTAATTATCGAAGGTATTTTTGCTAAGAGAGAAGCCTGATAAGGTTCATATCCCTTCCTTAATAAATAATCAGTTCCAAAATATCTCATAAGGCTATAAGCCAAAGCAGGCACAACACTAAACACACCAAATCTTCTCAAATCTCTATAAATCTGCTTTCTATCTATTTTATATTCATCTTTTTTATCATGATACAATATAGATGTATAAGCCCCCCAATACCCCAAACTGTCTCCAATATTTGATCCAGCAGAAATTATTAAGTCATTATCTGTAAATAAATCAGTAGCCTGAGCAGAAATCGGTCCAGTAACTATTGTGCTTAATTCCGAAACAACAAGTCTTCTATTAAATTTTACAAAATCACGTGATTTATGATACCATTCTTTGACTATAGAAACTAAATCTCTCTGTTCCATAAAATAAATAATAAAGAAAAGATTTTTAAAACCTTTTAATAATCTTTAAAGAATAAAAAGAACAATTGTTATTTTTCCATCAAAACATTCACAAGTCTTGACATGCTCATATTCAATATTTCCCTATACCCAGGAATAGAACTAAAAATAATTTTGCTCTCATCCATTATTCCATAGAAATCATCAACACTTATTCTTTTAGAACCGTACTTGTAACTAATCTCTAAAAATACATTTTTTGCTTCAACATTACCTCTAAAACTTTTAATATATCCTCCCTTATCTGGAGAAAGAAAAACAATAGCATCTATGCACTCCAACCCCTCTTTTGTTCTTACTAAAAATGGTTTTATTAACACAATTAAATCCTTATCATGACTTACTTTAATCATAATATAATTAAACAGCAAAAGAATATAAGGTTTTTTATTATACTCTTTTTTAATCTTTGATAATCCTTTAATCTTTTATTTTTCTAAAGAACCTTTCTCCTATTTTATAGGTCCCATAAGTTATGAAAAAAGCACTCAAAACATCAATAGTATAATGAATATGCATAAACAATACAGTTAAAGCCATAATTATAGAAGCCACTAAAAAGAAATATCTAATCTTATGACCTTTAAACAGCAAAAATCCTAAGAAAGGAATTGCCGTATGCCCAGAAAAAAATAAATCACTATTAAAATACATAAATGAAAGCAAATGCGGTGGTTGAAACACATAAGCATCTAAAGGTGTTTTTAAATGAGTAAAACATGTGAATGCTGCCCTAACCATTAAAAGTAAACTTAAATGGCTAATTACTCTATGTAATTCTCTAATCTTAAAAAACAAAGGATATGCTAATAAGACAGTTATTATTATAATAATGCCATAGATAAATATAACATCTAAGTCTAATGTAGGTATATTGTTTAATATCAAATCAGGTACAGCAATCTTATTTACTTTGTCAACATAAATTCCCGCAAAATAAGTCAGAATAATAGCAACAATAAGAAAAATTATAGCTAAAGATATAGAATTTTTATGATCCCTAAATTCCCTTTTCCACTCTTCCCATTTACCCATAGTTTTCAAAATTATTAAGTTTTAATTAGTTTATATATTTTACTAGATTAAAATTCTTATTTTTTCTTTTCTTCTCTTAAAAACTACTTATAATACAGCTTATGCGAATGATTTAAAGCAAGAAACTACTTTTCTTCAGAACTTTCTTTATTATTATTCATATCTTCTAGAATTTTCTTAATATTCTTTTTTAATTTAGGCAAATGATTAGTAATTACATCCCAAACAATTTTTAGATTAATTCCAGAATATTCATGAATAAGTATGTCTCTAAGTCCTGCAATCTTTTTCCATTCTACATCTGGATATTTTTTTCTTATATCTGAAGATAATCTTTTTACTGCTTCACCTATGATTTCTAGATTTCTAAATTTCTAACAGTTCCATCCATTAATAGTTTATTTTTAATAAAATCTTCATAGGATACATTTTTAGTATATTTATTTATTCTTTTTATAGATTCAGTTATATCCTCTAAATAAACCCTATATTTTTGCATATAAGGCACCCTCTTTTATATATTCTAATGCTGGTTTTAAACTTTCTTCAGTGACCAAATCAATCTTTTTGTGGAACAGTTTTTCAAGTAAAAATTTTAATTCCATATAATTGTCAAAAGTAGGTTTATCTAATCTCACAATAAAGTCTATATCGCTTCTTTTGTTTGGATTGTTTTTCAAATAAGAACCAAACAGACCTATCTTTTTTACACTATACTTATGAATTTTATATTTATTCTCTTCAAGTTTCTTTATAATAAACTTTGAATTTAAAGGTTTGTTTTTCATTTTCATAATATTCTTACCTCTTCCTTCAAGATTCTTTCCCTAAGCAAAGGATGAATTCCCTTATAGGTTAATAAGTCAACCTTCTTTTCAAAAATCTTTTCAAGTTCTAATTCTAGTGAAGCTAAGTCAAGTAAGCTCTTTTTTCCTTTAAACTCTATTAAAATATCTATATCACTATTCCCTTTTTCTTCTCCTCTAGCAAAACTTCCAAATACTCCAGCTTTGGCTACATCATACTTTTTCAATAAAGGTAGAGCCTTTAATTTTATGAATTTAATTTGGGTTTTCATCTTGTAGGGTATAAAGACTTAGATATTTAAATGTTTATCGTATTTTAGTTTCTTCTTCCCGTCTCTTTCTTTTTTACGTGGCTATGCGAATGATTTAAATAATTTTCTATGTTTTAAGAAAATATGACTAAAATTGTAAACAAAGTTTTAATTTATGGCGGATTAATTTCATTACTAGCTACGGGTTATGGGCTTGTTTCAACTATATACAAAATGGATCAAATGCCACGCCAATCTCCTCTTGAGGAATATTACCATAAGCGAAACGAGATATATTCAATAGATGCTACACTACACTCTTTTTCTAATACAGAAGAGGTAATAAACAATCCTAAAAAAAGACCAGCATATTTCAATTTATTTACTAAAAGAGATAGTTTAAAGGTAAGATTAGATTCTTTAAAACAAATGAAAGATATTCAAAAAAATCTCAAAAAATTAAAAAATGGTTTATATATCGCCCCCCTATGTCTTATTGGAATGTTTGTTTCATTAGTTTTAGTTGGTTACAATCGTTATGTGTTAATAAAAGGCAATGAATCAAATCAAGTTAATAATCAAAAAGCAGGTGGTTTAGAACAAGCAGTTTCAAACTGTGTTATCCCGAAATAACATTCCCTCGACAAAAAAGATAAGCCTTGCTCGTCAGCAAGAGCTTATGAAGAAACTAAATAA
>Ga0315284_10016889_pt1 | contig 10341 bp, 10 predicted proteins | sample YL17G09_16_MG_FD_203696 | JGI IMG/M metagenome (GOLD analysis project Ga0315284, IMG submission 203696) | Sediment microbial communities from Yellowstone Lake, YNP, Wyoming, USA - YL17G09_16 | ecosystem: Environmental > Aquatic > Freshwater > Lake > Sediment | place: USA: Wyoming | collected...
CCAGCTTGGCGCTTTCTTTGGCTTGTCAGTTGGCATATGCCTCCGATTTGTTGTTGTTAGACTGCTGACAAATCGTCCCGAGGTGCTGCAACCTCACTCCCGCACCGAGGGACTTCCTTAGCCGTCATCTCAAATTTTTCTCGACCGTGTGCTCGAGCTGGTCCAGGACGAGCGGCTTCGTTATATATTCGCAGGCGCCGAGCCGGCACGCCTCGTCCATCTTCTCCTGCTCCTCTAAAGCGGTGACCATTACTACTTTTATCGTCCTGTCTATATCCTTAATATGTTTCAATGCGGCTATGCCGTCCATCCCCTTCATCTTGATGTCGAGCAGGACGAGGTCCGGCCGGTCTTTTTTTATGATGGCCAGCGCGTCATCGCCGCCCAAAGCCGCGGTGACCTCGTACCCCCTTTCCTGGAAGAAGTTCTGTACAAAGTTGCATATGTCAGTCTCATCGTCAACTATGAGGATCTTTTTCATGCCGGCACTCCTCCTGGCGTCATTTTGCTTTCTGAAACGCCTTATTTATCATATCCTCCAGACCTTTAAGCGAACCTATCGGCTTGTCAAGGCAGTCATACGCGCCCATCTTCATGAGCCGCGCCTTTGTCTTGCCGCCGTCATCGTACGCCGTTATGAAAATGACCTGCGGCGCGGGCGATAGCGATCTCAATAATTTCAATACCTCGTCTCCGTCTATCCCGGGCATCTTCAGGTCTATCAATACGACATCGGGCTTCTTATCTTTCACGAGTTCGATGCCTTTCGCCCCGCGCACCGCGGCTGATATCTCGTACCCCCTCGGCTCAAAATAATCCAATAGCATCTGTATAAACTCTACTTCATCATCGATCGCGATTATCCGTGGTTTAGTCATCATTCAGCCTCTCTCATTTCTTTTGCGCTTCAGCTTTTTTCCAAACCTTCTTAGCCGCATTTACCCCGGAGACCGCCACGGCAACTATCCCGCCGCCCGGCAAAGTCCACTGGCCGGCATGAAATAAATTCGCTATGGGTGATTTTACCGGAAAAGAATTTAAATGGGCCTGATCAGGCAATGAACTCCACCCTATCGCCCCTTTAGAATTCAAAGTATATTTTTCTATCGTTAACGGCGTGGCTATCTCTTTAACAAGCACATCTCCGCTGATGTCGGAGACTTCGGACTGTATGCGCGAAATGAGCCTTTCGACCAGGTCCTTTTTAAATTCTTTTCTGCCGTTTCGCTTATCCTTTTTATAATCAAAAAGAAATGTCGCGATCAATATTTTATCACCGCTTTTTGAAAGGCTGCTGTCATAATTAGTCGGAATGTGTATATTCATGAATTGGTTCAGGTCTCTGTTAATGTCGAATGACGGATAATACCAGCCGTTCTTGTTTTCAAGGTCCGCCTTCTTTGATAAACCGAGATAAAGAATGCAGCTTGAGTTGCCGCATTTAAAGCCGTTCAGCTTATCATAAAAAACCCTGTCTCTCTTTATCTTATCGAAACCTATCAGATTCTTATATGTGGAGATAACGTCTGAGGCGGAAATTATGAAATCGGACAAAACCTCTTCTCCCTCCAGCAAGATTCCCTTGACGCTGTTGTTTTCTATCAAAATTTTATTAATCTCTGAATTTAAAAATATAACTCCGCCTAAATTCTTAAACGCCCTTCCTATAGAGTCGCTGAATTCCTGCGCGCCGCCTCTTGGATAATAGACTCCATCTATAATATATGTCTTCAGCAGAAACACCGCTGAGGCAGCCGCCAGTTCTTGCGGAGGAAGCCCTAAGCATCCGCAGTGGGATGAGAGAATGCCTTTCAATATTTCGTCTTTGAAAAAGCTGTCCAATAAAGACTGATAGGTCCTGGAGGCGTATTTTTTCATTACATATAGTGTTTTTGTATTATTATCGATGCCTGAAATAAGTTTGAAAAATTTTTCTATATTCTCTCTCTCGTTTTTAAATCTTTCCTGAAGATATGATTCAAATTTTCTAAAATCACTGTGGATGCTTATCGTCTCCCCCGGGAAATGGATGAAATCGGTCGGCTCCAGCCGGATCAATTCGACCTTTATCTCCAGGTCGTTCAAGATCGACCCCAATATATCGGATTTGCCACAGCTGCCTATTGTCTGAGCAATGGCATCAAATTTAAAACCGCTCCGCCAAAAAGAAGAATAACATCCTCCGATAAAACTATTTTTCTCGACGATAAGGACCTTATATCCTCTTTTGGCAAGATAGGTTCCTGCCACAAGACCGGAGATCCCGGCGCCGATAATTATAATGTCGTATCTATTCTTCATGACTCCAAGCCTTTTAAGCGCTCCCGGCTTTTGCGTTTTGTTCAGATGCTGCCGGGAATTCCAGCGTAAACGTCGTCCCCTCGCCTGTCTTCGTCTCTTTTAGATAGATCCGGCCGCCATTCTTTTCAACGACCTGCCGCACTATGAAAAGCCCGAGCCCCGTGCCTTTACCGGGGTCTTTCGTTGTGAAAAATGGGTTAAAAAGCATCTTTATCTTGTCTTCCGGTATGCCCAATCCCGTATCCTTTATGTTGATAATCATCTTTTCATTCTCTTTTACCGCCGTAATGATGATCCTGCCCTTCTCGCCTATCGCCTGGCCCGCGTTGCGTATGAGGTTGAAGAGCACTTCCTGGAATTGCTTTCTATCGACGAAGATATCCGGCAAGCCCTGCTGCATATGCTTCTCGATCTCGATCTTATCCAGCTGCAGCTCATAGCCTACCAGGCCGAGGACATCATCTATCTCTTTATCAATATGTACCATCTCCGCCTCGCCCTTCGAGGGCTTGGCGAAACTTGACAATTTTTTCGTTATGGCCGTCGCCCTGTCCGTCTCATGCATGACCTTGGCCATGATATCTTTGGCTTTTGCGAGAAGCTCCTCTGTCGTTTTATTTTTATATAGTCCGTCTTTTATGTTCAATAGGAATGCCTCGCACTGGCCCCGCGCTATACCGAGCGGGTTACATATTTCGTGATTGATACCGGCCGAGAGCGTCCCTATGACCGCCATCTTCTCCCTCTGCGCGGCCTCAGCCTGGGTCTTGCCAAGCTCTTCGAACAGTTGGGCATTCGAAATAGCTATGGCGAGCGTGCGCGCAAGCGGCAGGAGTATGTCGAGGTCATCCTGCGTGTAATCTTCGTCAGATTTTTTCTTCCCTAATGACAATACCCCCGTGACTTCCTCGTGCATGACCATCGGGATTATAAGTTCCGCGCTTAGCTTTTCGACGATCTCTTCGATAGAGGCCGGGATGGCTATCTTCTTCTGGCGCAGCTCCTTCATCAATAGATACCCGTGCGTCGCTTCCATGAAAGTAACTATGCCGTCCGGCCTTACGAGCTTAAGGTCCGGGTCCTTAACACCCTTGGATGCCATGATCTCGAACTGCTGTTTCTCGTCGTCGAATATCAGCACGGCCGCGGAATTCAGTTTTATAATATCGTCGAGCTTATTTATGGTAAGGTCGACGAGCTTATCGAGCTCGAGAACCGTCAAGACCTCGGAAGTAAATGTCTTGAGCAGTTCCTTGTAGTCATATTGCTTCTGAAACAGATATTTGTCTGTGACGTTTATCAAGAAATTCTCGATCCGGCGCATAGTAAGGATGATAATAATGCCGCTTATCGTAAGGCCGACCATTCTACCGCCAAGGCTTGCCGTTCTAAATATGTATTCCTGAACGAGCAGTGTCGGCAGAATCAACATCGCGAAGACCGACGCAAGAAGCCCTGCGAATACAAGGGTCTTTTTTATGATAACTTCGATATCTAGAAGTTGATGACGCAATATCGCATATGTAACCAGGATACAATAGAAGCAGATGAGTATGTTGCCAACAGGATAAGCATTAAAACCTAAAAACGGCAAAGTATTTAAAATACCGCCGGTAAACCCGCTTGCAAAACCTATGAGCATATAAAGATATTGAAGACGCTTAGCTCCAGACGACTTTCTAAAAAGCATATATAATTCAAATACAGAATACGATGCGATGAGCGCCCATATCGCGGAAACAAGCCTAAATCTGTAGTCAATACCTACTAAATAATAGAAAGAATTATAGACATAAACGGTTTTCATGCCTGTAAAGTTAAAAATAGTCACTATGCTGCAGATGATATAATAAGCATAAAAGAATCTCACTAGATCTTTTCGTTTAAGCTCGCCTAATATAACGACAAAATGGTAAAAAAGCACTGGTACCGGTATGGCGCCCACAAGGGCTATCGTCCAAAAAATCATTGCAATATTTGAATTGGTTGATAAACTAACAAAAAAAGCGCCAAATCCCCAAATGCCAAGGGTTAAATTTATAGCTGCCCATATATAATGAATTTTCTTCGAACCATATATTAGTAGGATGACCAGCAAAATAGTGCAGATTATCCCAACGATTAAATTAGATACTGCCCATACTATCGCTGCCATTCTTTCAATGTCCCCCACTTAAATTTACTTTAGCGCGCATAAACTCTTCATAAATTTTTACCATACTTTTTCGCCACCGACATAGCATCTCGATCTTGTAGGAATATGGAATTTTTTTTGCACATTGTTCTACAAATGCCGCAACCATAGCAGCGTTTTGGAAGGATATATGCCTTTCTATTTTTTTTGTTAAATCCAATAGCGGCAAATGGACAAATTTTTATACAATTTTGGCAGCCGATACAGGATTCTTCAATTATTTTTGCAATATACTCGGCGCGAAACATTATGGGAGCCCTCTTTTTATACATTTTCATCGGAATACAGCCCGTTGATGCATCACAATTGCAGATTGCTCCTATAAAAGGCGTCTTAAGCGTCCAAATCGTATGAAAAGCGCCGCTTGTTTCACTTTCTCTCATGAAGTCTGCGGCCCATCCTTTATCTACCTTTTCAAACTTTGTCATATCAGGGGCGCCAAAAAAAGACTTATCTATAATTTCTGCGATACCTATTTTACCTGGGTCCAAGCTTACAAAAAAACACATTCGTTTTTCTTTTCCAGTTGTAATTTTTCGACAAATGCATGGTGCCCTCGTTATAGAATTTGTGAAATCCAATATTTTCGTTACATCCTCGATAGGCACTACTTGCCCCCAATGATCGTACATGAACATTTGCTTTATAACTTTTCGAACAAAACTTCCCAATACTGGAACTGCGAGTGGCAAATAATTCAAAACCCTAAAGTGATTATTGTAAACCCCATCGAGTAGATAGAAGCTATCTTTTACATATTTAAACCTTCCTACATCACTCAACAAATCACTACTATAATTTTTTGCATTAAGATACCATTTTTTACCTTCTCCATGTTTTACACAGAATTCGCACACTTTTAGTTTCCTTGCTATTTAATTTTCTTGAGCATTCTTTTATGGGGTTTAACCATATTTTCTTTTATGTTCTTGACGAATTCTTTCTTAACAACGGGAATTTTCGTAATAAGAGCCACAAATTCATTAAAAATTCGTGCCCTGATATTCTTCTGCGGAAAATCGTACATCCCATGCCTTTTATAGTACCTATGGTCGGCTTGAAGAAGAAACCGGAGTCTTCCCCATATATAATCCCTGAAGATTTTCATACCGGCTATATTACGAAAAGTGGATGACTTAATATAATGCTTGATAGAGAAATCATTTAAACGTCTTGTAAAGCTTTGTAACAATGCATCTATTTCGGATGAATTTTTATACTCGTCGGTTACAAAATCGACAAGGTTTGATTGGTAAAGCGCGATCTGAGCCTCAAGAATTTCGCAGAGGTTCTGTATTTGGCTAAAAGGACCAGAAATTATAAATCCCATCTGTTTACCAATAAGGACAGGGATATGCGTATTAAAAAAGGCCCTATCAAAAAATAATTTCCACCCTGCCGATAAATATCTATCTTTTATGGAGCCGGCAAAAATAATCATATCAGCAGTTTTTAGTTTTGTATTATAAAATTTGGTAAACTCATCTTTTTCTTCATATATACAGGTATTATCAAAAGTACAATGAAGACAGCCGAGACAACCACCCTTAATATCTAAATCATTCAAATTAATGGTGTCGACTTTGCCAATTATAAGATCTTTGAATTTCCAAATCATTTTGACCAGATTTGTATCCTTATCGGTGCTATCTGTTAAAAGAACAATTTTTTTATCGCCTATATCTGTTTTGGCGCTGGAGATACTTGGTACATAATCAGTATTACCCGGAATCAATTGACCATATCTACGCGATGTCGGTTGTTTCTTATTAATCATCTCAAGTGAACTTTCGAAAAATAGCAGTAATCTCTTTCTTTCCTTTTCTATCAAAAGATCATACATATCAGCTGAGAATGAACCTATGTACTTCATACTCAAATCATCACAGATAGCATTCATGTAATTGTGTGCCGTATGATCATAAAAATGAATAGAGCTTGTCAAGACTGCCGTATATTTACCATTAAAAACTTCTTGTTGTTTTTTCTCCCAAATGAGTTCTATGAATCTTTTATATTGAGAAGGCACGAGAAAAATATAAACAGGGAATGCCCACAAAACGCCGTCGGAATTCCTGATCTCATCTATGATATCCAGGAAGAGTTTTTCATTTTTTTCAATTTCCTTGATCTTTTCCGAGATATGAAAAATCCTGAACTCATGCTGCGGAAATTTTTTCTGGATGAATCGGACATACTGCAAAGTAATGCTCAATTCACCTTTAGGACTTCCGCACAATACGGCTATTTTCATTGTATTTAGCTGCCCTTATTATTTTTAAAAATACAGACACCATTAAACCCGGCAAAGCCGCATGACATCTTGGCAATAACATTCATATGTGTTTTTAAATTCTCTTTCACGAGATCAAACCCGATCTTCTTATTCGGATTCTCGCAGTTAAGAGTGGCCGGAATAGTATTATTTTTTAAGGACAAGAGCGCGATAACGGTTTCGAGCAAAGCGCTGCCTCCCAGGTTATGGCCGACGAGCGGCTTGAACGCGCTTATTAAAGGCTTCTTATCCTTAAAAATTCTGTTGATCGTGTCCGCTTCGTATGTGTCGGTAACCTTCATTCCGACACCATGCGGATTCACAAAGTCAATTTCATCCGCCTTTACCCCCGCGATATCAAGAGCTCTCTTAAAGGACCTTGTATAAAAATCGTCGGCGATATTCGGGACTGTTATCTTCCATCCTTCCAATGAAAAACCTCCGCCCAGGTACTCGGCATATATCTTCGCGCCGCGCTTCCTGGCATGATCCATATCCTCTAAGACCAATGCGGCGCCGCCGTCTCCGAAAACGATGCCATTCGCGTCGCTGGAAAAAGGCCTGATGATCCCATCCTCAGCATAAAGCCCTTTCTTTCTAAACCATAGATATTTGAATATCTTGTTGGGATTGTCGGCCCCCGCTACTATAACGGCGGGAGAAACCCCTTCTCTGATTTGCCTTGCCGCGGCATCGATCGCAAACAGTCCGGATGCGCATGCGTTATTGATAAATAAGGAGTGCCCGTGAATATCAAAGACTTTGGCAGCGGAAAAAAGATATGTGAATGTCTGCAGATTATACCCTCTTCCTTCACAGCCGCTCTCATATAATTCTTTCGCCAAAGTCAATTTGGATATATCCTTATCTTTGTTTTTGCCGAATAGCTCATACGCCATGTCTATCAGTTCTTCAAAAAAAACCTCCATCCCCGGATTTTCATGAGTGAGCATCAATCCTATATCGTTGTGCTCCGGATCATAACGGAGCTTGCTGTCATCGATCGCCAATTTTACAACGGCTAATAGATAATACAGGTCCGTGTCTTCTCTTTTAACCGTTCTCATATTCTTTATGAATTCGAAATTCTTATCGGGGAGACCGAAATCGCCGATGTTAAAATCGCGTATCTTATGCAGATAGAATTCCCCCCACTTCTCATCATCGATAGAATATGTCTCTTTAACAAGGTTAAGCCGCTTATTCAAGATCGAATCCCACATCGCGCCGCATCCGATGCCTGCGGATGAGATGGGCCCTAACCCTGTGACTGCGATCCTTTTAGCCATTTTTATTCCCTAATTCCTGTATTTCCCGAACGCGACACAGGCGTTGTTGCCGCCGAAGGCGAAGGAATTGTTGAGCGCGATATCGACCTTCCTCTTCCGCGCCTGATTCGGAACGCAGTCGATGTCGCACTCCGGGTCCGGGGTCTCGAAATTTATCGTCGGGGGGATCACGCCGCCGCAGATCGCCAGGCAGCAGGTTATCGCCTCAAGGGCGCTCGCCGTGCCCATCGTATGGCCGAGCATCGATTTTATCGAGCTTGCCGGGATATCTTTGGCAAGGTCGCCGAAGACCTCTTTTATCGCGGCCGATTCCGTCCTGTCATTAAGCCCTGTGCCTGTGCCGTGCGCCGATATGTAATCAACGTCCTTCTTCTTTATCCCGCTATTCCTTATCGCTTTCTCCATGACCTTCACGATGCCCTTTTGGCTCGGGATCGTCATGTTGGAGGCATCGCAGCTCAGGCCGTAGCCGAGTATCTCGGCGTAAATCTTCGCGCGCCTCTTTTTGGCGCTTTTAAGCGACTCTACCAACAGCATGGCCGCGCCCTCTCCGAGCATCATGCCTTTCCTGTTCTTGTCGAACGGCTGGCATCTTTCAGGCGCCATGGCAAAAAGGCGGGTGAATCCGGTGAACGCGAGTTTCGAAAGAGGATCGGCCCCGCCGGCCAAAAACATATCTCTCCTGCCTTTCCTTATAAGGTCGGACGCATAGCCGATGGAATAGTTCCCGGCCGCGCACGCCGTGGGTATGACATAGTTTAAATTCGTAAATCCGAAATAGCGTGCGACGTTATCCGAAAGATTGTTCGCGGGAAAATTCCTGATATTGGAAAGATACACGTCATCTTCGCCCTTAGCCATCCAAAACTTGTCGATCATCTCTATGGACGGCGCCTCGCCCATCGTCGTTCCTATTATAATGCCCAGGCCTTCGATATCGCTTTTCCCCATGTTCATCATGCCGTCTTCGAGCGCGAGCTTCGTCGCGGCTATCGCTAATTGAGACCCCCTCCCTATCCTCTTGCTTATGATCCTCGGGAAAAATTCATCCGCCACAAAATCTTTAATCTCGCCGGCGCGATGGACCGGGAAAGAAGACGTGTCGAACCTGTCTATCTCGGTTATCCCGGATTTTCCGGCAATGAGGTTCTTCCAGAACTCGTCCCTGCCTGTCCCTATGGATGAGACGATGCCCATCCCCGTTATGACTACCCGGTCATTTGCAGGCAAAGGTCATCTCCCCTTTTGCTATGACGCTTTCGCGCACGTGCGCCTCCGTTTCAAAAACACCGCCTGTCCGCACCATCTTTACGCTCTTTACGATAACCTCCAGCTGGTCACCCGGCACGACAGGTTTCAAAAACCGGATCTTCATATTTGTGATATACGGCGTCGTCACATTTACATCCGGCATGCTTTTTTTAAATAATATGCAGGCCGCCTGGGCCATCGCCTCCGCCGTTAGCGCGCCGGGAAATATCGGCGCATCCGGGAAGTGGCCCCTGAAATAATCTTCGTTTATGCTCACGTTCTTATACGCCCTTATCGACTCTCCCGGTTTGATCTCCAAGACCCTGTCAAGCATCAGGAACGGATGCCGCTGGGGTATGAGGCTCTTTATCTCTTCTATATTCATCATGTTTTTATAAATACTCCTTTGCTAAATTGATCGCATCCTTCAGCGTGCGCAACCGGCCCAGCTTCTCTTCCGGCACCTGTATCTTATACTTTTTTTCCATCGCGGCGAGTATCTCGAGCGCCATCATGGAATCCATGCCGAGATCATTGACGAATGTCGCCTCCAGCGTGATCCTATCCGGGTCGATCTCGATTATCTTCGCGATGATTTCACGCAGCTCTTTTTCCAAAATCAAATCGTCTACCTGCGGCATTCTGCTCACCCCCTTATATCGCAAGTCCGCCGTCAACTTTAATGACCTGGCCTGTTATATAATCCGCCCTGTCGCTCGCCAAAAACGAGACGATCTTCGCGACCTCCTCCGGCCTGCCGAACCTGCCGGAAGGTATCAGCTTCAACAGCGCTTCTTTATTCTTCAGATCTTTCGTCATGTCCGTTTCGATATAGCCGGGCGCGACCGCGTTCACCCTTATATTATAGGAAGCGACCTCTTTGGCAAGCGACTTGGTAAGGCCGACTATGCCGGCTTTAGCGCTCGCGTAATTCACCTGACGCGGCGTTCCGACCACGCCCGCCACAGACGATATGTTTATGATATTCCCGCTTTTCTGTTTCATCATCGTCACGATGCATGCCTTCGCCA
>Ga0315284_10016890_pt1 | contig 10341 bp, 18 predicted proteins | sample YL17G09_16_MG_FD_203696 | JGI IMG/M metagenome (GOLD analysis project Ga0315284, IMG submission 203696) | Sediment microbial communities from Yellowstone Lake, YNP, Wyoming, USA - YL17G09_16 | ecosystem: Environmental > Aquatic > Freshwater > Lake > Sediment | place: USA: Wyoming | collected...
TAATTAAGATAGGGTGTAAATCTTGAGCGAATTTTTAAAAGCAAATGAAATTATTGTAAAAGCAAAAGAATTGCAAAATGATTTTTTTTTCAAAGCAAAACTTCAAGTTATAGATCAAATAATAGGAGCAACCAAACAGGGAAATCCATATTTAATAATTCCTATGAGAGATAATACGTCTGAATTAAGAAAAATAAAAAAATGGATAAATGAGGATGAGGAATTAGAATCTTTACGAGAATTTTTTGAAATTGGATCTATTATCGAAATTACTGGAAAATACGAGAAAAATTTTAATAGTATTACAATAAATAATGCTAAAAAACTGAGTTCTAGAGAATTCAATTTGGGGGATTTTATAAAACCACCAAATATCGATGAAAACATGTTAATAAAGAAATTATTTGAAACTATATCAAAAATTAAAAACAATAATCTAAAAGAATTATTAGAGAACATTTTTAAGAATGAAGAGATAAAAAAGAAATATTTCGAATGTCCCTCATCAATAAAGATACACCACCCTTACAAATGTGGCAATTTAGAACATTCTATTAGTATGATTACTATATTTGAGAATTTTGTGAATTTTTATAATCGAAATTCAAATCTAGATATTGATTTAATTTATACAGGAATAATTTTACACGATATTGGAAAAATTTATGAATTTTTTATTTATAATGGTATTCCAAGAAGTAATACTGAATATGCTATGCTTGGACATCATGTTTTAGGTGATCAATTAATTTCTAAATTTTTAAACGAGATATACGGTTTCCCTAAAGATTTAGGAAACAGAATTCGACATATAATTTTAAGTCATCATGGCCGTAAGGAATGGGGCTCACCAATCGAACCTCAGTTTCCCGAAGCTGAGATTGTACATTATTTAGATATGATCGATTCTAGATTTAAATCAAATTCCTAATTTTTACTTTTTGTAATTATAATTCTTAAATTTTATAAACAAATTCTTCGAATATATAATTATAAGCACATGTTATATTGATATTATTGTAAAAAACATAACTAAATTATTTTTTCTTACAAAAGATAGATAAGGTGTAGAATTCAATCACATCAAATGCAAGCAAATTACGAGAGCAAATTCTCCGATTAGAGCAAGGGTTTCCTCAGGATTGGATTTATATCGAGCGGAAAGTCAACAATTCTCTCGATTCCAAAGATCGCGAAGGAGTGAAAGCAAGTCAAAATTTTGTTGGAAAATCAATTATAGACATTTTTCGCGAGGATTTAATTAATGTTTATAATCAAAAGGTTAGCAAGATCCGTCCTGTTGTTGGAGCGAATGGAGCGGGAAAAACAACATTATTAAAGTTTCGCGTTAAAGCTTATTTAGATGAACTTGCCCCGAATTCTAATATTCTTCTATTTTTTGATTTTAAAGCGATTACAGACGACATTAATAAGTTTTGGTCAGTGTTTGTTCAACACTTATTAGATCAATTAGTTAACGAAAAAAAAAATGTAATAAACGAATTAATTAACAAGATAGACAAAACCAAGGTAAGGTACGAGTTACTCAAGCTTTTTAAAAATAAAACTCTAGTAGACCATCTTCTTAAATTGGCATCGTACGATACTAAAGAGCATGAAATAGCGCATGAATATTTTTATAGCGAAGAACTCGATTCCAAGACGATTGGAGATTTTTTTTACGGATTAGTAAAATTTGCTCTGCAATTAGATTATACGGTTGTTATAACTTTTGACGAAATTCAATTCTTAAACGAGATTGACCCATCAAATGTTTTACTCAAATTGTTTTCAGAAAAATTTATACGCTATTTAATGGAGCAATTCTCTAACGAAAAATTATACATATTAATTTCATGCTTAGAAAATCCTGATTTACAAGAGTGGACCAAACTAAAGAATGGGAGTAAAAACTTTGAAAGTATAGTCAGAGGTAAAGAAATCTTTTTAGGAAATCTAACTTCTAAAGAAAGAGACGAGATTATACAACAAGTAGCAGATAAAATTGGGTTTGAAAAAAAAGAAGAAAAGATGTTTATTTCAAAAATTAAAAGTTCCATATTTTTTTATTTACCGCGCGATTTATTGAAAGCTGTTGCGAATGTTATTGACAGTATGGGCTATGTAGGATACACAGAATACGATCTCCGGCAGATTTACGAGGAAGAAGCACGAAATTACATGAAAGACAAATTAAAAAATGCTGGATTTACTTTTATAGAAAATGATGTAAAATCTATAGGAGGATACAAGATTGATATCTTTGCTTCAGGTCCCACAAAAAGATCGGAATATGTGAAAAAAGCATTCGGAGAAGCTTCAACAATGCATAAAGCAGGTATGAAACAAAAAATAGAAAAATTTGCTGATTGGCTCTTGCGAATGAAAGGACGAGAATATAATCCCGACAAAGATGATTACGCCTTTTTTGTCTGTCCTCTTGATAGAATTACTAAAGGTTCTAAAGATGTTCTAGAAAGCAATAACATTGAATTAATTGATTTTTCTTCTTTAAATGTTGAACAAATCTTAGAGCAAGGATTAAAGATGGACAAAAAGATTGAAAAAAACCCTGAGGAGGAAATTCATAAAGAAATTGAAATTGAGGAACCTAAACAAGAAACCGTTATTATTATTAAAGACGAAAAATATAAATTAACTGATATTCCGGGCATAGGTCCTGCTAAAGAAAAGCTTTTAAATAGTGCTGGTATTCACACTGTAAAAGAGCTATTAAATTGTAATGCAAAAATGGTCGCAAAAGAATTTTCTGGTCTTGGTGAAGTGAGCTTAAATAAATGGAGACAAGCTGCCAAACAAATATTAAATGGATAATTATTGAAACAGATTTAAAAAATTGGTTTATCGCTTTTTTTGTATTATCTATCGTTCTTACGCTTCCTATACCAGTAAACCGTGTTTATAAAAAATATTTAAATGGCAATACAACGCAAGAAATAGCAAGTAATCAATTATAACTACCCATTAGAAAAAAGCACACGTATAAACTCCCTTCTTAATAAAAAATCTTAAGGTAAAATTACTTTGAATTATCTAAAATTAAAATTTTTGTCAGATCTTTCAATTAATTCAAACATTTTTTTTACATGTGGAGAAATATTCACATCAATTATATTTTTATTACTATTTTTCTTGTTTAATAAATACTGATGTGTAAAAGCCCTTGTAATTGATTGAATATTGTAAAAATTAACAACAATTTTAGGTGTTTTAATTTCATTTATGTAATTAAATAACTCGTTTGCACTATCTCTTAAAAGCAAATTTTTAGAAATAAATTTTGTTAAGTGAATTTTTTTTTGTTTATTTCTCGACATAATCATATACATTCACTTCTCTAATATTAGTAAGAAATCTAGTACTTATTAAAGTACCGTTAAAAACATTATTTTCTTTCATTTTATAAAAAAATCTATTACTCTCATCTGTAACCAATCGACGATTTTATTGCTAACAATTGGGATTCTGGGTTAGATTTATGAAAAATAGCGCAGATTCTGATAAAGATATAAATTGGAAACCAAAAGTCCTTTTGTTGTACTTCTTGGTTCCTCCTCATCGATAAAATTAGAAATATTAAAATAGGAAGCGAATTAAATCAAATAAAACTAATCCCAGATTGTGGAGAATTGTTCTGAAATTTCAGGATCATTAGTAACTATTGATTCTGCCTTAATTAATTTAAAACTTGCGACTATCATTCGGTCGTGCAATTCAGAAATATTTAATCCATGAAAGATTCGCCATCCTTCAAGATCCAAGCAAATTATTTCTAATATATCTTGATCTCGAAGTATTTGAAATATTAATTCAATCTTTTCCAAGGGTACAACCTTGCCGAAAATTGTTTTTCCTTTATAAATAGTATAAAGAGTTTCACCCAGCGCAATTGAAGGTAATAACAGTTTAGCCTGTTTTTTTTCTGCTTTTTTGAAAATATCATCAGCTTTTTTGGGGAGAACGTCTGCTAAATATGCAAGGAAAGCGACTGTATCGATAATATAAGACTTCAATTCATAGACTCCATTTTTTTCTTTCGGTTTTAATAAAGTCATTAGCTTTCTCTAAATCCAATTCCTCTCTTAATAATCCTCGCAGCATTCCTAAATGAGCTGTCTTTGGTTTTATAACTATTCCTTCCTCTTGGAGATATAAAATGACCTCGTCTCCTTCGCGCAGATTAAGTTTTTCGCGAAATTCTTTTGGAATGGTTAACTGCCCTTTAGTTGAAATCTTACTCGTTTTAACTTCCATTTTCTTCATACTTAATATGAATTGTAAGAATATAAATCTTACTTTTTGAAACGACTTCTTACTTTATGAAATGTTTTCTGATCAACATTAAACTGAAATAAAATTTTATCTACATACTATAGCGTCTAAAATAATATACCTCTTTTAGGTCATTTACATTCTCCACAGGTTTTTTTTAGCTTGCTCGTGATCTTCCTGTGTAAAATCGGTGCCATCAAATAGGCCTTCACATTCCTCTAGCGGATGGCTTTTTTTCTTAAATTTTATAATATTCTCGTGGAATTCTAATTCAATAATAGACCCGCCTTTTAAATCCATTTTTTCCTGCCATTTTTTAGGGATAACAATCCTTCCGTTGGACGAGATTTTTTGCTCGATTTTTTCTTTTTTCATTGTCATCGTTATATTACTGTTATCAAATATATATATGACAAATATTTATTTATATAAAAGTTTAAATAAAATTTTAATGCATTATTAATGCTTTTTCATTGATGTACTAAATGGCTTTCGTATAAATCAATTAAATCTTTCTCAGTTCGTTGTTTAGTTTGAACATTGATTTATAAATCCCTTCATCCTCTCTTAAAAGATCAAATCTTATTTTAGAAAATTGAAATTTTATAAAAAAGGTCCTAAAATCTTTTTAAGCTATATTTTAGAATCAATAAATTTAATCGAAGAACGTGTAAAGGATTTCCAAGTTATAGAAAAACTCATTTGATTCAATGGGATAAAACAAAGATATATTATATGGCAAATTCTTTTAAACGTGTAAATCTACTTGTAATATAGTTATGTCAGAAAAGATTAATATAAAACTACCCGTTGATTTACTTGAATTAACTGGTCTTAGTTTTAAACGATTGGAAGAAAAAAATCTTTTAATTTGGGTTTTGGAGTTATATTCAGAAGGTAAGATAACCCTTTCTAAAGCAGCCAATTTAGTTCAGATGAAAGTGGATAATTTTTTGTCTGAATTTCAAAAAAGACATCTTAAACATGTCGGGGGCCCAGAAACTCTTCAAGAAGCTCAAAAAGATTTTGATACAATTCAAAGCTTACATAAAGACCGGTAATTATGATTATTCTTGATAACAGCGTATTAAGCGCTTTTACGCGTCTTAAACTACTTCATTCTTTAGAAAAACTTCTTAAATCCGTAATTATTTCGAAAGAAATCTTAAATGAATTTTCTCTTCAATGGCAAAAAACTGTTCCTAATTGGATAAGAGTTTTAAAATCAGATGAGCCATAATTTTGAGAGATATACCAATAACTTTGAGTCCGGCGGATTTAAGTATCATAAGGTTAGCGTTGGAGTACAATATTCCAATAACCTCTGATGATAAACCTTTAAGAACATAAGCAAAAAAACTTGGAATTTCGATAACTGGCTCACTTGGATTATTAAAGGCACTTTATCAAAAGAAGATAATTGAAACACGAGACGAATACATCACATTTTTGAATTTCCTTCAAGAGGATATTTACATATCTGATGAACTCATGAAATGGGCATTAGAGGATTAAGGCAAGTAGATCCTCCTGATTGAGATCAGCATCAAATAAAACATTGTAGGCTCAACCTAAAAAACTATAAAAATATTAATATGTGTAATCACATATTTTATGTGTTAATAGAATTAGTGTTTAAGGTGAAAAATTGACAAATATTACGTTATCAATACCTCCAGAGTTAAAAAAGGAAATGGAGAAATTTCCTGAGATAAATTGGTCTGAAGTTGCACGAAATTCCATTAAGCAAAAAATAGTGGAATTAAATTTTTTGAATGGTTTAGCAATGGACAGTGAGATAACGCCTGAAGAAGCGTTAAAAATGGGTCAGGAAGTAAACCTCTTATTGGCCAAACGCTATAAGGTCAAAAAATAAAGAGATTAATTATTGATGCTAACATATTATTTGCGGCTTTAATTAAAGACAGCTCTACAGCAAAAATACTCTTTTCAGAAGGAACAATTATAATTTTTTCGTTTTTCAAATAAAAAAAGAGACCAACCGACAAAACTCAAATTTTTAATTCTCAAAGATTTAGATAACCTCATTTCCCGTATATTAGACTTACGTTTATATTATAAATACTAAAACACTATCTAGAGCGTATAAATAATAACGACAAAACTTAAGGGTTTAAAAACAAATGTTACTATTATGTTATTATAGTTTAATTATTCTAACAAAAATCTAAAAAGTAAGGTAAAAAAGAATGGAAGACATGAAAAAAGAGTATATGGAAGAAATGACTGGAGAATGGGTTATATTAAAGAACGATACTATTATAGAAAGGAATATAGATATGAAAGTCATTCTTAAACTTACAGAAAAATACAACAAGGACGAGATAGTTATTTCAAGGATTCCCTCGTCTTTATACTGTTTTTATTAAGGTAAAACGACGTCTTATATTTGACACCTTCTATACCTCTTACTTTTCCTTACAAATTATTACCTCATTTGAGAAATAAAACGAAAAAATATTTAAACGGGAATATAACGAAAGAAATAGCAAGTAATCAATAATGACCATCTATTAGAAAAAAGCGCATAAGTAAGTTTTCTTCTTAATAAAAAATCTTAAAGGAAAAGTAAGCAATGTTGACAAAGATTTAAAGGGTAAATTAGAGTCGATAATAGTAGCACACGTGATATTAAAAATCAAGAGTGATATTTTGAAAAATTTATAGCAAAAACTTAAAATAAGTTTAGAAATAATTTAGAAGTGATGGAATATGGATATGAAGTTGCAATTAAGCGAAGAGATAAAGAATAAGATCATTTCGATATTGGTAAGACACGGAATTAAAAAAATCTTAGTTTTTGGCTCTTATGCTCGCAACGAAGCAACATCAAATAGTGATTTAGACTTAATTGTAGAGTTTCCTGAAGGATCAAGTTTATTAGATCATATTGGTATCGAATTTGAATTATCGGAAACATTGAAAATGAAAATTGATTTATTATCTCAAAATGGAATAAGTCCTTATATTAAAGACAAGATCATGAAAGAAGCGATTGTGATTTATGGATGAGCGAAAGGAATATTTTATTTCTAAAACATATTTTAGATGCGTGTGAGAACATTATTGAATTTATAAAAGATATAAATTTTGAAACATTCAAGACTAATACAGAGTGCTGTAATTAGAGAATTGGGAATAATAGGAGAAGCTACGAAAAATCTTTCTGAAGAAATAAGAAATAAATATAATAATATTCCTTGGAAAAAAATAGCAGGAATGAAAGATAAATTAACTCATGGTTATTTTACTGTAGACTTAAAGGAAGTCTGGAATACGACAGAAAAAGATATACCAATTTTAAAAAATAATATTAGAGATGCTATAAAATCAGAAAATTCTGAATAACCATCTTTATTTTCTATTGTAAAAACATTGATATTCGAGTTAATGTTATATCCAGGATATATATCTTTCCTACAAATAACTTCTAATTTAATTTCTGCTGAAAGATTAATTTCATACATTTTGTATAAATTTCAAACAAGGATAGATCACAATAATAAAGTTCATATTTCTCCGATTGGATAAGATTTTTCAAGACTGGTTTTGACCACTCCTCTGAAATATCCACGTTTAATGCCGGAATGAGGTAAGTAGAATTTAAAAATAATTTCAATCAAATTCATTTTCGAGGCTTTTAATCGCATGATATGAAATTTTAACTTCTGCGGGTTTGCTTAATATATCTTCTAAAGAATCTATCTTTTGCACGATGATGCGTTTAGAATAAACTTTCATGATAATAGACTGATTTTTATTTAACCCGAGTTGTTCTCTTACCTCTTTAGGAGGAATTATTTCTCCTTTTGACCCAATCTTCAATATATATTGCTTTTCCATCAATCTAACATATACTCGAAAAAATATAATTTTATCGAATATTATTTACGTATGATTTAAATACAAATAACATAAGTTTTGGATGGATTTTTCAAAAAAAAATTATAATATCATTAAGAAATTTTAGTTAAATTTAATTCGCAACAATTTTTTCACTAATTTTAGAAGATGAGTTATTAATAAATGAGGAATTATTTATAATATTGAATTTACTTTATTATTACTTTATTATTTGTAAAAACTCAAAAGGAAAATAACAACCAAACCAAAAAAGTAATCCTAAAGGGTCGATTTTTTTAATTTCTTTCAGCTGGAGATGATAGATTTCTTCTTGATTTAATTTATTTAGCTTTCCAATGATATCATCAATAACCTTTTTGTCTTTTATTAAATTGTTTATATTTGGATTTTCTTGTTGAAATATCTCCATAGGTATGTGTTTCACAGTTAAATTCTTTTCGTTTTGAAATAACATCAATTTTGCTAAAAAAGCAATTTTTGCAGAAATTGTTCTTGTTGTTAATAAGTCAAGTCTTAAATTGGTCGATGTATAGGGAATTAAACCATTAATCCCTCTTTTTAAAAAATCAGATTTTTCTATAATATCTTTATCTTGAATCCAATCAGGTAAATGTTTAATTAATGCAAATAATTTGCAAATCTCTATCAAATCTTTAATTACATTTTCAAATGTTAAATCTTGTAATGATCTGTTTTTTTTCTTAATTTTTCATGAATAGCCACTCTAATAATTCGTTAGCTTTTTCCATTAAACTATGCAATTTTGAATTCCATCTTTTTACATCGTGAATTATAAATCTAATATTATCCCTTAGTACGCGTTCCGAACGAATAAGGTTTCTTGCTTTCTTATAATCCACGCTTTTGAGTATCTCCAAAATGCCTTCGAAGCTTTCTTTTGGGTTTACAAAAACTATGCGTTCTCCGTGCGATAAGAGGTAACTCTTTGCGGTGCGAAAGCCAACGACCTTTCTTAGAAAATGTTTTAGTTGTTTAAAAGATAATTCGTGTGCATTATTGGTTTTCGGAGCTCCTTTAATCCGTTTGAAATTAAAAAGCAATTCACCCTTAGTTTCTACGAATTTTGAAAGGTCTGCAATAAATTGGGTTTCGACCGATCCGCAATCTTGTGTTAACGATAACATCTCCAATTTCTTACAGAAGCCCTTTAACAATTCTAAAGCGTTTTCCGCAGAAGTATCTTTATCGTCTAAAATTGACTTAACATCGGATAAATAAACCCTAATTCTGTCTAATTCGCTCTTCTTTTTTTGGTTTAGTTCGATAAATCCGTTAATTTCGAGATATAACTCTCTAACGACTTTTTCGTCTTCAAAATGCTTTTCTGCGATATCTAATTTGGTAATAATGTAGTGCAATATTTCACATATATCGATCAACCGTGAAAATAATTCTACCCCGATAAAATACGGGTCTTTAGGACGAAGCGTCCAATTTGATAAAGTTCTCAAGATCGTTATTATTTCTTTAGTAAAAGAGAATTTGGGTTCCCAATGTTTCCCTTGGTTATCGTAATTTTTCTCTTTGTTCAAATAATATAAAGCGCGGAGAAATTTGCGCGTTTGCGTCATTAATTGGCTATCTAGCTCTTTAGGAGCCTTAAACACGTACGTGTAAAAGTGATAATGACATAAACAATGTGGAATCCCCGGAAAGACTTCTGCGATTGCTTTTCTTTGCTTCGGATGGGCATCTGAGATTATACCAACGATAGGCACCCCCAATTCGGCGTCAATTCGTTGCTTTGTCTCCAGGAGAAACTCTTTAATTTTTAGCGTAGATTCGCTCGTCAACCGCTTGGAATGAATCTTCAACTCCGTATAATCGTCTCGCGTGGTGTACAGGGGAGGCTCTCCTTTTAAAGGCTTCATTCCATCAATTGTTAAAAGAATCCCTCCATTTTTTTGTATTTTTTGTACGTATTCCGGTCTATATTTCTGAGAACACCCGATTTCGTATATTTTTAACATCCTTTCGATTGTGGCAAGATTGAGAAGAATGCCGTATTCTTTTTCCATCGCTATAATAATCTCTTCGTAAGTGAGTTTACGCCTCCACCGTAATTCGGCAACTTTAGCGTGAACTTCGTAATCAAAATCGCTTTTGGGAGGGTATAACTTGTTTTCCGGCTTTTTCGAAGGG
>Ga0315284_10016891_pt1 | contig 10341 bp, 3 predicted proteins | sample YL17G09_16_MG_FD_203696 | JGI IMG/M metagenome (GOLD analysis project Ga0315284, IMG submission 203696) | Sediment microbial communities from Yellowstone Lake, YNP, Wyoming, USA - YL17G09_16 | ecosystem: Environmental > Aquatic > Freshwater > Lake > Sediment | place: USA: Wyoming | collected...
TTTTTCAATTGAAACTATATCATTATTCCTAAAATCAATGCGAGTATGAAACAAATCACCAGACACTTCTCGAATACCCATTACTGCAAAATCACCACTAGGTACACCATCAATTACAAATCTTCTTGGGTTACTACCAACTGCATTGCCATATAATTCAAGCGGACCCGTAAATCTAACTCTACCACCAGATGACCAATCTCCAGTAAGGTTCGCGCCATTATATGAATTAAGTCCATTATCAAATCTTTGGGTATTTAACCACTCAACAGTCGATACAACAGATTGAGGATTTGGGTCTATTTTATCAAGTTTAGTCACAGCTAGGCTACTAATAGGTTGCCACGCCCAATTACCCGAACTATCAGAGCCAATTGGCACTTTATTTACTCCGGGCGTGCCATTTGCTGAAAATAATATATTGCTATTTACTGCAATTCCACCTGTGTGAGTCATCACCATTGACGTTGCGTCAATAACAATGCCTCCATTAGTGGTATTCAATTGAATAATTGGAGCCGTTAATATATGACTAGCGCCTGATTGATATGACCAACCACCACCAATAGTATTAGTGATTATTTCACCGGCACTTCTTATAAGATTGACAGTACTACTACTTACACTTAAGCGAGGATTTGCAACACCATTACCACCCATAAAACTAATAAAATCACCAGCAGCATTACTATCACTTGTAATCATCGTATTATTAGCAATTTTTATAGACGCACCAGAACCATCTGGTATCACGCTTGCCGTAATGCCTTTAATGAATGGAATACTTGCTACAGTAGTAGTACCGCCATCTTTGGCGATATATTTTATAGAACTTGAGGCATCAAGCAGTAAATCAATTAATTGTTTAAAATTGGTATTTTCTTGACCACCCCAAGCAGGTTGACCAGTTTCATTTAAGGTAAACCCTTTATAAATTTCGGTTGACATGTTGACACCCCTTGAGTTATTCTTTAGTTTATATCTCAAGAGGTGTACATTATTTACCTATTAGCATTGAATATTTCATATGACATTCGGCTTCCAAGTACAGCACCTCCACCATATATAAAGCCACCATATCCAGGAGCTCCATAGTCATATATGCTATTATTTGGATTCGCATCTATTACAACATAACTATTTCTAGGAGCTGGATTAGCACCACCAGAACCAGCATTTATTATAACGGCTTCACCAACTAACCAATTTGAATTCATATCATCAAACCAAGGAATTGCAAATTTAGGATTTCTCGCATTAGGCCAGTTAAACATATCATTTAGAACAGGGTCAGCCATATATCCACCGGTACGTGATTTTCCATGAGGAATATCTGTACCATCCATTGCGCAAACTGCTGGTCTCATGTGCCAGTATACAGACCACATATTAGGTTGCCATGCATATAGATTTAAATCTGGATTTATTGAACCACCATGTACATTATTTGGTACAACAAAATTAATTCCTTGTTGTGGATACGCTAATTTCATTGGTCTATATAATTCTGCATTTGGACTATCAACATTAGGGTCCAACTCAGGAACTAAGATATTTTGTGAATTATAAGGAAATTTTGGTGATAAAAATGGATAGCAAGTCATGTTTAATATCATTGGAGACATAGTATGATATGGATTTTTATATATTTCTATAAATGCATTATTACTATCAAAGCACTTAGGAGTTTTCCATAAATATTGATATCTAATATCATCATTAGTGCATGCATTTGGATTTGTAGTAGCCACACTAGATTTCTCTTGATAGCTTAATGCAGCATTGCCAAAAGTAGGTGTTAAATAACTTAATGGCGCTTGTCTATAATCTAAACAATACCATCGACCAGCTTCTTTAGAAAATACAAAACTCATTTTATATCTTGCGTATCCATATTTCATTTTTTCTTGATACCAATTACGCTTAGCAATATAATTCATCCCACTCACTGTAATTAAATCAAGAATTTTACTATTAACAGGGTCAGTCACTGGATTGCCCGCTTCAAAATACATCCATGCAGAATTATAATCTTCAGCAACAACTTTACCTGCTTCATATTCATAATCCCTTAACATAAAGTTGTCGTCAATAAATTTACCCACATCAACCGATGGATTGTCAACATATTGCTGAAGATAATCATTACATGAATAATCAAAGATTCTGCTATTATCAGATTCAGTATTTACAACTGGATATAAAATATCATTCAAATAAGAAGTTGATGTAGACTTTCCATCAACAACAACCCTAAAATTATTATAAAATCTCAATGGCATTAAATTTGAATATCCAGTAATATAATTTCTTAAAAAATCTTCGTTATCCGTACTCAAAGAATCAATTGTATTTATTGATACAAATGACTTATCATATCCATCAGTCAAGAATATACTCGCTATTGGATTGCTTTTAAGAGAACGTCTGAATGTTTCGTAAATTGTTGGATAACTACCACCAGTTATAGCAGTATAATCACTGACATCATCAACACCTATTTCAGATGGAGCATATGTATCAGCGCTGAATATTTTTGCGAATGGAATCCAATAGAATCCATAAAATTTAACAAGGTCTTCAGCGGTTGCTGTGCCTATTTGATACATATTTTGTATTTGTCTATCTAATGCCGATGGAATTGAATAATATGAATCCCATAATCTTCTACGAATATCATTAATATCAGTTTCATTTTCTTTATTTTCAATCAGGAAATTAATAAATGCATTATTACTTCCAGTTGCAAATTCAAATGATGGGTCTACTTTAGGGTCAATATCACCAACAACATAACGATTACCAGCATTAACTTCTTTTGAGCTTCCTGTTATGAAATAAGTTGATAAATAATTTTTAAGCGCAGTTGGCGTACTTTGATAACTATCCCACTGAGGTTGATTAGTTGCATTTTGTGCATTAACTACATAATCAGGAGTATAAATAGCCTTAGTCATCCATCTATCACCGTTATAATGACCAGCATAAGGAGGCGAAACTGTATTTAATTGTATGAAATTATTATAAAATGCCACTGGAGGAACTGTTAATGTATTATTTCCATCATAACCCATGAGAAAGCTTTGTGCATCAGTTTGAAAATCAAATGGAGGTTCTTTTCTAGCATTAACACGAACTCTTCCTTTGACAAAATCACCAATCAATTGTTTGAAGGCTTTTTTACCCTGATAATTATACGAACCATATGTATCGGCATTTTCCGGTGAAATTATATTTTTTCCATATACAGGCTCAAGTAATACTCTAATATGAGCATTGATAAATTGCTCATCAGTTTGTGATATATTTACATCTTGATAACTAACAGGAACATTATATAAATCAAAATTTAACATGGAGGGATATTGGTCAACTATTTCTTTATTTCTTGTATATGCAACATTAGCAAAGCTTCCAGTATTAGTTGGAGTGCCAAGCGCATGAACATTTAATAAACTCCAACTTAACATACGTAATGTGGGGTCATTATCCATTCTCCATGCAAATGTACTTGATGCTGTTGGATAAATAGTCGCTGTTAATACTCGCTTATCTGGATTTACTTGATTTCCATTTCCAATTATACTATTAATATTAAATAATTGATGATATACATTATCTGGAGTTGCCCCACTAATTTCAGGCATAATTCCAAATATCTCTTCATTGCCTCTCTCTGTCAAGCCCTTTACATCTTTTCCATGTGCAGCAGATGCTATTCCCTTTAGAACAATAGTTCCTGATGCTGGTGATGGAAGATTATCAGGGACTGTATAGGTAACTTTATTATAACCAGTAACAATCCCAGTGAATGTTCCATTATAATCAACATCAGTAGACTCATCTACATAGATGATAACTTCAGAATTTCTAATTATTTTATGAACTCCACTACCAGCGGTTGTTAATAATACATCAGTTCCACTACTTGTTTTTATAGTTATTGCACCACCATTATAACTACCTATCAAATAGGTGTTAGTGGTTGTTAATGGTGCAGGTAAAGTTCCAGTGCTATAAAATAATACAGATTCATTAATGTTGAAATCAACTGGAACATTAATATTATTATAATCTACACTAACATCGGTTGATTGAAAGTCATACACATAAACGGGGAGTTGCGAATTTAATGTCATTGTTGCAATCCCATTAAATTGAACTATACTATTCACAGATTGTGTAAAGCATTCTTTTTTTTGATAGCCACTTAAAACATACACTCTTGGCTGCGTAACATAATTTCTATAGCCACTCAGAGTTCCCACGGTAGGATACGCGAATGAATCCTGGTTCGGAACTAAAGGCAATGAAACATCGAGCTCTACTTTTGTTCCATCCAGCATATCCATAGGAGTTGGTAAATGTATAAAAGTTTTTTTAGAATGTATTTTTGCAGTTTGATTGATTGGATTATTAAAATCAACTAAAGTTGTTGTTGAAAACAATTCGGATAATTTAGAATCTTCTGTTATTAATGGGTCAAATGGAACTGCTATAAGTTGATTATTCGCCTTCAGTGTAGCTAATATTTCAGCAGCTGTTTTCAGTGGGTGGTGAAATTGAATGAAATTAGTTTCAGTAGGGTCAACATATACATTTATTGTATTAACATCTACATTACTGTACGTTAATACATTATAAGCCCATCCAGTTCCAACTGGAATAATATTAACTAAACTATTTCTATCTCTTTCTATGTACAGATATTTAGTAACTACACCAGTAACGGATTTTACCATTATTTTTTGACCACCAACAAAATTAGTGTTATTAACAATATCATCTAGTGCGCTTGCAATAATATAATCTCTATATGGAGGCGATGAAATTCTATGGATAATATAGTCACCACCACCAGTTGCTGATGATATAACTACTGGAACCGAATTAAGTGTCTCTAAAGTAACTTCATTAATCGTTGTATTAGTTGCTATGTAAACTGTATCTGGCAAGATACCCGTTGGTAATACGCCTGTTTCGGCAGTAAAAAATACAAAATCACCATCATAAAAACTATAAGTACCACAATAATCAATTGTGATAGTACTCGTCACAGTATTAACATTTGAATCTTTAAAATACGCATAATACATTTCCACATAATCGATTCTATCTAAGTTATGCACTATTGATAAATTATGTCTTCCATGCACTTTTTGATTATTTAAATCCAAAGTAATGTTATTGTGCCAGCCATTGTTATTTATATAATATAGCGTCTCTTCGGCAAATGGCTTGGCACTTGTAGTTGTTACTGCGCCTGGACCGGTTTTAATGGTAAATCTTTCAGTATCATCGATTAAAGGTATTTGGTCACCCGATTCAAAATTATTTACTAAGCTTTGTCCATTATACGCAAATGGATAATCTTTTACAAGTGGTGATTTTGTTTTTTGCTCATTAGTGTAAACATGACTATGATGATTGCTAATTCCCCATCTTGCTGTTTTTCTTAGTCTAGCTACTTGAGCGGCTTCTCTAGGGTCTTGTTGAATTATTCTATCTTGAACTTTTAGCGCATTAATTTTTCCAAATGAATCAATCCATACTTGTTGAGCATTTCCACTACCACCTATATTTACTTTTTCAGCTGTAAGAAACCATCTTATGAAAGCGCCTTGCTCTCTGATGGGCCTTGTAGTCCCTTTATACTGCCCAAAATTTAATGGTACTGATAACTGCCTATGAATATATTTAGCCACCTCTTCATCGCTATAACCCCGTCTATAATGATTTGGAATTCCTGTGTCAAATTCATTGCATGGGTCAATAACTGTACAAGTACCTTCAATATTATCATTCTCAGTACCATTCCACGCATAGAACTCACCAATAACTAGCCATGCACTAGCTGCATATGCTTGATATATTGCATTTTCTAGAGCATTAGTTTGTGCTATCACGTTAATTAAATCATTTTCAAGAACTTGATATGTTGAAGTAATAACTCCTGTCGCTGGACTTGTTAATGCGCTAATTAAATTATATTCAAATGTTAGTCCAGTTACCCGTTGAATTATCACTAATCCATTATAACTAGCTGGCGTTGCACCGGCAATTGTAACTGATTGACCAACCATATATCCATGTGGCGTAGTAGTTGTTACAGTGGCTATAAGCCCAGCGCTGACCAAGCTACTTACTTGTTGCACTATTGCAGGCAATCCCCCAACTAAAACTGCAATATTTGCTGTTGAGTTGGCTCTCACATACAATCCATCAGTTTTTAATTGTGAAATAACCCTCCAATTCGCATTGTATGAAACAATGTAAATTCCGTTATTTCCGACATTCAATTGATTCGCTAATCTAATTACGCTATTATCCACCGTCTTATATGACGAATACATTTCTGGAGTTCCAATGGCAGGTGTCACAGTTGGAACAATACCTAAATCATATGTAAATTTAGTTGGGTCAATAGGGTCTATAGTTATTACAAATAATCCATTATACTCAACTGGAAATGCACCAGATATTAATATAGATAATCCAGATGTATAACCATGATTAAGCACAGTTTTAGCATTTATTATGGTTCCACTACCAGAATATGCTAAAGACTGTAATGTCTCTATAAAAGTAAATGAACCAGATGTATTTACAACTGCAATATTTTCACTCGTATAAATTGGAGTAAATGAGGCGTTAATGTATGGATTATATCCAACCGTAAAATTTGGTTGCACCAAATGAGGCGTTATACCTAATTCGCCACTAACATCCGCTATGGGAAATCCTAATGGACTTATATTATAATCACCACGACCATCATAATCAATCGTTGGTATGATTGGTCGAGTAACTTGATATTGTATTTTGTCCGGGTTATTTTCTAATGATGACATTCATAAGCCTGTGATTGTAAATATTTTATTTAAGTTTATACTCGCAATCTGTAGTTTAATTAACCTATAACATAGATTTTCTATGTAGATGAATTATATGATATATATCATCAAATGACACTTCCCAGTCATTTCCAAAATATTTGGGCACTAAGCGCTTGTATATAGCGTAACGGCGATTTCTATAGTCCTTAAAGCCGTCTTTATCGATATTGCTTAATTTAGCCCTAACATATGATTTACTTAAATTAAGAATGTTGTTGATTTCATTTTTATTAACTCCGGACCGAAGTAAGTCATCTTGAATATTATATAACCTATCATATAATAATTTTACATTTTCGACATCATCCATATTATCTAACGCCCATTGTAATCCACGCTTACTCCACCTTAAAAAACTATCTACCTCAATTGGTTTATTGAATTTTTTAGCGAAGTTAATCTGGTTTTCAGTTGGTTGAATATGACTAAAATCCAATGTATCTAAATATTCTAATGTACTCCTCAATGTATTGGTAAGTTTATCCTCAATTTCTTTATATGGCAAATCTTTAACATAACTATAATCACCCTCATCTGTATCGGCTGAAATTTTTAAATCATTTATCTTATATTTATCTAGCATTTTTGTAGCAACCGCTAATACATTTGGCAATATATCGACATCCCTATCTCTGTCTGACTCCTTTCTAGAGTCATTTACATCAAATGATAACTCGCCGGAAAATAAATTTACATTAACTTTATTTCCACTTTTGGTAACAAATGATGCGTACTTATTTTCAAACGCTGTATTGGTGCCGCGGTTAATTATTTTTGATTTATATTTTACTCCCTTTGGCATAACTGGATTTACTGACTCAATAATAGACAACCCTTCAATAATTGTATTAATTAATGAAGGATTTATATCACGAAAGCTTTCTATAAAATCGTAGACTTGATGCATCATGATATTCGATTCCTAAAAGCATTTAATTCATCTTCATTAGATGCTTTGAATGGAGATAAGTCATTATTACTAAATGGGTCTTGAAATAATGGGAATCCAGCAGTCTCATAACCAACGTAAGTTGGATTAGGGTTCGATGGCATTACATCATTGTTTATATCCAAATTAGCTGGATTTTGAGGGTCTATCCAACCTACAGGCCCAATAAATACATGGTCCGGTAATTGATAATAATCAAGCGTTATCCATTTTTGCTGAGTAGCACTATAAACAAAAGTGGCTCTATAGCAAACTGGCTTATCTGGTATAGATACATTTTCACCAAACATATAAAAATTAGTTGTTCTTGCCATAGAAAATTTTGCTATTGGAACAGAACAATTATTTTCTGGGATTGCACTTAGCGTTGTAGCACTATAAACATAAACCTGTGATTTATTTATTATATGGTCACGAGTAACGCCACCAGTGTAATTTGCATTAGGCCATATTCTGATAAAAAACTCAAATGTGAATCCATCTTCTGGGTAAGATATCTCAGATGGATTTAGAGCCACTTCTACGGGCAAGTAAATACATAGACCTTGGTCTAGGTCAGGTCCATCATAATTAATGAAATTTATCGTCTTAGCAGTGCTAGGAGAGACGTGGTTAAATACCATTGTGGCACTATAATCCTGTCTAGCAGTTGCTGATATATTTGTATTAGTTGGTCCGTATATATTGCCAGTTTTCCACATATTCATATTACTCTCTGGGTAATAGCTATAATTGGATGTTGGAAATAAGCCAACACTACGACCATATGGACTAGGAGTTTGTATAAATTGAAGACTTGCATTCAAAAATATAGAGGTTAATTCAGTACTCTCACCAACAGATACATTTCTCAACCAAAATACTGACGCATCTTCTGTTGCATACCATCTAAATGATGTAGTTGATGTAAAAGGAATTGCCGTATTTACTGGAAATGGAAATTGCAATGACCAATTTTCTACGTCAACTGAAGGAATACCAGTGCTATTCTGCATACTATTTATTGATATGTATGTAGCATTATTATAACTAACTAAAATCCCTTTATTATAAGGAGCATTAGCAACCCATGTAGCCGCATAAAAAACATAAGCAGTATTTGACAATGAAGGATTGCTTAGTGTTAAAGCGGTATTACCAACAACTTGAAACATATCTCCGTTAAATTGAACCAATGTACCAATCGGATAAGATACTCCGGCAACCCATGTTTGAACAAAAGGAATAAAATTAGCATGGTCATTATTAGGAGTTACAGTTGAATTTCCAATATTAAATGTGGCAAAATAAACTACCCCATTATATTTTACTAAATTACCATAATAATAATCTTGATTAACAGTCCAATCTCTAATGGTGGCTCCGTAATACATCTTCCAAATTGAAGTTCCATTATTCTGCACACTACATCGCAAAGTAACTATATCACCAGGGTCATTAATATCTACTGGAGGTGGTTGTAGTGGTGGCTTCTCAGTCATTACAATACTACCCACTCCTATTGCTGTAAAATTAACAGGTGCATTATTTATATCAGAAAACGAAACTAAATTACCAACTACCGATGCAATCTTGTAATTTTCAGTAGCAAGAATGCCAACTGGCAAAGTCGCGCCTTGTGATGTAGTAAATTTAACAATATCGCCTATATTAATATTCTGAACATTTGCGAAAAATATAGCATCATTTACAATATCAACATCTGAAAATGCATTAAATATAAAATTATTAAATTTTCTAACACCACCAAAAACAGCAGCCTGCAAACCACAACTCACTGAAAATGCATTTTTAGGTACGCTTTCAGATATCTGACATTGCAATGGTGAAGTTTTAAATATTGAACTTTTTGATGGTATAATATAATCTTGATAATAAGGGTCTGTGTCCTTAGTCAATCTTATAATAACCTGGTCATCTAAAGTATTATTCCAAGATATCAACCCACTTAAAATAGATTGATAATTATAATCATTTCTTGAAATATCTGAACCCAATTTCTCTAATGGAAAGGCATATCCTACATTAATCATGGCTGTGTGTATCCTACTATTAATGGTATTGTATAATTTACTGGAAAAAATGTTGGTACCGCTGTATCACCTACTATGAATCCAGTGATAGATGAGGTAGATTGATTTGCATAAAATCTATCATCTTCATTAGTCGCAAATGCTTTTATAATAAACGTAAGTTTTGTGGAATTAGCTGTAGATGCCGCATTAATACCTGTAGTAATAACCAAGCCATTTGTTTTGTTAATAACCATTCCATTGTCGCATAAACAATATCCATTACTACTCATCGGCTCACCAGTATTATTCGTATTAGATATGATTTCGATTGAGTCAATATAGCCTAAAGTATAAGCAACACTTGGATTCCATGTTGTACCCATAGCAGAAAGTAAATTTTTATACGACATTGTTATAAATACCGTTATTAATGAGCCACTTACTGCGAATTTATAGTATAATATACCATCTGGATTTACAG
>Ga0315284_10016893_pt1 | contig 10340 bp, 7 predicted proteins | sample YL17G09_16_MG_FD_203696 | JGI IMG/M metagenome (GOLD analysis project Ga0315284, IMG submission 203696) | Sediment microbial communities from Yellowstone Lake, YNP, Wyoming, USA - YL17G09_16 | ecosystem: Environmental > Aquatic > Freshwater > Lake > Sediment | place: USA: Wyoming | collected...
CATAGAAAAGGTGATAAAGGAAAGATTCCCCAGCAAGGCTGCAAATTCTAACATTGCTGCAATTACGCAAACCTACGAGATTACCAAACTGTATAAACTATAGAATACGGAAGCGAAAAGTCATGGGGACCAGAGACTGCAAGCATATATGCGGTGAATCATCGCCCAGCATCGGAGAAGCAGGCAAGACAGGCGAGTGGCGCAGCTCGCGTCCTGTGATAGACCAGAAGAAGTGCCTCCCGGCCAGGCAGAATAAGCCCGCCTGTTTTCAATGCTGGCTCTATTGCCCTGAGGCTGTAGTTAGCAAAACTATCCCTGTCCGGATAAATTTGGAATACTGCAAAGGATGCGGAATATGTGTACAGGTCTGCCCGGCACAGGCTGTTACCATGGTAAATGAAGGGGAATTCTAGTCTGAAAGGCAGATTAATCGCTTCTGACAAACATGAAGAAAGCTAACATACAGATACTCGATGGTAATCACGCTGCAGCCCAGGGGGCAAAACTCAGCCGCGTCCAGGTGATTGCTGCCTACCCTATCACGCCCCAGTCCCCGGTCACTGAAAAGCTCTCCGAACTTGTAGAAGGTGGGAACCTCGATGCTGAGTACATTGCTGTCGAGAGTGAGCACAGCGCCCTTGCCGTATGCACTTCGGCGTCTATTGTGGGAGCCAGGACCTTCACTGCCACCAGTTCACACGGCCTGGCTTACATGCATGAGATGCTGCATTGGGTTGCGGGAACACGCCTCCCCGTAGTACTTGTCTGCGTCAACCGTGCCATCGGAGCGCCCTGGAATGTGCAAAATGACCAGCAGGACTCCATATCACAGCGGGATACCGGCTGGATACAAATATACGCCCGAAACAACCAGGAGATAGTGGATTCAGTCATCCAGGCTTATAAGATCGCCGAGGCAGTCTACGTCCCTGTCATGGTTTGCTACGACGGCTATATCCTATCTCACACCGAAATGCCGGTGGATGTTCCGGCACAGGTAGATGTGGACAGATTCTTACCGCCCTACAAACCCCACACGATACTGGACCCCTCCCACCCCAGGAACTACAACCTGGTGACTCTGGCTAATCCCAGGGTTAATGCTGAGGGCGTGCTCTGCCATGGATATATGGAACTGAGGTATCTTCTCCAGGAGGCGCTGCAAAACTCGAAAGAAACAATAATGAAGGTGGGACGGGAATTCGGCGAACTATTCGGGAGAAGCTACGCCCGCATGTTCTGGGAAGATAGACTGGATGACGCCGACATAGTCATCGTAGCTACGGGCAGCCTCGCAATGGAGGCAATGGTAGCTGCCGACATGCTTCGCAAAGAAGGCCACAAGGCCGGCGTACTGGGTTTGCGAGTGTTCAGACCGTTCCCGAAAAGCGAACTGGTCAGAGCATTGAGGAAATCCCGCCTTATCGTGGTTTTCGATAAAAATATCAGCTATGGCTCGGAAGGGGCCACCTGTTCAGAGATAAAATCGGCTCTCTACGGGAGTTCTATAAATGCAGCAATACGAAACTTCATTGTGGGACTGGGTGGCCGTGATGTCAAAGCTAGAGAGCTTGCGGAAGCGGTAAACAAATCGCTGCTATCCCTGAAAGAAGGCATCCTAAACAAAGAATATCCTGAATGGATATGTTATATCTGAGTGTGATGAACATTGAAGACTAACGCAGTCAATCTGTCCGAAATCGAATATGTGCTGCCGGGCAACAGGCTCTGCCCCGGCTGCGCCTTATCCCTCGCCTACCGTCATATTCTAAAAGCTCTGGAGGGGCAAGTTATCGTGACAGTGCCAGCCAGTTGTCTCACAGTGCTGCACGGCATGTATCCGGTAACGTCCGTCAATGTCCCCTGCGTAAACACGCCTTTTGCCTCCACCGGAGCATCGGCCTCCGGGCTGGTTGCCGGGCTGAAGGCCCTGGGCAAGAAGGGATTAACGGTACTCGCTATCGCCGGTGATGGAGGCACACACGATATAGGGATTCAGGCGTTGAGCGGTGCGGCAGAAAGACAGACTGATTTCATCTATATCTGCTACGATAACGAAGGCTATATGAACACAGGGAATCAGCGCTCCGGCTCCACGCCCCTCGGGGCTATTTCAGGTACTACACCTATTCTGGGCAAGCAGCAGAACCAGAAAGATATTACTGCGATAATGGAAGCTCACCACATCCCCTATGTTGCTACCGCTTCTGCTTGCCATCCCCTGGACCTTTACGAAAAAGTGAAGAAGGCAAAGGCGATAAAGGGAACCAGGTTCATATATGTCTTCACGCCCTGCCCCCCGGGATGGCGCTTCCCCTTCAGTGACACCATTAAAATAGGCGAGCTTGCAGTTCAAACTGCATGGAGCGTGCTCTATGAGATTGAAAACGGTGTTTTCCGCCTCACCTCCGCCAGCGAATCCCTGGCACGAAAGGGCAATCTCAGACCAGTGAGAGAATTCATTGCGGTACAGGAAAGGTTCAAGAATATTACCGAAAAGCAGATTAGTGAACTGCAGGACTGGGTGAATGCCCGGTGGCAGCTTTGCCTTAAGCGGGCAACCAACTCATAGTATCGTCATCGCCATGGGCCTCTTGGGGAATCATCGCAAATCTCGTCTTTGTGTTCAGCACCGGGTTTGAAATGGGAAATCCTGTCTATATATATGTGGTTGCAACCGATTCTGAGGATTTCGCTGCCTGACATTGGCACACATGTGTGCTAATACTGCCAAGGGGAAAATGTCGCACATCTATCAATAGTTGGTGGAGGAATGATAGGGAATGTAGGGGCGCACGGCTGTGCGCCCTTCCGTATGTCTTGCTTTGAAAATAAAATGCGTAGAGTATTGTGTCATTCTGAGCTTTAGCGAAGAATCTCAGTACTTAGCTCTGCGCCACTATTTTCATTCTTGGTGGTGACGATGAAATCGTCATAACAGATTCCTGCTTGCGCAGGAATCCAGGTGCCCTCGCCCCAATCCTCTCGCCCCTTGCGGGAGAGATAAGAGTGAGGGGTATTGTAGTGCTTCAAGCTGTGAGCGGCCAGACTTCCGGATATCGAGATGGAAACAAGAAGGTCAAGAGTAGGAGTTCCAAAACCACTTCATGTTGGAGCGTTTACAACTCAAAAATGATAGAAGGGCTTCATCCGAGGCTCTACTCTTTGTGACAATCCACTAAGCTATATTTTGGGTACGTGTCTTCTGCGAACATAGTCCGAGCTCATTTAAATTAAATGGTTAAGTGCATATAATAAAGCGTAAAACGTATATTTTAGGGTATAACACTTGACATATAGGTGTAAGCATGATACAGTACGTAATCAACTGTAGGAGGTGTGAATATGGGTAATAACAGTTTACCGAACATTATGGATGTTAAGGAAGTCGCCAACTACTTCAGGGTCAAGGAGGATGTGGTTCTTGGCGAGATTGAGACTGGAAGACTTAAGGGATTCAAAATTGGCTCGGAATGGAGAATTTCAGATGAAGAAATACTTGCCTACATGGGTATGCAGAAATCAATAGACCAAAGCGATGGAGTTGGGCTAGCGACAGTGCCACAAACAAACGGAGCTGGGGGTTTTAAAGAAATACTGCCTTTTGATTTTAAATGGCCGGGGGAGGGGGGTGAGGGCTTTACAGAGCACTACGATAAAGGATACGAGGCAACAAGGAAGATTAATGGGCGCGACTATACATTCAGGTTAGGCTTTGGTTGGAGAGAAGCGGCAGGACAGAAACGTCGTAGAATTACAATATGGATTGGCAATAGGGCTATAGTCGAACTTGCAGGTAGTAACAACTATGATAAAGACAAATTAGTCGCAGGTATTATAAGACTGCCTAATAACAGGCAATTGACGCCACAGGGAGAGGTCCCGAAGGAATATAGGGATTTTAAGGTTGTTAGATACGATTCTATTGTTCAAGGGCCACGTGCTAGTAAAAATATGGCGGTTGTTGTTAACGAAAATAACCTTGATGCTATGCTCCGGCATGCTATTATCAGGTCGGTTTGGAAAGAGTTGGTCTAGAATCGGGGAGGAGGATTCAAGGGGTTAATCCACTGACAGATATTACTACTGTCGATACAGTTGAGCGAGAGTGATATGACTAATACAATCAACAGGAGATATGGCTACAATGAAGGTTAAGAGAAGCCGGTCAGAATCAATCCCTGGTTGCATACCTATGTATCGCACTAATTTAGGCGAGGCTTATTGCGGCTCAGCAGAGGTACTCCTGGCTGCATTGCCTGATAGCAGTATAGACTTAATACTGACATCGCCTCCGTTTGCTCTGCGGAAGAAGAAGGAGTACGGAAATGTTGAACCAGAGATGTATGTAGATTGGTTCCATCAATTCGCGGTTCACTTCCACCGTGTGCTAAAGAACGATGGCAGTTTAGTAATACACATAGGTGGCTCATGGGAACGAGGAAGGCCAACGCGTTCCTTATATCAGTATCGGCTATTGCTTGACCTCTGTGAACCTAAGGCAGACAGACCAAATTTCTACCTTGCACAGGAATTCTTTTGGTTTAACCCAGCGAAGTTACCATCACCAGCGGAGTGGGTCACGATCCAGCGCATCCGCTGCAAGGATGCCGTAGACCCTATATGGTGGTTATCAAAGACTCCTAGCCCTAAAGCAGATAACAGACGTGTATTAGTACCATATGGGCAAGCTATGCGGAAGCTCCTACGAAATGGCTATAATTCTGGCCCACGTCCTTCTGGATGGGTTATTTCAAAAGTATATGGCCGTGATAATGGAGGAGCCATTCCACCGAATTTGCTATCCATTAGCAACACTGACTCAAATAGCGCGTATCTCAAAGGATGCAGGGCAAATGGACTTAGACCCCATCCTGCACGCTACCCAACGTCGCTCGCAAAATTCTTCATCGATTTGCTTACCAAACCCGGGGACTTAGTTCTCGATCCGTTTGGAGGGAGTAATGCTACTGGGGAGGCTGCTGAAGAAGCGGGCAGGCGGTGGCTCTGCTTCGAGATGAGAAAGGATTACCTTGAGGGTTCCAAATATAGATTCTTTCCTCTGGAAGTTGAGACAGATACACTTGCAGAACCGGTGGGGTGAGGGATTTAACCAAGGCACTTTAGAACTTGAGAGACTCCAGTTTGGGAGGTGTGGCAGTGGCATATAATTTGAACCCAAGCGAAGCACAGAAACTCTTTCAAATTCGTAAGCCAACCGAGATGAAGTCATTCCTTAGTTATTTAGAAAAACAAGCTAAAGGCCAATGGAAATGGAACCCTCTAGGTGGTCGGGTAGCAAATGCCAATAGTGTCGAACTATTGACAGAGCCAGGTCCTCCTATTGTTGAGCGCATTAATAACGGGATAGATGCAATGCTTGAATTGCGCTACAAGGAGTTAGACAGTCCAGAGATAGCCCCAGCATCGCCTAGAAAGGCTGCTGAGGAATGGTTTGGCATTAAGGGGGGCACGTTAAATCGTAAGAAGGACAATCAGGCTATTAATGAGTTGGCCCCTAATGTGAGAGTGGAGGTCTACGACTCCGGTGAGCCTAGGAAACCTTCGGTCAGTATCTGCGATCAGGGAATAGGGCAACATCCAGAAGACTTTCCCAGTACTATTCTTAGCCTTGGTGAAAGTAATAAAATCGGAAAATCATACTTATGCGGTGCATACGGACAGGGGGGATCTGCCACTTTTATGTGGTGCGACTACACCATCATCGTATCTAGGCGTAGACCTCAACATTGCAATGGTAAAACCGACCTAGTTGGCTGGACTATAGTCCGAAGGTGGGATGACATTAGCCTTAAACTCTATACTTATCAATATCTAGTTACGGATTTGGGCAAGATTCCCACTTTCTCCTCCAAAGATATCGACCAATGTAATTTTGACTATGGTATGTATGTCATCCACATAGGTTATGATCTTGGTAAACTGTCCACATTTTGGAGCATTGTCGGCTATCGATACTTGAACAATCTACTATTTGACCCAGTACTCCCATATACGATTAAGGATCACCGAGAACCAAAGCCACAAGATAGGTATATGTACGGATCGCGGGGTCGTTTAGCAGCGGCTTTTACCGAATACTCCAATGAGTATGTTTCTGACCTCGGTGAAGATGGCATTCTCACTGTCCGCTACTGGGTATTTCACGAAAAGAGCAATGGTCAAGCACCTGATTCTGACGAAATCGGTGAAAACGTAAATTCCTATCTAGAATACCCCGTGTCAAGCCGCATTATTGTTGTTACACTGAATGGCCAGCGTCATGCATATCTTGATAAAGGGTTTATTAAGAGTACTATCCGGTATCCTTTGCTTTCAGATAACCTCCTCGTGCAGGTTGATTGCGACAAGCTATCTCAACAACGCAAGAAGGGGCTATTCACCTCCACACGGTCGGGCATAATCTCTGGCGAGAAGAGGCTTGAACTAATCGAGAATGCTGTAAAAATGGCTCTCGATGAGGACCCAGAACTTCGCAACTTGGAACAACAAAGGTTAAAAAAGCGTCTAGCCGCAGTTGATGATAAAGCAGCAGCAAAGGTCAAGAAATTACTGGACCAGTTAATCACAATTAGCAAGCCATTGACCGGGCCTGGTGCCGATTCAAAAGGGGGTGTTGGTCAGGGACCGAGCGGGCCCAAGCCGTACAAACCTAAGGATCCTCCTACCTTCTTCAAATTTGCTGAAGAGAAAGAACCTCTGCGTATTCAGGCAGGTCAGAAGCAGCTGATAGACATAGTCACGGATGGGCCAAACGATATGCTAACCCGCAAGAAAAGGAAGGGACAGTTGGTATTAGAATCCGTGGGCGAACAGATTGCGGGTATGCAGAGCAGAGTACTCTACAATGGCCGCATGGGCGTAATGGTGGCAGCATCTGCTGAGGCAAAGCCGGGCTCAGCTTGTCAACTCAGAGCACAGCTATCAATGGAAGGTGGAATCTACTTTACTTCACAGCGACAGTGTCAAATTGTCGCCCCACCGCCACCATATGTAGGTGTAGACCCTCCGACAAAGCTAATTATTAAGACCCGCGGGAATAAAGTAAGGCTTCGTCGCGGGGGCACCACTCAGGTAACAGTGGAGACAAACTGCACTAATGACCTATTATCTAGACCCATAGACCCAGCATACTTTGAAATAGAAACTACATTACAGGGTGTCCAAATGATTGCGAGGCGTGGACCTCGCGGAGGATTTATACATGCTCTTTTAAAAACGCCAGACAGTCTTGGTTCGACATCTGAGGAAACCAAGAATCAGATTACAGCTCGTCTAACACTTGCAAACGGTTTAACATTAGAGAATACTCAGTCTTGTCTAGTTGTGGATGCTCCGGGACCTGATAAGGATAGGGGAAAAAAGAAAGAGACAAAGGCAAATTACGACATCATTGAAGTTTGGAGTGAAAAACGAGCGGATCGTCCCAACAGTTTTACATGGGATCAACTTCACTGGGATAAGACTCATGTAGGCAAATATGATATCACCAAGGATGCTGAACAGAATGATTTTCTGCTTCTATATGTCAATATGGATAATGAAGATCTTGTGAAGGAACGAGAACGGCGGCTTAAAAAATCCGGGGAATCTGCAATGCGCAGGTTAGATGCTCGCTACCAAACTTATGTCTGTCACCACATGTGGCTTCATAATGAAGGTAAGACCAAATCTTCAACCATCTCTAATACAGCCGGGGACCTTACAGCTGATAGAACGATGCCTTCAGAAGTTATGCTCGATGTTAATCAGGAACAACTGCTATTTGACGAAGAGATGAGAAGAGTAGCGAAGACAATCATAATAGCCATGCGCTCAGAAGCTGACATCTTTGCCACATTGGATCATGAAGAATCTGCAGAGTAAGAATAGGGTAACGCTCCATGAACCTGATTATGGTCGTAAGGGATTGGTCGTCAAATCTAGACTAATGCTTTAAAAGGAAGCCCTTCTCGAGCGGCCGGACCAAGACCCTCTCGCCAATAGACCCTGCGGTGTCTCATTCTCGGGTCAGGGCGTGGGGAGCTCTTTCCTTCCTGGAAGGACTCAGGGCGAAACGGTTTAATCCCCCCTCATCCTTCGGCAATCCCTCGACAAGCTCAGGACAGGGCTCTGACCCTTCGGGCTTGAGCCCTCAGGGCGAAGTCTTTTCCCGCAAGGGGTGAGAGGATAGGGCGTTAAATCCCCCTAGCCCCCTTTACGAAAGGGGGGATTGGGCGAGGCCGCTCCTCTTCAGGCTTATTTGAATAAATGACTCACAGCCCTATGTTTACAGCAACCTTTTCCAGGTGCAAGTCAGTATCTCCCAGGAAGGACTCCGCCCCCAGGACGCGGCGGTAATACAGACCAATGTCATGATCCATGGTGAAACCTATGGCTCCATGTATCTTGACCCCACTCAAAGCAACACTCCTGTATACCTCATTGGCCCTCGCTTTGGTGATGGCAATTTGTAAATCACAAGGAGCACCCGTGCTGAGCAGCCATGCTGCCTGGTAGACCAGGTACTGTAGTCCCTCAATATCAATGAGCATGTCAACAAGCTTGTGCTGTATGACCTGGAAAGATCCGATGGGCTTCCCAAACTGCATCCTCTCTTTGGCATAGGTGTTCGACATATCCAAAACCGCCTGGCATGCCCCGGATACTTCTGCACATTTCAGTACTGTGGCCTTTCTCATGATATACTCAACTATGTCCCAACCCTGGCCCACCTTGCCCAGGATGTCTTCCTTAGGAATCTTCACATTCTTAAAACTAACCTTGCACTGCCTCTCACCGGTTAGTGTGGGTATTGTTTCAATACTCGTGCCCGGCTTCCCGGCGTCGACGATGAAAAACGTCAGCCCCTTCTCTGGGACCTTGCCCTTGGCGGTCCGGGCTATGACCAGCAAGCAGTCAGCCACATTGGCGTCAGGGACAAACATCTTCTCCCCGTTGATTACAAATTCTCCACCTTCCAACTTCGCCTCGGCTTTTATTGATGAAGCACCATAGCCTCCTGACGGCTCAGTCATCGCCAGAGTCCAAATCTTTTCCCCGCTACCAATGGGAGCCAGATATTCTGCCTTTTGGGAGTCATTCCCATACTCAAGTATGGGGAGAGCACAAAGCGCTACGGTAGAGAAGAAAGGCCCGGGCAGAATGTTTCGGCCCATCTCTTCCATTAAAACCATCAAGTCTATAAAGTCAGCACTTAAGCCTCCATATTCCTCAGGGAAGACAAGACCCATCCATCCCATCTCTGCCATATTGCGCCAGACTACAGAATCATAGCCCTTCTCGTCCTTCTCAAGCTCTTTAACCTTAGTTTTTGGACATTCCCTGGCTAGAAAGCGCCTTGCTTCACTGCGGAGCATATTCTGCTGTTCGGAAAAGCTAAAATCCATCGTGATCACCTTTATCCTTTCAATATGATTTGGGCAGCCCCAGCTTGAATTGCCCGATGATGTTTTTCTCTATTTCGTCTGTGCCGGCTGCTATGGTAATACCCGGAAAGAGCAAATACAGATGCTGTATCGTGCCTTTGAGCTTGGCGAACCTGGAATTCTGGTCTATCTGGGAATAGGCTCCTAATATCTCTGTGCCGGTATTAGCCATCCGTTCCTGTATACAGTCACCGTACGCCTTATTTCTGGAAGCCTCGTAGATAGGGATTACACCCTGGCTCATCTTCCAGGCTATTTCGTACGACAGCATCTTTAAGGTTTCCAGTTCAACTGCCCTTTCTGCCAGCTTATGCCGGATTACAGGGTTCTGAGATAGCGGTACCCCATTTTCTTTAGTTTCGGCTACGTACTCCACAAGACTCTCTAGCATTCGTTTCCCGGCTCCGCATGTCTGAGCGCCGACACTGTGTCTTTCGTAAGCTAGAGATTGCATTAGCTGATACCAACCCCGGTTTTCCTGGCCGACAAGGTTAGCTGCGGGAACCCGGACATTGTCGAAAAAGACTTCGTTGAAAATGTGAACGCCGGAATAGTTTAGTAATGGTCTAATGGTTATTCCGGGGCTTTTCATATCCACGATGAGCAGGCTAATGCCGTGCCATTTCTTGGCAGCGTTAGGATCTGTTACCACTGCAATCCAGCACCATCTGGCTCTGTGGGCACAACTTGTCCAAACCTTCTGTCCATTGACTACATATTCATCGCCCTCTCGAATAGCCCGGGTCTGAATATTGGCAAAGTCGGAGCCGGCATTGGGTTCGCTATAACCGGTACACCACACGCCATCCGGGTCTCCCGAAGCGATAGGCGGCAGGAATTTTTGCCTTTGCTCCTCGCTGCCATAGAGCATCAGGGATGGACCTACCCAAG
>Ga0315284_10016894_pt1 | contig 10340 bp, 7 predicted proteins | sample YL17G09_16_MG_FD_203696 | JGI IMG/M metagenome (GOLD analysis project Ga0315284, IMG submission 203696) | Sediment microbial communities from Yellowstone Lake, YNP, Wyoming, USA - YL17G09_16 | ecosystem: Environmental > Aquatic > Freshwater > Lake > Sediment | place: USA: Wyoming | collected...
TTACTCAGTTTGGATTTCATTACAACCGAATTTTCTCAAACGGAGCTCAATCATTTCCTTAGGTTGTTTTCAGACGATCCTAATTTGGGAGAAGAACCATTTTTTTCAAGCATTCACTATAAGAATACCCGGAACCAAAAATCATTCATCGGTGATCCCATGCCAGAAAAATCTCACGAAAACCTTGCCGGAAAAATCCTGAATCCAAAAGATCTCATCGCGTACCAGGAAGGCTCAGTAGTGAGCCGGATGTTCGTCTACAAAAAGAGCGGCACGCTCACCCTCTTTGCCTTTGATGCCGGTGAAGGCCTGTCAGAACACACAGCACCGTTCGATGCCATCGCATCGATCATTGATGGCGAAGCAGAGATAACCATAGAAAAGATTCCTTTCCTGCTCAAAGAAGGCCAGATGATCATCATGCCGGCAAACAAACCGCACGCACTCCATGCATATCAGCGGTTCAAAATGCTGCTGACAATGATCCATGCATGAACGGGATCAAACAATCCCTGGAGCCAAAGGGCATCTCACCCGATCGGTAAAAATTGTCTCTTCGCTTTTTTTTAGTGGGTAACCCATGTATTGAGAAGATTACAAAGAGGGGAGCTGATAAACCCCTGCTTCAAAAATACGATTACCGCCGCCGCCCCAAAAACGGACGCCCCCTCAGGCGTGTTTGAGTGCAGTTTTTATGAGCGTGATGATCAAAAAAACTGCCTTACCCGGCGAGGCGGCCGGGCTACCCCATCAGGTGCTGGACATATCGGGAACGAATTTGATAACATACCTGCGTCACATGAAATGACGATGACCCTGAAAAATGTTCATACCGGAACGCATCTTTGTTTGCGTGCCGGATCACCGGTAGATCATTAAAATGTTCATACCGGAAGGAAAAATGCGTGGAGCAGGAGTTGAACCTGCGAACGCCTGCGCGACGGGACCCTAAATCCCGCTCCTTTGACCAGACTCGGATATCCACGCCCTGAAAGAGACAGTCCCTGTAGGTATCCGGGGGATTTTTTTTAAAAACCGGTCACCCCTGATTCCTGGAAGGTAACTCCCCCGTATCCGGTATATAGGTGCGGAGAAAATATGAGCGTATCGTCAGATCCCTGTTGACAGGAGATACCTGTCCGGAGATTATAGCTCAACCCGGGTCACAACCCCGTGGATCTTATCCGACGGCAGCTTGTAGAACTGGACCATGGAAGGTGTGAGACGCTTTATCGCTGCAAAGATGCGCCAGACAGGGTGGTGGCTCACAATGTCTTCCATACCATAGAAGATGGTCTTTTCTTCAATCTCTGCCTCTTTTAAGATTGCCCCGATATCTACAATCTCCATGTATCCTAAGTATATCTCAAAGATGGAGAGCCCTTGTGCGATCTCGCGGGTGACTCCCCATGTCACGCCAAAGGGTTGTTCTGTCCGGATGACCGAAACGATAATATTGTCATCATAAATGATGTTGTTCGTGAACATAATCCGGGGTATATACCGGGGCAGCCTGCGGAAGTCACGGGCGAAGAATAGTGCTGATCCTGAAATCCTGTTGATAGAATTATATACTCCCGTATACTGTTTCAGGAAATCGTCGAGGGGAACCGGTTGCAGGGCAGCGGCGAGCTTCTTCTGACCGTTCACAAAGATAAAAATTATCGAGAACGGAATGAACGCGATAAGCAGGGAAATGTATCCCCCGTAGGGAATTTTGTTTAAGTTGGAAAGGAGGAAGACGCAATTAATCGTTAACACACCCAGAGCCATCAGGGTCTTCACAATCTCACCGCGGATGATAAGAATCCAGAGGATCATGAAACCCGTGATCGCCATGGTGCCGCTTACGGCAAGGCCATACGCATGCGTGAGGTTGTTTGAGGTTTTGAATATGACAATCATGAGAAGAACGGCAAAGAGTAAGAACCAGTTAACAATATCAATATAAATCTGGGACCGGAGTTGCGGGGACGTAAAATCGATGTGCAGCAGGGGCATGATGCGGGTAGTAATACCCTGGTATATAATCGAAAAAATAGCAGAGATCATCGACTGGGAAGCAATAACGGAAGCAATGATGCTGAGAACCAGGAAAGGAATATACAACAGTTGCATCTCGGAATACATCATCTCAAAAAGAATATTCCGGGCCCCGGAATGGGTTATGAGATAGGCACCCTGCCCAAAATAATTGATTGCAAGTGCGATAAAAACCAGGTACCATGCCCTTACGATCGGTTCTCTGCCCAGATGACCCATATCCGCATACAATGCCTCTCCTCCGGTTGCACACAGGATAACTGATGAGAGGATAAGAAATCCTGCAAGACCGTTATGCACCAGGTAATTGATTCCATACATCGGGTTGAGTGCAAGGAGGACCTGCGGTGCGGCAAAGAGTGCTATCAGTCCTCCTGACGCAAGCGCTAAAAACCAGATGACCATAACCGGACCAAATGCCCAGGCTACTTTCTCAAAACCGCGTGCCTGGAATGAAAAAAGAAAAACGGCAAATATTCCGGCAACGACCATAAGTGTTACCTGTGGTGTATTCTCCAGACCTGGAATCAGGAGTGCCCCCTCAACCGCGGAAAGGATGGTGATCGCCGGCATGATTACACAGTCACCGATAAAGAGAGCGATGCCTACGATCGTGAGGAATGAAACTAAAGCAACCTGATTTCCGGTTTTCAACAAGGGTAGCAGGATCTCCTTGAGCACGATGGTGCCACCCTCCCCCTTCTTACCAAGGTGCATCGCAAGGTAGGTGTATTCTACCGTTACAAGGAGTGTGAGCGTCCAGACAATCAGCGAAAGGATGCCCATCACGTTCTGGGGTGTGGGGGGGATGAGAAGAAAAATTGCCGTGAAGGTATAGATAGGGCTTGTCCCGATATCCCCAAAGACAAGCCCCATCGACTTGACGATTCCCGGCATGGCAAAATAATTTTTAAGCATTCCTTCAGTACCAGTCGTCAGAAATAGGGTATAATCCTTTCTCTTTTAAGGCAGGAAAATATCATCACCGTTTATTCCTGTTGAAAGAACGATGCGGGTTCGGCACGTTCTTTTTTCTCTTCTGTGTACATCCGGTAGCTGGTAATTACGAGCACGATAATCAACGGGCCGAGGACGAACCCGGCAAGTCCCATGGTAAAAAGTCCCCCGACAATGCCGATAAACATAATGACCGGATGGATTTTGACCCGCCTGCCGACAAGGACCGGGCGGACATATACTTCAGGAAGGAGAGACACAATCAGGTACCCGAGGAAAAAAAGGATCCATACTCCACGGGCGTCATTGACAGCGAGGGCATAGGCACCCACCAGAATAAACGCGGTGGACGATCCGATGATGGGAATAAGTTCACAGAATGCGGCAAAGAATGAATAAAAGATAATGTCGCCATACCCGAGCAGGTAAAAGACCGGAATTGCCATGAAGAAGGTAAGGACCGCGACCGTGACCTGTACAAAATAGATGGCGTACAGGGTATCCCCCGTAATATCGGAAAGCCGGTTCATATATTTCTTTAAGGGTGAAGGCACGTGATCGATGATCTTTATTTTTAGTTCTTCACCCCGTAAAAACAACATGAACAGGGTAAAGAAGAACACAAACATCTTGAAGGTAATAACCGGGAGGTACGCGATCAGGGTCTTTTCGTAATCAACAAAAAGTGCCGTGCCCTCATGTAACAGGCTGGACAGACTCGCCTTGCTGATTGGCACACCGTACGCCAGGGGATTGGTCAGGGGCTCGTTGAGCCAGTTCCCGATGATTGCAAACATCCGGGTCAGTGCGGGGGCATTTGCCGAGAATATGGCAAGGGTGATCAGCGCAATGGCGCAAAAAATCCCCAGCACGGCAAGAGTCATGAGGGCTGCTGAGATCCATGGTTGCGTGTGTCGCGAAAAGCGGTGATGGAGCGGAATGAGGACGATTGCAAGCGATGCCCCGAGAAGTACCATATCCATGATTGACCAGAACGCCACAAATGCAAGTACCAAAAGAAAGATAAAAAGAATGAACGGAAACTGGTCTGCACGGATACGGATCATGAATGAATACCTATTGTACAGGATGGGAAATTAAAAGGTACGTCTGGTTAATGCATCCATCCAAAAAAAAGCGATACCCATAACAATATTAAAGGAGCAATCAGCTTGGTTATCAGATGAAGCGCATCGAGCATATCGCCATGATCGCGCACGACATGGGTCTCATTTTTGAGTTCCTTGGCATCGCTTCACTGCTGCCGTTTCTCGTACTCGTCATATTCGGCGAATGGGATATGCTCCTTCCCATGGCCTCGGCACCGCTGGTGTTTATCATAGTCGGGTACCTGCTCTCCCGTGTTCACCGCCCAGATCTCACGCCAACGCTCTCCGTCTCACTCGTTGTGGTCGCCCTTTCCTGGTTTGCGATCGCTCTTGTCGGGGCGCTCCCGTTTGTTTTCGGGCTCCACATGCCGTATACCGACAGCGTTTTTGAAGCGATGTCCGGCTGGACCGGCACCGGTTTTACCATGATCACGTCCCTCGATACTGCCCCCAACACCCTGATATTCTGGCGGTCGTTTACCCAGTGGATCGGCGGGATCGGGATCATCGCGTTTGGCATCTCGCTCAGCAGGAAGACGAGTGTCACGCTTTTCCAGCTCTACCGTTCCGAGGGCAGATCGGAAGAGCTGATGCCCAACGTGGTATCGACCGGGAGAAAGATGTGGCAGATCTATCTCTTTTTAACCTTCATGTTCACCGGAATGGTAATGCTGTCGGGAACTGCACTGTGGGACTCGCTTAACCTTGTCATGGTCGCTCTTGCAACCGGCGGGTTTTCGATCCATGATGCCGGTATGATGTATTACAACAACCCGATGCTTGAACTGCTCCTGATCCCCGTTATGCTTGCCGGTGCACTGCCGTTCAAGATCTATTTTTTGCTTTACCGCGGGAATATTAAAGCAATGTTTAAGGACCAGATCGTGCAGGTGCTTCTCCTTATCGCGTTAGTCGGTTCAGCGATTACATCCCTTGACCTTTTCATTTTCAACAATCTCTCTCTTGAGCAGGCGATCCGTGAAGGGACGTTCTGTGCAATATCCGGGTTCACGACGACCGGTCTTCAGAACTCCAATCCTCATCTCTGGGCAACAATCCCCATAGCGGTGGTCACGATGATGATGCTGATTGGCGGTGCATCGGGAAGTACTGCAGGAGGTATCAAGGTGAACCGTGTCATGCTCGCCTATGAGGGCGTGAAATGGTGGTTGAAACGCTTTTTTGTATCGAGCCGGGTGCTCGTCCCGTTGAGGTTCGAGGGGCGTACGTTTCCCCGGCAGGTCGCCGATCTTGAGATCTCAAAAAATATGGTTGTCATCGTGCTGTATGTCATTACAATCTTTTTGAGCACGGTTATCGTTTCGCACCTCTACATTACCACGTTCGGGCTCAATGAGGTAGTCTTTGAGGAAGTGTCGGCGATCAGCAACGTGGGACTGGGAGTTGGCTATATCACGGCAGCAAGTCCGCTCTCCATTAAATGGGTCTTTATTATTCTCATGTGGCTGGGAAGACTTGAGATCGTCCCGGTGATCATTCTTGTTACGGGCGTCTTCAAAGGGATTCAGGACGATATGACACAACAGAAACCCGCTCCCCCCGTGTATGATCACAAGGGAGGGTATTAAAGGAGTTACAATACCCGATCGCGCCAGCGTTTCCTGCCATACAGGAATACTGCAACTGCAAGGATTACAACTCCTGTAACAACCAGCACATTTTTTGTCACCATATCGACGATCCACCGGATCATACCGAGGAAGTTGGATATTGCACTGGGAGGAAGTCTTTCTACAACCGGCAGGGGGAGTTGGGTAGGCATAATTGTTACTGAGGGAGAAGGAACTACCGCTGTAGTGAAAAGGGCAAAATAACAGAAATGCGATGCCTGGGCTGTGATTACACCGGTATCCGGGTTGTACCTGGTAGTGACATCCTGCCAGGTACCAGAGGCTGGATCGAATGTTTTTATGAAATAATCCTGTCCCCAGCGTGCCTGCGGAATGGTGAAACTGATTGACACTGCCGGAGAGAACGTCGCTCCATCCGGCTGCAGTTCATATGCCAGACCATTAAAAGCAAAGGCTGAACCGGCAGGTACGGCCGGTACACTATCTTTAGGAAGTGCTTTGATGGTTATTGATGAGAGCGCCCTGCCAGCGCTGTCTTTTGCTACAGTACCTTCGCTGATGGTGACCGTTGCAAGCCCTTCCGTTGATTGTAGTGTGGTCGCCTGGGTTACGACACTCTCACTATTTGAGTAGATTTTGGCAGTTTTTCCCGGATCGGGTGGTGCCGGGGGGTTTATCTCCGGGGATGCTGAGGTCTGGACAACGACCTGAGTGCCTCCTCCCCCTCCTGATGGAAAAATGCGGCTTGCAACAGAAATGGTGAAGAGCTGGAATACGTTACCGGAACCGGATACCTGCGCTAGTCCGAAGTTCGTAAGATAACCTGGTGTATCTGCAACAAAATAGTCGATACCTCCTGCCTGGTAACGAACTGGTTTAAGGCCTGCACCAATGGTATTACCTGAAGAATCTTTGCCGGTTCCGATGATGATAACGGGGGTGGTTGGTGTTTCCTGGATCGCATCGTACCATGAAGAACAGATACTCATGGTAATTATTGCATTACCCTTGCCAAAGAGAGGATCTTTTTTAACATGAGCCGTGAACGGAATGGCACTGACCGTAGTAAATCCCGTTGGAGGGACCATGGAGGCAAAATACTCAAACTCTGCCTTATCAGCCGGTAATGCACCTTCCCATATTTCACTGGTAGTGACGGACTCAACAGGGTATTTTGAATCGCTGAACTGGTAACTCAACCCAATCTGTTGACTGGTGTTGGTTGCTGTCAGGTCCTTCGTGTGGAAATATACCGTCGAAAAGTTGCCGGTTATAGTTTGGTTTGCATCTTCCCTGAACCCTGCTCCATCAGAAGAAACAAAGGTAATATTCTGCCAGCCATAGCGTTCAGGAGGGACAGAGATGACAAGAGATTTATCGGGTTTAATTGTATGAGACGTAAGGAGTGACCCATCTAACACGAGGAATGATTTTTTGTTTGACTGATCAGCCGTTATACCGTCGACAGGTGTTATTGATCTCTCTGAAGCCCCAATCAGGGTCCTGATATATTCAGGTATCAGTTTGGTGCTTGTTGCCGCATTTCCAAGGGTATTGTTCACCGTGAGCGAAACGGCATATGCAGATCCCGGTATAAAATACGTGTGTTGCGGGTTCTGCATGGATGATGTGCTCCCATCCCCAAGGCCCACTTCCAGGTTTTTGGTGCACCGCACGATGTATCCTTGAAGTGAACAGTGAGTGGCGTGAATCCCTGTGCGGGTGACCCATAAAAATCAGCTTCAGGTGGCGAATCAACATAGATTGTATTTTTGCATATATCTGGCGTAAGATTTCTGCAGCGGGTATTTCCCACGGTCAGGTTTACCGGATATATTCCGGCACTGACAAAGTCGTGGGTCACAGGACCAGCGGGGTTACGAAGAAGCGGCGATCCATCGCCAAAATTCCATGTACGGTGGAGGATGGGAACCCCCAGAGAAGTATCGGTAAAGGTCACCGATAGTCCTGCCGGTCCTGTAGTTGGTGTTGAGGAGAAACCTGCTACAGGACAAACGACTGCAGGTCCTAAGGTGAACAGGTAGATGTCCCAATTGGTGTTACAAGCCCGGGTATCTGCCCACACAATCCGGTTTTCGTAGATATCGGGAAACAGCTGCGAATAAGCAAAGGATTTTGGAGAGAGCCGGGTCTCACTTCCTGCCACGAGATCATAGACATACACATCGTGCAGTGCGCTTTCGCGAGCATCTTCCACAACAACACGATTACCGAATATCGCGGGGTGAAACTGGTCAAAAGGTGTTGCACTCAGCGGTGTGAGGCGTGTTATTGCACCATGATCGTATACATGAATATGCATTCCGTCCCCTGAAAAGTTGGTTGCCTCCCAGACTATTTTATCACCGTAGATATGGGGAAATGTTTCCTGGTAAAATCCTTCCGAGATCGGGACCGCAGTGTGGTTACTCAGGTTATATTGCCAGATATGAGATGGAGTAGAATAGGCAGTACCTGTCCAGTTTTCATAGACGATATAATCCTGGTAGATTTCCGGTTGCTTCTGGTCCCCGTCTCCGGAAATAATGATTTCAGGTTGTGATCCGGTATTTCTTACAACAGAAATATCCCAGTTAAGGTTAGTTACATTATAGTCCTGCCAGACGATCGTGTTTTCAAAAATCTTTGGATAATTGTAATTATAATTGTAATTATAATAGAATCCAGAAGGATCATAGTTTCCTAAATATTCATCCCGTGTCCGGTTAACCATGTCATATTTTATAATATTTATGCTGCTGTAATCAGTACTAAACTCAGTCCATACAACAGTATTTCGATAAATTGCCGGTTGAAATTGAAGATTCTCAGACGAATTAACCGGATTTTCCTCACCCGTAATGAGATTATACTGATAAATCTGATAGGGGCCGTTAAGGTCTCTATAGTCTTCCCAGACGATAGTATCACCATAAAGTGCCGGACCTGTGAGAGAGTTTAATGTCGAGGTTATGGGAGTCTCGGTGCCACTCGGGAGAGCAGAAGCGATGCCGGTCGAGAAAACAACCATGAATACGAATAAAAAAAGGACAATTCTGAATTTTCCTGGTTTTTCCTTCTCACTCCGTTCGGTAATGACAGGATACTGGTGCACCTTCTTCACCTCCGGATTTTTTACCCCGGGACTAAGCTTCGTTTGTCAGGATCCCTGATCATAGTGTAACCCAGCCGAATCCCTTGAAGTAATTCTTGAATACATCTGCCCTGAGGGCAAAGATGGCATCGTTCGGATCACTAAGTTCTGCTACCCCGTACCATGCTCCCGATGCCATTGCACTCGGAAGTAATTTTGTTGGATCAGGATCGCCAAATCCCGGTCCTGCACCTTTCTGCCCCCATGGGTTTCGCATCACGATGTATTTAGATACCCCTTGTGTAAGGACTCCAAGGACAGAATAGGAATGGTTGGCGACAATCGTTGCGTCTTCATAGGTAATACCAGAAGGAGGAGTCTCAATTCTTGGATCATAAGTATACGCGACCATCGGCCATTTCGTAGTCCTGTAAAGAAAGGGTAAAATAGTTTTACATACCGAATTGATTTTTTCATAAATCAGATCTGCATTAGCGAAACTCTGTGTTGAGTATTTCGTTGTCGTATCATATTTCCATCCGGTAATGTTCAATAGAGCTAGAACGGGGTCACCTGTGCATATTAAGGCATAATCTGGTGTATCAGTCTTGGATCCTTTCCAGCTGGCAAACGCTTTTTCGTACATCGCAACCCAGATCTCTCCCGCGGTAAATGATTTTGAATAACGATACGTGCTGGTTGAATCCAACGGGAGTTTGTTTGTTACCGTTATTGGTTGTGGATCCTTAGTCGGTGCGTTTGACGGAGGATTATAGAAATAGTAAGTATAGGAAGATCCCGTTTTTTCCTGAATGAGATTCGGTGCTGCAAAAGCAATTGATGATAGAGGCTGTTGCATGACTATTTTCAACTGTACTTTTGTATCAGTTGAGATCAGAAATATCCCTGCATTTCTGTCAGACTGCAGTTTCTCCATCACAAATTGTACAAATGGGTTGTTTTTTTCGAGTTATGCAACAGCCTCGATAGAGCGGCAATGATGTAGCAGTCGGGAAGAGCTCCCTATACTGGATCATTGTATACCCGGGTCTTAAGGACTGTATCGGTGTATGTACTGCCTGCGATAGCTTCCCATTTGGGATTAGATACTGTCGTACATGGCCTCACATCACCTACAAAAAGAGGAGAATCATTGCTAGGATCGAAGAGCTCGTTATAGGATTTTTTGAAAACTTCTTCGAGTTTTTTTCGTTTTTGTCCCGGGCTCATTTTGTCCCAGTTTATTTTTTGACCTGATTTTTGTTCAGCATAAACGAAAGGATTCCTCACTCCAACAGAGAGGGGTGGTTCGTTCAACAGGGCATCGGCAACGTCAGAAGGGTTCCGTGCTCCAATACGCATTGAAGGTTTAACAGCATCTCCGGTCATCACATATCACACTCAATTGAATAGAAACACGGTGACCACTCCCACGAATAAATTCGTGGGCATCTATGCCTGTACTGTTGATAGGGTACTGGCAACGGATTGTAGTCCCAATCCGAGTATGTTTTTAGCAGCGTTAACGTCTGCATTTTCAGAATG
>Ga0315284_10016896_pt1 | contig 10339 bp, 5 predicted proteins | sample YL17G09_16_MG_FD_203696 | JGI IMG/M metagenome (GOLD analysis project Ga0315284, IMG submission 203696) | Sediment microbial communities from Yellowstone Lake, YNP, Wyoming, USA - YL17G09_16 | ecosystem: Environmental > Aquatic > Freshwater > Lake > Sediment | place: USA: Wyoming | collected...
CCTGCTTTGACTGTAGCCGGCCAGCAGGGTCTTGCGGCGGCTCTCCCGGATGCCCCGCCCCTCGCCGATCAGCGGCGGGCCGCTCACTCAAGAATACCGCATGCCGTGACCGCCATGCCGGCATCGCCCCGGGTCACCCGCAGCGTTTTGACCTCGAACGGCCCCAAATCCAGCCCCACGGGCTTGGCCATGCCGGCAATCCGCAGCTCCGCCCGCGTCCGCCGGCCCAGGGTCTCACTGAGCCGCAACACGACATCATCGCCCTGCTCCGCCTTCTTGAGCGCCGACAGCACCACCGTGTCGGGCGTCACCTCGAGCCAGGGCGCAAGCGACGCCGGCGCGCCCGGCGTCGGCGTCGGCTGGTGATACATGAAGAAGGCCTCCAGCGGCAGGTTCAGTTCCATCGCCGCCGGCACCAGCGCTTTCGCCACCGCGGGCGCCTTGCCCCACAACAGGCGGAAGCGGAAATCGTGCTGGCCCTGATCCATGTACGTGTGATACTCGTCCGCCCGCGCGGGAGCGTCGCCGAAACGACTGTGTATCGCGCCGCGCACCAGGCTCAAGCCCAATTCGCCGTTCTCCCGGGCGTGGAATGCGTACTGCCCGTCATTGGCGACGCCCACCGCGAGCCGGTCGCCCCCGCGCTCCTCCATTCGCACCCACCGGCCGCCGGCGTTCTCGGTCCCATCCACCGGCCGCTCGATCGCCGCGAACGGCACCTCACATACCGCGCGACAGCCCTTGAGCCGCAGCGGCAGCACCCACTTCAAGCACTGCCGCCGCTCTTGCCAGTGAACCTGCAGCCGCGCCTCAACGTACGGCAGGTCCGCGTAGATCGTGAACTGCTGACACACCCGCGACCTCCGCCAGCCGACCAGCGACTGCACCGTCACACTCACCGGCCCCCTGAACAACACCTGCAGCGCCGGCACCTCGGTCCGCTCTTCACCCGACCAGCGCGCGACCTCCTGCGCCGACAACGGCGCGAATTCGCCGACCGGCTCGCTGAAGTTGACGTTCTCCTCCCCGCCCCAGGCATCGAGCGTGTCTTTCATCGCCACCGCGCGCACACTGCCCCGCAGCAGATCGCGGCCGGTCCGCTTGTCAACGAGCGATGTGAGCCCTCCGGTCGAGCGCGTGAACCTCGCGCGCACCCACCGATTCTCGACCACGATCGCCGCCTTCGTCTCCTTCACCGTCAGCGGTGATCTGGGCTTCGCCGGCTGCTCGCCGCGCCGGATCTCGTAGCGCCGCACCGACAGCGCCGGCGCCTCCGCCGCGAACGTAACATTGCGGAACCAGGTCCCCGCCGTCCGCTCGTACGCCCCGCCCGCATCCTGCGAGGCGACCTTGCGCCCGCGGTCATCATAGAGCGCGAACGGCTCCCGCTGCGGCGGCGGCATGTAGCTCATCAGGAAATCGAGATCCACCGGCGCGGTCATCGCGCAGGCGTGCGGGTTGAAAACGTAGAGCGGAATCGTGCCCGGCCTCGGCGCAACGTTGGGCAGCAGCGCGAGTTGGGCGTCCAATCGCAGCCGCCGGCAGATGTCGGCCGAGCGCCCGAAGATCTCCGCCACGTCGTTGAGGCACGATGCCTCCGCCGACGACCCCGCCATGATGTCGTGGAAGGTGTTGAAGAGCACCCCCTTCCATGCCGTCTCCAGTTGCGCCTGGGGATATGGCCGGCCCAGCGTCTGCCACGCAACGGTTGACCATCGCTCCGCGGATGCCAGCAGTGCCTCGCCGCGGCGCATCGCTCGCTTGATGGGCGACATCGAGGTGTAGCAGCCCGCGAAGCTGCGCTGCAAATCGCCTTTGTGCAGCGGGTATTCGGCCGGCGGCTTGAGGGCCGCAAGGTAGGCCTCGGGGGTGCTGTGGCGAATCTCGACGTCTTTCATCTCGGCGGTCGCGCCGCGGATGATATCGAGATCCTTGCGCGTCGGGCCGCCGCCGTGATCGCCCAGGCCCCAGAGGACGAGCACGTCCTCGCCCGTGCCGCGGGCTGCGTCAGCCGCGCGCCGGATGCTGTCGATCGCATGGCCCTCGGGCGTCCCGTACCATCCCCACCCGGGACGCAGCGCCAGGACCTCCGAGCCGTCGAGCCCCTGCCACCGATACTGCGGCGCCGGCAGCGGCCGCAGATTCCCGCCGGGGCGGCAGTGGATGTACATCTCATAACCCGCCTGGCGCAGGAGCTGCGGCAGGCTGCCGTTGTGACCGAATGAGTCGAAGTTGTACGCGACCTTGGGCTCGACGCCGAAGCGGTCGGAGAAGTACCGCCGGCCCGCGGCGATCATGCGCACGAACGTCTCGCCCGCAGGCATGTTGCAGTCAGGCTGAAGGTACCACCCGCCCGAGATGTTCCAGCGCCCCTGCTTCACGAACTGCTTGATGCGCGAGAAGAGCGCCGGGTCGTGCCGCTCGACCCATTCGTAGAGGACGCTCTCGTTGTGGTTGAAGATGAACTCGGGGTATTCGTCGAGGAAATCGGCCGCCGTGCGAAACGTCGAGATCGCCTCGCGCGCGCCCTCCTCCCACTGCCACATCCAGATCGGGTCGATGTGCGCGTTGCAGACGAGATGAACGACCGGCTTGCGTTTGGGCATCTGGCTCTCTCCGTTTGACAAATGGGGACAGTTACCCATTTCCCCGTTCGGGGCGTGCGTCGCGTTCTCTGCATGCAGAGGAAATAGGTAACTGTCCCCGGTTTCCGACTTTGTTTTTCGCCAGTCGATCGCGGCTCCCCTGCGTGTGATGCGAGGCCGTCCCTGGGAGCGCAGGCGTCCCGCCTGCATCTGGAAGCGCGACCGTCCCGGGGAGCGCGAAGCGTGTGTTTACCCGCCTCAGGCGGGAATCTCGGCTTGGTTTACCTTGGGCCTCTCGAAAGGCGGAGCCGCCGCACACCCCCGCGCCTTTTGTAGGGGCGCATCGAGATGCGCCCTCTTGTTGTAGGGCGGGGCTGGGCAGCCCCGCCCTCCGGTGCGGCCGCGCCCTCTTGTAGGGGCGGCCCTTGTGGCCGCCCTCCCTCTGTCCTCTGTCCTCTGCCCCCGCCCATTGACACCCCCGCCCTCCCGGGATACGATTTGCCTACCGTAGCCGCAATCGCTGCAACATCACACCCCTGCGCAGCACCATCGCCGTCCCGATCACAGCCACAGCGCCCGCGGCGGCTGCGGCGGCGGTCAGCGTGGGGGTCGTGGGAACGTTGGCCTCTGGGCCGCCTCCGACGTCATCATCCGGTCCTACCACTACATCATCGTCGCCAAATCGCCGTAGGCGAAAAAGGCGCCGGGAGAGGGAAATGAACAACCTGTCCCGATTTTCCCTTCGCTAGATCGGCGGCCTTGGCCGCAGGGAAGCTGTCCTGGCGCAGCGAAAGGCGCTCTAGATTCGTGCGTTCGTGGCCCGACGGCAGCGTTATCGTCGGATGAGCGGGTGCGGCTGGAGATGCACCGACACGGCCCCCCGATCTTAATTCACCGCCCGGTTTGCGCCACTAACGCGCAGGGCCGACCCTTCCGTTTGCCCCGGCCAGAGTAGCCTAGGAGGAAGCGAAATGCGACTACGGCGTCGAACCGCGCGCCGCGAGGCCGTCCGGCTACTGAGAAGCGCGGGCATTTACACCGAACTCACGCGCGGTCTTTGGCGGGCCGGGATCCTTCCCGACTGGGACCGGTACGCCGGCTGGGGGCTCTTGGCACTCGCGATCCTATGGTTTGCCCTGGCGCGTGTCACCGATCTCTGGCGGCTCCACGTCATTCCGGGTAACTGGAACCTCCAGGTTGCGTCTAGCCTGGTGCAATCATGGACTAGCCTGGTCGCAACTTGCCTGGGCCTGCTCATCCCCGTAGCCATCCTGGCCGCAGGCCTGCTCGAGAGACGTCCAGGGTTTCGTGTTGTCTTCGGCCCCTTAGTGTGGAAACGTCCCGTCGAGCTCATATGGTATCTGCTGTCCGTCCTCGTCGCGCTAAGCGCGATCAACGCGTCAACAAGACTCCGTCCCACAGAGAACGCCCTTTGCGACGCGCTATTGCTTGCCCCGATTCTGGGGGCGTTCCTTGCACTTCGGGCGGGCCTCTTCGCCAGCCGGATGCTGAGCGTGCTCCGTCCCGAAGCAATCCGCAGCGCTCTCGATCGGAACATCGACCGCGTCGTTAGGCTGGGCTTGTTGCACGACCTCATCGGGAGGGCCGCGGGAAATGTAATCCAAGCGGAGTGCGAGGCTTACGGCCTCGGATATGCGCACGGCTTCGATTCGTGGAGAGAGGATGATCGCCGCGTTCTCGCAAAGCGGACGCGGTACGTCGCGGACATCGATCTCGGCGCATTGCGTGAGTTGGGAACAAGCGCGACTCAGTTGCTTGGGCCAGAAACAGGAACTGAGCTACAGCGGATAGTTTTCGTGCCCGTTCTCGGCAAGCTTCTGGAAGCGGACAAAGACACCGTCGTCAAGTTTTCGCAAGCGGCGCTTGATACCCCGTCGGTTCATCGGCTGGCGCGCCGGGCACTGATACTTGCGAAGTCCGTGAGAACATCCGACGAGAGGCCCGTTCTCGAAGCGGTGGGACAGGTCGCTACCGACGCTATCAAGAGCGGGGACGAGCCAAACTTTGACCTTGCGCTCGACGCCCTAACTGCCCTTGTGCAATGCGCGAGCGCTCTCTTGCAGAGGACCCGCCTGCTGTTGCGGCCCGAAGAAGTATCACAACCGTTCGGTGAGTTCCGGTACGTCCGGATGTTAGAGATCATGTTGAGGCAGGTGGCGGTGCTCGCGGCCAAGTCGGACGACCGCAGATTCGTCGAGGCCATCGCGTACGACGTGCGCAATATGCTCATTGCGGCAGCCGAGCACGGCGATCTTATGACTTTCAGGCGAATCCTGACCGTCTATCCGGTCATCCACTATCGGGGCCTCGAGTCAGGCGACAATGTGGTCAGGGACAGAGCGCGCATGTATCTTGTTCAGGTGCTCCACTGGTATCTTCACGGCTATCTGAGGAACTGGCGGAAGCTGAGCGGCGACGACGCGATGGCCTTTCAGAACCAGTGCCAGATGTTTGGCGACGCCCTTGACGCCCTCGCGGAGATGGCGCACATGGCGGTGGACGGCGGAGCGGCCGACGCGCTTCGGCAACTCTGCGTGGACATACGGGAGGCTACGGATCTCGGGCCGTCCCGACTTGTGACCCCGGGCGACCAAGCTGCAGCGGCTGAGCTCGTGCGTCAGGTCCAGGCTCGTACCGAGTCGCTTCCGGGCGTCTATTCGCTCGCCTTGGTTGGGCTGATTGTGGACTATTCGAGGCACCAACGAATCACGAACACCAAGGCTCAAGAACTCCTGACCGCGCTCGCTGACTTGATACCAAGTCTGGACAGCCTTGTGGCGGCTTTCGATGCGGCCCTGCAGGACCGCGACCTCCCGCCGGCGGCCGAACACATCTTAAGCATCTTGCCAGAGCATGAGACGACGCGAGTCCACTGGATTGACACTGAGACCCGGCCTTTATGGGCACTCACCATCCTTGCCATGCGGAGAATGGCGATCCAGGGTGATCGCGTGGTTGATGTCGCGCCGCTCGAATCACCAAGCGTTGCGTGGAAGGCTGATCGCCTTGCGGCGACTGCCGCCGAGATCGCAGCGGACGGTCCAAAGTGGGAGCCAATCGTCGGCCCGCTCGTCGAGGCGAGGACAGCGGCTTTCCTTTCCTGGGTCAATGCAAGCAAGGCGGCATACGAGAAACAGGAGGGACTGCGCTTGGCGGAAGCACACATATCTCAGGAAATAGTCACGCAGATTGAAGAGGAGACCCGACGCCGCGCGTTTCAGTCCAGCATGCTTCGTCCGTGGCTGACGTACCTCGAATGCGTCACAGACAGTCCTGAACTGGATGCAGAGCACAAGATGACGCTCGGGCTTGCATTGATAATGGACAAGGAGGCATTTGTCGAGGAGTCTCGCGTACTGCACGTTGGCCTGGCCGAGAACTTCGGCAGGTCACTCGCGCAAGCCGAGGACGACTTGGTCCTGGAGGGTCTCTTGCAAAGAGCAAGTGTACTCCCGGCCGCGTCGTTCCAGGAAGCGGTCGTTTCCGCAGCCCACGCCGTGCTCGAATCCGGCCAGCCGGACCTTGTCCTCGTGCCGTGGGACTCACTGCCCGAAGCATACCAACTGCGGCAGTTCAAGCCAGAGTGGAGTGAGACTCACGGTCTCCCGCGCAATGGCCTATTGGGCTTTATTGACGGGGTGCCGATACTCGGTCTGTACCAGCTTCACGGGAAAGTCGTGGCCGCGAGTCTCAAGTCTCTCTGTACTCTACATCAGATTGCACCACTGGGCCTCACCGTGGACCCCGTGGTGCCCGATTACATCGAAGAGGCGAAGAAGCTGTATCCAGATGCTGACGAGACTCGGCTCAAGCAGTTGGCTCGCGTGGTCCTAAAAGAAAAGATACGGTTCGACCCGCCCCCAGCCAAAGCCGTCATTGCCTTCGAGGTTCGCCCGCGCGAGTGAACGAAGCTCGGCCGCGTCTCCAGTGACCGCGGGACGGACGGGACGTACACATTCATCGGAAAGACCGGGATTCAGGGGACATACTATCTAGGTTCCCGTTTTCCTCAATTCGAACAGCTACTCCCATCGGCAGTGGACGCCCATTGACATGTTACCCATCTCTGGGAGTAGCGTCTGCATCTGGCCGATGGTGGCCTACGTGCTTCCGAATCACGTGCGGGAAACACACTCCGGCGCGAGGACTTGCTTCTCGAAGTACTCGACGAGGTGCTTCTGCTCTTGCAGGAAGCGCCTAGTCATATCCCCGTCGGTTAGGATGTGACAAAGCGCGTTGCGAACAGTACCCTCGACAAAGTCGATAGCGGCCGACAGTCCCCCCTGGCCTTCCTCTGTGGGATGATGGAGAGTGCCGTGAACGAGCTTTGACCGGAGCCCGTAGGCCGACTTGAGCTTTCGATACAGCGTGTGGCGGCCCTGTCCGGGAGGCTCGCAGAAGGCTGCGGCGCGCTCGCAGAGCTGATGTGAGAGTTCAGTCTCGGCCTGGCCGAAGAGCGCTTCCAGCGCAACCCAGTAGCAGAGCATCTCGACTCTCCAGTCGTCTGCGAACACGGCTCGGGCGAACATGTCAGTCGCGACCGCCAGTCGGGACTCATCCGGGCAGATTGCCAGGTTGTGCGCGGCCGTGCGCACCCGAGTCCAGTACTCGTCGCCTATCGCTTCGCGCTTCTCGCTGGTAACAACGCGACCGTACCACCCTACTGGGCTTGCGTGGTAACACCAAGGCTTCTCAGGGGGCTCAGCAACCTTCAGGCCGAACCAGTAGCGAAAGCAACCGAAGTTGATCCGGCCCGCTATGAGGAGGACTGCGAAGGATCGCAGCCATCTCCTGGTCAAGCCGTATGTTCGACGTGCCCGGCCGCCAATGTCCAGCTCGCGCTGATCGTAGACCTCGCGGTCAATCGGTTTGCCTCCATCGGGGTCCGCGAAGCGTAAGACAAGACAGTGGCGCGTCTTCTCAAACTCCTGGGTATCAGTCTCCGAGAAAGCGCTGTACTTCTTGCGAAAGTCTTCGAGAAAGCGGCGGACTTCATCCTTCCAGCTGGAATGGAAGGAAACCAATTCCACGGACTCCACGAGCGGAACGGATGCGGCAAGCTCGCCGTCCGTGTGGCCCAGTCCGACAGGCGCGAGGACGTAGAGACCCGGCTGCATGTATGACCCCTCCCTACACCTCTGATTCGGCTACGGAGCCGCTTTACCCTTGCGCGCCGGGGGCAATCCCGGGGACCCACGACTTCATTGGCGAGCCAGCCTGATGGCGCCTCACCCGCGCACCCCCAATGATAGCACGTGTGACCGTCTTTGGCGTCGGTTACCACATCACCCAGCGCCTCGCCACAGCATGCACCTGTTCCCCACTGATGCCGACCGCGCCGCCCGAAACCTGCGCCAAAGGGGCCACGGAAGACCGCTTGAGCCGGGGAATCAAAGTGTGTGCCCCCGGAATTAACCCGGAATTAACCCCCCGGAATTAACCCTATCAAGCTTGGAAAACTCGCCAGTCGCGACCAAGAGGCGTGGAACGCGCCGCTGCCGAACTTCGTTGACGCCTGCTATCACCGGCGGTTTGGGCGTTGAGACGCCCACTTCAGAGGTCATCCTGATGGCGAACACAACTGCTGACCACCGGCCAAAGCTCCTCGCACTTGTCGCAGAGCAGCTCGACCGGAAGGGGTCAATGGCCTTCGTGCGCGAGACCTACCAGCGGCTGCGGGGAGCCGGCTTCTCCGATCGGGAGATTCGCGGCATGCTGATGCAGGTGCTGGCGACGGAGTATTATCGCGTGGTGGCGCATGCCCAGCCCTTTGACCGGGCTCGGTACGAGCAGGGCGTGCGCCGCTTACCCGCCTTGCCGTGGCACGTCGATCACAGCGGCTATCCCTGCGACGTGACGGAGCAAGAGGTCGCTGAGCGCATCCTCGACAACCCGAATTTCAGCCTGGACACGGTGGCGGAACTGCGCGCCCGCTATCGCCGCCTGCGGCCGCAACTCAACGCGCTGCAGAACGCAGTGCTTCAATACGTGCCTGGTGATGCCATCCTCGCCAGCGGGAAGGCGCTGGGGTTGCTGCACCAGGGAGTCCTGGTGTTCGATAGCGAGCAAGACGCGGCGGTGCTCGCGGACCATGCCCTCTACGCCGACCCGAGGTTGCGTCGCCGCCACCTGGAGGCATGGCTGAGCGCTCGAACGCGCGGGATATCTGACGAGCAAGCTGTCGTGCTGGCGGCCATGGCGGAGGCGCGCTACGCGGTGGTGACGTGCGAATACACCATCCCTGAGGCAGGGGTGGAAGCGATGGATCTCCTGCGCGGCCACAGCTTTCCGCTGATGGACCTCATGCTTTCGCGCAGCGCGTACCCCGGCGCCCTCTTGGCTACGCACCTCGTGACCATTGACAGCGTTCATCTGTCGACCGGCGCCCTGTTGCAGGTCGTCGATGTCAAGACCGTGGATGCCCTGAAGGCGGCCCTGCCGAGCGGCAGGAAGACCTTCGATGAGCAGAACTCGGACGGGCGCTGCACAACCAGGATCATCCGCGCACTGCTGGGGGCGCGCTCCCCGGTGGCTAATGTCCCTCTCGCGGACCCGGTGTCCCGCAATGCGCCCTGCCCCTGTGGCAGCGGGAAGAAGTACAAGCGCTGCTGCGGCGCGAGAGCTTAAAGAGGATAGCGAAGTCGGGTGGGGCAATCCCGGGGACACACGACCTGATCACTGAACGCTCGGCCCGATAGCGGTACCACCCGACAGTGGCGAAATTCCGGGGACACACGACCTATTGAGGCTCGCATATTACATTAGGCCGCGCAAGAAGCCGATTCACGCTCGAAAATCGTGGTTCACGCCTCAAACCTATTACGCGAGCCTCAATAATTCCGGGGACACACGACCTGATTATTGACTGGCCGGCCCCAATCGCGCTACAACCCCGCCATGCCAGGATGGCACGTATGGCCGTCTGGTGTGCCGCTCAGGTCACCCAGCGCGCACACCGCAACATGGATCTGTTCCTCACTGATGGCGACCGCGACCCATTTCGCCCACGCACGGCGATGGAAAAGGTGGTCGAGGAACCGGAAGCCCGCGGAAAGGGACCTCGTAGCAGTCGCGGGAGGAATGGTTGAATCTTTGCGTCATCGACGCGGGGAAGGCACCTGCGCCGTACCGAGACTCCACGCTTCGCCCCGTGTGCGGCGGTGTCCGCCGCTCCGGAGACGCGGCTGTGGCGCGCTAGGATCGCGCCTCCGGAAGTGCGGTGACCGCACTCACGCCGCGTCGCAAGTCGGGGCTGCGCTCTGAGTGACAGGTCCGAGAGCACCGCGCACCCACGGGGCGGATTGTGCAACAGCCTGCACGGGGGCGCGCCCCTTTCGGAATCCGCTCTGCGTCCTCAGCGTCTCTGCGGTGAACCGTTGTTGATCCGTGTTTATCCGTGTTGACTTGTCCTACATAGCCCTCGGCCGACATAGCTTCCCTGTCCGCCGCAGCCTTCAGCGAAGGCGGAAGCGACGGCGGCTTGGCGACGTAGGATCCGCGGCTAATTGTCTCCGCGTCCTCAGCGTCTTTGCGGTTCCAGTTGCCTTGGTGCCTTTGTGGTTCACAGATCTTGTCGGCGTTTGTCCGCGCCTGTCGGCGGCTAACCTTGTCTCTTAATCCCTCTGTGTTCGGAGCCTGCCCCGAGCGGAGTCGAGGGGTGCCTTAGTGCCTTTGTGGTCCTATCCATTCGCATCTGTGTCCATCTGTGGCGCTATCTTTCTTTGCGTCCTCGG
>Ga0315284_10016899_pt1 | contig 10338 bp, 7 predicted proteins | sample YL17G09_16_MG_FD_203696 | JGI IMG/M metagenome (GOLD analysis project Ga0315284, IMG submission 203696) | Sediment microbial communities from Yellowstone Lake, YNP, Wyoming, USA - YL17G09_16 | ecosystem: Environmental > Aquatic > Freshwater > Lake > Sediment | place: USA: Wyoming | collected...
ACCCGATCGACACCCTGCGCATGTACCTGCTGCCTGGCTGGGCGCGGCGCACCACCATCCTGCTGGTCATGCAGACCGAAGACAACCGCCTGAAATTCCGACCGGGACGCGGGCTGCTTACAGGTTTCCGGCGCGGTCTGGTAACGCGGCCCGATGAAGAACACGTCCTGCCCCATCGGATCGACCAGGGCCACGCGGTGACACGTGCCTTCGCACTGAAGATTGGCGGTTTCCCGGCCGGCTCAGCCTTCGAAAGCCTACTCAACACCCCCGTCACCGCCCACATCCTGGGCGGCTGTCCCTTTGGCCGCAACGCGGACGAGGGCGTTATCGGGCTGGACTGCCAGGCGCACGGCTACCCCGGCCTGTATGTGGTAGACGGATCGATCGTCCCCGCCAACCCGGGCATCAACCCCAGCCTGACGATTACGGCGCTGGCAGAATACGCCATGAGTCAGATTCCGGATGCACGTTGAGCCCGAAAAGATGAGGTAAAATATCCGCCGGAGTAAGCCATGCCCACAGACATTTCCCAAAAAATTGACCAACTCGCCAATTTCCAGGCCCAGCGCGATGTGCTGGAACTGGAGAAGCAATCCCTGATAGACCAGCTCATACCGCCCGAGATCAAAGCTCGTATCGAGGAAATCGAGGCCGAATTCAGCGGCAAGCGCGAGGTCGTAGACAAGAAAATTACCGAATTGGAAAGTGAGATCAAGGAAGAAGTGATCCGTAACGGCGCCACAGTCAAAGGCACTTTCCTGCGCGTGGTGTACCATACCGGCCGCATCACCTGGGACACGAAGAGGCTGGATGGTTATGCCCGTTCCCGGCCAGAGATTCTCGAGTTTCGCAAGCAGGGCGAGCCATTTGTGAGTATCCAGAAAGTATAGGTTATAAAAACCACCGTTTATGAAGATTGATTTACACGTACACAGCCAGGAACGTTCCGCCTGCGGTAAAGCGTCTGAAGAAGCGCAAGTGCAGGCCGCCATCGCCGCAGGCCTGGATGCCATAGTATTCACCGATCACCACCACCTCGCTCCGCTCGAACGGCTGGAGGCGCTCAACCAGCAGTATGCACCCTTCCGCGTCTTCGGCGGGATTGAGATCTCGGCCCAGGGAGAGGATTTCCTGGTGCTGGGCCTGCGACACCCAGACCTGGAAAGTCCGGACTGGAGCTATCCCGCCCTCTACCAGTTCGTCCGCCAACATGACGGGTATATCGCCATGGCGCATCCCTTCCGTTACCGGGCGAACATCGAATTGGATATCGACCAGTACATTCCGGACGCCATCGAAGCGCGCTCACCCAATACACCCGCCGACCAGGAAATTCACATCCGTGAGATCGCCGCGCGGTTGGGCGTGCCGGTGTTGTTCAATTCAGATGCGCACTCTACCGAGCGCCTGGGAACTTATTACCTCCAGCTGTATGATTTTCCTTCCAACGAGCAGGAGTTGATCGCCAGCCTGAAAACTGGACGGTTTCAATGCATACAAAACGGCCATTAGGGGCGGGTCCAAGGCCCGCTTCTATTGCCTGCCTAAACACCCCCATCCCCAGGATCGAGCCTTGCTCGATCCCCTTCCCCCAGATGGGGGAATAGAAACCGGAAATTTGGGTGTTTTGGGCCGCAAAGCGGCCCAAAACACCCAAATTTCCGACATTATCCCCTTCCCCTCAAGGGGATAAAGAGGATGCAGTGTAGCTGCGCTTGAGGATGGGGGTATCCGTCCCTGAACCATCTGGAGGGAGTGAAGATATAACCGAAATGGAGGTAAATTCTATGCCTGAACCAGTCATCATCGATGCTATTCGCACTCCTATCGGTGCGCTGAGCGGTACGCTGGCCTCCATGCGCCCCGACGATCTGGCTGCGCTGGTTCTGAAAGCCATCCTCGATCGGAATGCTCTCAACCCGGCCCTGGTGGAGGAAGTGTACCTGGGCTGCGCCAACCAGGCCGGGGAGGATAACCGCAACGTGGCGCGCATGGCGCTGCTGCTGGCCGGGCTGCCGGTCGAAGTGGCAGGCTTTACAATTAACCGGCTATGCGCATCCGGTTTAGCCGCCGTCAACCAGGCCGCCCGCGCCATCCGCACCGGCGAAGGCGAGGTGTTCCTTGCCGGAGGGGTGGAGAGCATGTCGCGCGCCCCCTATTCGCTCCCCAAGGCTGAGCAACCCTATGCCTTCGGCAACCTGACCGCCTGGGATACTGCGCTCGGATGGCGCTACCCAAATCCGAAAATGCAGGCGGCCTACGGTACCGAATCGATGGGCGAAACCGCCGAAAATATCGCCGAGCTTTATCCCCATATCTCCAGAGAGAGGCAAGATGCCTTCGCACTCGAGAGCCACCGCAGGGCAATCGCGGCCATCGACTCGGGGAAGTTCGCCGAGGAGATCCTGCCGGTGCTGGTGCCGGTCAAAAAAGGCGACCCGATCCTGGTGACGACCGATGAACGCCCGCGCCGCGATACCAGCCTGGAATCCCTGGCCCGCCTCAGACCCGCCTTCCGTAAAGACGGCACGGTCACGGCAGGCAATTCCTCCGCATTAAACGATGGCGCGGCGGCATTATTGATTATGAGTGAAGCCAAGGCTGGCGAGCTGGGGCTAAAGCCGCTGGCGCGCGTGGTGACCTGCGCCGCGGCAGGGGTGGCCCCGCGCACCATGGGCCTCGGCCCGGTGCCCGCCGTGCGCAAAGCATTATCCCGTGCCGGCCTGACGATCGACCAGATCGGTCTGATCGAGCTTAACGAGGCGTTTGCGGTTCAATCGCTGGCGGTGATGGAGGAGTTGGGCCTGCGCCAGGAGATCACCAACGTAAACGGCGGGGCGATCGCCCTCGGACATCCCTTGGGCTGCTCCGGGGCGCGCATTCTCACCACTCTGCTGCACGAAATGCGGCGGCGGGCGGCGAATGGAGAAGCACAAAATCCATATTTTGGACTGGCGACCCTGTGTGTGGGGGTGGGGCAAGGGGAAGCGATGATCATCGAGCTCAGCGGCTGAAAACTCGACTCTGGTTAAAGTAACGAGCGCCTGGGTGAGGGGGGCACCCAAACGCTCGTCGTTTACATATTACCATATTTTAGGAAGAATGCAAGCACGAACCACGGATTTCAGGCAATTCTCATCGCTTTTTAACGAACACTCCCGGCATACACAGCCACTAATTGTCCCCATTCTTCGAGGCTGAGGGCTTCGGCGCGGCGCTGCGGATCAATGCCGGCTGCGCGCAGAAGCTGCTCAGCCTGGGCAGGTTCGCAGGCCAGCCCGCCAGAGAGGGCGTTGCGCAGCGTTTTACGTTTTTGGCTGAATCCGGCTTTCGCCAGGCGGAAGAAGCCAGGTATGTGAGTTTCGGGGATGATCGGAGTGGGATAAAGATCGGTGCGAAGGATGGCTGAATCCACTTTTGGAGCAGGATAAAAGGCTCCGGCTGGGATGTGGGCGACTACCCGCGGCCGCCCGTACAACTGCACGCTCAACGCCAGCAGGCTCATCTCGCCCGGGGAGGCGGTGATCCGCTCGGCTACTTCACGCTGCAGGGTCAGCACCAGGCGGCTGGGACGGGTGCGGGCTTCGAGCAGGTGACGGATCAGGGCCGAAGTGATGTAATAGGGGATATTGGCAACCACCAGGTAACCCGGCGAGGTCATCCACTCAGCAGGATCGAGAGCCAGGATGTCGCCGTGCACCAGGCGGACGTTTGGGTGAGAGGCAAGCACTTCGCGCAGGGGTGGGAGCAGATCGCCATCCAATTCCACTGCAACCACCTGTCGGGCGCGGCCAGCCAGGTGACGGGTAAGCCCTCCCAGGCCCGGGCCAATCTCCAGAACATCATCCCCGCCCTCGATCCCGGCCGCCTCCACCACGCGGAGCAAGGCGGCCTCGTCGATCAAGAAATTCTGCCCGAGGCTTTTATCGGGCCGCAGTCCATAACGGTGCAGCAGATCAGGCACGTTGAACACAGGCGAACCAGACGGTACTGTCATAGAGATCAATAGTGACTCGGGGGCGGGATAGTCCAGGGGACAAAAGCAGGGGGCGGCCACAAAAAGTATACCGTTACCCACTGGTGCCAGGGAACATACTCATCGTCGCTGTACGCCAGATCGAGCCAGCGGCCGCTGATCCGGCCGGTATCAGCGGCCTCGGCGTAACCGTACCCGGGCACGTACATCATCGTCCCAAAGGGGATGTAATTCGTATCCACGCCCACCAGGCCTTTGCGCACCGGCTTGCCCGAGGCGGTGATATTCCCACCCGCCCCAGCCGGATGGTAGGAGGTAACCCAAAATTGCATCGCCCGCCAATATTTAATCGTGCCGTTGGGGGTAGACAGGGTATGCATGACAATTTTGGTGCCGTAGCCAATGATATGGGCTTGGGGCTGGAGCGCCACCCACTCCCCCTCCACCTGCCTCCCTACCTCCACACCATCTTCGCTGCGTACGCGCACGCGCCGCGCAGTGATGCCGTAGGCGCCGGCCTGAACCACCGCCTGGTTGTCCAGTTCAAGCGTATCCACGGCCTGGTATTCGGTCTCAAATGGCAGAGGGGTTTGCTCGACAAGCACACTCTCCTGCACACGCACGAGGCGGATGAGGCCATCCGCGGGCAAGGGGGAGGCAGCCGCCGGTTGGGTGTAATCGAGGCCCTGCAGGGGCAGGTGAGCTTCTGCCAGAGCCTCACCCACGGTGGCAGCGGCGGTGCGGGTATGGATTTCGCCGGCAGCCGTGCGGATCGTCAGCGAGCGGGAGCGCAGCAGCGTGACCGCGAGGCCCGCAGTGAGTGGCGCGCCGGGGGCAGGGTGGAGGCGGTCGGCGGCATACAGGATAATCCCGGATTGCCAGAGCGCCTCACTGACCGTTGCGGCGGCTGAACTCAGGATCTCTTCCCCGCTTTCGGATTGCAATGTAAAAGTGACCGCGCGGCGGACTTGCAGGTTGAGCGCCGCCGCGCGCGGCAGATGATCGCCAGGGTCAATGGGCAGGCCGCCCGACAGCAGCACATCGCCGGAGCGGAGTGCAACCCCAGCCTGGGTGAGCAGCTCGATCGGGCGGCGATCCGCGGTGAGTAGGGCGTGCGTTTTCTCGTCGGCAGTGATCAGGACAGGCACGGCGTGCTCGACCGTCACGGTTGCGCCGCGGCTTAGCCAGTGATGCACAGCGGGGGAAAGGGTATCTGCCGGGTCGAGTGCGATCCCCTCCGCTTGCAGCAGCCCGCCTACGGTGAGGGCATAGGTGCTGACAAGCTGAGATTCACCGTCCACGCTGAGAGTGACAGACTTGTGGAGCAGCAGCACCGCCGTGATGACAATACCCACAACGAGCAAACTAATCCCTGCCAGCCAGACAAATTTTCGTTTCATATCGGCGCACAAACGCGCCCCACCTCACTTTTTTGACAGCCAGTGTGATTCTAACAGATCAGAAAGGCAATTTTAAAAAAATTAGATATAGTCAAAATAAACATTTGATTTTGATAAACCAACGGCAGGTTATGCCCGCCAGGCTGCATCAGACAGAGACTGCTGAAGGTAATGAGATTAGTAATAGTTTACTACAACCTTAGAACACTGCAAATAAAGAGATCACCTGGAAAGCGGCGACGTCAGCATCAACGGTAATGCAAATGTCAACCTGGCTTCACCAAGCGTATACCCCGATCCATCACCTGCCATCGGCGGTATGCTTTTCTACGTGGCTGCAGGTGATATCGACCTGGAAGGAAATTCTACTTCTCAATATCTGGGTGTGGTTTTGCTCCCCAGGGCACGATCCAGGCGCATGGCTCCCATGGCACAGACCCAACTTTCAATACCCAATTTATCGGCTGGAATGTAGATGTAAGCGGTAACGCGAACATTGACATCAACTTCAATGCGGCAGAACAATATGCCCGCCCCACTTCGATTGAATTATGGAAGTAAGGTAGGCCCGCGAACACGATCGACCCTGACACATCCCAAATCTGCCCTTCGGCGTGTGTCAATGTAGAACAAACCCTCACCCCGAAACGGAATAGGGAAAATACTCAAAAACAAGGTTGCAGTGGCGCACAAGTGCGCAATTGCAGCCTTAATTTCATTAAACTAATGTATTTGCAAGTTTGTTTAGTACTCCAGGCATATTCCTTGATAAGACATAACTGGTATAATTAAAACGGGCAGTAACCATTAACCGGCAAATTCGTTTACATTGATTACTACCCGCATCACTATAGGATTTGTAAACCGGGCTTTTGGCCCGGATCGCATAGTAGAGATACCTGGAGGTCCTATGCGCGTGCGGATAAAGCTTAAGGGATTGGCGAAAGGCCAGAGTTTCGTAGAGACGGCACTCGTTGTGCCAGTCCTGGTGCTCTTAATGGCTGGGGTGGTCGAGATCGCTTTCTTGTATTTCTCGTACATGAGCGCCCTTGACCTTACCCGTGAAGCGGCGCGCTTTGCCTCCGCCCGAGATTACCGGATGGAGGATGCGCCGGGAACAGGGCTGCCATTCACCGCCTGCTTGGATACCTCCCTGCATTATTGGTACGATACCTCGTGCTTCTTCATCGATCCTGAAATCAACTCCTCACTGGAAATATCACCCACAGATTATGCGGATGTGGCTATCTCGGTCTTCACCGTCAATAAAAACCACGTTACCAATCGTTGGCCCACCGAAAACCCGGATGGCTCCCCCAACCCGGATGGGGTTTTTTCGTTATATCAGACCAATGTAGGCGGTGTTTTGGTGCCGAACTGGAAGCTGGACTGCGCCGGAAATATCGTCAGGACAGAGCCCTACATGACCAATGCAAAGATGGAGGCCTTGTTCCAGCCGAACGCGCCGACCGAGAAGGGTTTTGTTCTGGTAGAAGTGTATTTCTGCTATCATCACAAAATTGGCATGCCTTTTCTAACCTGGGTGATACCCAACCCGATGCGGATGCATGCCTACACGATCATGCCATCCTCGGAAGCCATCCCAACACCAACCCCGATAGCCCCATAATGGAGGTTGTATGTCGGCGTATAAGAAAAATCATCAAACCATAAGCGCAGGCCGATCGATGCGCGTCCTGGGAAAGACGAAGCGATACTTTTCCAGGGGGGAAAACGCCCAGGCGCTCGTGATCGTTGCCCTGGCATTCTTTGCGCTGCTGGCGTTTGTCGGCTTGCTTACCGATGTAGGCTCGATTTATGTCACCTATTCAAGGTTGAAGAACGCGGTCGACTCAGCTGCCGTAGCGGCAGCCAATAATATCAAGTACCCGCAACTCACCCCCGCACTACGCAAGATAAAAATTACCGAAGCGGCCCGCGAAATCTTGGCCCTGGAACACGTCACCGACATCGCCACCCTGGAGGTATACCTGTGCAATGATACCACCAAGCCGGACGATTTTACCGCTATTTGCCCTGGCGAGGATGAGTCGCCGCGTAAGCTGGCCTGGGTGCAGGCCACCGAAGCCATCCCTGTCTATTTCCTGCGCCTCTTCGGCGTTCAATCCATCAACATGACCACCACCGCAGTGGGCGAAGCCGCCACCGTGGACCTGGTGCTGGTTTTCGACACCTCCGAATCGATGGGCAAGGCATCACCCGGTTATTTAGATGACATAAACGATTTCGACCCGAGCACCTGCAATGCCAATAACAACTGTCAGCCGCTGTATGCTGCCAAAGTAGCAGCCAAAAGCCTGGTGACAAACCTGTTCGAAGGGTATGACCAGGTCGCCATCGTCACCTTCGATTACCGGGCGCAGATTAAGTTCGCCCTTGGACCAAACTTCGGGGATGATGATGGCGCCTACGACGGGGATGTCTATGACGCCATCCAGTATCAAGTCAAGCTGCATGATGATGCTCCCGCATCCAGGCTGGAATGGTATATCTCCGGTCTTTCCTATGGGTTTGACCACCCGATGAATCCCCTCTTTCCGGACGACCGCGATGGAGATGGGTTCGACCGAGATCCTTTGATGCCTTGCACGGATGCGGATCACGACCTGTGGGATGATGCCCACCCAAACCAGCCGTGCGATAATAATAACGCCCTGGACGCCTACGACTGGAACAAGGACGGGAATCACACCAACGATAATCTCTGCCCGACCGGTAAAGTCTGCCCCGAGTACATGTCCCTCGCCACGACCTGCACCGGCTGCGGGATTCGCCAGGCGACAGCCATCCTGAGTGAGTTTGGCCGCCCGAACGGGGTGTGGGTGATTGTATTCCTGTCCGATGGGGTTGCCAACCTGAGCGATACCCACAGCAGCAATGGGGATATCCCTGCAAGCTTCACCTATGGGTATTGCGGTGATACCGCCGATGATAATTCATTCTGGCGTAATTTATGCATCGATTGGAATGGCACGGGTTCAGCCGGCCGTTACTGCATGGATTCCAGCAGTTCCACCTGTCCGCCCCTTATCCCACACACGGGCTCCAGCAAACCTTACAGCGTGGAAGATTACGCCTACGACATGGTGGATGATGCCGCTTTGTTGATGTCGACGAATGAAGATGAGCCTCTGGGCCAGAATATTATCATCTATTCTATTGGCCTGGGGGCGGCAGAAAATGGAGTAGGAATCTTACGTTATATGGCCAATGTGGGTGATGAAGGTTCGCGCGGCAATGATCCCTGCGCTCCAGGAGGCGTGTCTTTGCCGCCAACTGAGAACTGCGGCAATTACTACTATGCTCCCAATGTCTCATACCTGGCCCAGATTTTTGAGAGCATTGCGACCCGCATCTTCACCAAAATCAGCCAGTGAGAGCAGGAGAACCCCGTATGAAAACATTATCCCGCCTTCGACCTCGTTCCCCAGGGCAAGCAATCGTCGAATTTGCCCTGATCTTACCCTTTTTGGTGGCCATCTTATTCGTCATCATCGAGTTCGGCCGCCTGCTGCAGGCCTGGCTGACGGTTCAAAACGCGGCTCGCTGGGGTCTGCGCTTCGCGGTGACAGGCTCGTATGATGTCTCCTATTGTTCTGCTGCAGCGGCTGCTCTAGGACTGGAAGACGCGGATGGATTCCAAAACGATCCGCTCGATTGTCGTGTCCCCGACGGGTACGATGGCACCATCGCTCCGGGCGACCTTACCGCCCGTGAATTGAGCGAGATGCTGGTAGACTGGGCGCGTATGCCCTCCAGCCGCGACCAGGCGCAAGTCGGCGCAACCGGAGTTTACCGCGATTCGGCCGTGGCAGGGGATTACATTGCCTATCTCACCTCGCACAATATGACTTATTTAGGCCTGCCGGCGAATGTCAATTACTTCCATGCCACCCTGTGCAGCAGCCGAGACCTGGATCAAGACAGCCAAGGGGATTTCAGAGTCGTTGACACGACCAACCCGCATACCTGCGTGCGAAAAACCGATAACGTTCTGGTGGACGACGCCGGCGGCCCAGGCGACCGGGTCAAGATCATCGTCACGTATGAGCACGAAGTCATCGTGCCCATCCTGGGTTACATCTGGCCCAAGGTGCGGCTGGTGGCCTCACGGGAAGGGATCGTCGAGCAGTTCCGCAAGTCGCGTATGAGTGGTATCACCGGGCAGATCGGCCTCGAACCGACCATCACCAATACACCGCCCCCGCCGCCAACATCGACGGAGACCCCACTCCCTACCCTCACCTTCACCCCAACGGAGACCCCGTCCCCTACCGCGACTTCTACAACAACTGCCTCCGTCACCCCCACCGCGACCCCCACCCCGTCCTGTGATAATCTGTCCACCGGGCCGAATATTTACTTCAATGGAAACTTTATCGCCGCGGAGCTGACCAACAACAGCCAGATTTACCCGATCGAGCTTTATCATGTGCAAACGGGCTGGAATGGCGGCTGGCATGACGAGGTGGACCCGCTGCCCTCCGACCAGACTTTCTTACAATATTACTGGGGCCTCCAACCGCTCGATCCCGATCCGGCGGATGTGGTCCTGCCCGCGGGTGGTGTGAACTTTGGGCACAACATCAATTTAACCATGGACCTGGGCGAAAGCGGCGAGTTAAACGAATTCTTCTCGGGCGACTTCACCAATCCGAACTATGAGTACAGCTACTTCCACTCTAGTGACTTTACCATCGGGCTGGATTACCGCGTGGGTGAGCTGGAATGCCATATCAACCGGCGAGGCCTGTATGGCCCGGTAGTCCAACCAACGCCCCCCAGGCCGGTTCCGGCCTTTACCGGGGCATTTTCGATCAGCGCCTACGCCAGCGACCCGGATGAGGGTAACAACAATGGCGATGGCATCAATAACGTAAAATTTGAGGTTCGCGACGTTACCGGCGTTTACGTACTCGGCTACACCGACCCCAGGCC
>Ga0315284_10016900_pt1 | contig 10337 bp, 8 predicted proteins | sample YL17G09_16_MG_FD_203696 | JGI IMG/M metagenome (GOLD analysis project Ga0315284, IMG submission 203696) | Sediment microbial communities from Yellowstone Lake, YNP, Wyoming, USA - YL17G09_16 | ecosystem: Environmental > Aquatic > Freshwater > Lake > Sediment | place: USA: Wyoming | collected...
GCGGGCTGTGCGCGGGGGGGGGGGCGGGGGGGGGGGGGGGTTGTTTTTCCGTGGTACCCGGGTGTCGCCCTGTGTTTTTTTTCTCCCCCCCCCCCCCCCCCCCCATTCGCTCGCGGCGCGGCGCAGGCCTCCCCAGAGCCCTACCAAACCACCCAGCCAGCTCACCTGCAGGCCGCGCATGGTCTGCAGCTTCGCCATGGTGGGTGGAAGCGAGAGAGAGAGCGCGCCCAGGCGGTGTGCAGAGATGGTCAACAGAGAGAAGGGGGAGCGCGCAGGCGAGAGAGAAGAAGAATGAATTTTTTGGGGTCCATCAAACCTCATTACACGCCGACTGTGAACTCAAATAAACGAGAAATACCAAACCCAGCCTATCGAATCATCTCCCCAGGAGGTGCGCACACCGGGGCGTGCGGCCATCCTGAAAGAGATTACCCTTTTTCTGCGCTCCCTGCTTTTCATTTCTTTCTCTGCTCTCAAACAAAACGTGATACATAAAAACAGGGGGGGGCGGGGGGCGCCTGCGCGTCGGCGCGCAGACCAGCACGCCGCAAAAACACCACCACACACACACACAAACTTAAAGGTCCTAGAAATGGGGGGGGGCGAGAGAGGTTTCCCTCAGAATCATCATCCTCAGAATCAAGACTCTCATTTCAAGCCGCCCCCCGCCTCGCCCATGACCGCTGCCGCAATGGCGTTTAGGTCCGGGGCGGGACCGCCATTGGTTTTGGCGTCCGCCTCCGCCGCGTGGTAGGCCGCCGCCACTTCCGCCGTCACGAATTGGCCCTTGACCCGGGGGCGGGCGACCGCCAGGCGGCGGCGGGACTCGTAACGCACCCCGCCCGCCCGCCCGCCAGCCCTGGCCGCCGCTTTCTTAGCCTGGAACTTGGCCAGGGCGGCTGCCCGGTTGGCCGCGCAGATAGCGGGCGTGCGCGGGGCGGCGGGGTCGTCCAGCGGGTGCGGGGCCAGCGGGTTGAGCGGGGCCAGGGGCGGCAGGGCGGGGGTCGGGGCCGCCGGCCTGGGGGAGGAAGGTGGCGGGGCAGGAAGGGCGGCGCCAGCCGCCGTCGCCGTCACAGCCACGATCCTGGGCGCTTTCGCCGCTTTCGGGCGGGCGGGCCCTTTGCTAGGCGCCGCCCGCTTCAAGGCGGGCGGCGCAGGCGCAGCAGCAGGCGACGTGGCAGCAGGCACACCTGCCTTTGCGGCCGCTGCTGGCCCCCGCATCAGGGCCCACAGCGACTCCGCCACGGTCGCGGCCTCCTCGTCCTCCGCCGCGGCGGCAACAGCGGCGGCCGCTTTGGCAGCCGCAGCCCCTTTAGCGGCCGGCAGCGGCGGCGGCGGCGGCGGCGGCGGGGCGGCCGACACCTCACAGGACACAGGCCCGCCAGTCTCCCCCTCCTCATCCCCCGTCGCCTCGCCGTCCGTGGCGGCGTCCGTGCCGGCCCGCCCGCCGGCGCCGCCCCCGCGCTGGTGGGCGGACATGGGTGGCGTGTCTGTCGTGATGCCCGGGGACGGGGTGGTCTTCCAGGGGCGCATGGAAGGGGCGGTAACCGTGGCGGCCGCGTCCGCAGCAAAGCGCACCGCCCGGGCGGCCAGGGTGGCCGGCGCGGTCGCGGGCACGACACCCGTGAAGAGCGGCAGGAGGGCGGGCGCCGTCCGGGGTGGTGATGCCGGCTGCGCGGCGGCGGCGGCCGCCCCGCCACCACCAGCACTCTTCCAGACGTGCCGCCAGAGCAGGGCCGCGTCGGCCAGGCGCAGAGGGGCGCCCACCACGTCGGCCGCACCGGCCTCCAGGGCGGACACTGCCGCGCCGGGCGGGGCGCCCGGGCCGGCCAGGGCGATGACGGGGGTGCGCGTGGTGGCGGCAGCGGCGACCAGGGCGGGTATGGCGGAGGGCTGGGGTGGGGTGAGGTTGAGGATGAGCAAAAAAGGAAAAAAGGATGTAGGTTGAGACACCAAGCGCAGGGGGCGGGGCGCTTCTTGGGGCCGAAAACGCGGCGCGCGCTCCACGTCGCGCCTCGCCCCCTCCAGCCCACGCCCTCCACGATCTGACGCTTACCTCCATCCCAGCGTCAATCAGGATGACGTCAAAGGGCGATGGCGATGGCCGATCCAGGAGGGCAGCCAGGGCGGCAGAGGTGGACGGGACGGAGACAACTGACGTGTAAGAGGAAGAAGATGGGGGCAGAGCCGGTCGTCGGGCGGGTGAGAGAGGATCGAGGGCAAGGCGGGGCTCCAGCCACAGGTGGCCGCTCTAGCCACCACGAAGGCAGTCTCAGACGGTGTCAGCAGCGGCCTCGGGTGAAAGGTGAGCGCCACCGGGCCTGGTGCCCGCGCCCCGACGCCTGCTTTGCAAACACTCCCACCGCAAGCGGGGCCGCTCCCGGCGCTCGCGCTCGGGCCACACGAACATACTAGCGCCCAACGCGGGCGGCCCGCGCCACCAAACCTTACACTCACCCTGGTGCGTGGTCTCCAGTAGGGCAGCCGCCTCTTGCCTGGTGGCTGGATCGCCATCAACAAGCAACAGACGCAGGTGGGCGGCCATTGTTGGGGAGATAAAAGAAATGAGCTCATCACCTCGCCGAAAGCGTCTCACGAAAGCGCTCCCCTCTCCTCACGCTCCTCACACCCTTTCAGTCGGTCGTACATTGACGGTGCAGTCTGCCTGGGCGGGTTCTACGACGAGTATGCCGCGGCCGTCGCGGTCGCCCGCGCCGAAGTGATTTGCCGGGTGCACCCGGCGGCCCAGGCATCTCGCGCTGAGCTCCCGGGCGGCGAGGGCACCGCCGCCACCGCCCTGGAGGCCGCGCGGCGGCCCCTGGCCGCGGGCGAGGAGGGCGGTGGTGCGCCGGCCCTGCGCACGTGGTTACAGCTCAGGCCGGAGACGTGGGTGGCCATCATCGCGGACGAGCTGCCCGCCCTGGCGGCCGTCGACCTGGCCGCCCTGCGCCTGGTCTTGCGGCGGGAGGGCGGAGCCGAACAGTCCACCCGCGCCCGGCTGCAGGCCATGCTGAGCGCGGGCTTCACTGAGGACGGGGTGGCCGCCCTGGCGTGGCCGGCGGTGTGACGCCCCCCCATCCCCTCCTCCCTCCCAACCCCCACCTCCACCACTCTCCCATCATTAGATAAAAAATCATGTGCACGCTCTTTTGCGCTTCACCCACGCCCTTCGACACCGCGCCGCTCTGGCTGCGTGTGCAGGACGCGGACGCGCCTTCTGCTTCTTACCCGTTGGACCTGCCACCCTGGCAGACGACCCTATCCACCACGGTCTGGGTGTGCCCGGCCCCCCTGCACCACTCCCTGTGGTACACGCCAGGCCGGCCCCCGGCACCGGTGACCGTCAGAGGAGAGGCCCCCCTCTTTTGAAAAAGCACACAACCCACAATCAAAAAGCCCCACACCTTGGTAATCACGCACCGCACGCTCCGCGACCAGGGCCCACTGCGCGGAAGGTAAGGTGGTGTGCGCGAGAGTAGGTGAGCCCACAAGCCCACACGCACACGTACAAAACCCCCGCCCTCTCTCACTCTCTCTCTTCTCCCAGGCACGCCGCGACTGGGAAGAGGGTGAGAGGTAAGAGGCATTCGCACCTCCATTTTCTCTTTTCCTCTCGCAAAAACAGCGGGGTAACACGGCCCGTCCTTTCGCAACCAGGCACGTGTATGTGGGCAACAGGCAACTCCTCTGCCGACAAGGACGGGCGTTGATGCGTCGCGTCGCGCCCAGTCCGCTCCTTTCAGCCCCCTCTCGCCGCAGCCGTCGGCCCGGCGGAGTGTCAGCTAGCCTCCTTTTGCTCTCATGGCCCGCGTTAGGCCTCGCACGCCACCATTCCCTATTGCGGCATGCACACGCAGGTCGTGGCCTGACATACCCGTGGACGACTGCGGTGAATTGGCGGTGCCAGCTCCACTCGAAAAAAACACGTCCCCCTACTCTCCCACCGCTCTCATCTCCAACCCTCTCACTTTTCCTGTCCAGTCCCTCCACATCTCGCCATGGACGCCGCCACCGCCCGGTCGTCCTCCACCCCCCGCCCCACCCGCCCGGCCCCTGCCAGCAACCGCCGTATGACCCCACCCCGCGCGGCGACCGGCGCCGCCGCCCCCTCCGTCGCGGATGGCCCCCCCCGCCACGCCATCGCCGAGGGCTGCCCGCCCGGCCTCAACAAGTACTCGGCCCGTATCACCCAGCCCAAGGCCCAGGGCGCGTCCCAGGCCATGCTGTACGCGACCGGCCTGACAGAGGGCGACATGGGCAAGCCCCAGGTCGGCATTTCGAGTGTGTGGTATGAGGGCAACCCGTGCAACATGCACCTGGGCGACTTGGCCGCGGAGGTCAAGGCCGGCGTGGAGGCGGCCGGCATGGTGGGCTACCGCTTCAACACCATCGGCGTGTCGGACGGCATCTCTATGGGCACGGACGGCATGTCTTACTCCTTGCAATCCCGGGACCTGATCGCAGACAGCATTGAAACCGTCATGGGCGCCCAGTGGTATGACGCCAACGTCTCCCTGCCCGGGTGCGACAAGAACATGCCGGGTACCATCATGGCGGCCGCCCGCCTGAACCGGCCGTCCCTGATGGTGTACGGCGGCACAATCCGGGCGGGCCGGTCCGCGGGCGGGGAGCCCCTGGACATCGTGTCAGCCTTCCAGAGTTACGGTGAGAGAGGCATGGAAAGAGAGAGGGAGGTGAAGGGAGGGGGGAGATGGAGGAGAGCAGGGTGAAGGGTTCAGGGTGGTGAGCAGCCTGCTCTCCGCCTGCTCTCCATCCCTTCCCTCCAATATTGGCACCGCAATGTCAAACAGCCGGTGTGCAGGCCCCGCGCTCACCCGCGCACGCAAGTGCGGGGGGCTGAGTGCGGGAGGGAACGCTTTCGAAAGAAGGGGAACACAGGGCGCCCGCCTGGGCGGTGTCAGCGGCGCGGGAGAGCCCACCCCACGGGGTGCCATTCAGTGGTCGTGCTCCCCGCTCCGCTTGCCCGCCCGCGACGGGCAGGCGCCCTCTCCCTAGTCCCCGCGCCTTGTCCAGTGGCCACCGGCTGCCGCGTGGCGCCCAAATCGAAACACACACCCGGGGGCGACGAAGATGGTCGGCCGACGGCCTCAAAAACATTCAAACCAGTCGTGCCGCCATAAACGCGCCGGGACAGATAGGCAAAAAAAAAAAAGCAAATGACTCACCCCGCATTACATTCTCACCCCCGCCAGGTGCATTCGCCGCGGGCCTCATGGACGAGGCCGCCCGCTTCGACGTCGTCCGCAATGCCTGCCCGGGCGCGGGCGCGTGCGGCGGCATGTACACGGCCAACACGATGGCGTCCGCGATCGAGGCGCTCGGCATGACCCTGCCCTACTCCTCCTCCACGCCCGCGGAGGACCCGATGAAGCTGGTGGAGTGCCGGCGGGCGGGGGCGGTCGTTCTGGAGATGCTCAAGGCGGACCTGAAACCGCGCGACATCCTGACCCGGGCCGCCTTTGACAATGCGATCGTGCTGATCCTGGCGCTGGGCGGGTCGACCAACGCGGTCCTCCACCTCCTCGCCATGGCCCGCTCCGCGGGCGTGCCCCTCGCCATCGACGACTTCCAGACCCTGTCCAACCGCATCCCCTTCATTGCAGACCTAAAACCGTCGGGCAAGTACGTGATGGAGGATCTGCACGCGGTGGGCGGGACGCCGGGCGTGCTGAAATACCTGTTGGAGCACAAGCTGATTGATGGGAGCACAAAGACCGTGGATGGCGGGACGATGGCCGGCCGCCTGGCCGCCCTGCCCGGCCTCAAAGCCGGCCAGGACGTCATCCTGCCCCTGGACGCACCCATAAAGGAGACCGGCCACCTGCAAATCCTGTACGGCAACATCGCGCCGGAGGGGTGCGTGGGCAAGATCACGGGGAAGGAGGGCCTGGAATTCGAGGGGCCCGCCCGCGTGTTTGAGGGCGAGGAGGCCATGCTGGCAGCCCTGGCGGCGGACCCGTCCTCCCTGAAGGGGGCCGTCATCGTGATCCGGTATGAGGGCCCCAAAGGCGGGCCCGGCATGCCGGAGATGCTGACGCCGACGTCCGCCATCATGGGGGCGGGCCTGGGCAAGGAGTGCGCGCTCATCACTGACGGCCGCTTTTCGGGCGGGTCGCACGGCTTCTGCATCGGCCACGTCGCGCCCGAAGCCCAGGTGGGCGGGCCCATCGGCCTGCTGCAGGACGGGGACCGCATCCGCCTGGACGCGACCGCCCGCACCATCGACGCCCCAGACATCTCGGATGCAGACTGGGCCGCCCGGCGGGCGGCCTGGAAAGCGCCGCCCCTGGCCGCGACGAGCGGGACGCTCTACAAGTACACCAAGCTGGTGTCGTCCGCGTCGCTGGGGTGCGTGACGGACATGTGAGGGGGGAGATGGTAGCGAGGGGCGTGTGTGATGCTTTTGTGTGGGGGAGAGAGAGAGAGAGAGAGAGAGAGAAGGGCGGGCTTTGCTTGGGGGCGGAGCGGGCCTTTGAAAAATGGCGAGGGGTTGAGGATGGAAAAAAAAAAGGATGAGAAAAAAGAGAGAGAGAGAAGTTTCACACCTACAACCCCGCATCTCTCCGCCCCCCCCCCACCAAAGCAACCCACGACCAACCACCATGTCCCAGGACGCTCCCGTCATCGTCCCGCCCCACTCCAAGGAAAATGTCGAGGAGGCGCCGCCCGGGTCGGTCGAGAAGAAAGGGGCGACGGGTGAAGGAGGTGCGCGAAAGGAGACGACGAGGAGACGAGGTGCACGCTCACCTTTCACCTCACCGCCAACCGTGTCTTTTTTTCACCGCGTCCACCCCTCTTCACACACACACAGCCGCCGCCGCCGCCGCCGCCATGGCCGCCGGGACAACCGGTGAGGCCGGTGACAAGCCCACCCCTGCCGCCCCTGGGTCGGCCGAGAAAGCCAAAGTGACGGGCGCGGCCCCTGGGGAGGCCGCCCCGCTGGCAGTGGCGGGCGAGGGCACTGCCGAAAAAGCAGAGGCGACGGGCGGCGCAACGGAAGCCGCCCCAGGCTCAGCCGAGAAAGCCGCCGCTGCCGACGAAGTCCCGAAACCTCATGTGGAAGCCGAGACCGAGGCTGAGGCGGCCAAGGTGCCGGGAGGCGGGGCGGACGACGAGAAGAAGGACGAGAAGAAGGAGAAGGCGAAAAAATGATTGAGACCCAGGCATGAATGGTTTTTGACAAGGCAAAGGCCGCGTGCGTGCCTCTACCCACCCACACGCGCCGCCCCTCTTGGAGGGATTGGATGCGAAGGTGCTTTTTGGCGGGCTTGGTGCGCGCGCGCGCCCCCCCCCCCACACACACCATCTCCACCACCCCCGCGCTACCGTGTCGAGAGACCCGCTCTTTTTGCTTTGAACAACCGAGTGGCGTGTGTGTTTTGTTCCTTGCATTTTTGCACTCCTCCGTTCCCACACACGCACGCACACACGCACGCACATACACAGTGCGTGCGCGCACATTTCTGCCTCGCGCACAGCTCATATCACACGCGCGAACACAAAAAGGCAATGCGCGCCAGCACCACCGGCCGTCCAGCCCGCTTACTAGCGACGCCGGCGGCGGCGGCGGCAACGCATCCCCTTCTAGCCCGCCCCGCCGCCTCGACTCACCCCACTAGCCTGGTATCTTGTTCTGGGCGGGTAGGAGTGTGCCATTTGCATTGCCTGCGCGTGGTTGGTGAGCTGAGGGAAAAGAGAGAGAGGGGGCGGGGCGGCAGGCGCTGCAGAAATTGGCGGCCAGCAGCCCCACACCTCACCTCACCGTCTCCTCCCCCCCTCCAGCCGCGTCCTCCGCCTCCGCCTCCTCCGCCTCCGCCCAGCCCGCGACCGCCACCTCCTCCCCTCTGACCGCCGCCTTTGACCGCCTCCTCGCCTCGGCCGGAGCGACCTCCTCCCTCACGTACGCCCCCGTCCCGGCCCGCGGCGGCATGATGGGCCTGGTCGCCAAGGGCGACCTCCCCGCCGGCGCGCTCGCCCTGGCAGTCCCGAACACGGTCTGCCTGGCCGTCGACTACGCGGCGGCGGGTGTGGAGCTGCCCGCCGGCTTTGCCTGGCCTCGCCTGGACAGGGCCCTCCGGTCCGACCCGGACATGCCCTGGGACCTCGGCCTGGCCCTCGCCCTGCTGGACGCGCTCTCGGGCGACGGCGGCGCCTGGTGGGCCGAGTACGCGGACGCCCTCCTCCCCTCGCCCTTGGCCCTCACCCTGCCGGCCTGCCTGCCGCCGGGCCTGCTCGCCCAGACCGCGCACCCGGCCCTGATCGAGGGCGCGGCCGCCCAAAAGGCGCGCCTGGCAAAGAGCTTTCCCGCGATGTCCGTCCCTGCGGCCGAGTCCTCCACCTCCCCCACCCACATCCAGTGGGGGTTTGGGTGCGTCCGGTCCAGGGCGTTCGGCCTGGGGCCCGACCGCTTCGCCGTCGTCCCTTTTCTGGACGCGGCCAACCATGCGGACGCCGACCCGTCCCGCCCGGCCGCTGCCTACCGGTTTGTGGAGGGGGAGGGGGCCGGGGTGGGCGGCGGCGACCGTGTGGAGCTCGTCCTGCTGAGGAGCGTGCGTGCGGGCGAGGAGGTGACGGTCTCTTACACGGGGCCCGCCGGGGCGACCAACCGCCGGCTGATGGCCCAGTACGGATTCGTGCCAGCCGGCGGCAATCTGGCGGACCGGGTGGAGCTTGATGTGGGCGCGGCGGTGGGCGCGGCCGGCCTGGCGCCGGGCGCAGCCTTCAGCCTGGACAGCCTGCAGGCGAGGCTGGGCGACGCCGTGTTTGCGGACGCTGCCTCCGGCCGTGCCCCTCGCCTGTGGGCGGCCCTGAAGTCCCTGCCCATCAAGGGCGAGGAAGCAAAGGGCGGCGTCGCCGACTCCTCTCCCGCGGCTGCCCTGGCAGCCGCGACCAAAGCGGCGGCGGCGGCGGCGGCGGCGGCGGCGGCGGCGGCGGCGGCGGCGGCAGGAGGTGGCGGTGGCGGTGGTGGCGGCGGCGACGGCACCGCCCTGGCTGTGGACCCGGCCACAGCTGCGTCCGATGCGGCCCTCGCCACCGCTCTCCTGGCCCAGGTGGACGCCATGGTGGCGGAAGCGGTGGCGGGCGGGGCGTCTGCCGACCCACCCACCGACGCGGCCGCCGCGGCCGAAGCTGAGGCCGCCGCCGCGGCCGGCTCGGGCGACCCCCGCCTGGCCGCCGTCCTGCGGTACCGGGCGGAGCGGGGGGCGTTGTTGGCCGCGACGGCGACCGTGCTGCGGTTGCTGGCGAAAGCGGGTGGTGGTGGTGGGGCGAGCGTGGCATAATTTAGTTTTCACTGAGCTCATTTCTTTGTCTACACACCTGCCCCCTTTGCCCGCCTCTCAGCCGGCCCCGCTCCTCCATCCGGCGTACCTGACGCGGCCCGTTTCTCGCCCGCCGCGGCGCCTGCCCCCCCCGCGCCCCCCGCAAACAGCACCCCACACGTGTCGCAGGCAGGCCGCGGCTCACAAAAGATGGACAGGCATACAGAGCACACGTGCCCGACGTCCACGGGGCGCCAATGGCAGAAGCAGGAGGCCCGCAAGTCGACGCCGTCGGCGGGCGGGGCCGACAGGAAGGCTCGCATGCGCGGGTGGGGGAGGAAGGCGGTCAGCAGGGCCTGGGCCAGGCCGGCGCGCGTGCTGGGGCGCAAGTACAGGCCGCCCGTCAGGTGGGCGGCCTGCTGCAGCACGCCCGCATCCACCGGCCCCACCACGCACGCATCGATGGGCGTGCCCAGCCGTTGGGCCGCAAACACCGCGTTCATCATGGGCACGTACGCGTCGGACGCGCCGGGCGTGGCGGCCAGGACGAGGATGCGCGGGCGTGGGGCCTTTGAGGAAGCAGCGGACGGTTGGAGAGGGGCGGCGGACGTGGCGGCGGACGAGGCCGACGCGCTGACAGCGCCATCCCCGACATCCAGCACCAGAGCAGCCGCCCCGGTGGCAGACCCATCATCCGCGGGCACGCGCGGGCAGTGGCGGGCGGCCAGGCAGACGGCCCGGGCCAGGCCGGCGGCAAGGGAGGGGGGAGGGCTGTCAGCGGGGCTTTTGCCCTCGTCCGCGGCGGCCAGGGCGGCAATGCCGCCCGCAATGGCCGACGCGACCGTGGTGGTGGTGGAGGAGGGTTCATCCGCGCCTACGTCGGCGGCGTCGTAGTCCCGTAGGGCGGGCGACAGGTAAAGGACGGGGCTATGATGGGAGGGAGAGGGGGGGGGGGGGGTTTGCGGTTGAACCGAAACAAGGTAAGGTTTGTGGGTAAACCCCCCCCCCCCCCCCCCCCAAAATGCCAAAACCCCCAGGCCCCCCGGCCCCCCCCCC
>Ga0315284_10016901_pt1 | contig 10336 bp, 6 predicted proteins | sample YL17G09_16_MG_FD_203696 | JGI IMG/M metagenome (GOLD analysis project Ga0315284, IMG submission 203696) | Sediment microbial communities from Yellowstone Lake, YNP, Wyoming, USA - YL17G09_16 | ecosystem: Environmental > Aquatic > Freshwater > Lake > Sediment | place: USA: Wyoming | collected...
GGGTGCTCTGCGCCCAGGATGGGCGCGGCCCATTCGATCATGAACTCGGGGTTGAGGGCAGCCACGAACTCGTCGGGGTGCAACACCACGCCCCCGGCGCGCTCGAACTCTTCCGTGACCACTCGCAGGTCCTCGTTCATCGGCTCAGTCGGCCCAACCAGGCCGATGAAGATGGGCGCAAATGGTGGAAAAGCCCCGCCGCCCGCGCGGCTCACGAGCACCGTATCCGCAAACAGCTCGGTATCTGCATAACCGGACGTGCCGCCGTAATAATCCATCCAGAACTGGATGTCGGTGGTGAAACGGTCCAGCGTGAAGGACAGGCTCAAGTCCTGGTATTGCCCCGCTTGCTGGAAATCCGTCGGGGTGAGGTAGCGGCTGGTGAGCCTTTCGCCTCCTGCCACCTGCCGCAGGACGAGCAGTTGGGCAAACGGGTCGTGGGAGCGGTTGTCGGGCACCTTCAGGCGATAGGTCACCGTGTATTGGCCGGGGGCCAGCGTTGTCCGGGCGCTGGCGATCACCATGCAGCACGGCGGCAGGAGCGGGCGGGCGAAGCGCACGGCCTGGCCTCCAGACGCTGACTCATCGAGGACGACCTGCCCCTGGTGGCCGCCGTCGTCACTCATCAGGTCAAGGCGAATCTCCCCCGGCCTGGCGGCGAGCAGCGCCTGGAGGATCTGCTCGCCGTTGCCCGGCCGCAAGAAGTATGTGTTGCGCACGACCGGTAGCGGAACCCCCGGATAGGAAACCGGCAGGAGGTCGCCTGGTCCCGAGAATCCCGCCAGGATGCCAAGCAAGCCCGCGGGCTTCAGGTGCTGGTAATACTTTCCTGCCAGGCGCTCGTCGAACTCGCCCGAGCGCTCGTCCACCATAACCGTGCGCAGGCCGGTCAGTTCCAGGTAGCGGGCGGTATGAGCCAGGTAGGCGTCCAGTCGGGTGTCGTCCATCAACTGGGGATAGGCATACCCCGCGCCGGAGAGGGCACTCACGAAACTGGTGCCGTTCGCGGATCCGACGTAATCGTTCCAGGCGAGCGGGGCCAGTTCAGCCAACGTGGGGTTGATAGACCAGCCGAAATGAGAGCCTCTCACCCCGTCCCAGGTAAAGTCAGGCCCGCCGTGAATCCCGCGATCCATCTGGATGTGCAGCGCATCCCCGTCCGAGTTCCACAGCGTGACGACGGGGCGATCTCCCAGCGAGGCCAGGATGCGCTGCGGGTCAAGCGGAGGCTCGTAGCGCATCAGGGGAGGACGCAGCCCTGCAAAGGCGGTCAGGTTCCCGGCAGCGAGCGGGGCATTGGTGTTGGGGATCACCGGCACCCAATCGCCGTAACGCGAGGCCAGCGCCACCGTTCCGACCTCGTCGCTGTCGTAGAAAGAAAAGACGGGGATGGGCGAGGAGGCCTCCTCCAGGAAGCGTGAGAATAGCCCTGCCTCGGGCTCCTCGGCCGGCGAGAGCCACAGGACCGGCAGGCGCAGGGCTACCAGGTAATCGCGGGGCGCCAGGCCGAGCGGGTCATAGCGCCCGCCGTCCATCGCCGTGGTCGGCGGGCCAGGGCTGATCACGCCGATGCCGCGCTTCTCCAGTCGCGGCCACAGGTTGTCGTAAACCCACCCGTAGAGCCGGTACCGGCCTTCGCGGCTGGTATCCCATCCCTGCTCCCGGTCCAGGGGCCGCAGGTCGTACAGCGAATCGAAGGCTGGCACCCCCGGCATCAGCGATGCAAACAAATCCAACTGCTCGGGCGCCAGGATCACGCGGTCCTCCAATCCGGCGACCATCGTCGCCAGGTTGATCGTGTCAGGAACGTCAGGGACGTAGACGACCGCCCCCTGAAAGCGCGGGGCGAACCGCCGCCAGAGGAAGCGGAATGCGCTCAGGCCATCCAGGTCCAGTTCCACCACATCCGCGTGGGCTTGCAGCCGCGGGATCCAGGTGTGAAGCACGTCCCGGCGCGGCCCACCGTCCACCCAGTCCAGGTACACCGCCGGACCGCTGCGGTTGATCACCCCCTGCATGCCGACCAGCGTCAGCGCCATCATCGTGTCGAACGACTGGTTGACGCGCCAGTCCTGGCTGGACGGAGCACCAAGCCAGTCCTCCAGGGCGGTTCTTACGCGGATGGCGTAGATGCAGCCCGGCGGCGGGGGAAAAGCAGGGAAGTAGTGCCCTTCAGGCCACTCCGGCTCTGCGCGCGGCGCCGGTTCGGGCGTGGCCTCGCCGAGGGGGACGTAGCCCAAGTGCCAGTAGTCGTCGGTGCGGAGCATCGCTGCCGGTTCGCTGCCCACCGTCACCGTCATCCATAGCCCGTTCTGCACGGAAGTCACGTGGAGCAGCAGCCCCTCGGTGCCATTGGGAAGGTCGAGCCTCAGCGTCGCTCGCCTGTCCGGTCCCCCCGCCCACTGGAAAGCACCTACTTCTGGGCTGGTGTCGTTCTCCAACCAGCCTTCCCCCTGGCGCGCATTGGCCTCGGAGGTGCCCATCTCAAGGGTGCCCAAGGTGTTGGCTTCGGCATCTATGAGATCAATCGAGTGAAAGGCCACGGCGCGCCCTCTGGCGTCCACAGCACTGAACTCAAAGACCACCTCGGAGCCGGACGGCACAGTGGACGGCGTAGCGGCAGGACCCGGTGTGACCATGGAGGGTGAAGCCGGGGGCCGGGTACGGCAGGCTGCCGTACCACTGGCAAGGATTGAGACGACCAACAGGAGAACCACCATCCTTTTCATTTTCACCGTGCACCTCCGCCGGGTATGGCATTCGTAGTAACGACTTGAATCGCTCTGGCACCGGGTGAAACGACTGAGAGGCCCTTCTCTAACCAGATGCTCACCTATCGCCAGGGCACAACGCTGCGTGCCCTGGCGCGCAATATTCTACCTGCCCGCCGACCATCGTCATCCACACCTGCACGTCCTTGAGGGTATCCGGGGCGACGGTCAAGGGATTGCCGGACAGGACGACCAGGTCCGCAAACTTGCCGGGTTTCAGGCTGCCGAGCACATTCTCCTGGGAAACCGCAAACGCCGGCTCGACCGTCGCCATGCGCAACGCCTGTTCGACGGTAATCGTGTGCTCCGCGAACCAGGGGTCCGGCTGGCAGGCCGTACCGTCGGAGCGCAACTGTTGCCGGGTGACCAGGCCCCATAGCATCTTCATCGGATTCAGGGGAAAGACGGAGGTCGGATCGTAGGGGTCGCTGCCCCAGCCGAAATCCCCTTCGACGTAGGCGTGGATGCCTCTCCCCGGCAGGGCGAAGCGATTGACTGTCCACGTATAGCGGTCTGGCCCACACCACCAGAGATAGTCCGCCTGCTCACAGGTGTTCAGGCCCCCCCGCACCGAGGCCAGGATGTGCAGGTCGGCATAGCGCTCCATCAGGTCGGGCCGCAACCAACTGTTGTGCTGGATCTGGTGGCGGTACACCTCGTCGGATGCACCACCCAGGGCGCTCTCGATCGCGTTGAGCACCGTCTCGATACCCCGGTCGCCCATGGTGTGGAAGGCGACCCGAAAACCGGCCGCCTGGGCCTCGGCGACGACCTGGTTCATGGCCGGCTGGTCCAGATACAGGTCTCCCCGCTCGGTGAAACAGATGTCCCAGAAGTACGGTTGAGCCTGCACCTGTGCGGGGTACGGATCGGTCAGGGCCGGACAGCCCCGGCCTGGCGTGAACGCGCCGTCGGCAAAGACCTTGATGCCAGGGATGCGCAGCCGCCGGTCACTATCGAGGATGGGACCGTGGCCGGGAAACCAGACTCCCTCGTAGATCGAGTGGCCGCTCTCATCCAACCAGGGATAGTTGTAGCGGGGGAAGACGTTGACCCGCAGCCGCAACCGCCCGGCCTGTTCGGCAGCCATCAGCCGGTCGAGAAAGTCCCAAGTGGCCGACATCTCCGTCACGCCGGTCAGGCCATAACCCAAGAGGAGCTGCATTGCCTCGTCCAGGGTCCACCCGGCATCGTCGGAGTGGTGCAGGACGTGCGTGTGGCCGTCCACAAAGCCCGGCAGGAGCGTGCGGCCGGCCAGGTCAACCACCTGTGTGGCGGGCCCCCGGAGCGCCAGGATTTCCGCATCGCTGCCCACGGCCAGGATGCGCTCGCCACGGATGGCAATCGCCTGCGCTTGCGGGCGGCCGGCCTCCATGGTCAGGAGCGTACCGTGGTGAAAGATCACGTCGGCGGGCGGGGCAGCAGTCGTGGAAAAGCCCCTGGCGATGAGCGGAAGTAAGACCCGCTGGGAATCGAGGCGCCAGGCGGCAATATCCGGCGCGCCGAAGCCCGGATAGGTGCGCCGCAGGTCGGGCTGGGCCGCCACCAGCAGCGCATCGGCGTACAGCGGGACCACCAACGCCTCCGTCTCCACCAGGATCTGTTCGGCCTGCTCGTACAGCGCGATACGGGCCTGCGTGTCCTGCTCGGCCGCTGCCTGGCCCAACAGGCTCTCGTAGGCGGCATGGGTCCAGCCGCCGAAAGCGCTCCGATCGAGATCCACCGCGTCGTGGAGCCAGTTGTACGCCTCGCCATAGTCGGCCCCCCAGCCCCCGCGCCAGATTTGGCACTGGCCGGTGAGTGCCTGAGCGCGGTAGGCCTGCCAGGGCAGGCTCTGCGGGGTGACGGTCACGCCCAGCACCGTGGCCCACTGCTGTTGGAGGTAGCCGGCCAGCGGTTCGTCGCTCACGGGGAACCACAGCGTGATAGGCGGCAGGCCCTGGCCGCCGGGGTATCCGGCGTCCGCCAACCACTGCCTGGCCTGAGCCGGATCGTAGGGAAGGCCCATTTCCCCGACGTGGCCCAAGATGCCTGGCGGGGTGAAGGTGAGCGCCGGTTGCTCGGGACCGGCGAGCACATTGCGCACCAGCCCCCACTGGTTCGCGGCTGCGCTGAAGGCCTGGCGCACCAGGGGCTCATCAAATGGCGCCTGAGACACACTAAAGCCCAGGTACCTGGTGCGGGGGTACGGCTGCAGGCGTACATCTGGGTTCTGCGCCGGATCCAGGGTGACGCCCGCCGGCACGCGGGCCGTGTCCAACTCCCCGGCCAGGTACCTCTGCCAGGCTGTCGCGTCGTCAAGCATGGAGGCCAACACCTGTTCGATCTGCACGCCGGCCGCGCCGTAATAGGTCGGATTCCTGGTGAGCAGGAGGTGGTCGCCCGGCACCCACTCGGCCAGGCGGTAGGGGCCGCTGGTCACGATGTGCTCGGGAGCAGTCCAGGTCTCGCCCCAGGTTTCGACCACGTGCCGGGGCACCGGACGAGCCACCAGGTGCGAGAGGATGGACAGTATGGCGGAGGCAGGATGCTCCAGCGTCACCCGCAGGTGGGTAGCGTCCAGGGCGGCCACGCCTACCTCGGCGGGATCGGTGATCTGGCCCTGGTGGTAGGCTTGTGCGTTGCGGATGCCGTATAGCACATAGGCGGCTGGCGCGTTGGTGGCCGGATCCAGGCTACGCAGGATACTGAAGGCTGCGTCCTGGGCGGTCAGGGGTTGGCCATCGCTCCAGGTCGCGCCACTGCGCAGGGTGAAGGTGTAGACCGTGCTGTCTGAAGAGACCGTCCAGCCGGTGGCCAGGTCGGGCTGGACCCGGCCAGTTTCGTCATCGAGGTCCACCAATCCAGCCCAGATCTGTTCGAGGACCATCCACGAAGCGTCGCCGGAGGCCGTAGCCGGGTCCAGCGTCACCGGCTGTGAACTCGTCAGGTTGATTCTGAGGGTCAGGGGGCTGCTGCCCGCGGTCTGCGCTGGCGGCGCAGGGGCGGCGGCCGGGCGGCCCGGCGTCCAGGCCAGGCCGGCCAGGAGGGCCAGGAAGGCAGTGACACACCTCCACAGGCGCAGCAGGTGCGAGAGGTAGCCCATCCGCATAGGTGTACTCGGCCGCTTTGGCATCGGCAATCTCCTGTCTTGCATCGAATTGTACCCAGTATAGCAGACGAGTTCGTCTACGGCAAAGATGGGCGTGGACGGCGTTTGGATCGCGAAAGGCACGAAATCTCGCGAAAAGCACGAAACCGGCCGCCGCTTTGGCGCGTTTCGCGCGTTTTCGTAGTATTCGTGGTCTGAATCCAGCCCTCCAAACACGGTGGCCGCAGTCCCACCGCCGGAAGTGGTCGAGGCAGCGCGAGAGCACGGTTGAGTGCGGGACCTGGGGCGACAGTGGTGGAACCGCTCGGCGGGTTGGGAAAAGATCTGATTTGACTCACAAGTATTTTGCTGTATACTGTTCATCAGGCCAAGAACATCTGACACATGGATGCGGAGCGCACGGTAAGGCGAGACCGCCGTTATTGCTCAAATCCGTATCATACGGACGCTTCGCGTCTATATAACGGCGTGGCGGACTGCGTCCGCTGTTTGTGCTGCCGCTCGCTCGGCTAGCGTCCGCATAACCAGCGGTTGAGTCGTGCCGTTAGCCCGCCTGTGTCATACGTTGAACTTGCAGGGCCTTTCGGTGCGCCATGGATAAGCAAAGGAGGAACAAAAATGGCTGAATTCCCATATAGTGCGAAGCCGTCAAGCTTGCCTGACTTTCTAGCCAGGATCCAGGCTGTGGGAAAACCTGATAAAGTGACACATAAGTATTTGGCCACTCTGGGGTTCAGGAGTAGTAATGATCGATACATCCCTGGCATCCTCAAGTCACTGGGTTTTACCGATCAGTCAGGTGTGCCTATGGAGCGATGGCAAATCTACCGCGATAAGAAACGGGCACCAGTTGAACTGGCAGCAGCCATTCGAGAAGCATACCCAGGCCTATTCGCAGTGTACAATGACGCCTATCGCAAAGATGACGAGGCTTTGAGGAACTTCTTCACCTCCAACACGACTGTGGGCGAACAAGCCGTATCTTTTATGGTGCGTACTTTCAAAACCTTGTGTGAGCTCGCCGACTTCACTTCAGCTCCTCCGTCAAGTCCTGAGGTTGAGGCAGCTACGGCAGCAATTACAACAGTGGAGGAAGAGGTATCAAGAGCCAAAGCCGTTGATAGAGCGACAACCCCGCAGGGCATAACAGTCAATGTGAATATCCAGTTGACCCTACCAGAAACCAAGGATAGCTCTATCTACGACAAGATATTTGAATCCCTGAGGAAACACTTGTTAACATAGGATGCATGGTCAGGCCACAATGAATCAAATCCAGACAATTCTGGCACAGGTTCAAACCTTTCGACAAGAGGCGCATTCCATTCTTGGCGTCCACGAGACATCCAAATCACGGGTGGTTCTGCTTGAAGAAACCTATGGAAAACTTACCGGTTTGAGCCTTAAGCAAGATGAACTGTTCAGACAAGCTTTGCGATGTGTGGAAAATAGTTTGTTTCGGGCAGCTCATGTAATGGCTTGGTCTGGCTTTGTCGATTTTCTCCAAGAAGAGCTCGCTTCTGACGGGTTCAAGAAACTTCGTGCGGCTAGACCTAAATGGCAGTTTCAATCACTTGAGGACTTGCGAGAACAGTATACGGAGTACGCTTTCATCGAGGCGAGCAGAGATACTGGCTTGTGCACAAAAGGTGAAATGAAAGCGTTGATGGGATTGTTGAGTAAGCGCAATGAATGCGCACACCCGAGTAGTTATTTCCCAGGGCTAAATGAGGTATTGGGATATATTTCCGAGTTATTCCATCGAATTGAAGTCCTGCAGTCGAAAAAATACTGAGCTAATACCAGTTGCCTGGTAAAACGCGGTGTTCCATGAGGCTCTCTCGAAGGCACCTAAATTCATGGTCTTTAAGTCGGCAATCGGTATAACCTAAATGTCCAACGAATCTTCGCCTCAAACCGACAGATTTAACGAAGCAAAGCACTGCCCTCTCTACCACGATGTCACTGGCTCAATATGAGGAGATACCCATTGGATGCTCCAAGAGTACAGTCGGTGAAGCCTTTGAAGGAAAGGCGATTGCTTGTCACATTTGTCAACGAAGTCCAAAAGGTCTATGACTGCAATCGGATTATGCACCTGGATCGTTTTCAGCCATTGAAGAACGAGGCCTTTTTCAACATGGTCACGGTAGATACCGGGGGATATGGGATATCCTGGGACGATGAAGTGGATTTGAGTGAATACGAGCTGTGGAACAACAGCACAGAGGACGAGGGCCGGAGTTTGGGGTGGGGGGCAGCAGTTCAGGCAGTGTAGCAAGAGGAGAGCCGTCAATGGCGGAGTCTCATAATGAGTAAGATAGGCATGATGTACTTTGAGAAAGATGACATTCTGCATTTGGCAATTTCGGACGAACCGGAAGCGGGAAGTGTCGAGCTCAGCCCCAACATCACGGCTGAGTTGAATGACAAAGGTGAAATGATCGGCATCGAAATCCTGGAGGCCAGCCGCTTCATTCGGGATTCGATTATGGAATTGGTACAGGCAAGGGTCTTGCGTGTTCCCGAACTCCAACCCGTCTGATTGTCTGTGACAAGTTATACATTCCTCCAGACTGAGAAAGAATACCAGGAGACGGTCACTCTGCTGGATAGTCTGATTGACCAGATCGGTGAAGATGAAACCCATCCCCTGGCATCGCTCATGGAAGTGTTGGGAGTATTGATCGAAAAGTACGAAGACGAGCACATTCCAGAAGTCACGGATTTCTAACGCAAAGGTGCAAAGGCGCAAAGCGGGTATCGACCCAGAGGAGTCGGCGTTCTCTGCGACTCTGCGGCTCAGCGTCTCTGCGTTGAGAGATTGTGCGATTGAAGCAAATACTACTGGGCAAATCAGATCAAGGAGGGAAAGTCAATGACCGGCTACGTGGGACCTATCGAGAAAGAGACTTTGGACAACGACTACTTTCGCCAGGTGTTATTCACCGGCGAACACCTGCAGCTCGTGGTGATGTGTCTGCAGGCCGGCGAAGAAATCGGCAACGAGGTGCACCCAACCGTTGACCAGTTCTTCCGCATCGAAGAGGGCGATGCCAGGTTCGTCTTCAACGGCAAGGAGGAACACCTCGTGCATGCTAGCGACGCAGTCGTGGTACCGGCGGGCACCTACCACAACGTGATCAATGCATCTTCGACCCAATCCCTCAGGCTATACACGATCTACACCCCGCCGCAGCACCCGGATGGGACGGTGCACAAGACGAAGGCCGAAGCGGAAGCCGCAGAGCATCACTAAAGCCTTGACCCGAAAAACCCATAACCAGCCGACCGCGCTCCACGATGTGAAGCGCGGCGGCTGGCGTTTGCCAGGGATGGGCTATCCGCGGTAATGCTCGCGCATCTCCTGGTGGTACGGCAAGGCCAGGATGCCGTCCAGCACGGCGCGCGCCTGCTCCTCCGAGCGGGTCCACGGGTCGGTCATCAGCAGTTCCACCAGCAGCCGCCGGTCGCCCCGCTCGTAGGCCGCCAGTTCCAGGCTCACCGGCACCAGCCGGTCGCGCCACAGGTAGGCCAGCACCAGCGGCGGCAAGGGATGGGTCTGGATGCCCTGGATGCCGCGCGCGCTGACCAATGCCGGCACCTCGACCGCCAGGTCGCCCGGCACGCCCGGCACCAACTTGCCCCGGTTGAGGACGTTGCAGGTCAACACGCGTGGGACGTCGCAGGCGATGGACTCGATCACCGGCACGATCAACTCGCCGGATTTCTTGGGTGGGAAGCGCTCGGTGACCCGCACGGACGGGTCGCCGGCGATGCGTTGGATCTCGGCCACGCCCTGCTCGCCGCTTTTAAAGTACCACTCCCACCAGGGTGCCGGGTCCTCCTTCCAGCGCGCTTCGGTCTCGGCGCCGGTGTGGTACCACCAGCCCCACGACCCGCCGCCGACGGTGCAGGTATCGCCGATGGGGAACGCACCGAAGCGCCGGTAGAGGTCCACCGCCTTCGGCCCCACGTCGTCACCCATGCCGCAGGTCTGCCAATAGGCTTCAGCCTCATTCTCGACCCAGCGGTCCAGCAGGGGCAGGGCGTCCTCGCCCTTGTGGTACAGGCGGGTCAGCCACACGAAGTGGTTGACGCCGGGGATCTCGAAGGTTACGTGCTCGGGGTCGAGCCCCAGCACGCGGACCAGGTGGTAGACGCCGCCGAAGCCGTGGCATAGCCCGACCATCCTGGCCTGCGGATATTTGCGCGCCAGGTAGGTGATCCCGGCGAAGACCGGGTTGGCGACCTGCACGTACCAGGCGTGGGGGCAGATCTCCAGCACGTCCTGGATGACGGACTCGAACAGCCGCAACTGGTAAAAGTTGATCCAGAAGGCTTCGTCGTGCATAAAATGCAGGCTGCCGCCGTGCCGGTAGCCAAACTGGCGCCCGACTGCCCAGCCGTCGCGCAGCCGGCCGTAGCCGGCGACCAGCGCGGCGTTGACGACGAAATCGGCCCCCTGGAGCGA
>Ga0315284_10016902_pt1 | contig 10336 bp, 9 predicted proteins | sample YL17G09_16_MG_FD_203696 | JGI IMG/M metagenome (GOLD analysis project Ga0315284, IMG submission 203696) | Sediment microbial communities from Yellowstone Lake, YNP, Wyoming, USA - YL17G09_16 | ecosystem: Environmental > Aquatic > Freshwater > Lake > Sediment | place: USA: Wyoming | collected...
GGGGCTTATCACCCGCAGAACGCGGAAGCGGAATACGGAATGTAGAATGTAGGGTGCGTGCTCCGCACGCACGCGACCCCTAGCCGTTCCATTCAATAAAAACGGGCAGGCTGGCGCGCTGTTCTGTTTTGCGTGCGTGCGGAGCACGCACCCTACATTCTGCCGTGCCAGAATCCGCAGTCACACCCGCTCGGCGAGTATCGTCACATTCCCGTTGAACTCAAGGCTGACACGCCTATAATCGCCGATTGAACGCCCGATAGACAAGGGAGAATTGCCGTGATCCGCCAGATTGATGCGCGAACCGCCACCGGCGCGAAGGCCCTCGAGGCCCTCCGGGCGGCACTCGGCGCCGAGGGTGGCATGGTCTCCGGGTCGGGCGACGTCCGAAAGGCCGAGGACCAGGTCCGACGCATCCTCGACGATGTCCGCAAGCGCGGCGACGCCGCCGTCTGCGAGTGGACCAACCGCTTCGACGGCTCCAACCTCAAGCCCGAGGACCTGCGCGTCCCGGAAGCCGAGATCGAGGCCGCCTACGAGGCCCAACTCGACGAGTTCATCGACACGGTCCTGCGGGTCCGCGACTCGATCCGCGAGTTCCAGCGGCGGATCCTGAACCGCGACCCGCCGGCGCTTAAGCGCGGCGGGCGGACCCTCAGGCAGGTCTACCGGCCGCTCGCCCGCGTCGGCATCCGCGCACCGGGATGGAAAGCCTTCTACCCCTCGTCGGTCCTGATGACGGCCGTGCCGGCCCTGGCGGCAGGCGTGCCCGAGGTTGCCGTCGCCTCGCTCCCCTCCGCCGACGGAGACATCCATCCGTCCATCCTCGCCGTCTGCCGCGTGTGCGGCATCCACGAGGTCTACCGGATGGGCGGGACGCCCAGCATCGCGGCATTCGCCTACGGCACCGAGACCGTCCGGCCGGTCGAGAAGGTCGCTGGGCCGGGCAACCTCTACGTCCAGATCGCCAAGCGGCTAGTTTACGGCTACGTGGACATCGACAGCCTGGCCGGGCCGAGCGAGGTGATCGTGCTGGCCGATGAGTCGGCCAATGCAGCGATCGTCGCGGCCGACCTCCTGAGCCAGGCCGAGCACGACCCGGGGTCGGCCATCCTCGTGACGCCCGACGAGGCCCTGGCCGCGGCCGTCGCAAAGGAACTCGAGGTCCAACTGCCGGCCCTCGACCGGGCCGAGGCGACGCGTACAGCCATCGAGCGGTACTCGGCCGTCATCCTCGTCGAAGACCTCGATCACGGGGCCGAGGTCGTCAACGCCTTCGCACCGGAGCACCTCCAGATCCAGACCCGCAGCCCCGAGGCGGTGGTCCGCGAGATCCGCTGCGCGGGCGCCGTCTTCCTCGGGCCGTGGACGCCGGTCGCCGTCGGCGATTACGTCGCCGGGCCGAGCCACACGCTGCCGACCGGCGGCACGGCGCGGTGGGCGAACGGTCTGACGGCCAACGATTTTCTGAGGAGCATGAGCGTCATCGAGTACGACCAGGCGGCCCTGGCCGAGGACGCCGAGGACATCGTGCGGCTCGCGGGCGTCGAGGGCCTCTTGGCCCACGCCGAGAGCGTGCGGAAACGGCTCGAAAAAAAATGACGAAGCCCGAAATCCGAATGACGAATGAATGACGAAACAGCAATGACGAATTCCGAAGGGGGCCGGCAGCCGGCACGCACCGCCGGCGATTCGGATCTCGTCATTGCCGTTTGATTCGGCACTCGGATTTCGTCACTCGTCATTGCATTGGGCGTTGATTGCGGCGAGTTTGTGAGAGTAACGCCATGGGCTACCTTCGCGACAACATCGAGGCCATGACCGGCTACACGCCGGGCGAGCAGCCGCCCGCCGACGCCTGCGTCGTCAAACTCAACACCAACGAGAACCCCTATCCGCCGTCGCCGAAGGTCCTCAAGGTTCTCCGCGACACCGACTGGGTGATCCTCCGCAAGTACCCCGACCCGATGGCGAACCGGGTCCGCCAGGTCGTCGCTCGAGAGTGGCGCATCGGGCGCGAGCAGGTCCTCTGCGGCAACGGGAGCGACGAACTCTTGACGCTCGTCGTCCGCGCCTGCGTCGGCGGGGGCGATGCCATCGCCTATCCGACGCCGACGTATTCGCTGTACCCGGTTCTGGCCGAGATCCAGGGCGCCCGCTCTGTCGAGGTGCCGACCCGGGCGGACTTTTCGCCGCCGCTCGAGGAGTTGGCGGCAGTCCGCGCGCGGCTCCTCATCTTCTGCAACCCGAACGCGCCGACGGGCTTTTGGACGCCGCCCGAAGACGTGGCCCGCCTGGCCGACCGGTTCAAGGGGGTCCTTGTGGTGGACGAGGCGTACGCCGACTTCGCCCCGGCCTCGGCGATCCCGCTCCTGAAGGACAAGCTGAACGTCCTGGTGTTCAGGACGCTCTCGAAGTCGTACAGCCTGGCGGGCCTTCGCCTGGGCCTGGCCGTCGGGGCGCCGGGCCTCATCGCGGGCCTCGCCAAGGTCAAGGACTCCTACAACCTCGACGCCGTGCAGATCGAGGCCGGCGCCGCAGCCCTCGAAGACCGGGCCTACACCGCGGCGATGGTCGAGAAGGTCCGGGCCGAACGCAAGCGCCTTGCAGGGCGCCTCGAGGCCCTCGGCTTTGCGGTCGTTCCGAGCCAGGCGAACTTCCTCCTGGCGGCGGTCCCGGGCGGCGACGGCCGCGCGTGGTACGAAGGCCTGAAGGCGCACGGTATCCTCGTCCGATACTGGAACCAGCCGCGCCTCGACGACAAACTCCGCATCACCGTCGGGACGCCCGAGGGAAACGACCGGCTCTTGGATGCGGTCGAGGCCCTCATCAAGGAGGCAAAGGCGTGAGCGACAAGACGAAGTCCGACAAGCGCCGGGCCGAGGTCGTCCGCGAGACCAAGGAAACACGAATTCGCCTCGCCCTCGACCTCGACGGCTCCGGCAAGGCCGAGATCGATTCGCCCGTCGGGTTCCTGAATCACATGCTCGCACTCCTGGCGCGGCACTCGCTGGTGGACCTCGAGGTCGAGGCGGCGGGCGACACCGACGTTGACCTCCACCACACGGTCGAGGACATCGGGATTGCGCTCGGTCAGGCCCTCGAGAAGGCCCTTGGGCCGAAGGCGGGGATCGTGCGCTTTGCGTCCGTCCAGGTGCCGATGGACGAGGCCCTGGCCCAGGTGGCCATTGACCTCTCGGGCAGGCCGTACCTGGTGTACAACGTCAAGTTCCCCGGCGAACACGTCGGCGAGTTCGAGACCGAACTCGTCGAGGAGTTCCTCCAGGGGTTCGTCAATAACGCCCGGATCACACTGCACGTCAACGTGCCGTACGGCACGAACGATCATCATATCGCCGAGGCGATCTTCAAGGGCCTGGCGCGGGCCCTGAAGGCCGCCGTGGCGCGCGACCCACGCGAGACCGGCACCCCGAGCACCAAGGGCGTGTTGTAGGCGAACAACACGCGCTCGCCTGCGGCTCGCGGCTAAACGAACAGCGTGTGCGTGCATTACCAAACGTTTAGCCGCGAGCCGAAGGCGAGCGCGCTTGAAGCGAGGCAGGCGCATGGTCCTCGGTTCGCACCTGATCCTGACCGCCTACGGATTCTGGTTGCCGAACGACCCTCGCGGGTCGTGGTCCGATTTCGTCGGCGCGTGGAAACTCGTACGTTTCGGCAGGGCCACCAGGACCGACGAGCGTCGTTCACTTGCTGCGCGGCCGCACGACGGCAGGCTGCGCCTGGCGGCCAAGCGGGCGCTCAAGTATCCCCCGGTCCGTTTCAGTGGGGCCCAGGCGCGAGCCGTCGGCCGGGGCTTCGCGACATTCGTCCAGCGGATCGGTCTCGGCGTCTGGGCCTGCTCGGTCCTGCCGGAACACACCCACCTTGTGGTCGCGCGCCATTCCTGGCGGGTAGAGACCCTGGCGAGCCGCCTCAAAGCCGAGTCGACGCGCCGGCTGATGCGGGAAAGCATCCATCCGCTCCGGGGGTTCCCGACGCGGACCGGGCGAATGCCCAAGGCTTGGGCGCGCGGGCATTGGAAAGTTTTCCTCGACAGCGCGGCCGACATCCGACGGGCCATTCAGTACGTTGAAGGCAACCCGGCCAAAGAAGGCCTGCCGCCGCAACGGTGGTCGTTTGTTATGAAGTACGATGGTTGATGCGGCGGCCGCAAACGTGCTTGCCTGAGGCTCGCGGCTAAATGGGATCTTGGCGCGCCGAACGCGCCGTGTGTTTAGCCGCGAGCCTCAGGCGAGCGCGTGTTCTTGTTTTTCAGTCGCGCGTCAGGCGAGCAGCGCCGTCTTGGGCAGGGGGCCGACGAGCGGCCGGACGTAATCGATGAACCCCTCGCGGATATCGTTGCCGCCCTTGGCGATGTACTTGGCGGGCACCTCGCGGTTCTTCCCGGCCACGGCTTCGAGCGGCACGACCTCGGTGTGGACCTTGTAGGCCCGGCCCTTGTCGCGCTTGATGGCGACCGACCCGTCCACGTCGCCCTTGCAGGCGTACCGGACGGCGTCGCGGCCGACGCGGCGTGCCTCGCGGGCGTCGGTCGGGCTCTGCATCCCGGGGAACGACCGCTGCGGGTATCCGAACGTGTCGCCGCGCACCCGGCCGGCGTCCACGGCTTCCTTGACGCGGGCCGTCAGGTAATCCGCCAGGACGCCGGTCCCCGACAACTGGTAGTGACCGAAGGCGTCCTTCTTGGGCTTGCCGAGGAAGTCCTTCTGGTCGTCCTTCAGGGCGTCATAGAGCCTTTCGCCGGCGGTGGCGGCCCAGAGTTTCCCGTCGGCATCGCGGATGCCTTCGCTGACGGCGACGAGGCACCGCCCGAACTTCTTGCAGGCCTCCTTGACGTCCGCCTGGAACTGCTCCAGAGTGAACGGCGCCTCGGGCAGGTACACCAGGTGCGGCCCGTCGTCCTCCGCCTGCCGCGCCAGAATCGAGGCCGCCGTCAGCCACCCGGCGTCGCGTCCCATGATGACGTCCACCTTGACGCCTGGGATGCTGCGGTTGTCGAGGTCGTCGCCGCGGATGGCGCTCGCGACGTAGCGGGCAGCGCTCCCGAACCCGGGCGTGTGGTCGCTCTCCATGAGGTTGTTGTCGATGGTCTTCGGGACGTGGAAGATCCGGAGTTCGTAGTCGGCCTGGCGGGCTATCTCGTTGATGAGGTGGGCCGCCAGGGCCGAGTCGTCGCCGCCGATGTAGAAGAAGTACCGGATCGCGTTTTTCTTGAACTGCTCGAAGAGGCGGCGGCAGTCGTCCTCCTTGGGCTTGTGGCGGACGCTGCCCAGGGCCGCGCCGGGTGTCACGGCGACCCGCTCGATCTTCTTCTTCGGGATGCGCAGGAGGTCTACGTAGTCATCGTTGAAGATGCCCGTGACGCCATGGCGCGCGCCGAGGAGTTGCTCGATGGCGTCGTGGCGGGCGGCTTCTTCGATGACGCCGGCGAGCGTCTGGTTGATGACCATCGTCGGGCCGCCCGACTGGCCGACGCACGCCTTGCCTTTCAGTTTGGTGCTCACGTATGTGGCTCCTTTGCACTTTTGGTTTGTTTTCGATGCCACGGCGCGCTCGCCTTCGGCTCGCGGCTAAACATGTTGCCTTAGCGCACTCGCCGCCAACCGTTTAGCCGCAACCCCGCAGGGGTGCGCGTTTGGCGGTCGCGTATCCTTTCCGAACGGGCCGCGTCTGTCAAGGGTTTTGGCGGTGCGCACGCGCCGGCGAAGGTCGGCGACGCTTGACGCGGCCAACCGGCGGGTCTATTCTTGAGGACTGGGAGACGCCTGCAACGGAGTGCTGCTATGCGATACGCCTGTGCCGTGACGGTCCTTGGCCTGGGACTGGTGGCGACGGCTGTGTGGGCGGCGGGAGGCGCGCCGCCGGCGGCGTCGCCGTATGCGGCATGGAAGAACGGCCCGCCCGCCGACGCCGGGTACTTCCCGATCGCCGTGTGGCTCCAGGAGCCGCGCCTCGCGCCGAAGTACAAGGCCGCCGGGATCAACCTCTACGTGGGCCTGTGGAAGGGGCCGACCGACGAGCAGTTGGCGGCGCTTCGCGAGGCCGGGATGCCCGTCATCTGCGACCAGGACGAGGTCGGCCTGCGGCACAGGAACGACCCGACCATCGTCGGCTGGATGCATGGCGACGAGCCTGACAACGCCCAGTCGCTCGGCGAGGGCAAGGGCTACGGCCCGCCGATCCTGCCCGCGACCATCGTCGCCGACTACCAGCGTATCCGGGCGGCCGACCCGACGCGGCCGGTCCTCCTGAACCTCGGTCAGGGCGTCGCCTGGGACGGCTGGTACGGACGCGGCGTGCGGACGAACCATCCCGAGGACTATCCCGAGTACGTCAAGGGCGGCGACATCGTCTCGTTCGACATCTACCCCGTCAACCACTCGAGCCCCGAGGTCAAGGGCAACCTCGGGTACGTGGCGCGCGGCGTCGAACGGCTTGCCGGCTGGGCGGGCGGCCGCCGGATCGTCTGGAATTGCCTCGAGTGCACGCGCATCAGTTCGGACGTGCGGCCGACGCCGGAGCAGGTCCGGGCCGAGGTCTGGATGTCGCTCGTCCACGGGTCCACGGGCCTCATCTGGTTCGTTCACCAGTGGAAGCCGAAGTTCAACGAACACGCGCTTCTGGACGACCAGGAGATGCTGGCGGCCGTGACGGCGATTAACCGGCAGGTGCACGACCTGACGCCGGTCCTGAATTCGCCGATGGCGCCCAACGCCGCCGTCGCGACCTCCGTCGGCCAGGGCGAAACGGTCGCCACCATGGCCAAGCGATACGGCGGCGCGACGTACGTCTTCGCGGTGGCGATGCGCGGCAAAGGGACGAAGGCGACGTTCACGCTGCATCCGGCGGCGCGGACCGCGAAGGTCGAGGTCCTCGGCGAGAACCGGCGGCTGGATGCCCGCGACGGGCAATTCACCGACGATTTTCCGGCCTGCGGCGTACACATATACAGGATCGGGGTCGGCGCGGACCCGGCCGCCGATTGACACCGAGGCCGACGTCGGTATCCTGCGGGCTTCGTCCGTCGGGTGAACGGGCTCTGGCGAGAGGCAGCATGTTGCGACAGGATGAGCGGTTGGGTCTCTGGAGCGTCCTCGTGGCGGCGGGGGGACTCTTTCTTTCACTCCTGACAGGGATGGTGCTTCCGGCCGTGATGGCGGCCGTGCTGCTCGTGCTCAGCCAGTTCTTCGGCCTGATCCTCGGGGTTGTGTCGCGAACCAGCCGCGCGGGGACCATTGGCATGATCGCCTCGGCGGCGCTTCTTTTCGTGGGCGTGCTTCTTGTGGTTCCGTACGTGGTGGATTTTTCGAGCGTCGGGCCCGAGACGCCGCAGGGCCCGGAGCCGGCTGGCGGCGCGGCCGCCTACGGGCGCGATCCGCCGGCGCTTGCGCCGATGTCTGCCTGGCCGTCGGCGCCGCCTCGCGAGACGGTCCGCGCCGATGCGCCTGACGTGCCGGTTGTCCCTAACGTGCCTGACGTGCCACCCATCCAGCACGAAGAGCCGCCGGTGCGCGTGCCCCCCGCCCAGCCGAAACCCGATGAGACTAATCCGAAGCAGGGCGAACTCTTTCCGAAAGTGCCGTCCGAAGGCCAGGGCGGTGCAGGGCCGGCGCGCAGCAAATCCTCTGGCTAACCGCCCGGCCGGCCAGTACCTTACGCCCGGTGTGTTTCGAGAGAACGCTCGGGGTCCATGCCGATGCTGGCCGATGCGGGCGCGGTGGCCGAGGTATTCGAAGCGGGGATGCTCCTGTGCTTCGGGTTCGCCTGGCCGATCGACATCCTCCGGACGCTCCGCACGAAACGCGTCGTCGGCAAGAGCGTCCTCTTTATGTCGATCATCCTCGCGGGGTACCTGGCCGGGATGGCGGCGAAACTCATCCGCGCCTATGTCCACGGCGCCTGGCCGGAACTCGTCACGGGCCTGTACCTCCTGAATGCGGCGCTGATCGGCGTGGACATCGCCCTGTGTTTCCGCTATCGGGAAAAGCATGGGGCCGAGTGAACGGCCGGCCGGAGGTTTTTCTGTCTGCGCCTCCGGCGCCCTTCGTTATACTACCTCCCGCGGGGCGTCACGCACCCCGCACGATCTTCTGATCTTCGGTCCAGAAGAGGGAGTTGAGCATGGACACGACCCGCACCGGCGGCGAAGCCGCCGGAGAGCAGGTGAGCAGGAGAACAGGAGAGCAGGAGAAACAGCGACCGTGCTCATCCCGCCCGCTTGCGTGCGGGGGCGAACGCCCGGCTCACCTGCGGTCACCTGATCACCTGTTCGCCTCTCCCCCCGGCGCCCCGGAGGCGCCTGCGCAAGATACCTGTCCGGCCGGCATTTCCGTCGGCTTCGATAACGAGAAGTACCTTCAGCAGCAGGCGGCCTCGATCCTCGAGCGCGCCCGGCGGTTCGACAACAAACTGTATCTGGAGTTCGGCGGCAAACTGCTGTACGACCTCCATGCGGCCCGGGTGCTGCCGGGGTTCGATCCGAACGTCAAGATGCGGCTCCTTCGGAGCCTGCGCGACAAGGCCGACATCATCCTGTGCATCTTTGCCGGCGACATCGAGCGCAAGAAACTCCGCGCCGACTTCGGCATCACGTACGACGTGGACGCCCTGAAACTGATTGACGACCTGAGGGAGTGGGGCATCGGCGTCACGGCGGTCGTCATCACGCGGTTCGACGAGCAGCCTGCCGCCAGGATCTTCAAGAACAAACTCGAGAACCGCGGAGTCCGCGTCTACACCCATCGCCGCACCAAGGGCTATCCGACCGACGTCGACCGGATCGTCAGCGACGAGGGATACGGCGCCAACGAGTACATCGAGACCCAGAGCCCCCTGGTGGTCGTCACCGGGCCGGGGCCCGGCAGCGGCAAACTGGCCACCTGCCTCTCGCAACTCTACCACGATCACGTGCGCGGCACGAAGTCGGGGTACGCCAAGTTCGAGACGTTCCCGATCTGGAACCTGCCCCTGAAGCACCCGGTCAACGTGGCGTACGAGGCAGCCACGGCCGACCTTGGCGACGTCAACCTGATCGACCCGTGGCACCTCGAGGCCTACGGCGAGACGGCCGTTAACTATAACCGGGACGTCGAGATTTTTCCGGTCGTCAAGCGGATCCTCGTGCGGATCACCGGCTCCGAAGACGTGTACCAGTCGCCCACCGACATGGGCGTCAACCGGGCCGGCTTCGCCATTACGAACGATGAGGTCGTCCGCGCGGCCGCCAGGCAGGAGGTTATCCGCCGCTACTACCAGTATGCCTGCGAGCACGCCATGGGGTTTGCCGACCGCGACACCGTCGAGCGGGCCCAACTCCTGATGGAGGAACTCGCCGTTACGGCGGACGACCGGCCGGTCGTTGCCGCCGCCGGCGCTGCCGCCGAGGAGGCACGGCGACTCGGCAAGGGAAACAAGGGCATCTTCTCCGGCGCCGCGATCGAACTGGTGGGCGGCCGGATCCTCACCGGCAAGAACTCCCCGCTGATGCACGCTTCCTCAAGCCTTGTCCTGAACGCCATCAAATACCTGGCCGGCATCCCCGACGACATCCACCTTCTGGCGCCCCAGATCATCGAGTCCATCGCCAGCCTCAAGAAGAACATCCTGGCCGCAAGGACCGTCAGCCTCGACCTGGAGGAGGCCCTGATCGCGCTTTCGATCAGCGCTGCGACCAACCCGGCGGCCCAGGCGGCCATGGACCGCCTCAGGCTCCTCAGGGGGTGCGAGGTCCACCTGACGCACATCCCGCGGCCCGGCGACGAGGCCGGCCTCAGGCGCCTTGGCGTGAACCTCACGAGCGAGCCGAACTTCTCGAGCAAGGACCTCTTCCAGGCGTAGCGGCGCCGCCGACCCGACGAATTCAACCCTTTTTGCTGCGGCCTCTCGCCCGGCGCTGCTACAATCGGATGTCAAGCGGTTGCGCCTGCGCGTGTTTCGCCGGCCCGTACGGGCCCCGCTCGCTACGCGACCCGCAGCCTACTCCGCCGAAGCAGCCGCTTCGGCTGCGAAGGCTGGAAGCGGGTCTGCGAAACCAGTGTATCGAGCGAAGGCCCCATCACAAGGAGAAGCGCATGTTCGTCGACTATGTGACGCTGCTGCTCGTCAACATGGCTGCGGGCCTTGTGATCCTGGCGCTCTTTTTCTGGAAGGGCCTCGGGTCGCCGGGCGAAAAGTCCTGGGCGGCCAGCCTGGCCGCCGTCGGGCTCGTCGCCTTCACGGTCGGCCTGCACATGACGCTGACGTGGCCGATCCCGAAACTGGAGGCCGCGAACCTCCGCTGGGCCAATGCCGCCTACGGCGAGATGTCGGTCCTTCT
>Ga0315284_10016903_pt1 | contig 10336 bp, 7 predicted proteins | sample YL17G09_16_MG_FD_203696 | JGI IMG/M metagenome (GOLD analysis project Ga0315284, IMG submission 203696) | Sediment microbial communities from Yellowstone Lake, YNP, Wyoming, USA - YL17G09_16 | ecosystem: Environmental > Aquatic > Freshwater > Lake > Sediment | place: USA: Wyoming | collected...
TTTAGATCCTACACATTTGTGTAATTTTAAATGCGGACATTGTAATGCTCAAAGATATTTAATTATGCATCCAGAACAAGTTCCTTCAGATAAAAAGAAAATGACAAGAGAACATTTAAGAAACTTGGTTGATTTTTGCGCAGACTGGGGTGTAAGAGGAGTTTGTATTGGTGGTGGTGGAGAGCCATTAATGAACAAAAACGCATGGGATTTGCCATCTTACATCGCTTCAAGAGGGATGAAGAGTTCTTTTGCAACTAATGGAAGCTTGATTAATGAAGATGTTGCTAAAGAGATGATGAATTGTAGGTGGGTTGGAGTAAGCGTAGACTCTGCAACAAGGGAAACATTTGAAAAAATACATGGGGTAGATTATTTTGATAGAGTAGTTGAAAATTTGAATATGCTTGTAGAAATGAAAGATAAAACTAAATCTAAAATTGATATTTCATACAAGTTTTTGATTCGCCCAGATAATTGGCATGAAGTATATGACGCATGCAAATTAGCAAAGGAAATCGGTGTAAAAGACTTTCATGCTCGTCCTGCAGATTTAGAAAGAAAGGATTTCGAACAGGCAATTGCATTAAATTATAATGTAGAAGAGATTCAAAGATTATTTCAAGAAGCACATGAATTAGAAGATGGAAGAAACTTCAGAGTTTTTACAATTATGCATAAATATAATCAGGACTTCACAGTGAAGCATAGCTTCAAGAAATGTTCAGCGTCTTCTTTGATGCTTCAAGCCTGTTCTGACGGAAATGTTTATGTTTGTGCAGACCATAGAATAGAAAACAGATTCAGATTATGCAGTCATTTTCCCGACCCAAAAGAAATTTTAAATTTTTGGGGAAGTGATGAACACAGGAAACTTCTTCAGTCAATTGGGGTCGATAAAGAATGTGGAAGATGCACTTACGGGGAATATGCGAGGCAGATAGAAGAGCTCGCTATGGGAACAAAAGAAGAAGATCCGATGTGTATTGATTTTCCTTAGAGGTTTATTATGAAAAAAAAAGATTTAATAGAATTTGAAAAAGAAATAAAAGAACTTTATTCCTGTGGAGAAATAAAAGCTCCAGTACATTTGTCTGGCGGAAATGAAGAACAGTTAATAGATATTTTTAAAAATATAAGAGAAAATGATTGGGTTTTTTCAAGTTATAGAAATCATTATCATGCTTTACTTAAAGGAATGAGTCCCGAGTTACTTAAGCAAGAGATAATTCTGGGAAATTCTATGCACATAATGAGTAAAAAGCATAAAATATACACTTCCTCGATAGTATGTGGACAGGTGCCGATTGCACTTGGGACAGCGTTAGCAATAAAACGTCAGGGAAAAGATAACGAGGTATATGTGTTTTGCGGAGACATGGCTTCTGAAATGGGGGTGTTCCATGAATGTGTAAAATATGCGAATGGACATGACTTGCCAATAACTTTTGTGGTTGAAGATAATGGATTAAGTGTTGATACTGAAACTGCAAAGGTGTGGGGAATAAGAACTGGGCAGAATCTTGAGGAGAGGTTATGCAAGAAGATTATAAAATATAAATATGAGAAAACATATCCGCATCATGGTATAGGGATGTGGATTGATTTTTCTAAAGAAATGCCAAAAGATAAGGGGTATAGAGAAGAGGTTACAAATGCTATGACTCTGCTTGGAAAGGACCCAAAAACAATTTTTCTTGGACAAACTGTGGCATGCAAAGGAAGTCCTATTTATGCGACACTTGAAGGAGTTCCAATTGAGAAAAGAGTAGAGTTACCAATAATGGAAGAGGCACAAATGGGCATGTCTATTGGACTTGCTCTTGAAGATTTTATTCCTGTATCTATCTATCCAAGATTTGATTTTTTGACACTTGCAACAAATCAACTTGTCAATCACCTTGATAAAACCTTTGAATTATCTAATGGAGAATTCAATCCAATAGTAATTGTAAGAACAATGGCTGGAAGCAAAGTTCCATTAGATGCTGGGCCACAACACACACAGAATCATACAGAAGCATATAAACGACTTCTTTCTAATACACGGGTCAGGGAATTGAGAAATGGTTCGGAAATTATGAAAGAATACTTTCTGGCATTAAACTCAAATAAATCTAGTTTATTAATAGAACTTTCAGAATTATATTCTTAATCATTTAAGTGTCTTCATAATATTTGATAATGCCTTTATATCTTTTAAATAATTTATCAAATATTTTCTTATGAAATCATTTTTTATAAACGCTAAGAAAAAGCTGAATATATAAGGGGTTATTATTTTTTTCTGAAAAAATATAGAAGCCAAATCATCAATGAAATTCATATGGAAGACTTTATTCATGCTTTTATAGTTCATAGAAGGAATTTCTTTAAACTTCACAAGAGGAATTGAAACAAAAGCAGTGTTTTCTTCATTGATTAGTTTAATTTTTTTTCCAGAAAGCAATTTCTTAAAAACATTAAAATTCTCCAGAAAATAAGATTTAGTTACCATTATTTGATTTACATTAAGAAATTTGCAAAAATCTTCCTCACTTAGAGAATTGAAAGCTTCTTTTGTCATAGAAACCAGATAGTCTCCTAATCCCTTTGAAAAAACATAATAATCGCAGCAACTTATCTGCTTCTTTGTTATTTGCAGAGAATAAGCCTGTAGATAATTTCTGTATTCTAAAGATTTATTTTTTTCTTTAGAAAAAGTTACATAATCAAAATCCTTCAATTTTTTTTCTATTTCCTCTGCCGGCAAAATTAATTCTTTATCTGAGAGAGTTATTATTTTTTTATTAATTTCCGGTAGATTGAGTTTTCTTATTTTATCTTTTTCTAATTCATTAAAAAAATTTGTGAATAAAAATTCCCATGAATAATTTTTAACAATGTGATTATAGGTTTCTTTAGCTATTTTTTCTCTCTCATCTTCATGTTTTAAATAATATTTTATTTTTTCCAGCAATTCTTCCTTGTTTTTAAAATTTATTTCTTTTTTATCATTGATAAAATCCAGATTTTTGTCTGTGTATTCATTTAATAAAAAGGATTTACAGGCAGTAACTTCCAAAACCCTCATTTTTAACTGCCCTTGGCTTCCTTTATTATACGGAGTTTTTGAAAAATTAATATTTATCTTTGATTGATTTATTACTCTTGGAAACTCTTCATCATACAAAATCTTCTGGTATATCCCACTCAAATCGGGATAATTATTCCAAGCAATTCCAAACAGTTTAATATTAATTCCCTTTTCTTTTAGGAATTTTATATAATCATATCTATCTGCAACAGGCCTTCCTATAAATGTTACATCATATTTTTTCTCCAGGTTCATTGGCTTAAAGAAATCAGGATTTATACCATGAATAAAAAAAACTCTTTTGATTTTGTCTTTTTTATAGATTGAAATATCTTTCATTAAAGTTAGAACATAATCAAAGAAGAGAGCATAATATCTAGACCAATCTTCAAATCTCCAGTCATCATCTCCAAATTCCATTATTGTTTTTGTTAAGGGAGATAATTCTTTTATTTTAACAAGAGTTTCTATGGAAAATTGCCCGAAAAAGCTGGGACCAAATAGAAGGTAGTCTGGTTTTTCCTTTTGGATAATTCTAAGAAATTCTGTGTTTAATGCTTTTTTTCCATAACGATAGTGATAGTCTCTCGGAGTAAAAACTATCAATTTTCCGAACATTTTTTTGAACAGGGGAATCCAATCCCTACGATGAAAGTGGTCCTTATCCCCGCAACCCCATGTTGACAACAAGATAGTTTTATTTTTCAAGAAATCATTTTTTGTTTTATTAACAGATAAATCCATTAAGAGATTGAAATTAAAATACTTATAAAGTTAATTGCATAAAAAATTATGTTTTATCCTGATCTCTTCTTGGTATATTGCTTAAATTTGGAAAGAGGTAGGTTTCTCTTAATTGATTTTAGAATCATAAAATCATTTCTGTCTAGTCCTTTAGTTATGAATATAAACAAGATGTAGACTAAAACAAAAAAAGAACCTTCCAGAATAATTGTTGTTATATTAATTGGAATAAATCGCTTGATATAAAGAAGCAAGAGGGTTGGGGGGATTATTGATAAAAAAACTGAAATCATCTTTCTTCTTAAAAGAGTTATTGAAGTATAATGTTTAACCTGAAAGAAAAAGATTAGGGTAAGAATAGCATAACTTATCATTGTAGCAAATGCTGCTCCAGAGATTCCATATTTGGGAACAAATATTACGTCTAATATCAAATTAGAAAAAGAGAAAATTGCCATGTCTAAGAGAATCAATTTTGATTTTCCAACCATAGAAATCAAGCTGCTAAAAAGCATTGATAAAGAAGATAGAAAAAAGGCTATTGTTAAAAATCTAAGAGGGGTTTCTGCCGCCATATATTGTGCTCCAAAAAGAAGATTAATAAATGCCCCTGGAAAAATAATCATCAGCACAAAAAGAGGAAGATTGACAATCAAAATCCATTTTTGAACTTGTTTGCTCAATTCTTTAATAATATCAAGGTTCTTTTCTGAAAATTCTCTCATGATTAAAGGGAAAAAAAGACGTATAAACAGACTGGGGATAAAAAGCATAAATCCAGATATAAGGATTGCTGCACTGTATATTCCAACATCAGAAGCTCCTCTAAGATAACCTATAACGAAAGAGTCTACACTTGGCAAAAGTCCTGTTATTAATCCTAAGAAGACTAGTGGCCAAGAATAAGAAAATATTTCTTTTCTAAGTTTCTTCCTTAAGTTTATCTTTAGTTTTAATTTTGTGAATATCTCTGGTATTTTTTTCTTGCAAAACAAAAAAGAAATCAAAAAAATTCCTATTAATCCGATAAAATAGGAAAAAATTATTGCGTTTATTTTTAATCCTATAAAAACTAATACAACAAGAGATATTAAATTAATAAAATTAAAAAGAACATCAGATATAAGAGAATGAATTTTTATCTTCTCGTATGCTTGGAGAATCGCTAGAAAGACATAAGCGAGAGAGAAAAATGGCAAAGACAGACTTAAAATTTTAAGAAATATTATCAAATTTACATTATGAAAAATATTAATTGAAATAAAATCTGAGAAGAGAAACAAAAAAATTGCAGAGATTATACTGGAAGAAAACAATACCACAAATGAAAATTTGAAAATGTATTTAACGTTATTAATTTTCTTTTTCCCCCGATAAAGAGGAACAAATCTTAAAACCCCTTCATAAAGTCCAAAAGAGAAAAAAGAGATAAACCAAGATAAAACCATTATTGCTAAAGAAAATAAACCATATGTTTCTGGACCAAAATCTCGTGCGATAATTATTCTGTATAAATAAGTGAATACTTTTGATAGAATGATTCCCAAGAATACAAAAAGAGAAGTTTTAAACATCAATTTTAAAGAGTGATTCAACTCTTCCTGCTTAAGTTCTTTCTCCATCATCTTAAAATGAAAAGAATGCTTTTAAAGATTATTAAGGATAATTAATGAAAGAGAGACAGGAGATTATATTGTAATAAATAAATCTTTAAAAATAGATTAAAACTCTCTGAAAAATGGATAAAAAAAGCATTGTTGATTTATTTGTTCCGGGAAGATTATGTCTCTTTGGGGAGCATTCTGATTGGGCAGGAGGGCATAGAAGGCAGAATTCTGGGATTGCAATTGGACAAGCTATTGTTGCTCCTACGAATCAGGGAAATTATGCGATAGTAAGAGAATTAGATAAACCAATTTTAGATTTTAATTCTTACAAAACACTTGGCACATATGAGAGAATGCCTTTGGAAGAAAAAGAATTATTGAAAATTGCGCAAGATGGAGGATTATTCAGTTATGTTGCAGGTGTTGCTTATGAAATTGTAACAAGTTATCATCAGAATGGAAGAGGAATTTATATTGAAAATTACAAAACAAATTTACCTATACAAAGGGGGCTTTCAAGTTCTGCATCTGTCTGTGTTCTAACTGCAAAAGCGTTCAATGAACTTTGGGATTTAAATTGGAAAACGAGAAGAATAATGGAAGTTGCATATTTAGGAGAAACAACAACACCTTCAAGATGCGGAAGAATGGATCAAGCTTGCGCTTATGACAAGCCAATTTTGATGACTTTTGATGGAGATAAGGTAGATGTTGAAGAATTAAAAATTAGGAGAGATTTTTATTTGTTAATTGCTGACTTGAAAGCAGGAAAAGACACTAAGAAGATTTTAACAGATTTAAATAAAGGGTTTCCTTTTCCAACAACAACAGAAGAAAAGAGAAAACATGAATATTTCAATGAAGTGAATCCAAAAATGATTGGTTTTGCAAAACTTGCATTAGCTCATGGAGAACCAGAATGTTTGGGACAAAACATGTCTATTGCTCAAAAAGAATTTGATAATTATCTTGCTCCTTCTTGTTCTGAACTAACAGCTCCAAAATTACATCAAGTTTTAAATTTTTCAAAGATACAAGATTATATTCATGGGGGGAAAGGAGTTGGGAGTGGGGGAGATGGAACAGCACAATTTGTCTGCAAATCAAAAGAAGATAGAGAAAAAGCAAAAATATTTTTAGAAGAAGAATTAAAATTAGAATGCTTTGACTTAGATTTGAAAAAAAATATTTAAAATTCTTTCTGCGCTTTTTCAAGAGAATCTTTTGTTCCTATATCTAACCATTTTCCATGAGTAATGTACGCATAAATTGGAATTTTTTTATAGAGATATTGCAAAAATAAGCCTGGCTGATCTGCAATGCCCTTTCTTGCAAATTCCTTTACTAATGGGATAGTGGACTTTCTAAAAAAATATGTGCTTGATGAACAAATAGTTGATTTTGGATTTTGTGGTTTTTCCTCAAAATCGAGGATTATATTATCCTTAATTAAAACAACTCCAAATCTCTTTGCTTCTTCAATATTTTCTATGTCATAAAACAAAGATAAATCTTTTTCTTGTTTTTTAAAGATTTCATATGGTTCTTTTAAGGAATAGTCAAAGAGGTTATCTCCTGAAATTAGGAGGAAATCATTATCTATCTTTTTTTCATTTATCACAAATAACAAATCTCCTATAGCCCCTAATTTTTCTTTTAATTCAGAGACGCCATCATTGAGAATTGTCAAAATTTTTCTATCTCCTTTCCACTTTAAGAAATCTTGATAAAATTTGTTATTTGTAATTATAATAATCTCATCTATTTCTTTTATTTCTTCAATCTTTTCTACGAGGTAATCTATCATAGGTTTTCCATTTATCTTCAAAAGAGATTTGGCCTTATTTTCTGTTAAAGGATATAAACGGGTTGCAAAACCTGCTGCGAGGATTATCGCTTTCATTCAACTGAAAGAAAAAAGTTTTTTTTAAATATTTACATTAACTTGTTATTTTTATGAATCTTATATATAATTTTATAAATGGACAAAAGTATTTTCGCTTATGCCTAATTCAAAGGTTTCAATAATAATTCCTTGCAGAGAAATTGATTCTCTTACTGAGAAATGCATACAAGAATGTTTAAAATTAGACTATCTGAATTATGAAATCTTTGTTCTTCCAGATGATTCAGATGATGAAATAGCAAAAAGTTTTAGGAATAAAAAGATAAAAATTCTCAAAACAGGAAAGGTCAAACCTTCTGTTAAAAGAAACTTCGCTATGAAAAATGCTAAGGGAGAATTTTTGGCGTTTATTGATTCTGATGCTTATCCAGAAAAAGATTGGCTGAAAAATGCGATTAAATATTTTGATGATCAAAAAATAGGGGTTGTTGGCGGACCAAACTTGACTCCTCCTGAAGGAAATTTTGCTGAAAAAGTTTCGGGTTATGTTCTTTCTAATTTTTGGGCAAGCGGATTTGCTTATGTAAGATATAGAATAGCAGAAAACCAGTTTGTCAATATGATGCCATCATGCAACTATATTTCCAGAAAAGAGATTTCACCAGAATATGATTCTGGATTCTTAACTGCAGAAGATTCTAAATTCTGTTTTGAAATAAAGAAAAGAGGCTATAAAATTCTTTATGCTGGAGATGTTGTTGTATATCATCACAGGAGGAATACAATGAAGAAACACATCAAACAGATGTTTATCTATGGAAGAGACATAGGCTGGCTAATTAAGGAAGAATTTTCTTTAGATAAACTATATTTTTCTATTTTGAGTCTTTTTAGTATTGGATTTGTTGCGGGAGTTATTTGTTCTATTTTTTCTCAAGCAATCAGATTTTTTTTCTTGTATTTGATTTCTATTTATTTGTTGATTATTCTCTTCACTAGTGTGCATGAAAATATAAAAACAACTTTTTTTGTAAGTATAATTACAACAGCTACGCATTTTTCTTACGGATTTGGTTTTTTATATGGGATATTATCTAAAAACCCGAAAGAATTTCATGTTAGTTAAAAACAGGCATTTAATCTAATTTGATATTTTCAAGAGGAGTTAAATTTCTAATAACTAAAATGTTTTGGATAAGAGAAATCTTATCTATTCTCTGTTTTAAAATTATTTCAGAGACTAAATCGGCAAATAAATGAAATAAAAAACCGATGAGAATAAAATTAAAGAATTGTGAGATATAAAATCCCAAGAAGAATAAAACTACTAAGGGTTCTATTCCATGAAAAATATAAAGTCCAAGATAAACCTTATCCCTTTTTTCTTTAGGCATATTACAAAGTTTGCGAGTATTTTTTACGTACCACCCATATGCTTTGATTAAACTAAAATCTCCTTTTTTGTACACATAATAAAGATAATGGTCTACATCTATCAAAAAAGAAGATAAAAAAATAACCAATAGTCCAAATGGTGATATTATTGGAAAGAATAAAAAATATAATAGAGTTGTGAATATAATCCCAAATGCAAAATGGTATTTAAACTTCATATTATTCCTCGATCATCTTTACGATATCTACAAAGGCACGTCTTGTTATAAAGACTCCAATAGTTATCCCGATTAAACTCATGATTGCAAATCCTCTTAATAATCCTGCTCCTGCCCACAAAAGAGGAAGCAGGGAAACAGCAGAGGTTAAAAATGCCCCCATAACTATTGATAATGCTCTCTTCATTTTATGCTTTAAACTTAAAGATTCCTCTTTATGCTCTGCTTCGTCTAATACCACAATCTGATCGTCAATTCCTGTACCTATTGCTGCGAGAATTCCTGCTATTCCTGGCAAATCCAAATCTTGCCCTACAAGAGCAGCCACTCCAAGGGTTATTATTATTTCTGAGGTGCAAATCAATAAAGGAGGGATTGCTAATTTTATTTTATGATATTTTATAAAAATGATAATTGCAACCGCTAAAAGCGCAAGAAATCCTGCAATCAAAATATATTTTGTAAAGGCATTTCCTAATGTTGGGGAAATTGTATCTAATTTTACTATTTCTAATTTAAATGGCAAACTTCCTGTGATAAGAACTGTTTGCAATTTATTCATACTTTCTTGTGTTGCTTTATATGCATCATTTTGCGTAGCTCCAGAGCCACTACCAGAAATCTGAATTTGTGTAGTTACTCTTCCTTTAAGACTTTCTCCGATTAATAAACTATCAACAAGGTTGTCATCTAAGTATAAATCCATTTTCTTGGATAAATAATTTCCTTGAGAAGTTGAATTGACGCTAAGCGCACTTGTTATGTTTGCATGTTTTTCTGCAGCTGCTTGGCTTAGATATACTGTAAATCTAAAGGTACAAAAATATCCATCTTGTGACTGCTGGCAATCATAAACTCCTGATTCTTGTCCCCCCCTCGCAACAGAGGTTATATCTTTTTCTCCTCCAACAAATACAGTGTCATTTCCTATTTTGGCTTCAAATTTTCCTTGTTGGGATACCATGCTTTCCAAATCCCTTGGAGTTGCTCCTGCAATTTCAATTAGCATAAAATTATTTCCAGATAAATCAGAAACAGGGCGGATTGTCATGTCTGAAATTCCGTAAACATTCAACCGATTACTCACTACATTTACTAAATCAGTTATTTCTGAAGAGGTTAGTTTGTGGTCTTTTGCCTGAACTAATGCTCTTGCTCCCCCCTTTAAATCCAGTCCAAGTTTTAAATTTGTTTTTGGAATTTCAGAAACAGTTATGTCAATCTTGTTGGAATATATGACATACTCTGCATTGTTTGTTGTTATTGTTGTCTTTATGGTTGCATTGGAAGTAAATTTTTCTTGTATTATTTTTGAAAAATCTTCTGCGCTTGTAACAGACTTTCCATCTATTGCTTGAATGACTTGTCCTTGCCTTAATCCCTGTTCAAATGCAGAAGAATTTTGTTCTACACTTGTAACAAGAACTCCTTTTTGCAAAAAAGTGGGTGT
>Ga0315284_10016905_pt1 | contig 10333 bp, 9 predicted proteins | sample YL17G09_16_MG_FD_203696 | JGI IMG/M metagenome (GOLD analysis project Ga0315284, IMG submission 203696) | Sediment microbial communities from Yellowstone Lake, YNP, Wyoming, USA - YL17G09_16 | ecosystem: Environmental > Aquatic > Freshwater > Lake > Sediment | place: USA: Wyoming | collected...
AATCACCCTTTTCCTAAATAGCGTGATTGCCGGCAGGGAGAAGCGTGCCAGGCTGGCAAAGCTCAATATGGTCATCGGGAGCTTTTTTAGTGAGTTCGGGGAGCACCTTTTGAGGATCTTCACGGACCTCGATCCGAAAGGCGACGATTTAAAACGCGGAGTATTGTTGGCAAGGGAATGGACTGACACCGATTTCGCTGCAGCACATGACTATGTCAATAAACATGACTATGCCATTCGAATCAATGTAGGCAGGCTACTGGAGCTACGCGAGTTCCTGCTGATGAAGAGAACGTTCATGCTGTGGCTAGTGGAGAATCCCAACCTGCTGGAACATGAGTCATTCACGGATCTCCTAATGTCCGTATTCCACCTGACTGAAGAGTTGGCGCATAGGGGTGACTTCTCCACCCTTCCCGACACTGACTACCGGCACCTAGCCGAAGATATAAAGAGGGCATATAGGTCGCTTTTGTCCGAGTGGCTCGAGTACATGAAGCACATTAGCACCTCCTACCCATACTTCTACTCTCTCGCAGTGAGAGCGAACCCGCTCAACCCTGCCGCGAAGCCCGAGGTGACATAATTACCGAACCCGCTCGACATCACCTGCGATCTAGAAGCGAGGTGGCCAAAGTTAGACTGAAACGACTCAGTTATTGAGCAAAAAAGCCTCCACCATCTTTGATTGGCAAATAACACAAGAATGTGATAGTATCTTGAAGCTAACATATTCAAACTGTGTGCCTTAGAAGGGAGGGCTATAAGATGAAATTGCCCCAGTATATATCAAAAGACGAAGTCAAACGTATATGCAAAGAGCTTGGGTTCAGGGATTGGTCAGCCATAACCGAGCCCAAAGTCAGTGAAAAAGAAGCTGCTGCCATCCTAAAAATCATCAACATTAAGAGAATGAAAATACCTCTCCAGGATTTTCAGCAAGGACTTGAGGTGGAGCTTGAGCACGGCACCAGGTATGAAGATGCCAATGTTACCAACAATCACCCCATTCTGACGGGCAAGATTGTTTTGGCACATCTTAAAGAGACGCTGGACTATTACAAGCGTATCGAAGTTGCCGAAATCGAAGGTGATCTTTTAAAGGCTGTGATGTCTAAGAACATAAAGAAAATCGAGGAGAAATACAAAAAGCTCATTACAGCTCAACGTCTGCTGAACAAAACGATTTTAGATCAACTGAAATAGAGTCTTCAGCCGTTTGTGACGGCTATGTAGATGAATTATCAGCGAAAGGGGATTACAAAAGTGGATATCGACCTCAGGAAGCGAATTGTACAGTTCATGGAGAAATGTCGAGTATGTACGATTGCCACTGTCGATCCTCAGGGTCAGCCAAGTGCCTCCACGGTATTTTTCAGAAATGTGGAGTTGGACATCTATTTCAACACTGGTAGGGATAGTCAAAAAGTGCGGGATATCACTGCTAATCAACGGGTAGCGCTAACAATGCAGGAGTCTGGAATCGTTCCCGGTGCTGATCGAGATATTAAAGGCATTCAGTATTTCGGGAATGCGACTGTATTGCCAGACAATGTGACCGACGGGGTGCCCAGAGGAGTGATCTCGAGACATAAGGCTTTCAACAGCGCAATGCCGGGAAAGTCGGTAATCGTCAAAGTGACCCCCATAAAGGTGCACTTCATTGACTATTCTCGTGGTTTCCGGCACAGAGACCTCCTCGAGTTGTGAGCAAAACTTTAGCAGTTGTCAGCTCTATTGAGAATAAATAGGCTAATATCTAGCCGCGCAAGCTATTGAATGTTAAATGGCAGTTTGCGTCTTTCTACAAGTGTCAGTAACTGGGGATTAAGCAAAATAGAAGGAGGTCAACAATGAGCACGACCAGGGAGAATCTTGAATTTGCTTTCGCCGGAGAGTCCCAGGCTAATCGCAAGTACTTGTTCTTCGCCGAGAAAGCGGAGCAGGAGGGACATAAGCATATAGCAAGATTGTTCCGAGCCGCCGCGGATGCTGAAACAGTACATGCTCGCAATCACTTGAAAGTGATGCAAGGGATAAAATCAACTAGGGAGAATCTTGAGACCGCTATTGGCGGTGAACATCACGAGTTTACCGAGATGTATCCCCAGTTCATCAAGAAGGCGAATGCTGAGGGCGAGAAGAAGGCCGCGGATAGCTTCGACCTTGCTAACAAGGTGGAAAAGATTCATCATGGCCTTTATAGTGACGCAATTAGTAAACTCGATAAAGTAAGTCCCATGGAGCTCAAGCCATTCTATGTGTGCCAATACTGTGGGAATACCGTCGAAGGAGAAGCCCCGGAAAAATGCCCAGTCTGCGGCGCGCCAAAGAAGATGTTCAAGCTCATAGAATAACTGTCATCTACTGTTTCAACGGATAAAAAAGGCCATGAGCGATCAGGAAATTGTCCTGAAGGACCTGCCGCAGAGAAAGGTCGTATATCTATTATGCAAAGGGCCATGGCGTCAACTGCCGGACTTGCTGCGGAGTCTCTCTGAGTATGCCTCCCGGAGCGGGATAAGAACGATTGGGCCTCCAAGTGGTTTCTACTACAATACGCCTCTGGAGGTTGGCGTAAATGATCTTACCTGGGAGGTATGCTATCCTGTAGGATCGAATGTTCCAGACTATGTTGACGATCAGTTAAAGTCTGGTGTGCGAGAAATACCGGCGACAAGTGTGGCCGCGATGATCCACCAGGGTACATATCGCAAAGCATCTCTATCTTATGAAAAACTTCAGACCTGGATAGAGATGCGAAGGCTAATGGTGTCTGGACCAGCGGAAGAGTTGTATCTTACTGATATTGGCAAAACAAATGAAGAACAACGAATTGAGATCCGTCTACCTGTCTCCACAGCTTGATGTCTCTGGTTAATCCAAAGCATTTCTGGTCTTGAGGCGAGGAATACCTCCTAAGTTGACTTTGTGCTTTAGCTTAGTCTCTGCTTAGTCCTGGCGATAATCTGGTCCTGCACCTCCTTGTGTAAATCCGTAAAGTAGGCGCTAAACCCCGCTACTCTAACTATCGGAGTATATCCCTGACATACCGGACATGTGGACGAGCATTTCTTCCTGTCAATTTGATAATCGATTCCCAGATTCTTTCCCACATCTTTGATGACGCCTTCAGCACCACCCTTTTTGTCTTTGACATGAAGCACGCTTTCGTGAAGTTCAGCTTCGATACCTTTCTTTTTCAACTCATCAGTTAATAGTTGAAACTCCTTTTTCATTTTCCTCTCCTCCATGGTAAAGCCTCCTTGTTTATTTGCTGTCCCGTTTGCGATGTCTAGATTCTAAGATTCGTTACTATCGGTGTATGTGACTTTTGTCTCATTTACACAGTGGCATGTCCCCAAAAGAAGTCTATCAGGGCATCAAATTTCCTGCGAAACATTTTCTTCCGTGCAAGCAACCTCTTTCGGGAGCAGATGGGTCATCGCCCGGGTGAGCTGACGTTTCAAATAGCCATGGTCCTACATTAGGGGCTTTGTACAAACCGCATGCATCCTCTATATGGTTGTGAGTGAGGAGTTGCCTCTGCTGCTTGACGGATGTTCCCAGCGCCTATAGAATTACTGAGGCTTTGAGTAAGAGGCAAGTAATTGCTGTAACGCCGGAACAAGTTGCTTCTTCTCAAAGAAATGTTCGGGAACAGTCCCCTGTGGGGTACTATAATGGTAATATTATTACCATATTTCGAGTCTGCCCGCCTCAAGAATGGCAGTGTTATTACCTCAAAACACTTAGTACAAAGCTGCTCCATTAACGCCCACGGCCATACGGGACAATGGCTCGAAGAGAATGAGGGTGTCATCAAGCCAGTTCAGCCGACTCCTTGTTTTGAGGGTACAAAGGAATCCCTACGGAACTACATACGTGATGCTTCAGAAACACTTGGTTTTGATTGAGTTTGTGAATCGGAAGCGTAGCCTTAAACGAGAGGCAACAACAGTTCAAACACTTCACATTGCCGACATAGTCTCATCTTCTTCTGCCAGTTCTGCTGCACTTCACCGTGACAGATAGTCCCATTTATAAACCAGCAAAGATGCCCCAGTTTAAATTCCCATGCAGGACAATTTCGTTTAGTTTCAATAGGACATTTTCGTATGACCCAACAAACCCTCTTCCGGCCACCCGAGGGCCCTTTCTGAAATAACAGAAAGAGCAAATGCCGTTCAATGTGAACTGGGATGTTCCTCCATCCCTGTTCAAAGCTCTGTATTGCCTTAGGAGATACACCCAATAACTGAGCTAGTTGCGCTTGGGTTCTACCACCTAAGAATCTACGAATACGAACAAAATCATTACTATTCATAGTGCAACCAATTCAGGTCGTCTTCACTAAGAGTATACCACGGTGTGGTTATTGGTCAAATCAGCAGAACCATTCTATTTGCCATAGAGACATGACTACAATGGTTTCACAATGAAGTAGCTATGCACCCAACACAAAACAATCAGACTAGCCATCAGACGGCACCTTGCTCATCATCAAGTCCGAAGTGGATTATCGTGTGACATTACCAGGCCTAAGAATTACTAACAGTCGGTAATGTTATAAAAATGTTATAAGATATCAGTTGACACTATATACCACATTGTGGTATATTATCTGCTATAGGTATGTTGGCAAAGTTCCTATTTTTCAACAAGAGGTAAGGGTGGGTGGTGTCTATGTGACTATCAAAGACGAGCTTCAATATTGGGGTTTACATCTTAGTTGGTGACAATATCTAAGTGAACAAGGAGAAAATTGGTGAAGAAACCGCATTATGTTCTTTTTGGGGTATTTGCAGCATTAACAATGCTAATGTTTTCGTTAAGCCTGCCAGTAATGGCGGCGCCACCGCCGCCGGCAGTGCAGATACAACTTCCCGGCACATCTATTCCACAGTTCGTTGACAGGCTACCGAGTATCGACACCATCGTCGCAGGCTCAGGCCAGATACAGTTGAATATGACTGAGTTTAAGACGAATATACTTCCCAACAATTTCGTGCTGCCTAACGGGGTACCTTATGCCGGTACCTATGTATGGGGGTACCTACAAAATGGAGAGACTACGCGCCAATCATACATCGGTCCGGTGATCGTGGCGCAGCGTGGGGTACCAACCGAGATCAAGTATGTGAACAACCTTGGAACTGTTGCAAGCACCAATATACTCGCCTACAAGAATTCCACGGACCAGACCCTTCACTGGGCAGACCCTCTGAATGGTGAGATGAACCAGGGCGCCATGACTTCGGTCGTAGGCAAGACGCCTCTTACGCCTTGGAACCTTAACTATAACGGCCCTATTCCTGCCACTGTCCACCTGCACGGTGGCGAAGTGCCCCCTGAGCTTGATGGTGGCCCGGACTCATGGTTCACCAGTGATGGGAACTATACAGGACATTCATACTATTCTCAAGATAACCTTAACCCAAAGAACTACGCCATTTACACATATCCAAATAATCAGGAGGCTGCCCCATTATGGTTCCACGACCACACTCTTGGCGCAACTCGCCTGAATGTCTACGCGGGCTTAGCAGGTGGCTATCTGCTGACTGACCCTGCTCTTCGACTTCCTGCTGGATTGGGCCAACTTGGACTGCAGAGGACGGTTAGCAGCCCAGACGACTCTATTGTCCCGCTCGTGATTCAGGATCGCATGTTCGACACCAAGGGCCAACTCTTCTTCCCTAATGTAGGGATTAATCCAGAGCATCCCTACTGGGTACCGGAATTCTTGGGCGATGTGATTGTGGTAAACGGCAAAGCGTGGCCATACCTTGATGTCAAGCCGCAACGCTATCGCTTCCTATTCCTTAACGGTTCTAACGCCCGAAGCTACGAGATGAGTTTCCAGATATCTGGCAAGGGGAAGTCGCCGACATTCTGGCAGGTCGGCACTGATGGAGGCTACCTCGACGCACCCGTTGCAATACAGAAGCTGGTGCTGATGCCCGGAGAGCGCGCGGATGTGATTATCGACTTCGCAGGCTTCGCACCTGGCACAACCATGATACTACAGAATACAGCTAAGGCTCCGTATCCCGGTGGCGCGCCACCTCAAGGTACCACCGTAGGCCGCATCATGCAATTCCGTGTCGGCGCTGCAAGTACCACTCCGGACGACAGCTATAACCCAGCTCTCGGCACGGCAATCCGCACTGCTACACCAACCACCCAGACTATAGAGCGTCTGGTTAACCCTACAACAGGTACTCTTGTCGTGAACGCGGATAAGACCCGCCAGCTTACGCTTAATGAAATCTTGGATCCCAGGGCCAAGGTGGGCGGTGTCCAGTACCCTGGCGGACCGACCGAGATACTGGTCAACAATACCAAGTGGTCCGGTAACTCATCTAGGACCTACAACGATTTCACGTCAATCACGGTCAATGGGATCACCACAAAGTACTCCGAACTGCCCGTTGAGGGCGACACAGAAGTGTGGGAATTCGTCAACTTGACTGCTGATGCCCATCCGATGCACCTGCACCTAGTGCAGTTCCAGCTGATAAACCGTCAGAGTTTCGACTTAAAGAACTATACGGCGGCCTACAACTTGGCTTTCCCGGGTGGTGGCTTAGACCCGGTGACTGGCCTGCCGTATCCTGCAGGCGTTTACATACCCGGATTTGGCCCGCCGCTGAACTATAACACCGGAAACGCACGGGCACTGGGTGGCAACCCAGATATTAGCCCATTCCTGCTCGGGGCAGCCTTGACACCGGCGGTGAACGAGGCAGGCTGGAAGGACACTATCATGGTACCTCCAGGCATGGTGACACGTATCGCCGTGCGCTGGGCGCCCACCGATAAACCAACAACGTCTTCAACAAAAGCCAATCTCTATTTCCCGTTCGACCCCAGCGATGGACTACAGCATGGCTACGTCTGGCATTGCCACATTATCGACCATGAGGACAACGAGATGATGCGGCCCGATGTAGTGCAACTGAACCCATTAGCCCCTGCACCTGGGTCGCGGCCACTCATCAAGGGTACGAACTATTAGAGGTAACCAAAAGTTAAACAACAACAAGGGCCGCCTAAAAGGCGGCCCTTGTTGTTTCATCGTAACGTAATGTATATACGGCGAGATCAGATAGAAGTGTGAATAGTCCAACAAAGTGGGACAGATTGAAGGCATGAGTCAACGGGCACTCGGGGGCTTGCCCTGAGCATTTTCTGCGAGGTGCCAAAAGTAAGACCTTGTGTAGCGCCTGTTTCGGGGTAAATACGCACTCAGATGCGGGCGTTACCTTGTTGGTAGGAGTTGTCCCTGCTGCTTGACGAACGATTCCAGCCCCTATAGAATTACTGTGGTTTTGAGTAAGAGGCAAGCAGCTGCTGCAACGCCGGAACCAGTTGCTTCTTCTCAAACAAATGTTCGGGAACAGTCCCGTGTGATGTACTATAATGGTAATATTATTACCATATTTCGAGTCTGACCGCCTTAAGAATGGCAGTTTTATTACCTCAAAACACTTACTGCTAAGCTGCCCTGTTAATGCCCGACACCTTACAGGACAGGACGATGTTTCCAGGAGAATCAGGGTGTCACTATACTAGATCAACCGAGACCTTGCTGGGAAGTACAAAGCAGTCCCTGCGGAACAACATACAATGGCAACTCTACTGACAAAATCCGCTGCCAGCATGAAGCACTAGATTGGCAAATTAAGACTTCTAAGTGCGTCATCGGTTGAGTATCCAGACCTGTGCGTTCAGATTGGCCGCAATACTAACCCAGATTATATATGGAATTAGAAGTCCGCCTGCGATCGGTGACACAACAAAGAACACGATGACGTTGGTTAGTATCGCTGCCCATAAAAGAAGAATCACAAACATTCCACCGAGAAGGGACTTAAACCCAAAGAAGATCACCGACCACAGGACGTTCAGCACCAATTGAACCCAGAATAAGATGAAAGCCGCTGTCACGCCTTCTTGACTTAATCCTTCACGCCAGATCAAGAAAACGGCTATTCCCATCAAAAGGTAAAGAGTGATCCAGATGGGTCCGAAAACAGAGTTAGGAGGAGTAAAGGCTGGTTTCTTCAGGCCCGCATACCATGTTGGGATTGCGGGTGTCGTAAAGATTGCGCCAATGCCACCCGCACCTTGGCAGGCCACTATACTTACTATCAGCTTAACTATATCTATCCCACTCAAACAATTAAACTCCGTTGAGCCTTGCCTTTGATATTAATTTCCCTTGCTCTCAAGATTATCCGGTTCACACATGGTTTGTCAAACACTTTATTGATCTGTTAAGCTGGCCACCGTGCTATAATCAATTTGGAAGAGTCAGCCGGAAGAGTATCCATGACAACTGTACAGATCTATGATGCCGGGCAGAACAGGGTAGTGATCGTGGAGAAAATCCAGAAGTCGGACGCGGAATGGAAGACGCTGCTTACGAAAAAGCAGTACGAAATCACCACCAAGAAAGGAACAGAAGCTCCTAGCACCTGCCACTTTGACCAAGTCCACGAACCGGGTATTTTCCAGTGTGTGCGATGTGGCACAGACCTTTTTCGCAGTTCCACCAAGTTCGAATCGGGGACGGGCTGGCCCAGTTATTATGAACCGATTTCTCCGCTGAACATCATGGAGCAGCCTGATGGCAGTCTTGGAATGGTGCACACAGAAGTGCTCTGCGCCCGGTGTGGCTCCCACCTGGGCCACGTTTTCGATGACGGCCCGCCACCGACAGGCAAACGCTACTGTATGAACGGCTTTGCGCTGAAATTCGTGCCCGAGGCGCAGTTGTGAAACAAATTACACCCTCGGAAGTTGCGACGCTGGCAGGCGGCTGTTTCTGGTGCATCGAGGCCGTCTTTCGGGAGGTTGACGGTGTAGAGAGCGTAATCTCTGGCTACACAGGCGGCACTACCGTAGATCCTACCTACCAGCAGGTCTGCACCGATAAGACAGGCCATGCGGAGGCAGTTCAGATAACCTTCGGTCCTACGAAGATTTCATACCGGGAGATACTGGAGATTTTCTTCTCTGTCCACGACCCGACGACATTGAACCGGCAGGGTGCGGACACGGGCACACAGTACCGCTCTGCCATTTTCTATCATAGCGAGCAGCAAAAGACGATCGCCGAACAACTCATCAAAGAACTTAATAAAGTCGGCCTTTATAGGGAACCCATCGTGACGCAGGTTGCCCCTCTAGACAAGTTCTATCCTGCAGAAGACTACCACAGGGAATACTTCTCACGGCATCCGGAACAGTCATACTGCCAGGTGGTGATTTCGCCGAAGGTCAACAAGTTCCGCAAACATTGGGCGAAGCGGCTCAAGAGATGATCGACAAAATAATAGTGTGTCACGCGTCGTTGGTCAGGTCTTCAATTCCAAGCTACAGTAAGGGAGGTTAATGTGAAAGAAATTAGAGTATCAGGCATGTCCTGCATTTTAGATCTTCCAGCTGAGTTAACTTCAAGTGATGAAATGCCGATCATGATAGCCTGCAGTGAGGAAAGTGCAGGCGATATTAGGCAGATCGTCCTAAACTTCAGCGCCGTGGAAATTATGAACAGCATGGGCGCTAGCATGTTGGTCAAACTTTGTACCAAGTTAAAAAGAGGCGGCCAGCAGCTCAGTGCCTATGGCGTCAGCGTGCATTATCGGGATGTGCTCAGATTGACTGCCATCGATAAATTGATACGCATTTACGATGGAGAGGCCGAAGCGCTTGCGGCAATTGGGAATACCTCTGTTAGCTTGCCTTCTGACAGCAGTGCGCGCAGCCCCTTTTCACCAATAGCTCGTGATGAGAAGTACTGGGCGAAGTCTATTTCAAAAACTATGGTACCTGCTATGCCACCAGACTCGATCAATCTGAACGTGGCTGGTCGTCGGGTTGTCGGGCCAGTTGACGGTTTCGGCCCAATGTGGCAGAAGACTTATCAACTAAGTCTTAGCGGTACGAAGGTAACACCAAGTGAAGCCATAGGCATATTGAAAAAGAACTTCCCCCAATTTCAACCTCCTGAGAACCGTTTCTACCCGTCGGAAGCTGGCATACAACCTGGTGAGGTCGTACTTATCAATTCTTCCACACCTGGTGGGCCACTATACACCGGGGTTATAGTTATGTATGCCGATGAGAAAGCATTCGCTTTCATCACTCCTCAGGGTCACCCGGAGTCAGGTTGGGTTACGTTCGATGCCTTCGAAGAACATGGGGCTACAGTAGTACAGATCCAGGGCCTGGCTCGCGCTAACGACCCCATTTATGAAATAGCTTTTCGACTGGTAGGTTCAAAGGTGCAGGAGAAAATATGGAGACATGTGCTCACCTCAAT